>OEQM01000251.1_pt1 | contig 16053 bp, 10 predicted proteins | sample 1539771 | NCBI WGS metagenome assembly OEQM01 (sample SAMEA3891240, study PRJEB23780) | metagenome | biome: terrestrial biome; feature: animal house; material: water of meat washing | place: Italy | collected 2015-05-12
GGGTGATTTTGATTTTATGTGGTAATGCAATTTTCTTTATCAAGCCGCCCAAGTTGAAATTCAGTCAAATGTTGAAGCGAAGTTAGGTGTGCGCAAGAAAATCGAAAGTGATTCTACCTTAGAAATTAAAGATTTAGGTGTTTTTCATCCTTTGTCTTATGCTCATTTTAGAGGACTTCATGCAGGGCTTTATAAATGGATTTAAAAATGTTTGAATTATTCGCTCGTTACAACGTGTGGTCTACTCAAAAATTAAACCAAGTTTTAAAAAATGTCTCTGATGAAGATTTCAATGCTGAATGTGGACTTTTCTTCAAAAGTATTTCTGGAACGTTGAATCACTTGCTTGTTGGTGAGCATTATCTATGGTTTCCTCGGTTTTCATCGAAATCATCTCCTACATTGAAGTTAAATACCATCGTAGAAAGGGATAAAGATAAACTCATGTTTGAGTTAGAGAGCAGGGCTTACAACTGGATAGATTTTTTAAAACATGTTGATGTGGAAAAATTTGGACATGATTTACAGTACAAAACATCAGCTGGACAAGAAATGAGTCTGCCCTATGCTGCTACATTATTGCATGTGTTTAATCATGGAACGCATCACAGAGGGCAAGTGACAGCGGCTTTAACTTCAATGGGTTATCCATGCCCAGAGATTGACATGGTATATATGTTGATAGAAGAAAATCTGCCCGTTTAAGAGAGCTGCGGTTGGTTTTGTAAAATAATGGAATCGAGCTGATACGATGCCCCAATCATGATGCTGTATTGGCTTTAATCCGAAGCGCTTCCATCTCAATCTCAACCATTTTTTGAGAATTGGATCGTTTCTTTTGCAACTCCTCAAACTTTTGTCTATCTGGCGAGCTGGATAAGATAATATTACCCATTTCAATTTGAAGATTATTGTCTTTTTTGAGTTTCTCACGGGCTGCGACTACTTCTGAGCTTTTGAGAGACACAGCGTCGTAATTTTGATTCAGGCTTTGAATGCGCTTGTTTGATTTTTCAATTGCAGTTTTCAGAGCACGCAGATCTTTTTTTTCCATCGCATGTTTTATCTCCCACATTGAGTTTTCTGCTTCTTGTTTGGCTGCACTTGTTTGTGCCCCGAGCGCAATGAGGTCATGTTTGATGTCTGCTGCATTATCTTGACTCAGATGTGAGGTGCTATGGGGTGGAGTATGAGCCGTAACATTGAGCTCAGGGTCTGATTTTACCTGTTGTCGCGTGTTGTTTAATGCCCCTGAATTCAGTTGAGGGTAAATCATGTGTTGTAAGGCTCTCATTTCACTGATAGAGCTTTGTTGTATGACGCTGATTTCTGCTTCAAGTGCTGTTATACGCTGCATCTGTGGTGGACTTTTAGTATTTTCTTGTGCCAGTTCAACACCAAGTAAATGGACTTGCTTAAATTTCTCACGTAACGCAGCACCTTCTTGGCTTTTGAAGTTTGTTGCATCTAGTGCAGTATTAAACGCAAGAGAATGGGTTTTCAGTTGTTCTAGCAGGGCGGGGATGGTATCGACTTCTTTATTTTGACGAGCCGCTTTAAGTGCATCTTGTGCGTTCAAAATGGCTTGAGAGTTTTTATTCGAAATCTGATCTAGGGCATCAAGATCCGCTTTAATGTCAGCTGGATTGGCTGTACTTAAGTTTTTATATGCTGTGGTTGAGTCTGACGGTGTTTGGTGCTGCTTAGATTCATTACATGCTGTCAGTGAAAATGTTGTCATTATTAGAATTGGAAGCCATTTTTTATTCATTATGAGACCAATGATTTAGGATTTAATTATATCGCTTGAGTATATTTCTTAAGTTTCTGAAAAGTAAAGTCTTACTATTTTATCTGTGTTTGGGCTATGTTCGTAAATATATAGAAGTTAAGCTTCGGTCATACCGTTGAGCGCTATAGAATAAAAAAACCACCCAACTTTTCCGTTGGATGGTTTTGATCCGCTTAAATTACTTTACGCTGTTGCTTGCTGTTCTGCTTGAATTGCAGTGAGTGCAATCGTAAACACGATGTCATCCACCAAAGCACCACGAGACAAGTCATTTACAGGTTTGTTCAAACCTTGCAACATTGGGCCGACGCTTACGACATTGGCAGAGCGTTGCACGGCTTTATAGGTCGTATTGCCTGTGTTTAGGTCAGGGAAAATAAACACATTGGCACGACCTGCAACTTTAGAATCAGGTGCTTTCGAGCGTCCGACACTTTCAACCGATGCTGCATCGTACTGAAGCGGCCCATCAATCAACAGATCAGGACGGCGTTCTTTCGCTATACGTGTTGCCTCAGCGACTTTTTCAACTTCAGCTCCAGCACCAGAGGTACCCGTAGAGTATGAAATCATTGCAATACGTGGGTCTAAGCCGAAGGCCTTTGCTGAATCAGCCGATTGAATCGCAATTTCAGCGAGCTCTTCGGCATTTGGGTCTGGGTTAATCGCACAGTCGCCATAAACATAGACTTCATCGGGTAACAGCATAAAGAACACGGAAGAGACCAGTGAGTACTCAGGCGCTGTTTTAATCAGTTGGAAGGCTGGGCGTACAGTATTGGCTGTGGTGTGTACTGCGCCTGAAACCAAACCGTCGACTTGATCGAGTGCCAACATCATGGTGCCTAGAACGACAGTGTCTTGCAGCTGTTCACGCGCTTGCAGCTCGTTCAGTTTGCCTTTACGCAGTTCCACCATTTTTTCGACATAGTTTTCACGAATTAAATCTGGATCGATAATTTCTAAGTCATGTGGAAGCTCAATACCACGTGCTTTTGCCACTTCTACGACAGCTTCAGGTTTTGCCAATAAGATACAGTGTGCAATGCCACGAGATTGGCAAATAGCCGCCGCTTGAACTGTACGTGGCTCATCGCCTTCAGGTAGAACAATCCGCTTTTTCGCAGCAATCGACTTTTGGACCAATTCATGGCGGAAAGCCGAAGGTGAGAGACGAGGTTGGTACGAGCCATTCAACATTGCCGTTAACCATTCTTCATTGATATGGCTCGAAACAAAACGAGTGACTTGTTCAGCACGTTCCGTATCATCGACCGGAATTTCATTGCTGAGATTGGCTAAGCTCTGCGCCGTGTCGAACGTGCTGAGCGCTGTATGTAAAATTGGTAAGCCTTGCTTAATCGCTGTTTGGCAGAACGCAAGCACTTGCTCGTTTGGCGTATGGTGTTCAGTCAGTACCAAACCTGCCAATGGAATACCGTTACTGCTGGCTAAGCTGGATGCCAAAAGCACATCGATACGATCTGATGCACTAATGATCAGCTCGCCTGCGACAAACTTATGAAGTTCGTGCTCAATGTTCGATGCAATCAAACTGCTATGCAACACACGACGTTGGTTAGCGTCGCCTTGATTGATCCATTCCGCTTGAATGTGTGAAGCCAAGTCCGACATACGCGGTACGCTGAGCGTGTTGCTAAACGGAACCAAGCCTATTACAGGGAGTTTGTCTGATCCGAGCTTTGGATGGGTCTTTTGGAGCTCAATTATAAATTTATTGGTATCGCTGATTAAACGCAGACTTGGGTCAAACGTCACTGGAATGTGTGCTGAGTCATCGGGCAAGCCTTTGGTGCGCATCAATAACACACCCGCAGTTCGCTCTGAACTCGCACCCCCAAAGTAGCGTAGTTGACTATCGACTTTTTCAGCCGTCGCGCTTGGTTTATTAATGTCTGCATTACTGACAATAATGACTTTGGCATCGAGTGCTTGCGCAAGTTGTGCATTTAGTTCAGAAGCAAAAGAATCTCGGCTATTCGGGACTAAGCCTTCAACAATAATCAGGTCATGCTTACGCGCAATAGCACGGTGCAAACGAACCGCATCTTCAAGCAACTCATCATTTTCACCTGCACTGAGTTGTTGCAAAATGGTGTGATAACTAATCGGTTCAACGGTTTCATTTTTTGAAACATGGTGATAGAGCGCTGTGGTACGGTCTGCACCCGTGCTCAGTTCTTGAGAAAAAGGTTTTAAAAATCCAGCTTTAACACCTTGGCATTCAAGCGCATAAACCAAACCCAGACAAGCGGATGTTAAGCCGACGCCTTCCCCAGTGGGCACAAGTAAAATCGTTTTCATATATTTATTCGTCATACAAGAATTTAAAACAGACTTGAGGGAATGTAACGACCGCTTAAGCGATCGCTACATTGTCTTCAGACTTTTTTGCAGCAGTTTGAATCACCTCATTGGCCACGGATGCAGTTTCTTTGGCAATACGGCCTTCTTCATCGGTCGGTACAACCCAAATTTGCGGGCCTGTACCTGTATCAATACGACCTTCGGTACCACGTTTTAAACTGTCATTGGCTTCTTTACTCAAGTTAAAACCAAAGTGCGGTAGGAAAGCGACTGTTTTTTCACGAATATATGCCGAGTTCTCGCCAATACCACCCGTGAAGAACAAGCCATCAAGACGTGGTAGACCGCAGCTCAGTGCAGCCAATGATTTTGCGAGGCGGTAGCAGAACACTTCAATAGCTAAAGTCGCATCTTCATTGCCTTGTTCAGAGGCTTCAATCAAAGTACGCATGTCATTTGATAGATCAGACAGGCCGAGTAAGCCCGATTGGCTATTCAACATTTTATCAATTTTATAAATGTCCCAGCCTAGGTTGTTGGCAAGGAAACTATGTAAGCTTGGATCGACATCACCACTGCGTGTGCCCATCACGACACCTTCAAGTGGAGTTAAGCCCATTGAGGTATCGACACTCTGCCCATTCCAAATTGCACAAGTAGAGCTACCATTACCCAAGTGTGCGGTTAACCAGCCTCCTTGTTTGAAGCTACCTGCCAGTTCTGAACCGCGTTCAGACACATAAGCATGGCTCGTACCGTGGAAGCCATAGCGACGGACATTATGCTCAGTGTATAAAAATTTTGGCACAGCGTAGCGGTAAGCATGTGCAGGCATAGTCTGGTGGAATGCTGTATCAAATACAGCCACTTGTGGTAGCTCTGGGAATAAACGCATCGTGGCGTCAATCCCAACCAAGTGCGCAGGGTTGTGTAATGGTGCAAGTGGTGTTGCTGCACGAATGCGTTCGACAATTTCTTCTGTTAAAAGCTCAGCTTTGGTCAATGTACCGCCGTGTACTACGCGGTGACCAATGGCTTGAGGGTTATAATGTGAAAGGCGTTCTAAGATGGTTTCCAATGCTTTTTCATGATCGGCATGTGGAATAGACAATTCAAGGGGTTGACCACCCGCAGTAATGCCTTTGATACGAGCGTCAGCAGAACCTAAGTTCTCAGCTAAACCGAAAATACGATCTTCACGACGTTCAGAAACGAGCGCATATTTGATTGATGAAGATCCGCAGTTAATTACTAATACTGATGTAGACACGTTTTAATACCTGATTCTAATTGAATTATCCGTCCTAGAACTGATCTTCATGCAGTACGTTCTTATGCAATCTTGATCATTTTTTATGTTGTATCATGTGTATATTTTTAGTCCAAGATAGACTTTAGGTGATTAGACTTAAGCACTATCGACCGTCTGATGAATAATAATTAAAATTTATCGGTTCATGATTTTCATTTATTCATGAAATGATGCTGAATTATTCATCAGCTTCAACCCTTTAAAAATAACACGCTATCTGCTGAAAAGAGCTGAATATATTGTGGCGTTCCTGTTTATTTTTGATATGTCGTTTTAGATCCAGACATAATCACATGCACAATCAACGTGACCATCAAAAAAAGCATGATTTCCTCTAGATTTTAAGGATTCGCAGAGGCAGAGAATGTTTAGATATAAAAAATGTTCAGCCCTTTGGAAAGAGCTGAACATAGATATTTAAAATGTGCTGGATGAGTTATTGGCGAATTTGACCATCACCAAACACAATCCATTTTTGTGAAGTCAGGCCTTCTAAGCCGACTGGGCCACGGGCATGGATTTTATCCGTTGAGATGCCAATTTCTGCACCTAAGCCATATTCAAAACCATCGGCAAAACGGGTCGACGCATTGATCATGACAGAACTCGAATCCACAGCGGCCAAGAACTCGCGAGCTAGAGAGTAGTTTTCTGTAATGATCGAATCGGTATGATGTGAGCCATATTTATTGATATGCTCAATCGCTTCTTCCATACCAGACACCACTTTCACCGCTAAAATTGGACCGAGGTATTCCGTGTACCAATCTTCTTCTGTCGCCGTTTTGACTGTCGCACCTAAAATGCGCTGAGTTTCAGCACAGCCGCGCAACTCCACTTGTTTTTCAGTGTAGAGCTCAGCGACACGCGGTAAAAACTCATCTGCGACTTTTTCATCGACCAGCAAAGTTTCCATTGCATTACATACGCCGTAACGGTGAGTTTTTGCATTGAGCGCAATCGGTAGGGCTTTTTGTAGGTCAGCTTGCGCTTCAACATAAACGTGACAGTTCCCATCCAAGTGTTTAATCACAGGGACACGGGCTTCATTGCTGATACGTTCAATCAGGCCTTTGCCTCCACGTGGAACAATCACATCGACAAATTCAGTGAGTGTAATCAGTTGCCCCACGGCTGCGCGGTCTGCGGTGTTAATGACTTGAACCGCATGTTCAGGTAAACCCGCCAGTTTTAAACCGCGTTGGATGGCTTCAGCAATGGCTTTATTGGATTCGAGCGCTTCAGAACCACCACGTAAAATAATGGCATTACCAGACTTTAGTGCTAAAGACGCGGCTTCTAAGGTCACATTTGGGCGAGACTCGTAAATCATGCCAACCACGCCTAAAGGAACGCGCATCTTACCGAGCTGGATTCCTGACGGACGATAGGCCATATCGGTGATTTCACCAACAGGATCTTTGAGGCCAATCACATCTTTTAAGCCTTGCAACATGCCTTTAAAGCGTGCGGGAGACAGTTCTAAGCGATCAAGTAAAGCACTGTCTAAGTTGTTGCTGTGCGCTTTGTTCATATCTGCTTGGTTCGCCGCTAAAATAGTGGGCTCACTGTTGACTAAAGCAGTATAAATAGCTGACAACGCATTGTTTTTAGTTTCGGTAGAGGCACGCGCCAAAATACGAGAAGCTTGACGTGCTTGCTGTCCTACCGTTTGCATATATTGTTCAATCGACTCTTGCATAGCGGGTTGATCACTTAGAAATTTCACAGAAGATAGTAACAGCCTAACACTCGACCGCATAGTCTCTACATGAAAAATCCAGCGTATAGGCGGACTTATACATATTTTGAAATTGTTTTTTATCTAAAACATGATGAGCGGTTACACAATCTGTTGCGTGTAAAACAGTGCTCTGTATAGAATGAATTTTAGGACATGAAGTCCTTGCATAATTATTACAACACTGAACACCCTGTTGTCGTTGACAGGCGTGATCGTGCATTTCTTGCAAAACAAAAAGTATAGGCAAGAGTAGAGGGAAGGAACATGAATTCTATGATTCAAAGGGATGCCGAGCTGTATGACGCGAATTTACGCTTAGGTTTTTTTGATGTTTACCATCGTAACAGCTTTAAAGAACCTGCACGAACCACATGGATTGAGGGCTGGAAAGTCGAATACATGGCGATTGCTCGGCCAGAGTCATTCCATCGCACGCCTATCGTGATTATCGGTGGGGCATTTCAAAACTTTAATTCCTACAAATACTGCGTTGAGCAACTGCTCGATGCCGGTCCGATTGTCCTGATTGATCTGCCTTCAATGGGCGCCAATCAACAAATTCGTAATATCGATACAGGCTTGTCTGCAGGAACATTAGAACTGGGTGATCTCGCGAAGATGCTTGGCATTTGGTTCGATATTGAAGGATTAGACAAAGTTTCAGTGATGGGCATGTCACTGGGCTCAGTGGTGGCGTCTTGTTTGGCCGATCAACGACCAGAGCTGATTGACCGTATGATTTTAATGGGTGTGATGCAAAAGACCCGTAAAAGCTGGCGGATGTTGCTGGAGGAATCGTTACATTTAATGCGTGAACAACGCATGGATGAGTTTGGTCAGGCAGTGATTTTGTATTTGGTCAATCATGCCAAAATGGATAAAACCAAAATGTCACCCACAGCCAAGCGTTTGTTCTTCAGGCAGATGGCGGAGTTTACCGCAACAGAACAAGAGCGTTATGAAATCAACTGTAATCGTTTGCTTCGCCTCACCGATGTGCCGATTCCACAGTGCAAAGTCTTGGTGGCCTGTGGCCAATATGACAGTTTTACCTTGCCACATGAAAATGCCAACTTTGCGTTGCAATGTCCTGACATGGAATATGCGCAAATTGCCAATGCAGACCATGTGCCACAGCTACAACGCCGTAAAGAAACCATGCACTTGTTTGCGACGTTTCTGAAGGACGAGTCCATTCAACACTTAGACGGGATTATCCCCTTTAGTCGAGCACAAATGTTGGAAATGGAGCGCCGTGGTGAAGAGCGGGTTCAGATTCAACACCCTGAAACCTTTTTAAGCTATCGCCATTCGGATTTGGTGATTGAGACAGAAGTGGTGGATTTGAACTACTTTGGGGTGCTTTTACGCTTTGAGTCAGACTTAGCTGCTGTGGCGGCTAAATATCCGCGTGATTTAGCTTTGCACTTGAGCGATGAAGAAGGCGAGTTTCAGATTGAATGTTTAATTTTTGCCGAAGATGGGCCGTATATTCGTGCCTTATTTAAACATGGCAGTTTTGAACTCGCGGAGCGACTGCTTCGCTTTGTGGGGCGTCAGAAACAAGAACAGACGTTGCTCGAAGCCGTGAGTTAAGTGAAAGTCAAAAATAAAAAAACAGCGTGTCATCGCTGTTTTTTTATGGGGACTAAGTTTATTGCTCGGGTTGATTGGGCTTTTGCCATTGGCTATGTATCAACCAGACCAAGTCGCCTAAGTGGTCCTGCTGATCTAAGTTTGAAGTATCGGCCTGAGTACTATTGAAGGCTAAAGTGGGTTGGTGAACAGTAACAGTATGAAAGCCCGCTTGTTTGAAAAACTGAGTGGCTTCAGTCGGACTGATAAAGTGAAAGCCAAAGGCGCTACGGGACATCCATTTTAAAAGCTTGCTACTGCTCCAGATAAAGTTAGCCAGCTTATTTTTCACAGGTTCAGGGTAGAGGTCAGTCAGATAATATAACTGATCAAACTGCTGTCCGTATTGGACAATGCCTTGTAACAGTTGAGCGAGCATGTCTTTGCTAAAGTAGTTGATCAAACCTTCACTCACCACCACCAAAGGGCGGTTTGGGTCAAACACCTCAAAGGCACGGGCAAAATCTGCGCTAAATAAGTCGGCGGAGAGAACAGCTGGGCTGGTCTGATCGATCTGTTTTAAGGCCTGAGTTTTCATTTTTGCCATGTCTGGTAAGTCGAGTTCACGATAGTCAATCTCAGGATACTGTTGGCGAAAGCTCCAGCCGCGTGGGGACAGACCACTGGCAATTTCTAAAACTTGTAAGTTTGGGTACTGTTGGATCAGCGCGCTGAGGTGGTCATCAATCATTTGATGACGCTGTTTTAAGGTGGTGCGCATACTGCCACCGACGTGTTTCTCGGCCCAGCTTTCGAGTGGATGCACCAGTTTGGCCAGTAACTTCCCTTTGCGGGTGGCAAATACAGGATGTGAGATGCCCATGCTATACCAAATATAGCCTGTATAGTGCGCAGTAAAAGAGATGTGGCGATGAGCCGATAAAGCATCTGTCATGGTATCCGTACCTGATATTTTGTTATTTTAGCGTTGTTGTTTGGGCAATGCAGAGCAAGCCTGTTGATTTATTTTGAGTTTATCATAATGAAAAAAGGACATCTTGTGATGTCCCTTTGTCCGAAATGTCGCGGTTGAAATGGTCAAAGATGAAGTGCTTAACTTAATCTAAACAGTTCCACTTGGTCGCGTACTTTGGCCCAATCTTCACCTAAATGCAGCGTCGATTGAACGTTGACGTTTGGAATCTGACCACGCATGCGTTCTAAGCGAGCTTGGTTTGGTAGCGCCAGTTGGCTAATCCCCTCCAAAGCCACGCATGCAGCTGCTCGGTCATTACACACCAGTCCCATGTCACAGCCTGCATGGAGTGCGGCTTGAATGCGTGCATCTGCACCGCCTGCAACACATGCAGCTTGCATGCTTAAATCATCTGAGAATAAGACACCATCAAAGCCCAGTTGTTGACGTAGAACGGTTTGAATCCAATACGGTGAAAAACCTGCTGGGTTTGGATCGACTTGGTTATAAATCACATGTGCAGGCATGAGTGCATCCAACTGTGGCATCAGTTTGATAAAAGTCTGCATATCTTTGGCATAAATTTCATCATACGTGCGTGAGTCGATGGCTGCTGCGACATGCGAGTCTGCTTTGACTGAACCATGACCGGGGAAATGTTTGCCTGTCGATGCCATGCCTGCGGCTTTCATCCCTTTTAGGAATGCACTGGCCAGCGGTACGATGTCTTGAATATTTTTGGCAAAGCCACGGTCACCAATCACATCACTGATGTCATTGAGGTCGAGTACAGGGGCAAAGCTAAAGTCGATACCGACGGCAAGCACTTCTGTCGCCATCAACCAGCCAGATTGTTCTGCCAAGCTTAAGGCTTTTTCAGGTTCGCTTAAGAATAGCTCGCCAAACTTACCCATTGCTGGAAGTAGGCTAAAGCCCTGTTTTAAGCGTTGCACACGTCCGCCTTCTTGATCGACAGCAATCAAAATATCAGGACGAATTCGGCGCATATGGTCGGTGAGGGCGCGAACTTGTGCAGGAGATTCAATATTTCGTCCAAATAAAATCATGCCACCGACTTGCGGTGCTTGTAATAGTGCAATATCTTCTTGAGTAAGTTCTGTGCCTGCGATGTCGAGCATCAATGCGCCAATCATATTGGGTGTCCGTATTTGATTTTTTGGTCAGTGACTGTTTTGGCTCTGAAAGGTGAGCGAAACAGGTCGTCGAAAACAATACCCGAATTTTGCAATGATTTGCTACATTTTGTCAGCACAGATTATGATAAAACTACACGACATAAACAGATTAAGTTGTTTAAGATTTTGAATATTCTCAATTCATGTCGAAAAATGACATTGTAATTTTGGTCAAAAACCAAGGAACTAAGAATTATTTATGAAACTTCAAACCATTGCTTGTGCGGTTGCAATTGCAACGGGTGGATTCTTTTTCACCCATGCCATTAATGAAGCCATTGCAGCGACTGAAACTACCGCTGTAACCAAACAAGCTATTGTTCCGTCGCAGGAGCAGGCTTTGGTGTCTCGTCAACTGGCGACCTTGGTTGACCGTCAACATTATCTCAATCAACGTTTAGATGCGAAAACATCGGCGCGTATTCTCGATTTCTATCTGGACAGTTTAGATCCAGACCATTCGTTGTTTCTTGCCTCTGAAGTAGAGAGTTATAAGCGTAAATATGGCTCAAACTTAGGTGCGGCTTTAAAAGCAGGTGACTTAAGTGGACCGTATGCGATTCATGCACAGTATCGAGATCGTTTGACCCAGTTTTATACCTATATGCTGGATGAGCTGAAAAAGCCGCAGAATTTAAAACAAGCCAACGTTTATATCGAAACGGATCGTGAAAAGGCACCGTATTTTGCCAATGAAGCGGCGCAGCGTCAGCATTGGAACAAAATGTTGGTTTCGCAGCTGATTAATTTGACCATTAGCAAAGAAGAAGAGTTAGCGAAGCAAAAAGCGCTTAAAGCCAACCCAGAATTGGCCAATGGACAAGATCTCACTAGCTCGGAAGATTTAACCCCAGTACAAACCTTAACCAAGCGTTATATGCGCCAGTTAGAACGTATTTCACGGGTGAAAAGTGATGATGTGTTAGACAAAACACTCAATGCGATGACGCTTACCTATGATCCGCACAGTAACTATTTCCCACCTGTCGATGCAATGGAGTTGAACCGTCAGACGACTTTGCAACTTGAAGGGATTGGGGTGTCGATTCGACCTGAACGGGGCAATGAAGACTACACCAAAATCGAAACCATTGTAGAAGGTGGTCCTGCGAGCAAGTCTGGACAGGTGAAGTCGGGTGACCGCATCATTGGTGTGGCACAAGATGGCGAAAAAATGGTGGATGTCATCGGTTGGCCGAGCAATGAAATTGTGGGCTTAATCCGTGGTAAACGTGGTACCAAAGTTACCATACGCTTACTCGGTTCAGGTGCACCGATGAGCCAAGCGCGTAATGTGACCATTACCCGTGACGTCATTCAAGAAGAAGATGCAGGAGTACGTTCACGTACCGTGAATGTAACGCGTGATGGACAACAATACACCTTTGGTGTGATTGAAATTCCGTCTTTCTATTTGAACTATCGTGCACGTCGTGCGGGCACAGAATATCGTTCTGTATCTGAAGATACCAACAATGCGCTGAAAACTTTAGCGGCCAAGAATGTATCAGGGATTATTATCGACTTACGTAATAACCCAGGGGGCTCACTTGAAGAAGTGGCTCGTATGCTTGGACAGGTGATTAAGTCAGGTCCTGTGGTGCAAATTCGAGATGGTAACGGCAATGTGAGCGTTTTCGAAGACGATGACAATGGTGCACAGACCTATGCAGGTCCACTGGCAGTGATGGTGAATTTAGCATCTGCGTCTGCAAGCGAAATTTATTCTGCTGCGATTCAAGACTATGAACGTGGCATTGTGATTGGTAGCACCACCACAGGTAAAGGAACAGCACAAGTTCAGCTCGATAACTTGGCGCATGGTCAAGCGACACTAACGCAACGTAAGTTTTACCGTGTAACGGGTGGCAGTACGCAAAACAAAGGCGTAATTCCAGACGTGAAATTGGTAGATATTTACAATGAAGAGTTTGGTGAGCGTAAAGCGAAAAATGCGCTTGAGTGGGACACCATTCCAACTGCACCGTTTAAACGAGAAGGCAGCATTGCACCGTATGTAAAACGTTTAGGTGAGCTGTCGCAAGCACGCGTTAAAGTCGACCCGCAGTTTAACTATCTTGAACAGCGTAAAGACATCTCGAAAAAGACCGAAGATCAAAAACGTGTGGTTTTAGATATTGATCAACGTAAAGCTGAATTGTTGGCACTGGAAAAACAGACTTTAGACTCGGAAAACAAGCGCCGTCAGATTGCAGGACAAAAGCCTTATGCAAACTGGGAAAGCTATCAAGCTTCTATGGAAGCTTTGGTTGAAGCACGCGCTAAAATGAAAGCGAATCAACGTCCTGCATTGCCTGAAGAGGAAGCATTTGTGACTGAATCTGCAAATGTCTTGTTAGATTATGCCAAGTTGCAAAAAGGCACTGCAAAATAGTTTAATCTCTGACGCAATGTATTAAAAAGCCAGTTTCGACTGGCTTTTTATTTAAATTGTGATTCAAAACACAAATGTGGGATTGGCAGGCTGCCAAAGCAATCTGCTAGGTAAAATAAATCTATAAATTCTAATGATATCTCTGTGATTTTTTCTTGACCTGAACCTGTTTGTATAAGATTCTTAATCGGGTAGTAATGCTTTTCGCCTTTGATAAAAAGGATATAAATGAAGAAAAAGAGAAATTAATACGGACATTTTATATGATGCATGTGCATTACGATTTTAGTTTGGTATTAGGTTCAATTGTTGTGGCATTGTTGGCGTGTTTTTTTGCAGTGTCGACCGAACGCTTATTATTTCGTACTTGGCGTAAAAAATTTCAAACAGTGCTCATTTTACTCAGTAGTTTTTTCTTAGGCTGTGCCATTTGGGCCATGCATTTTGTGGGCATGTTGGCTTGTGATTTGCCGACGCATAGTTATTTTGACCCTGCACTGACAATTCTTTCTTTTTTTATTGCTTTTATTGCATCTGTTTTTTCAATTTGGTTGACCACGCGTCAGACCTTACCTTTTTTAAGATTGGTTTTGGGGTCGGTATTGATGGGGCTTGGTATTTCGGGCATGCATTATACTGGCATGATGGGGCTGATTATTGAGGGCTATCAGAGTGTTTACGATCCTTTATTAACAGTTTTTTCTATTTTACTTGCCATTAGTGGCTCGGGTTTAACCTTTTGGCTGATCTTTAAATATAAAAGTGCAGTCAGTAAGAAACTGTTGTACCAATGGTATGTTGCAGGGATGATGGCCTTGACCATCGTGAGTATGCATTATACCGGTATGCTAGCAGTCTCGTTCTATCCAACCCATAGTGACAAGCTGGTGATGCCCCTTGAAGCAGGTCAAAGCATTGTTTTATTTGTTGTTATCTTTATTACCTGTTTGATTTTGGTGGCGGCATTTGTTGTTGCGGTGTTGGAGCAGCGTTTAGAAGAGCGTAATATTCAACTCTCTCTGGCCAATAAAGAGTTGGCAAATCAGGCGGTACAGGACAATTTAACCAAGCTCCCCAATCGATTGTATTTGGCAGAATACGCCCATTTTCTGTTTACAGATCACCGCTTCCGCAATGAAAGCATTGCTTTTCTATATATCGATTTAGATCGCTTTAAAGCTGTGAATGATGTCTTTGGGCACCATGTTGGGGATCAATTATTGGTTCAACTGACCACACGAATTCATCGCCACTTAAGTAAAAATGAAAAAATTCTCAGAATTGGTGGGGACGAGTTTCTAATGGTGCTGGAGCAGGCCACTCCAGAGCAAGCGTGCCAAATGGCGGAGCACGTGCTGGAGTTGATTCAAGATAGCTTTTTGATTGCGGGTAAAGAAATCAATGTGTCTGCGAGTATTGGTATTGCGATGTATCCCGAACATGGTAGTAATTTGCAGGATTTACTGATTAATGCCGATGCAGCGATGCTGACCTCAAAATATCAGGGACGAAATACCTATTCTATTTTTAATTACAGTTTTGACCAACAAGAAGCGAAAAGCCAAACTAAGCTGATCAATGACTTATATAAAGCCGTAGAAGAACAACAGTTTGTTTTGTATTACCAGCCTAAATTTACCATCCAAGATCAACGGATTTGTGGAGTCGAGGCATTGATTCGCTGGAAGCATCCGACTTTAGGTTTGCTGACCCCCAATATGTTTATTAAAGGCGCGGAGAAAACGGGACTGATCATCCAAATGGGGTATTGGGCTTTGGAGCAAGCATGTAAACAACTGCAAATCTGGGAACGAGAGAAAATTGAACTGTATCCAATTGCTGTGAATTTATCGGCGGTGCAGTTTGAGCATAAGCATTTATTTAATAATCTTGAGCATCTTTTTGATAAATACAAGGTCAACCCAAATCATCTAATCATTGAAATCACTGAAAGTACGGCCATGCACCATATCGAAGGCAGCATTCGTACCTTACAGCGGTTACGTGAAATGGGGATTCGTTTGGCGATTGATGACTTTGGGACAGGACATTCCAGCTTTTTATATTTAAAAAACCTACCTGTAGATGAGTTGAAGATTGATCGCGGTTTTATTCATGAACTGACCGTTGGCTCAAAAGATGAAATGATCTTAGAAAGTATTGTTCATCTGGCGATTCGCTTGGGTTTGGTCGTGACAGCAGAAGGTGTAGAAAGTCCTTTGCAAATGGAAATCTTGTCGCGGTTAGGCTGTCAGCAATTACAAGGCTATTTGTTGGGTATGCCTATGGATGTTAAGCGCTTAGAAGAGTTTGAGTACACATCGTCAACTTATTTCAATTAAGCGATATCTACAATTTGTGCCGATGGCTGATCGCTTTTATGGTGATGTAATTCAGTTGAGAGTCTAATAAAAAATAAGCAGTGTTCGCAAAATCCTCTATCTAGTGATATCGGCTTTTTATGCATTCTTTAGAATCTATTCGTTTTAGTGTCCTGTTGTCCGTATACCAAGCTGTTCAGTTCAAAACATTGGGAACAATTTGGAATTAAATAATTATGGTTAGAGTCGTGACTAAGGTTGGTGATGTTTTTTCTGTAAAGTTGGATAATGAGATGAAAAAATATTTCCAGCTCATTGCTTTTGATTTAACACAATTAAATAGTGATGTGATCAGAGCATTTAAAAAAGTATACCCTATCCATGCAACTCCTACATTATTGGATATCGTTAGTG
>OEQM01000257.1_pt1 | contig 15671 bp, 16 predicted proteins | sample 1539771 | NCBI WGS metagenome assembly OEQM01 (sample SAMEA3891240, study PRJEB23780) | metagenome | biome: terrestrial biome; feature: animal house; material: water of meat washing | place: Italy | collected 2015-05-12
CCAAGGTCTGCTGCGTTTGCTTTCGGAACAAGACGACCGTCCGCAGGAAGAACTCCCGGATATGAAACAGTTTTAGCTGGGTCATAAGGGAACATCACCATCTCACCTAGATATAAAGATGGGTTTCCTGTTGGAATGGTAATGTCGATGTTACCTGTTGAATCAGGAGCACGAGAGTTAACAGTTAGGATACGGCCTTCTGTTTTAACTGGAGTGAGGGTCTTATCCGCTGCAACAGTATAGAATTCATACTTCGTTGAGTCCCACACCAAAACCTTTTCCCCTACCTGTCGGTATTGAGCATCTAAATCAGCTTCAGCTTTCGATTGGTATGTTTTAGTTGTTTTATCAAACTTATCGTTAATCTCTTGGCGACTATACTGAGCCACGTTCAAAACATTACCAAGACCTACAGTTTCTTTGTTGATCGTAAGAGATACTTCACCGTCAAGTGTAGGGCCTCCGTTAACAGAAATAGAACGAACAGATGGTATCAAGTTGGCAATATCTTCGAGAGTTGTTTTGTGAACAGTATTATCATCTTTGTCAACATAGAAACCAATGTCCCCCAATTCTGGTGTACCGGTAGGAGCAGTAGATAGGTCAGTAACAGAACCATCTGCACCTTTCTCACCTTCAGGAATACCAAGTTTGATTTCACCAGTTTGGTTATTGAAAGAACCAGTAGCTTCAGAACCCGGAGGAAGGGTAGTCACTGTAACTTTCATAGCCAACAGGATATCAAGTTGCTGATCGACTTCAATCAGTTTTTGGTTAATCAAAGCAATAGAGTTGTTAGCATTAGCAACAGCTGCGTTAGTCTGTGCAATCAGTTGCATCAGTCGAGCATCTTGATCTTTAAAGTCCTGTTTCAGATCTTCAATATCTTGCTGTAATAGAATACCTTGCTTATAAAGTTTCTCTACTTCAGCAATAAGATCATCAACTGTACCAAACTTAGACTCAGCTAAAAGTGCCCAATATTTAGAATCAGCAGCATACTCAGCTGCTTGTTTATAGGCTCCGATAGAACCTTCTGTTGCACCAAATTGGCCTACATTATTTACTGTAGTAGGTTCTTGGTTGTTATAAACGATCATATGTTCTCCTTATCTGTATCTACGAATGCCGTACACTTCTCGTGAGCTATTAAGACGGCTAATAGTATTAGGGATTACTAGAGGGGAACCTGAGTATTCTGCTTTCTTACTCTGCTCCACAATCTCGTCAAGGATTGCTTTACCAAGTGCTGACCACTTTTGAACTCCATTATCATCTTGAACGAATAAAGAAGCATGACGCAGAGTAAAATATAGAAGCAGCTCAGGAGCAATAGTTAGAATAGCACTGGTATCTTCATCAGAGTGGAACTCCGGTGGGTCTGCATAATAACTTAAAACTACAGCATTCTCAGCAGGGATTTCAGGTGCTCCATCATCAGGATAAACAGGAGTATCTGCATCAATTAGAGGATAGAATAGGAACCGACTCCCCAATCTAGTAAAACTCACTTCTCCCTGATTCCAGTTAGTTGGGTTTACTGAGTTATTTCTTTTCAACCAATCTAATTCTTCTGGAGAAGTTACTCGGAACATATGTCCATTGCTTGCTCTCATCATCCACTGAGCTTCTAAATAGTCTGGTGGAATAAAAGCCACACCATCTTTAATATCTAAGTATACTTCTTTTTCCAGAGGAGGAATTCGTAAGTTACGATAGATTTCTTTCTCTGCAAAATTAATAAAGTTTGGAATCTGATTAACAAATTCATCATCATCCCTGTCAGCCCAGAGGGACACAGCTTTCTTAAGCCATCCGTAGGTATTGATGGGATATTGAACGTCAGGCAACATAGGATACCTCCTTCCAGTTTGTGCCATTGATTATTAGGCTTATTGTGCTTGAAGAGACTCCAAACTTCCTAGCTAAAGCTCTAGCTCCGAACTGTCTGTCCCTCGGTTTATAGTTCTCTAAACAGAAAAGAACTTGTTCTTTAGTAAGTTTGGAATTAGGATTATCCTCAAGATTCCTTGGTGTTGAGAGTTTTGTTTCATAAGCATGTACACAGTTTTCTTGTTGAGTACACCACTCTAGATTCTCAATCCTGTTGTCATCTTTTATTCCATTCTTATGGTTGACATACTCCTTCCCTTCTACTTTAGGAAGAAAGAGTTCAGCTATGACTCTATGCTCTAGGTAAGATTTCTTCTTGAAGGTTAACACACGATATCCCTTACTATTAATACATCCAGCACGTTGACCTTTCTGTTTATTGAATATGTTACTCATAGACCAGAAAAGATGCCCTGTATTTGGGTTATATGTAAAAGCTCCTCTGAAATCTGGCATTGCCATAGGTTGTCCTCCTTGTTATATGTAGACAAAGAATATACATTACACACTTGCTTGTATAGGTCTTAAAACGAAAAAACCCCGCCCGAAGGCAGGGTCTAGTTTTAAGCAGGTGTTACACCAGTAAAAGTGCATGTTGCATTGATGGACGGGTCAGCTGTCAAACTTGCTTGAACAGTAACTTCGCCACTTGCAGCAGCATCTAAGGTTAACGCACCAGCGGCGCTTACTGTACCAGCTTCTGTAGGGGTTACAACAAACGTGTAATCCGCAGCAGTAGAATTAGTTACAGTAAACATGGTAGTGAAGTTAGTGGAAGAACCACCAGTTTTACCCGTAATTGGACCCTTAGCTACAATAGTAGGAGCAGGAGCAACAATTTCAGAAATGGTTGCTGTACCAGAAACACCTTCTAAAGTTGCAGTAATGGATACATCAGTGGATTGAGACGCACTCGGAGCAGTATACAAACCCGACTGAGTGATAGAACCACCTCCTGTCACTGACCAAGTAAAGCCAGTTGTTTCGGTAGAACCATCACTTTTCTCCGCGCTTGCAGTGAACTGCCGAGTAGCCCCTGTCTCTAGGCTTGCTAAAGACGCAGGGCTAACAGTCACACTGTCTACTGTTACGCCGCCACCTTTCCCGCAGCAGTGAACAGAACGCCGGAAGCATACGGGTTGCGGTGACGCAGACCAACTTCCATTTCAATCATCCACTTCTCGTAAGAACCATCTTTAGCCAGTTCAGTACGTTTCGGAGCACGAAGAACCATCTGAGTCCAGTCAGAGCTGCGGAAGAAGTAAACTGCATCAGCAGGCATCCAACGGTTAACGATGATTTTATAGCTCTGGCCCAGCGGGTCAGTGATGCTGTTAACTTCATAGATGAACTGTTTGGTGTTCTCAAAGATACGCTGACGAGAACCAACAGAGTTTTCCTGAAGCTTAGCAAAGATACTAGCGTGAGCAGGGTTAATCATGATGATGTCTGCTTCAGAACCAGCGGTATACAATTGCAGAGTCATATCAAAGATATCAGCTTCATCAAAACCGATGTTAGTAGTCGGGTTAGAAGCATTCTGTGCAACTTTAACAGTTACTGCACCAGTATCCGGGTCAGCAGGACCATCTTCTTTCTTAACAACACCACCAGCAACACCATTGTGTGCACACAGGAACTGGAAAGCACCAGTCTTACGAGCAGCTGAGGTATCATTCTGACCTACAACAGCAGGATCAGTTGCAGAGTTGGTCAGATACTGGTCTGCCAGAATATCGGTACGAGCCTGACCGGACAGCAAGATTTTCTCGAGGTCACGTTTAATCTCTTTACCTTTCTTCTCCAGCTGATACATCAGTTCACGACCACGACCGTAGTTAGCGGTGGTGTTAGCAGTATCAGAAACACGAACAACTTTACGCAGGATCTGAGTAACGTTGGACTTGATTACAGTCGGTTTCATTTCGCCGTCTTCAGCACGAGAGCCTTCGACGTGGGCGTTGTTAGCATCTACGCTCGCCAGAGCATCGGTCTGCCAGCTGAAAATAGTCTGATTGATAGACTCTTTACCAGTCATAGACACAAACGGAGTGTCTTGCGGAGACAGGACAGAAATCCAGTTAGCAAAAGAGAGTTTTTTACCATTCTGGTCGTAAGATACAAATAAAGTTGGATTTGCCATGTTATATTAGCTCCTATACTATTAAAAATAAATTTGTCGATTAATCTACGAGATACTTAAATGCGTCCTCGTGACGAATACGACCCTCTGAGAATGCCTTGGCAACCTTAGCGTTGTCTGGCGTATTGGAAGAACGAGACTTAGAAGCATCGGACTTCACAACCTTGCGTGGAGAGCCGGGACGTTTAATCTTAGCCATCACCTGCTGCTTACCTTTATCAAACTGGTACGCTTTGTGCAGAGCTAGGAAGATTGACGGACGGTTCTCTTTCAGCACTTCTTCTTCTGTAGCACCTAGGTCGATTGCATACTGCATCAGGTTCTGATACAAGTTGTCATCCCAATTAGGAATCTCACGTTTAAGTACGCTTACACACTCAGTACATTTAGCTTGGAAGAGCTGTTGTTCTTTTGCTAGTGCTTCTTGCTTGATTTTAAGCTGAGCTTGTTCAAGCTGTTGGCGACGAGCTGTATATTTTTCTAAGAAACGTTTGTTTTCTACATAAGCTTGAGGATCTTCTTGTGCAAGTTTGTCCCAATCAAAACCGTTGTAATCTTCAATTACTCGGTCTGCTTCTAGGGCAGCTAGTTCTAATACATCCCCCAAGCCAGCAACACGTTCTTCAAAAGCTTCAACATGACGCTGCAAAGTAGTCTCACGTTCGGACATTTCTGCACCAGTCAAATAGCCATTAGACAACTCTTCAATAGTCATCTCACGACCGTCAGGAAGGGTGATAACAGTTTCATAATCTACGTCAAAGACTTCACCTTCTTCGACATCTTCATCACTGTTAGCAGCTTCATCGTGATCTGCTTCACCGGAATCATCTTCTTCATCGTCTTCATCAGAGAACTCAGACTCTTCCTCTTCTTCTTCGCCTTCCTCTTCACGATCTTCCCAACCATCTTCATCTTCGAACGCTAACGTATCGTCATCACCGAGAAGGTCGGAAGCATCAAGATCAAAAGTCTCAGACTGTTCTGGGAATTCATCATCAATGTTCACTTCTGGTTCACGTTCTGATTCTAATTGACTAAGCTCTTCTTTGAAGGAGCCTTTTAAGTCGTCTAGTTGGAGGAAAGATTTAAAATCGTTCGGGTCAATATAATCATTTGCCATTAGGAAATATCTCCTGCATTATTGATAGCAGCTTTTATGACCTCTTTTAAGCTACCAACCATTTTATACTTTTGATAACACTCTTCGCGTTTCTTATTCTCATGAGCCTCGGTTAATACAATATCTCTCATGAGGGTTTCTTTTAATGCCTCTAATGCTGCGTCAAGAATGCCGTTGTGATTGAGAGCCGCCAAAGCGGCGGCGTGCTCTTTATTGAATTGCTGTCTTGTATTCATTCAGTATCCTTATTTTCTACTACCAAGACGACGGTTAGGAATCCGTGAATCTTTGATTGAACTTTGCTGTTCTTTCTTAGTTTCATTTGCTTCTTTCTTTTGGAGTTCCAAAGTCTTATCTTGAATTTTAGCCTGATTTGCAACCTTCTCAACATCGACCTGATGGTTAAGAGTCATCTGCAATTCTTTAAGTACAGATTCATACTGACGGACCTGTTGCTGGAGCAGAGCCAACTTATGCTTAGCTTGTTCAAGTGTAGCACTGTTGTCTTCTTTACGATTCTCCAAAGTCATCTGATCAGCAGCATTCTCTTGCTTAAATTGCAGTTCTTCTTGACGTAAGCTGAACTCGTCCGCAGCTTTCTGCTGTTCAAACGTAGTACGTTCACGCTGGTCGAATGCATCAGCAATCATCTTCTGAGAAGAAGCCTGTACGTTCTCAACCTGTGCTTTAGTCATCTCAAGCTGGAGGATTTCCATCGGAGAAGGTTCTGGCGGTTGATACTGTTCCAGAGGCATTAAGTATTTGTGAGTGTCTTTAATTCCCATCAACTCGAAGATCTGTGCAGTCATGTAACGATCTTGCTCCAGAGTAAACAGAGGTGCTAACTGAGCATCAGCAGCAATTAATTGCTTCAGACTAATGAGTTTCTGTGCACGTTCTGATTTCTCGCTAGGAGAGATAGCTACAACAACTTGTAGATTGTGACGAGCAGGCAGTTGTTTAGGATGAACCTGAACCATACCACGAGGGGTTTGTACTTGTAAAGGAACCTCACCATTTTCTCGGACTAAATTATAAATACCACGCATCAATTCAACCATACCGTTGTGAGCAATGTTACGACAGACCATACGGAGACGGTTCTGAGCAGCATTCATCATCAATCCAACAGTTGCATATGCGTTATCATTCTTAAACACATCAGGGTTAATACCCATACCAAGTTTAGTAACACCAGTACGAGTCTCTTTCAACTCATCTGACATTCCTAGTAAGCCATCAATACCCTGAGGTAGATTGTGGTAAGGGAAGAGATCAATCGCATCCTGACGCTCCATTTCTACTACACCACCCGGACGGTTATCCAGTAGAGAACGACGGTCATAAGCACCTACAAGAGCCTTATAACGACCATAGTTAGCATTGTTTACGTTATCGATATAACCACGAACCAAAGCGGTACGCAAATCCTGAATATCTTTGGTGATATCATAAACAGATTGTCCATAGAATGAACCCGGAATAGGATAAGGGCAGAATGTTACAAAAGGAATGCTAGTTACTTCTTCACAACTGAGAATATGCTCACCTGCTTGAATAACCTGATAGAGTTTTGCTTCTTTATTCTTATCCAGTACACCAGTACGGATGTAATGTTCATAAACCCAAACCATAGAAGCGATATCATCAGTGTCTACACCGATATCTGAATCTATATCCTGACGCCAGTCAGTACGTGACCAAGCAACAGTCGATTGGGTAGTGTCCATCATATCCGTCCAATCGTTAAAAGCTTCAATTTCGTCTTTAGGGAAGCCCATAGCAACCAGATCTTCTTTAGATTTACGTGTGCGATGACAGAAGTACTGAGCATCTGCAAAAGAGGTAGCGTGTTCGTCAACAAAAATCTGTTCTGAAGGAACATATTCTACTTTAACACGTTTTACTGTTTGTTTGTAAGTTACTTTAACGTCCACTGTACCATCTTCGTTGTCAGTGGTAAAGATTTCTAAATCTTGAAGCCCACCAGCTTCTAAACCTTGGACATATGCAGCCAAAGCTTCCGGAGGAACACCCTCTGCTTCTTCTGTTTGGGTAGAAGTTTGTTCATCCCAATAATATTTAATAAAAGAGTTACGTGTAACCAGACACTCTTGTGCCGCTGAAGAGATAATATTGTATCCCGGATTATCACGTAACAAAATTTGGTTGACAAGTTTAGTGGCTACGTCAGCAGCATCACTGTCTTCTTGGTTATCGGCTACGAAAGTTACCGCTTCGTCACCAGAACAGAACACATTAATGATATCTTGGAGCGTACCATTCACTGATTCCCATACTGTACGGTCTACCCAACTAGAGCTACCAGCAGTAACTGGAGCAGGAAGGTTCCCATAGAAGTATTCCCAAGCCTCACGAGCATAGCCTTTTACAGCTAAGTCTACATAACCTTGAGCATAATTGAATCGACGTTGAAGGTCAACGCGTAATTCATCCAAAACATCTTCACTAAATTTCTTCTTAGCCATCTAATCTCTCCCTCGGTGATAGCTTGGAAGGAACTACTAAAGGGAGGACAAAGCCTCCCCTATTTTTAGTAGGTCTGATTCCATCTGTTAATATTGTCTTGATAAAGCGATGAACTACCATAACTAGCATCATGCTTACTACGTCCACGATGTGTTACAGAACAAGCTGAATATCGCATAGCATCCATCAAGTCATCATGTTCCTTAACAATCTTGCCAACCTTACGGTGATAGCGAGCTTTCTCTTCAAAGAGTTTAGCACACGAAGCAATGTTAAAGATTTTAAAACGACCTGACATCATACGTTCACGAATATCAGTAATTCCCGGCTCTACAAAGAAGTTCTTCTTACCATCCATTCCAATCTTGTTGTAGAAGGTCTCACTCTGTACATTAACCCCTGCATTCTTATAGAATTGAGCAACAGACGAACCACTTCCCTTCTCAATATTATCGGCATCGTGAGGAAGAATAACTGGAATCCACTGACCACGACCATTAATAGCTGGTGCATGGTACACCGGAGTAAATCCACCTTCTTTATAGCAGTCATAAACATAAATCGTATCAGTGTTAGCATCGTATGCTGTCCAAACAGCGGCTGTCGGGTGATCGATACCAATATCAATAGCACAAACACGTTTCCACGTATCAGGTATCTCAAAGGGATCACACTTAATCATGTCATCTGATACATCATAAATCAAACCAGAACCAAGCAACGGCATACCTTTTGAACGCATCTCTAACTGCCATGTTGGAATACCTTCAGTCATGTCTTTAATATCTTGGTCAGTGATATGTCCACCTAAATCTACATGAGCATCCCACCAAGAAGCATTCTGAAAATACAGAGAACCTGTGTTCTCATCTCCTTCACCTTTCATAAACTTATCCACCAGCTCTGTTAAACCGTTCTCTGGTGTAGCTGTAATAGTAACTAAACCTTTAGTTGTAAGTGTACGTGTTACGCACTGAGAGAAGATTGCCATAGATTCGTATGGATCTTCTTCGTCCAGCCAAATGTAATCAACCGTAGCACCCATCAATGTATGTTCACCCTGTTGGGTAGAACGGAACTCCAGCGTACTTAGACCATCAAACTCGCCTCTCGCGTTTTGATGCTTAATCTGTACAATTTGTAATTTGTTCCCATCTCGTTCTATCGTGTCCAATACGATAGCATCACGAGGAATAACACCTGTTCCTATTAGATTCATATCCTTTCCGATAGGTGTTCCAAACAATTCCTTTTGCAATACCTTTCTTGTAGAGTCCCCTGTAATCCCTACTGCCCAAGCCAATATGGGTCGATTAAATCTGTAACCTGTCCACCAAGTTGGATAGCGACCTGTGACATGACAAGCAAACTCGTATGCCTCGCTGTAAGATTTACCAACACGGTTAGCTGCGCACAGGAATCGAAAGCGATGCTTCAACCCTGCTGCATAGAATTTCTTCTGAAAGTCGTAAGCTTTAAAAGCCAACATCTTGTTATATTTTCTCCACTGGTCCCTTTCTTTTAACATATTGAGCAAAGCTTTCTTTTCCTCTATACTCAACTTGTCTCCAGTTAGAGCTTCATAGATTTCTTTATCTAACGACATATATTCCTCCAATAAAATAAAAAAGGGAGAGATCCCTCGCGAAAAGAACCCTCCCCTCTATTCCTATTAACTCTCGTCCGCTTCCTCCTCCTTTTCAGCGTCCTCAGAGTCCTCTGGAGGTAGCACATCCACTTTCAGTGCACCAGTCAAGAAATCTCGAATCTGTGCGTTCAGTGATTCTTCATTGATTACATTCTCTTCCTCAATCTTAACCTCAACAGAAGCTGCCTTAGGATATACCAGATCAGCGACTTTACTTGCAGCCTTGAATCTAAGATCGGGTGGAATACTTGGATCTTCATAAATCTGAATCAACACTTCATCAGGAGACAGATGACTAGCAGCAACACGATCGAGCATGAGCTGTGTCAATTTACCTCTACTACCTCTGGGTCGTCCAAACTTATTACCTTTAGTGAACTTCCCTGTGCTTGGTTCCATGCCCTTGGATTCAAGTTCTTCCGTTACTCCGGGCAATCTCCCTGTAATCTCAGCTACCTGTGCAGGCGTGAGTTCTCCTTTTTCTCCAAACATCTTATACTCCTTCTACATTATCATTATAACAAAAAGCCTCCCACGAGAGGAGGCAACACCTTTTATTAATCTACATCACCTACGTGTAGGTTGAACAAAGTCTGGAGAGCTACAGTTTCACCTTCCCAGCTAACTGGAACAGATCTGTCATTCTCTACATCAAAAGAAGAGGACGCCAAAAATTTTTTGTATTCTTCAAGCTCGGGGTCCAGAGCTTGTTCACTAACATGCACCCACGTTACAACTTCATTACCTTCTTCATCAATTACTACATTACGTGACCATTGATCTTTCGAGTTGAGATAGTTATTCAGAGCTTCATACTCAGCCTCTTCTATCATCTCAATCATCTCACGGGCATAGTCCGGTAGGTGTGCATGTTTGTCGGATACATACGGAACAACTTCTAAACTGGAAGGAAGTTTACGTTTAACCTCTTTCGCTACAGTGAAATAATCTTTCACATCTTTAGCTTCTGTACGAGGAATCAAACCTTCCCATATTTCACGGGTTGAAGGAGCATAACCATACACAGAACCATGAGCCAGTTGTTTTACCATCTCAACTCGGGATTTACCTCCAGTAGTTTTATGAACACGATTCAGATAGAAAGTGTCCTCTGATAAAGGACGGAGATTGCCATTATACGTAACTTCGCCTTTACATCCCATGTTCTCATAGATTGCATTCAGTGTATTAGTTCCTGTCATGTTGTTATTCATCATTCTCTCCTTCAGTGTTAGTGTTATCGCTATAACGATAATCTTTATAAGTCTCAGGTTTGTAGGTTACAAAACAGCGCATGTACAACCAACCCAATGAACTCAAATCTATTGTCACATCAAAATCTTCATCGTCGTCTAGGTCTCCTAATCTACCCAAACAAGTTATTACTTCAGTGTCTCCAACTTCTTCAACTTTAAATGCACATTTCTCAGTGCGGAAGTAAGGAATCAACTCTGATAAAAAGTCTAGAAACATTTTATATCTCCTCTGATATAAGAGAGTGATCAACCCATAAAGGCGTACTCATCTAAAGGCCCACCCATGTATAAACCCATGTACGCTGATGTAAAGGGGATCTCATAAAGGCCATGTCACATTAAGGCCACCTCATGTTAAGGCATACCCATTAAGGCCTATCCACCCATTTACTATTCCTCACCTTACCACAGTCTGCACATCTCCATGTACTCTTGTAATAAGTGTGTAATCGTTCATCACCTCTTGATATCCGGATTGGATAGTACTCGTGATTACATTTGAATTGCTTAACTAGTAACTTAATCTTCCACATAAAGTTGTTCCTCATACTTAAATCCACAACTAACGTTGGGGCATATAGTTATATATAAGAGTTTAAAATTCTGATTTGACCGAGTGGACCTAGCCTCCCGGAGTGCGTTTGCTAAAAAGGGGGAGTCCTCATTTAAAAAAGGGTTATTACCAATGCAATTGCCTTTAGGAAATCAAACCGCCTTTAATCTCTAAGCCTTGCCCTACCTGCGTTCAGTGGCACACCTACCCATTTATTACCTACCCATTGATATTACACATGCATTATTTACCCATGTATATCTAACCAGTAGTGCCTTACCCGTATTTCTTCTACTCATGTTAAGAAGGGATGAAAGGCTAGACTCTGTTAAGGGGCTATAATAGTGACTATAATAAAGCTAATGATAACCTATGATAACTACTAGTAACACCATGCAACTATAAGCATTCACACACTTCCCCAAGTTTAATAGTGATAACCTATGTTAATGTTTCATGAGTGGATTATTGATGTATGTATCATTAGACTGGATTTAGTTTCTTTTATTAATCTTTTAATCTTTTTCTTTTTCAGCGTTTCTTTTTTCTTTTGATGAGTAGGAATTTGACTGGTAATTAACTCCCGCATGGTCTGATCTGTCATCTGTAACTAACTTACATTATACCTTACCCGTTTCCCGTTCCCCGTTAGGCTTCTTACCCATTGGTTAACCTATGCGGCACGTCTTACCCATCCATCGTTACCGTTGATCTGCTACCCGTTCTATAAGTGTTATAAAGTAACATTCTTTTAGTAAGCTGTATCTCTGAACAAGAAAGTTTAGTAAATTAAATTCCTTTTAGATTCAATAAGTTATGAAATAGTTTGAAAATAAGTGTTTGACAGATTTTTCCTTTAATATATAAAAGTAACTATAGTTTGAGCTATCGTTAATAAAGCAGTGATGCAAAGTAGTTAGCGGTAATAGTGAGTAGTGAAGGCTAATCAGCCTAAGTAGCTACACACGAAAAACAATCTTTCATCTATTAGGAGTAGTAACAATGGCTATCAAAGTAATGCAGGCTATCAATCTGGCTTCTTATGCACTGGTTGCAGCTATCGGTGTTAGTGCTATCGCCACCAACGTTCAGGCTAAGGATGATAAAGCGTTATCCGCTCCTACAGGTCTGCAATCTTTTGTTAGCACATTTAAGAACGCTCCTGATATGGCTTGTCATGACGTTGGCAGTGATGGCAATGATGCGTTCTGGCGTGTTCACTTCAACGAAGTTACTACCGCTAATGTGCGTGTTACTCTCACCCCGTTAGGCGAAAAAGATAACGTTCAATCAGTTATTACCTTAAAGCGTGCTGACAGTGATCACGATATGGTGACATATTCTCTTTACAGTAAGATTGAGAAGGAGAAATTACAGTTTGTAACTAATCTCGTCAGTTATGGTGATGTGAGTGAAACTGTACTCGCTACCACTGCCTACAATGACGGTATAGCAGTCTATACGACTTTTATTAACTTTGCTAATTGTGAGGCTATCCAGTGAACGAATCATATGCAATTGTAGTAAATGCTTATATGTGCATTCAGCACGGTGATTTAGTTATTAGTGGCAAGTATGGGCTTGTATTGATTCCTATCCGTGCTTTAGCTTCCTTATCTTCAGCACATGCACGAATGACCGTTTCCCGGTTGTCCGGCCTTGATCCGATGACTGCTAGTGAATATCGTGATTTGCTGGTTAAATCTGGCTTATCGCTGGAAGAGTTATTGACCATCGAGGATAGCTAATGATGGAAACTGTTGCTATTATTGAAACGTATAACTATGGCGTAGGTATTACGCTGAATTATGACGCTATTGCTGATATTGGTAATTTATTATTGGTAACATCTCAAGATGTTAAGATCGCCCCTTTCAATGGTGTCATGCTTATTGGTGCGGATTATCTTGAGTTAGCTCAATTCTTTGCCCGTCACGGTCTGCTATTAGATATTGATGAAGTTCAGACTATTTGTGAAACGTTCGATGATCATCTAGATAAAGTGGTGAGTAATGTTACATAAGTATTTTTTGCATTGTTTGTTAGTTCTCTGTATCATAGCATTTATCTATGACTTGTTTTTCTTTGTTGCACGTTCCGCTTAAGGGTTGGATCATGAAAATTAAATTAGCTGTATGTTCTGCTTTGTTCGCTATTTCTTCCGTGTCCTATGCTGCCGTATTCAACGAGGCTAGTTTAGATGGTCTGCAATGCACCTATCTTATGGAAAACTACGACACTGGCAAGAAGTCCAGCAAGGTAGTATTGATTGACCTGAACGACTACGACAGCAAGATAGTTGATAGTAAGTCTGCAATGCTTGTTAACGAAATTACCGGAAAGCAAATCACTATAGATCACATGATGCGGTCTAGCATGACGTTGTTCGATGAGTCGATGAACGAAATATCATCCGGTAACGGCACTTGCACCAATCCGTAACCAATCCGTAAGACTCTCTAAGCGCCCTTTTGAGGCGCTTTTTTCATTTCTAAGGTGATTGTATGCCTTGCCCTCTTTTAGCTTGTTGTGATGCGTTCTAGGGCGCTAAATAGTGCTTTACAGCTTGTTTTGCGTATGTTATCCCGTGCGCGTTCTCTTATACTTCCCACCATTCAAAAAAGTTTAAAATAATTTGCTTATCCCTATTGCAACCCCAACTGATTAGCGTATACTCATTTCTATCGGGTACGATGTAAAACATACAAGGCAAGAAATTGCCCCGCTCTTTAAAAATATGATTAGTGTATCTTGATAAACTCCAACCATGCCACAATGAGGATTTATCAATGAATATTTATACCTTCTCAAGCAAAGACACCCAAATCACTTGCACTAGTATTAACGTCACTAACATGATTATGAGAATAGTCGGAAGCACGTTACAGCAAGCGAAAGAAATGGTAGCTGATGCCGATAAGGGTAAAGCTATCGCGGTGCTTTCACTGGTGAGTACGGATAAAGATTTGACCTTTAAACGTATGAACTGAGGTGGGTTAGCGGCCTTACTGGTCGCTAGTTTATCAAGATACATTAATCGAAAAAATAGTTGTTGACACATCGAATCACTATGATAAGATGTTCACACGGTCAGCGATGACATAAAACATCCGGCACTAAGTGCCCCCGCTCTTTAATAATTTATCATCTTGCCCTTTCGCATAGATTCAAGCGAGATAAGGGAACGGAATAAAAGAAGATGATAAAAAAGGGTTGCAAACGTGGTTAAGGTAGTCCATACTAACCACAAGTTAGCAAAACACCGCTAACGACTAATACCGCTCTTTAAAAATATGAATCATAAGTTAAGCATTACCGCTTAATCTTCAATCAAATATAGCTGATTGATATATCCTCCCAACAACGGGAACGACGAAAAAAGATTAAAAAAGTGGTTGACAGCTAAAACAGCATGATTCATAATGAGCACACTTAAGCAAATCACCGCTTAAGGAAAGCGTAACAACGGCTAACAGTTGCATAGTGTGAGAAAGCACACTGATAGATTTACCGCTCTTTAACAATTTAAACATTCTCCTATATCGGTTGAATATGTTGGACGATAATAACCATCGGAAAACATACCAGATAAAACGGCGTAAGACTCCCTAAATTATCAGGGTAAACAGTTTTTACAATCCCTTAACTGGAAACGTCACCACTGATAAAACGGATTCATTGAGTACACGCAACGGCCTAAACTAATCGCCCACGGTTAAAGGGTAGCGGCGGCCATCGCTAACAAGGTGCTACAGTGAAAGAAGTTTATCAGGGTAGGCAAATCCGACGAATTAACGCCCAATTGGGGGCGGCGGTGAATGGTTAAAAAGTGGCAAATTGCTATTTAACAATAAGGTTTAGTGTGAACGTTTACGATGTGAATGATTTGAGGCCACTATTGATGGCGTACATAATCAGTTTATGTAGTAAACCTGCTGAAAGATATAAAACGTCAATGTATTAGACGGCTAATGACTCTTTCGCAATAACCTCCCGTAGTGGGCGATGGTTAGCGATTGAGAGTTAGTACAAAAGGATAGGCGGGAGCGAAAGCAAAGTAGACGATATTGCCGACGGTTACAATAAAGTAACTAATTAGAGTCGGACACACTGCCTTATTGTGATGATTGATCATCGCTGGCAAATCGGCTTTGTTTATAGCGATTAGTTGAATCCACCAGATGAAACATCACGGCAAGTTAGGCGGCAAGGTTAACTCCTGATAAGTCCGCCTGATTTACCACTGGTTACTAGTAGTTAGTGATTAGTGTTAAGTCATTGTGACTTGAATAGCTCATAGAGAGCGGCGCATAGTGCGTTTACAATTGAAAGGTGAATATCATGGCTAAAGTTTTTAATCTGGTTAACGAATCCGGCTTTAATGCACTGGCTAACAACATTCGTAGCAACAACGCGGCAATCAAACAAGATGTTTCTAACTTTTTGTTAGGGCATTTGCAGCACTTCCGTAGCAACGGCAAGAAGTTAGATGTATTGCAGGCGGCGGTAGACTTCCTATTAACCGAGCGTTACCGTGATTTAGATGTGATTGCGGTTGCCATCTC
>OEQM01000271.1_pt1 | contig 14442 bp, 12 predicted proteins | sample 1539771 | NCBI WGS metagenome assembly OEQM01 (sample SAMEA3891240, study PRJEB23780) | metagenome | biome: terrestrial biome; feature: animal house; material: water of meat washing | place: Italy | collected 2015-05-12
GAGCATCACCTTGACATGGTGGGGGTCGGTGGTTCGAATCCACTAGGACGCACCAGATTAAAAAAGCCCGCTCATCGAGCGGGCTTTTTGCATTCTGCCATGCAGCCACTCCCCTGCCCCGCCAATCCGTTCAGCACAATTCGGCAATGGCGCAGAGCCTTGTTCCCATAAAAAAACCCGTGTCATCCGATAAACGACACGGGCCGGATAGATGCCGCCAGATCTTCAGCTCTGCACGGCAATCTCGTACTTCTTTATCTTGCGATAGAGGGTGGCAATCCCAATCCCCAGCGCCTGTGCGGCCAATTTCTTGTTGCCAAGCCGCTGCAGGGTCTCTTCAATCATCTGTTTTTCCATGCTCTCAAGGCCGCTCTCACCCGGGACGGATTCAGGCAGCTTCTCCGACATGGCCGCGAGCGGTGCGGCGGCAGGGACATTGAACGCCGCATCCAGATTGGTCACCGGGATCGACTGGGCGGTGACGCGATGGGGCTCCTGATTGCGGATGATGTTGGGGGGCAGCAGGCTGGCGTCAATCACCTCGCCCGCCTGGCTGACGTTGACCAGATATTCGATGAGGTTGCTGAGCTCGCGCACGTTGCCCGGCCAGCGATACCCCTTGAGCAGCGCCATCACCTCGGGTGCCAGACCGGGATAGACAATGCCAATGCGGCTGGTGTGCAGGTTGAGGAAGTAGTGGGTCAGCAGCTCCACGTCCCCTTCCCGCTCCCGCAGCGGCGGCAGGTTGAGGGGGATGACGTTGATGCGGTAGTAGAGATCCTCGCGAAACTTCCCTTCGGCGATGTATTGATCGAGATGCTGGTGAGTAGCGGCGATGATGCGAATATCCACCGGCACCGGCCGGCTGGCCCCGATGGGGGTCACCTCCCGCAGCTCCAGCACCCGCAGCAGCTTGGCCTGCATGGTGAGCGGCATGTCGCCAATCTCGTCAAGGAACAGGGTGCCCTGATGGGCCGCCTGGATCAGGCCCTGTTTGCCACCGCTGGAGGCACCGGTAAAGGAGCCCTTCACATAGCCAAACAGCTCGCTCTCCAGCAGTTGTTCGGGAATGGCGGCACAGTTGATGGCGATAAAGGGCTTGTCCTGCCGCGGACTCAGGCGATGGACGGCGCGGGCCACCACCTCTTTACCGGTGCCGCTCTCGCCGCAAATCAGCACGCTGGAGGGACTCTGGGCGATGCGGTGCAGCAGTCGTTTGAGGGTGCGCATCGGCTTGCTCTCGCCGATCAGCTGATCGATCCGCACATCCGGATCCGGCTCCTGAACCTGACCGGAGTGGGACTGGTGAAACGCCATCAGAAAGAGCTGCTGGCCCTGCACATGATGTAGCTGGCCGATGATCAGCTCCTGACGACCTTCAAAGGTGATGATGTGCTGAAGATGACCACTCAGCCCCTGTTGGGAGAAGGTGAGCGGGCGGATCCCCACTTCGCGCCCCTGCAGCTGTTCCTGCTGGCAACCCAGATGATGGAGTGCCGCCTCGTTGGCGTAGAGCAGTTGACTCTTGTCATCGAGCAGCAGGCAACCCTGATCCATGTTGGTCATCAGATTGAGGAACACCTTGTTGACCCCGTCCGACAGCCCGCGCGAATCGAGCAACTTGGCCACAAAGATGGTGGAGATGTGGCGCACATAGTCGCACACATCCTGCAGATTGTTGTTGAGGCGCGCCTGCTGCTCGTCGCTGAAGGCCACCAGACTGATCACCCCGATGCAGCGCTCGTCCACCATGATGGGCACCCCGAGGAAGGCGCGCTCACGGCAGCTCTCCTTGCAGGTACAACCGTCACACACGGGATCATCGCTGGTGTGGGTAACGATCTTCTCCCGCTGGTTATCAATCACATAGCGCAGCAGGCGGGAATCCCCCTCCAGCTGACGTCCGAAGAACTTGCCATAGGGCCCGGTGCCAGCCACCCGAACCATATCGGCATCCACAATCTCGACCTCAAGCTGCAGCACACTCGCCAGCATCTTGGCAAAGCGCAAGATGGTCGGCTGGATCTGCATCAACAGACACTGGTTGCTCACGGATCTCATCCATCATTCCTTTTTGTTCTTGTTATCCTCCCCCTAAAGGGAGTCATGCTGGCCAGATACTAAGGGATATCAGGGGGAACTACTTCGGGGGGGATCACGAAAAGGGAAAATGATCCGTATCCTCCGCGACTTCAGAGGCACAGATAAAATTCAATAAAAACATAAAGATGAAAACACATGCAGCAAGATAAATCACTTGGGCCAGATAAGCCTGCTGATCCGCAAAGTCTATCGACAGATCATGCTGAATGTGGGGAAAACAACCTCTGAAATGACATTTGGTTCACGCGCCGCGTACCTGTTTCAAGACTTGGCACTCATGGTCGAAATCCGCTTTATCTTGCGGCTGAATGTAACTTTGCCAGCGGGCAAACAGCTCGGCCGTTGGATAACGATGCAGACGAATACCGGTGCGATAGAGTTTGGGAAAGAGTGGGTCTGGCTGGGATCTCACGACCAGACCGCGCAGCTTCTCGCCAGAGGGAATGGCAATCACCAGCTCATCCCCCTCTTTCAACCGTATGGCCCCCAGAATACCGATGCCGCCGATGGCTATGTCGCGCACCACCACATAGGGCACCGGGTTGAGCAACTCCAGAAACCAGTTGCGACGGCGACATTCTGCCTTGTAACCACCGCCACTGAGGATAAAACGGCGGTGTCTGCGCCAGTCATAACCGGTAGGCAATGCCGGGTCATAGCGCGATTTTGCCTGCCCCACAGGATCAGATTGCTCACTTGTGCTCATCCGGTTTCCCTCACTGGCATTGGTTAAACAGTGTCAGTCAGCTCTTTTTCATACTATAGCTGTCGCCGTTAGCCCTGGGGCTCAGGGCCGGATACGGGGACGACAGATGTATCACGGAGGCAATGATGGACAGAGATGGCATGGAAAAGCTTGCTGATCCTGATAGGCTAACTTTCCCCTGCAAGGATGAGATGCGAACGACTGTGACTCGGTTCGATCAAGCAATTGGCCAGTGAGTCGCACCGCCGCAGCGATGCAATCTGACTTAGCCAGGCAGATGAAGTGCCAACCAGACCGCCAGCGGGATCACCAGCACAGAGAGGGCATTGCCGCCGAGCACGATACTGGCCACCTTGTCCGGCTGACAGTGATACTGCTCGCAGAGCATGTAATTCAACACCGCAGGGGGCAAGGAAACCGACAACATCAACAGCGGGATCCACTCCGTCTTGAGCGGCAACAGCCAGATCGCCAGCAGCAGCGACAATCCCCCCGCCAGCAGATAGAGCAGGTTGCACTTGAGCGCGAGGCCAAGGTGATCGAGTTCTCCCTCCATCAGGCGAATGCCCAGCGCAAAGAGCATCAGGGGCACCGAGATCTGACCGAGCAGCGAGGCCGTGGTCACCACATATTCCGGCAGCGTGATATGCAGGTTGGCCACCAGCAAACCGGCCAGCGCGGCCCACAACACAGGGCTGCGCAGCCACAGCCAGCGGGAGGTATTGGCCGAGAGGATAAACATGCCGACCGAGAAGTGCAGCAGATTGGAGAGCACAAAGAGGATCACGATGGCCCCCAGTTGCTGCTCGCCAAACGCCAGCACCATCAAGGGGATACCGAGATTGCCGGTATTTCGGAACATGGCGGGCAAGATCAGCGCTGCCCGCTCAATCCCTTTGAGTTTGAGCAGCGCGAGCAGCAGACCGGGTAACAGAATAACCAGCGCCCCCGCCGCAATCAGCGGCAGATGCTCCGCCAGCGCCAGCGGATACTTGACCAGCGCGGAGAAGACCAGCGCCGGGGTAAACAGCTCGATATTGGCCCGATTGACGTAACCGAGCGCAGCCCCCGGTCGCAATCGCCCGTAGAGGGCGCCGAGCCCGACCACACCGAACACCGGAATGACGATATTGAGCAAGGCGCTGAACATGGGCGGCGTCCGTTACAGTTCGCGGGCCGGTTTGCCCATCAGCACCACCGGATCCAGCGTCACTTCCAGTGCGCCGTTACTGACCCAGAGCTGACCATCGGAGATAGTGCAGGTGAGCTGCATGGTGCGCTCGACCATGGCGGTGAGCGGCAGAGTCTGGCTGTCGGAGAGTTCGATGATGCTGAGGTTGTCATGCTGGCTCAGCTTGCCCTGGTTCTGCTTCCACCAGACGCTGGTGCCACGACCGCCGTAGAGGTAGAGCACCACCTGACGGGCGCGGTTGCAGGCTTTTTTGAGCCGTTTTTCATCGGGTTGGCCCAGCTCGATCCAGAGCTCTATTTCGTCCGAGTAGTTCTTGCACCAGAGCTCGGGTTCATCATCGGCGCTCAATCCCTTGGTGAACTCCAGTCGCTCGGCGGCGTGCCAGGCAAAGGCCGCCAGCCGGATCATCATCCGCTCATCGGTTTCGGAGGGGTGGCGCGCCAGCGTGAGGGAGAAGTCCTGATACAGATTGCGATCCATATCAGACAAACTGATCTGGGCCTTGAATACGGTTGCCTTGAGAGCCATAGAAAACCTTGAACACCTGATAAGAGAAGGGTGAGTGGGAAATACGGGCGCCAGTGTAATCAAAATCGGCGGCAGGTTCGACCATCCTGACCAAAGATTTCCCCTTCCCTGCCGGGATAAGTGCTTTAAAAGACACAAAAAACAAATGCCAGTCCGAAGACTGGCATTTGGCGGCATGGAGAAGCGACTCACTTCTCGGCGGACTGTACCCCGAACGCATTCAGCAGCATGCAACAGGTCACTGCCACCGCCACGAATCCGCTCAGAAAGATAAAGGGCATGGCCCCATATCCCAGTACTGTCCAGATGGTGTGTTCAAGAAGACTCATTGTTGTGTCCTTCATCCGGTGAAAGGTGTGTTCCTTCTGGCGGATATTGGCTCCGCTCTTGATGCCTCCATTTGACCTCAATCAGCGGTTGGGTCCTATGCCACCAAAGTGATAAATGCAGGGTTCATTTGCGCTGGATCAAGCTTTTTGGCCAAATATCCATGCAGTTCAAGCAATTACCACCGCCAATCAAGGATAGACACAAACACGGCAGAATAAAAAAACGCGCCGGATGGCGCGTTTCTTGGACAGCACAGGCAAGGGATCAGTTGTCGCACAGATCGCTTGGCATGTCCTGACGCAGGCGGGTCCACAGCTTGCCGGACTCGATACCGTACTGACGCACCGTCATGAACACGGCTTCGTGGTTCTTGGTCTCCGCCAGATTGAGCAGGGTCTTGTAGTAGGCATCTGCGGTCTCGCGGGCCTGCTTGTCGGAGAAGTAGTAGCTGCCAACCCGGCTGTACAACCCTTTGAAACCGTTCAGGATCAAAGCGTAGATCGGATTGCCGGAAGCAAACGCCAGCTGGTGGTGCAGGCGATAATCGAACTCGGCATAAGCCTGTGCGTTGTTCTCGACCCCATCGGCGCCACGCAGGATCTCGGCGGCCTGTTCCGGATTGTGACGGATCGCCCCGCGGATAAAGATGGTGCAGATATGGGTACGGGCGGAGAGCAGCTGAGCTATCAGATCAGGTACCTTGTCCTGATCCAGACGAGCCAACGTCTCCAGAATATTGAGGCCGGAGGTTTCCCAGAAATTGTTCACCTTGGTCGGCTTGCCATGCTGTATGGTCAACCAGCCATCACGGGCCAGTCGCTGCAGCACTTCGCGCAAGGTAGTCCGCGTCACCCCGATCAACTCGGATAATTCACGCTCGGCGGGCAGAATAGATCCGGGAGGAAAGCGATTGTTCCAGATGGACTCGATGATGTATTCCTCGGCAAACCCAGCTGGGCTCTGCGCTTTTATAACCATGAATTGACTCTGTTGTAATGCGTAAAAAGGCTGACGAATGATATCAAAGCGATGATGGCTGGCAAGCATAAGGTCAGTCCTCTGCTCACATATGGCAAATATAGTGTTGGGAATATGTATCTAATCGCCACGAGGGAGCCAGCCAACCCCGACAAGGTGGTTATAAAACAGACAGATGGGCAGAGATCCATCGGCTATCATTTATAATCGTCACGCTTTTTGATTAAAATCACGAGGAATCAGACAGATAAAGGCCAACATCCGGAGGCACAGGTCGAATCATCCTTGACTGCATAGAAGCAGATCCTAACAACAAAGTTGAGACCCATTATCATGCCAATAAGCCTAGGGCAGGCATTCGCCAAGAACTTCTTGGGCAATGCACCACAGTGGTATAAAAGCGCCATCTTGCTATTTCTGGTGATCAATCCGATTGCCTTCCACCTTGATCCTTTCATTGCGGGCTGGTTACTGGTCGTTGAGTTTATCTTCACCCTGGCCATGGCCCTCAAGTGCTACCCCCTGCAACCGGGTGGTCTGCTCGCGATCGAAGCCGTGTTGATCGGCATGACCTCCGCCGATCAGGTCAAACACGAGCTGGTCGCCAATATCGAAGTGCTGTTGTTGCTGGTGTTCATGGTGGCAGGCATCTATTTCATGAAGCAGCTGCTGCTCTATGTCTTCACCAAGCTGCTGATCGGCGTACGCTCCAAGATCCTGCTCTCCCTCTCCTTCTGTCTGGTCTCCGCCTTCCTGTCAGCTTTTCTCGATGCCCTGACCGTGATTGCCGTGGTGATCAGCGTCGCCACCGGCTTTTACGCTATCTATCACAAGGTCTCGTCCGGCAAGGAGTTTGGTCACAGCCATGACCATACCGATGATAAGGAAGTCGCCGAGCTCAATCGCCAGGATCTCGATGATTTTCGCGCCTTCCTGCGCAGCCTGATGATGCATGCCGCCATCGGTACCGCGCTGGGTGGTGTCTGCACCCTGGTGGGCGAGCCGCAAAACCTCATCATCGGCGAGCAAGCCAGCTGGAACTTCGCCGAATTTGCCATTCGCATGTCCCCCGTCACCGTCCCCGTCTTTATCTGCGGTCTGCTGACCTGCGTGCTGGTGGAACAGTTCCGCTGGTTTGGCTATGGCGCCCGCCTGCCGGACACGGTGCGCGCCATCATGGAGGAGTACAACCGCTACGAAGAGGCAAAACGCAGCCCGCAAGACAAGGCCAAGCTGATCGTTCAGGCATTGATTGCGGTCTGGCTGATCGTCGGTCTGGCCATGCACCTGGCAGCCGTTGGCCTGATTGGCCTCTCGGTCATCGTGCTGGCCACCTCCCTGACCGGGATCACCGAGGAGCACTCGCTGGGTAAAGCCTTCCAGGAGGCACTCCCCTTCACCGCCCTGCTGGCGGTCTTCTTCAGCGTGGTCGCCGTCATCATCGATCAGCAGCTGTTCAAGCCGGTGATCCAGCTGGTACTGGCAGCCAAACCGGAGAACCAGCTGGCCCTCTTCTATCTGGCCAACGGGGTGCTCTCCATGGTCAGTGACAACGTCTTTGTCGGCACCGTCTACATCAATGAGGTGAAGACGGCCATGCTCAATGGTGCCATCGACCGCGCCCAGTTCGATCTGCTGGCGGTAGCCATCAACACAGGTACCAACCTGCCGTCGGTCGCCACCCCCAATGGTCAGGCCGCCTTCCTGTTTATGCTCACCTCGGCATTGGCGCCGCTGCTGCGTCTCTCCTATGGCCGCATGGTCTGGATGGCGCTGCCCTACACCCTGGTGCTGGGGCTGATCGGCTTTTTCTCTGTCGAATTGCTGCTTGGTCCTGCCACCGAGTGGTTCTATCAGCACGGATGGCTGGTGATGGAGAGTGCGCTGCCAGCGGTACAGCCGGCGCTGCATTAATCCATTGAGATGGTTTCCGAGGGCCCTTTCAGGGCCCTTTTCTTTTCTGCCCCGCTCTGCTCTAATTCAGCCACTGTTTTTTCTGAGAGATCAATGAGATGATCGAGTTTCTCCGCCGTATCGCCGCCCATCGGCTGGCCTGGGGTCTGTTGGCAGCATCAGCCCTGTTCCTCGAGTTGTGCGCCCTCTTCTTCCAGCATGTGCTGGGCCTCTCCCCGTGCGTGATGTGTGTTTACGAACGGTTGGCGACCCTGGGTGTGCTGGCCGCCGGTCTGCTCGGCATGGTGGCGCCGGATAAGTGGTATGTTCGCTGGAGTGCCATGTTGCTGTGGGGCTACAGTGCCTTCCGTGGCTTCCAGCTGGCCCTCAAGCATGTGGACTATCAGGTTAACCCCTCCCCGTTCAACGTCTGCAGCCCGTTTGCCGACTTCCCGAGCTGGGCTCCGCTCGATCAGTGGCTCCCCTGGCTCTTTATGCCGGAAGGGGATTGTGCCCAGATCACCTGGCAGTTCTTCGGTTACTCCATGCCCCAGTGGCTGGTCGTCATCTTCGCCGCCTATCTGCTGGTCTTCACCGTGGTGGCCATCGGCAATCTGGTGAAAGGACGCTGCTGCAACTGAGTGTCATGCCCGCGTGGAGATAAAAAGGGGGAGCCATTGTGGCTCCCCCTTTCTCGTTCTGGCTGACCGTATTCTGGTTACGCCTTGGCTGTACTCATCTTGGCCTTGACCGCGCCAATTACCATGGGCAACAGGGAGATACCGATGATGCCGAAGATCAGCAGGGTAAAGTTGTGACGCACCACCGGCAGATTGCCAAAGAAGTGGCCGGCATAAACGAAGGAGAGTACCCACAGCAGGCCGCCAACCAGGTTGAACGCCAGGAAGCGCGGATAGGTCATGGCCCCCATCCCTGCCACGAACGGCGCAAAGGTACGCACGATGGGCAGGAAGCGGGTGATGATGATGGTCTTGCCGCCATGCTTGGCATAGAAGGCGTGAGTCTTGTCCAGATAGTCGCGACGGAAGATTTTGGAATCGGGATTGCGGAACAGTTGCTCACCGAAGAAGTGACCGATGGTGTAGTTGACCACGTTGCCCAGCACGGCAGCGATGATCAGCACGGCCGCCAGGGTATGGACGTCCAGCACGCTGCCCACGGTAAGCGCACCGGCGGCAAACAGCAGGGAGTCACCCGGCAGGAACGGCGTCACTACCAACCCGGTTTCACAGAAGATGATCAGAAACAGGATGGCGTAAACCCAGACGCCATAGTTCTCGAACAGCTCTTTCAAATGCACGTCAACGTGCAGGATAAAGTCGATTGCAAAGAGGATCAGATCCATTTTTTCCATACCCATAAAGTGAACGGCGTGGAGTCTACGCCAATGCCATCCGGGCGACAATCACCGGGGCAGCCTCTTTTTCATCCCGCAGCGCCCACCTTCAAATGAAACCGTTTTTCCGCTTCCTTCGAGGGTGGGAGCGCACAGAGTGATGTCGAGCGTGGTGTTGAAAAGGTGAACTAGGAGGCCTGTTCCAGCTCGCTGCGCACTGCGGGGGGCAGACAACGCTCCCAGCCCCATAGCAACACCAGCAGCAGGGTCACATCATCGAACCAACCCAGCAAGGGCACCACGTCGGGGATAAGATCCACCGGACTGATGCCATAGAGCAGGATAAGGATCACCAGGCCCCTCGCCCACCAGGGGGTACCGGGATGGCGAAAGCCCTGATAGAGACGACGAAGTCGTTGCCAAATCAGCCAGCGTTTGCGGCTCATGATTCGATCAACTCGCTGCGCAGCCGCTGGATCTGATCCCGCAGTGCCGCCGCCTGTTCGAACTCCAGATCCCGGGCATGCTGGAACATCTGCTCCTCCATCCGCTTGATCTCTTTGGCAATCTCGCTGGCTGAGCGGACATGGTACTCCCCTTGCGGCTCGGCCGCCTTGCGCATCCCCTTGCCAGGTTTGCCTGCCGTGCGGCTGCCCCCCATGTCCATCACATCGCCAATGGATTTGTTGAGCCCTTTGGGGGTGATCCCATGCTTGAGGTTATGGGCATGCTGCAAGGCGCGGCGCCGCTCGGTCTCCTCAATGGCTACCTTCATCGAGTTGGTGATGGTATCGCCGTAGAGAATGACCTTGCCGTTGAGGTTACGCGCCGCACGGCCGATGGTCTGGATCAGCGAGCGGGTCGAGCGCAGGAAGCCCTCTTTATCCGCATCCAGAATCGCCACCAGCGACACCTCCGGCATGTCGAGACCTTCCCGCAGCAGGTTGATGCCCACCAGCACATCGAACTTGCCAAGGCGCAGATCGCGGATGATCTCCACCCGCTCGACCGTATCGATATCGGAGTGGAGGTAGCGCACCTTGACGTCGTGCTCCGCCAGATACTCGGTCAAGTCTTCCGCCATCCGCTTGGTCAGGGTAGTAACCAGCACCCGTTCCTCGACGGCGACCCGCTTGCGGATCTCGGAAAGGAGATCGTCCACCTGAGTGGTCACCGGACGCACCTCGATCTCCGGATCGAGCAGGCCGGTTGGGCGCACCACCTGCTGCACCACATCGCCGCCGGACTTCTCCAGCTCGTAGGGGCCGGGAGTCGCCGAGACAAACACCGTCTGCGGCATCAGCGCTTCAAATTCGTCGAACTTGAGCGGCCGGTTGTCCAGCGCCGAGGGGAGCCGGAAGCCGTACTCCACCAGGGTCTCCTTGCGGGAGCGGTCCCCTTTGAACATGGCGCCAATCTGCGGCACCGTGACGTGGGACTCATCGATGATGAGCAGACCGTCCCCCGGCAGGTAGTCAAACAGGGTGGGCGGCGGCTCCCCCGGCGCACGGCCGGAGAGGTAGCGGCTGTAGTTCTCGATGCCGGAGCAGTAACCCAGCTCCTGCATCATCTCCATGTCGAACTGGGTACGCTGGCTGATGCGCTGCTCTTCCACCAGCTTGTTGAGGGACAACAGCTGCTCGCGGCGGCTGCGCAGCTCCTCCTTGATATGCTCGATAGCCCCCAGAATGGTCTCGCGCGGGGTGGCGTAGTGGGTCTTGGGGTAGATGGTGTAGCGCACCACCGTCTGCTCGATGGCGCCGGTCAGGGGATCGAACTGGGAGAGGCGCTCCACCTCCTCGTCAAACAGCTCCACCCGCAGGGCCAGCTTGTCCGATTCGGCAGGGTAGATGTCGATCACCTCCCCCCGCACCCGGAAGGTGCCGCGCTGGAAGGCCATGTCGTTGCGGGTGTACTGCAGCTCGGCGAGGCGACGCAGGATATCCCGCTGGTTGATCACATCCCCCACTTTCAGGTGCAGCATCATGCTGAGATAAGCTTGGGGATCCCCCAGACCATAGATGGCCGACACCGAGGCAACAATCACCACGTCGCGCCGCTCCAGCAGCGCCTTGGTGGCCGACAATCGCATCTGCTCGATGTGATCGTTGATCGAGGCATCCTTCTCTATAAAGGTGTCGGTGGTCGGCACATAGGCTTCGGGCTGGTAATAGTCGTAGTAGGAGACGAAATACTCCACCGCGTTGTCGGGGAAGAACTCCTTCATCTCGCCATAGAGCTGGGCGGCCAGGGTCTTGTTGGGAGCCAGGATCATGGTCGGGCGGTTCAGGGTGGCGATGACGTTGGCCATGGTGAAGGTCTTGCCCGAACCGGTCACCCCGAGCAGGGTCTGGTGGGCCAGCCCCGACTCGATGCCATCCAGCAGTTGGGCAATCGCCGTGGGCTGATCCCCGGCGGGTTGAAACTGGCTGGCTAACTTGAACAATTTGCTCATGAACACTCCCGACACAAAACAGCAGAGGAGCAGTGTAACCGAGGGTTTGGCAGCGGTACACCCGTGCCATCATCCCGCGAATGGCTTGACCACCCAGGACACCTTCTGTATGATGCTCCTCCTTGCCTGATGTTCCCCCGTAGTTCAGTCGGTAGAACGGCGGACTGTTAATCCGTATGTCACTGGTTCAAGTCCAGTCGGGGGAGCCAATTCCTCACCATCTCGGTGCAAGTTATCCACTTTAGTGCCCTCTCCTGCCAATTTTAATGCACAAGATCCTTCTTGCTGCTGACGCTCCCTTTTGTTACCCGTTCCGGCCCGACAGAGTTTTCTCCTGTCGCATCTAACTATTTGATTTTTATACAAACATTTTTCTTCCGGTATTTTTTGAACAGCCCTTGCATCCCAGTACTGGCGCGGCTTTCAGGGCGATGAACAAGTTTCATAAACAGGGTTATCCACAGATTCTGTGGGTAAGTGCAGCAAGCCCTGTCAGGACGCGGGATTGCCCTTGATGGCCCCCGGCGAAGAGTCATTTTGCTGGCCAACCTGATTTTATGCTGTTTTTTTGCCCCCTCAGGAACAGCGGGGTGACAGGCTCTATTGGCACTTTTCAGAGGTATCTTTTTGCCAACCCTTTCCCTGTGGGCGAACGGGCAAATATCAAGCTGACTTGCCCCTCAGCCAACCATGGCGGCCATCGGTTGAATCTGCTGAAACTGATCCCCGCCAAGCGGCCGGACAGCAGAATCTAAAATATCGGCCTGCGCCAGAGCACTTCGGTCGCGGGCAGCAGATTTCACTAATTGACAACGGCGGTTACAGCAAAAATTGCCAGATTTCATCCGCTTGTCTCCCTATCACGCCGCCGGTTCCACAAATAGCGTCCGATAACGTCCGATTAATCGCTCCCTTGCGCTTCTTTATTGGGGATAGATCCGGCACAATATCGACCCCACTTTTTTCCTCGGTTTTTCCGGGCATGACCATAGATTTCGTGACACTGCTACATCAAAGCGACTCCCTGCTGCTGTTCGTGGTATTGGCCTTCGGCCTGCTGCTTGGCAAGGTGCGAATTGGCAACTTTCAGATTGGCAACACCATAGGTGTGCTGTTTACCGCCCTGCTGTTCGGCCAGATGGGCTTCGAATTTGCAGCCACCACTGAAAACGTCGGCTTTATGCTGTTCATCTTCTGTGTGGGGATCGAGGCGGGCCCTCACTTCTTCAGCGTCTTCCTGCGCGACGGCATCCACTACATCACCCTGACCCTGGTGATCTTGCTGACCGCCCTGCTGCTGACGGTGGGGCTGGCCAAGTTCTTCAATCTGGGGCCGGGCATGGCGGCGGGGATCCTGGCGGGTTCCCTCACCTCGACCCCGGCGCTGGTGGGTGCCCAGGATGCCTTGCGCAGCGGTCTGCTCAACCTGCCCCATCAAACCGATATGCAGGCGGTGCTCGACAACATGGGCATCGGCTACGCCCTGACCTATCTGGTGGGTCTGGTGGGCCTGATGCTGGTGGTGCGCTACCTCCCCTCGCTGGCTCGCCTCGACCTCAATACCGAGGCGCAAAAAATCGCCCGTGAGCGGGGTCTCTCCGACAGCGAGAGTCGCAAGACCTATCTGCCCATCATCCGCGCCTATCGGGTGGGCCCCGAACTGGCAGCCTGGATCGGTGGCCGTACCCTGCGGGAGACCGGCATCTATCCCCATACCGGCTGCTATGTAGAGCGGATCCGCCGCAACGGCATTCTGGCCAGTCCCGATGGCGATGCCGTCATTCAGGAAGGGGACGAGATCGCCCTGGTGGGCTATCCCGAGAGCCACGAGAAGCTGGACGTCAACTACCGCAACGGTAAAGAGGTGTTTGATCGCAACCTGCTCGACCTGCAGATCGTCACCGAAGAGATAGTGGTAAAGAATGACTCCGTGGTAGGCCGCCATCTGGTGGAGCTCAACCTCACCGAGAAAGGGTGCTTCCTCAACCGGGTGGTGCGCTCCCAGATCGAGATGCCGTTCGATCGCAACATCATGCTGCAAAAAGGCGACGTGCTGCAGATCAGCGGCGAGAAGCAGCGGGTCAAACTGCTGGCCAACAAGATCGGCTTTATCAGCATCCACAGCCAGACCACGGATCTGGTGGCCTTCACCACCTTCTTCGTACTCGGCCTGCTGATCGGCTCCGTTTCGCTGGTGTTCGGTCAGATCGAATTCGGTCTCGGCAACGCCGTCGGCCTGCTGCTGGCGGGCATTCTGATGGGTTACCTGCGGGCCAACCACCCGACGGTCGGCTATGTGCCGCCCGGTGCGCTCAGATTGGCCAAGGATCTCGGTCTGGCGGTCTTTATGGTGAGCACGGGCCTGAAAGCCGGTGGCGGCATCCTCGACCACCTCAGCGAGGTGGGTACGGTAGTGCTCTTCTCCGGCATGCTGGTGACCACCTTGCCGGTGCTGGTGGGCTATCTGTTCGGGGTCTGGGTGCTCAAGATGAACCCGGCACTGCTGCTCGGTGCCATCACAGGTGCCCGTACTTGTGCCCCGGCGATGGATGTGGTCAACGAGGCAGCCAACAGCTCCATTCCGGCGCTCGGTTATGCCGGTACCTATGCGGTGGCCAACGTGATGCTGACCCTGGCGGGCTCCTTTATCATCGGCTTCTGGTTCTAGCCAGCAGCCATCACATTACCGCTAACAAAGAAGGGAGCCTCAGGCTCCCTTCTTGCTATCTGCCCCGCTAGAGAGATGTAGATCAGGTTCATTGGTGTGGCGTCACCTCCCCCCACCATCTGCGCTGAAATCTGCCACCAACCCACTCTTCCTATTCCACAATGGCCGATGCTCTGCTCTGCTCTGCTCTGCTCTGCTCTGCTCTGCTCTGCTCTGCTCTGCTCTGCTCTGC
>OEQM01000276.1_pt1 | contig 14090 bp, 19 predicted proteins | sample 1539771 | NCBI WGS metagenome assembly OEQM01 (sample SAMEA3891240, study PRJEB23780) | metagenome | biome: terrestrial biome; feature: animal house; material: water of meat washing | place: Italy | collected 2015-05-12
TATCCAGTATTAATTTCATTCTTTTTTAGCAATTGAAAAAATAATTTGTTAAATTTCCCCCATGAGAAAAACATATCCCAGCGACATTAGTCGAGAAGCCTTTAAAGAAATTAAACCGTTACTATTGAGCGAAAGAAAACAAACACGTCCAAGAGTCGTTGATGTCTATGAAGTATTTTGCGCATTGCTCTATATTCTAAAAAGTGGATGCAAATGGAGTATGCTTCCTCGAGACTTCCCACCTAAAAGCACTGTGCATTATTACTTCTCGATTTGGAATAAAAATTCTTCAGAAACTGAACCTAGCATACTTGAGCAAGCTTTAAAAAAATGTAGTTGGCGAGGCCCGTATCAGCAATGGACGCAAAGAACAAACGAGCTTTATCATGATTGATTCACAAAGTGTGGTGAATTTCTAATGCCATATTCACCTTTAATTGCTCTGATTTTGGGCTTTGTTTTGACTCCAATCATGGGTTTAATTACGAAAGGAAAATATTATATTAAAGCTACAGATGATGGGGTAAAAGAATCACGTTATGATGCTACTGGGCTACCTATAGCAACAGTTTATCATTGTGTGTCATGTGATGAAGATTATGAAAGACCTGATATTATGTATTCACATAAGCACAAAGGTGTTATTTGTTCTCTATGTAAGACTTTGGAAAAATAAATGATTTTTCAGATATCTGCTTTTTAATAAGCTGAATTTCGATCAAATCATAAACCCTGATGATTTTGCATCAGGGTTTTTTAATATTTATTGGGGAAAACTCTAGAAAAAGTGCGGAAAAATCTATTCTAATCCAAAGAGTGGATACAACATCCATCTCGAATAACCCGACAGCTGCTATTTTTGTCTTAAATGTCCTGACATCATTTAAATGAGAAATCATATTTTCTTGAAGTTTTCATTTGGAGTTTCTGAGCAATATATACGCTTAAATGTGGTGTATGTAGAAAAATTGGCGCAATAATTGCTTTGAACGTTGAGGTGGTGCATTTTGTGAAAGCGATTTATATTTTGAATCAATTTGGATCAAAAGCAGTCCTAAAACAAAGTCAAGCATGGAGAAAAAATGGAAATTTATACTCAACGATTAGAAGTAGTTACAGAAAATTGTGACTTTGATGTCATTGAGCTGACTTTCGATACGCGCCAAAAGAGCCGTTTTCGTGCAACTTTAAAAAATGGGGTAGATATTGGTGCAGATTTGCCACGTACAGGCATTTTACGCAGTGGGTCATATATTTCGACGGAGAGTGGAAATATTCTTAAAGTTGAAGCGAAACCAGAAAAACTGATGAAAGTTTCGGCTCAGCAAGAATTTGATTTATTAAAAGCGGCATATCATCTCGGTAATCGTCACGTTCCCTTAATGTTGACGCCAACAGCATTATATTTCGAACCAGATCATGTACTGGCTGAAATGGTGCTGGGTTTGGGATTAAACGTTGCAGAGGTAGATCATCCTTTTGAACCTGAAAGCGGTGCCTATGCACAACATCAACATGACCATCGCTTAAGCCCAATCAAGACTTTACATCATGTCCATCACTAATCCATCTCAACTGCTCAGCTTGTTGACTTTGTCATCAACAGCATTGCCGATAGGGGCATATTGCTATTCGCAAGGCGTGGAAAGTGCCATTGATCGAGGGCTGATTCATGATGAAGCCTCCAGCATTGCTTATTTTGAAGAAGTGCTGGAAATGCTCTTGGTTCGTTTTGAGTTGCCTGTGTTGAAGCGTTTAATGCAATACAGTGATGACGAAGAAAATTTTACTTACTGGGCAAACTTTTACCGCGCCAGTCGTGAGAGTAAAGAGTTACTGGCGGAATCGAAACAGTTGGCATTTTCTATAAATGCATGGATTAGAGACGTATTAAAGCAACCCGTTAAGGTGAAAAAACAGCTTGGCTTTGTTCCTGTGTATGGAAGCCTGTGTAGCACTTTGGGGCTGAATCAAACAGAAGTACTCACGGCTTATACTTTTACCGTTTTAGAAAATCAGGTCTTGGCGGCAGTCAAAACCGTTCCACTTGGGCAGATGAGTGGTCAGCGTATTTTGTGGCATTTACATGCGCTCATACCTGTAGCAATTACGCGTGCACTGGCGTTACAAGACACTGAAATCAGTAGTGCCTTACCGCAATATGCCATGCTAAGTATGCACCACGAGACCCAATATTCAAGACTATTCAGATCATAATTTTAAGAGGATAAAACATGTCACAACGTAGCCCATTGCGTGTAGGAATTGGTGGACCAGTCGGGTCAGGTAAAACGGCACTTACCTTGAATTTATGTCAGGCCTTACGTGAAAAATATAATATGGCGGTCGTCACCAATGACATTTATACCAAAGAAGATTCAAACTTTTTAACCCGCAATCAAGCCATGTCTCCAGAGCGTATTGTCGGGGTAGAAACGGGTGGTTGCCCGCATACCGCCATTCGTGAAGATGCGTCTATTAACCTCGCGGCAATTGATGATTTATGTGAAAAGTTTGATGGACTTGAGCTGATTATTATTGAAAGTGGTGGGGATAATTTGGCGGCGACGTTTAGTCCTGAGCTTTCAGATCTAACCTTGTATGTGATTGATGTGGCAGGGGGAGAAAAGATTCCACGTAAAGGTGGTCCGGGCATTACCAAATCTGATTTGTTGATTATCAATAAAACAGATTTGGCACCTATGGTCGGAGCAAATTTAAGTGTAATGGACCAAGATGCTAAACGCATGCGTGGGGATAAGCCGTTCTTGTTTAGCAATATGAAAACCAAAGAAGGTCTGGAAATTATTATTTCGTTCATTGAAAAACAAGGTCTATTCCAAGCGTAATTCGGGGAAACACAATGACTTATTTAAAAAGAACTTTAGCCACTTTCGCCGCAGCTTTTCCAATTTGGGCAATGGCACATCCTGGTCATGAACAACAGAATAGTTTTTTAACGGGCTTTATTCATCCCTTTACTGGAATTGATCACCTCACGATGGCGATCGCTTTTGGTGTGCTGCTGTGGTCAGCGGCTAATCGTTGGAAAGTAGGTGGATTGTTGGGTTTAGTTATTGCCATGATTGCAGGTTTTAGCCTTGGGCAATTGCATATGGTTTCTGCGAATATTGCTGAATACGGCATTGTTTTCTCCTTATCTGTTCTTGCCATTGCCCTATGGACCAAAGCCAATCGACTGTTTGCAGTTGCGACCATGGTTTTAGCAAGTTTTCATGGCATGGCGCATGGTGCCGAATTGAGTCATTCAGGTCATGTGATCGGTTTAGTCTTCGGCATGGTTGTTGCAATGTCTTGCATCTACGCAGGTGGATTGGGTTTGGGCGCTTTGGTACAAAAATATGTGCCACATGGTAAGAAAATTGTCGGTGGAATTGCTGCAGTTGTTGCATTGATTGGTTTGGCTTAATGATATTCAGGTCATTTTGATGAACAAGTTTCAACACACCAGATTATTGGTATTCATCACGCAGAGGAAGCATGCAGGATTTAACCGTCAGTCGAACGCATGATGCCCAATTATGGTTTGCCAAGTTGGAACTCGGCTTTCAGGCTCAAAAAGAGCCTAAATGCACGGTGTTACATCACCGCAAACATTATGGTCCAGTGCGGGTACAAAAAATGCTTTGGCCTGAAAAAACAGGGGTTTGCCATGCCATTATTGTGCATCCCCCTGCGGGCATTGCGGGTGGGGATCACCTGACTTTTGATATGTCTGTCGGCCCGCAGGCACATGCCTTAGTGACCACCCCTGGCGCAGGTAAATGGTACAAAACCAATGGTAAAAAGGCCTATCAGCATATCAATATAAGTTTAAATGCTAATGCTATTTTTGAATGGTTGCCGCAAGAAACCATGCTGTTTAATGGTGCGAATGCGCATTCAGAAACCATCATCCATTTGGATCAGGCAGCCAGTTTTATTGGTTGGGACATGTTGGTGATTGGTCGCCAAGCACGTGAAGAGCAATTTAGTGATGGTGCCTATATCAACATGTTCAAACTGTTTCGTAATCAGACTTTGTTGGTTGCCGATACCTTAAGTTTTAAGGGAAATGACCGTTGGTTAAGTTCATGCCTAGGCATGCATGGTCAATCTGTGATGGGAAGTTTCTGGGCCGTGCCTCCCGTGCAATATCGTGCCAGTCTAGATTTAGAAGAGCATCTGGATTTAATCCGTGAACTGATGATGCGTATGGATGTACCCGTCACCTTAACGGTTTTGGATGATGTAGTTTGTGCACGCTATTTGGGGAATGATGTTCGGCAATGTCATGATGCTTTTGCTGCTATCAGAGCTAGATTAAGACGCTATTGGTACGATCTGGATGAAGAATTTCCTCGTATTTGGAGAACATAAAGTCATTTTAGCCTGTAATTTCAAGACCAAATGACACAACGAATTTTGGTCATGTATAGCTCATGAGCGAAGCATCTCCACGTTTAAATAGGTAAAAGATATGGAATTAAATCCAACAGAAAAAGACAAACTTTTAATTTTTACCGCGGGCTTGGTTGCAGAGCGCCGTAAAGCACGTGGTTTAAAGCTGAATTATCCTGAAGCGATTGCGTATATTTCTGCTGCCTTGCTTGAAGGTGCACGCGATGGCATGAGCGTAAGCGAGTTGATGCACTACGGCACGACTTTACTGAGCCGCAATGATGTGATGGATGGCATTGCAGAAATGATTGTTGAAGTCCAAGTTGAAGCAACCTTTCCAGATGGCTCAAAACTGGTGACTGTACATCAACCGATTATGTAAAGAACAATAAGGAATAAAGATGATTCCAGGTGAAGTAATTACGCCAGATCGCGATATTGAGTTAAATGTTGGACGTGAAACCCTAAAAATAACGGTTGCGAATACTGGGGATCGACCGATTCAAATTGGTTCACATTTTCACTTTTATGAAGCCAATGATGCTTTGCAATTTGAGCGCGAGCGTGCCAAAGGCTACCGTTTGAATATTGCAGCAGGCACCGCAGTACGTTTTGAGCCAGGTCAGAGCCGAGATGTCGAGTTGGTGGCACTAGCTGGAAAGCGTGAAGTGTATGGCTTTGCGGGTCGAGTGATGGGGAAACTTGACTAAGTCGGGCCATCAAAATCTTTTAAGAATTTAGAGTAATCTATGATGAAAATGTCACGTCGTGCATATGCGGAAATGTTCGGACCAACAGTAGGAGATCGTGTTCGCTTGGCGGACACGGAACTGTTTATTGAAGTCGAACAAGACCTGACCACTTATGGTGAAGAAGTTAAATTCGGTGGTGGTAAAGTCATTCGAGATGGCATGGGACAGTCCCAATTGTTGGCAGATGATGTTGCTGATACCGTTATTACCAATGCACTTATTGTCGATTGGTGGGGCATTGTGAAAGCTGATGTCGGTATAAAGAATGGTCGTATCTGGAAAATTGGCAAGGCAGGGAATCCAGATATACAACCCAATATTACCATTCCGTTGGGAGCTGCCACGGAAGTGATTGCAGGGGAAGGTCAAATTCTCACTGCAGGTGGCATCGATACGCATATTCACTGGATTTGCCCGCAGCAAGTGGAAACTGCACTCATGTCAGGTACAACCACCATGATTGGTGGTGGAACAGGTCCAGCAGCGGGAACATCCGCCACCACGGTAACACCGGGACCATGGCATATTGCGACCATGTTGCAAGCCATCGATGATTTACCCATGAATATTGGGCTATTGGGCAAAGGAAATTTGAGTTTACCGGATCCTGTCCGCGAGCAGATTGAAGCGGGTGTGGTGGGTTTGAAATTGCACGAAGACTGGGGTTCCACACCCGCTGCCATCGATAACTGTTTAACGGTTGCTGATGAATACGATGTTCAGGTTGCCATTCATACCGATACTTTAAATGAAAGTGGCTTCTTGGAAGAAACGCTGGCGGCATTTAAACAGCGTACCATTCACACCTATCATACCGAAGGTGCAGGTGGTGGGCATGCCCCTGATATTTTAAAAGCCATTGGTCAAGCCAATGTGTTGCCATCTTCAACCAATCCCACCCGTCCTTATACCGTCAATACCATTGATGAGCATTTGGACATGCTTATGGTGTGTCATCATTTAGATCCTGCAATTTCAGAAGATGTTGCGTTTGCCGAAAGCCGAATTCGCCGTGAAACCATTGCCGCGGAAGATATTTTGCAAGATTTGGGCGCAATTTCCATGATGTCGTCCGATTCACAGGCAATGGGACGTGTGGGAGAAGTGATTATTCGTACATGGCAAACGGCACATAAAATGAAAGTGCAGCGCGGACCACTAGAAGGTGATACGCCACATACCGATAATCAACGGGTTAAACGTTATATTGCGAAATATACAATTAATCCAGCGATTACCCATGGTTTAAGTCATGAAGTCGGCTCGGTCGAAGAAGGCAAGCTGGCAGACTTGGTGCTGTGGAAACCTGCATTTTTTGGTGTTAAACCTGCCATGATTATTAAAGGCGGTATGATTGCAGCAGCGCCAATGGGTGACATCAATGCGTCCATTCCAACACCACAGCCTGTGCATTACCGTCCCATGTTTGGCGCAAATGCGCGCGGTGCACATAACACCTGTATTACCTTCTTGTCTCAGGCAGGAATTAACAATGGCGTAGCGGAAAAATTAGGTCTGAAGAAAATCATTTCTGCATGTAAAAACACGCGTAATATTTCCAAAGCTGACATGAAGCACAACACCTATACACCAGTGATGGAAGTTGATCCAGAAATTTACGAAGTACGGGCAGATGGCGTGCATTTAACTTGTGAGCCAGCAGAGGTATTACCAATGGCTCAGCGTTATTTTTTATTTTAAAGATTATCTTTTTAAGACCTAAAATATTCAGTCTGCGGATTATGGTGTGATGCAGACTTTAATGATTGATATTGTAAGAGTATTGTAGCTCTGATGATATTGCATGTGCAAAGCGGAAACATGTAAGGAGGTGCTTAGATAACATTATGGAACAAAGTCATTGAGAATTAAGTTTAAGTCTACTTTAAAATAATTTATCGGCTGAAATTATTAATTATGTAAAATCATCTTATTTGGTACGTAATTTGCTTAACTAGAAAATTAGCTCTTAAAGAGATTTCTTTAATGAAGACTTCATTTCAAGCAAAGCGTATTGGTTTTTTACTTCTTGATGGATTTTCAATGATAGCATTTTCAAATGCTGTTGAGGTCTTTCGAATGGCAAATTATGTTGAAAAAAGTCATTTATACCAATGGAATGTGACAGGTTTAGATGGGCATCATACTTGTGCTAGTAATGGTTTGCAGGTGCAGCATACTTGCAAAATGCAGCATCTTTTTGAAATGGATATTGTGTTTATTTGCGGTGGTTTTCAGCTTTTTAAGTTGAATAACCCATTACATAAAATTTTTTTGAAGCGTTTAGATCAGGCGAATATTGCTTTAGGTGGGATTTGTACTGGTGCATATGTGTTGGCAAGTGCAGATCTATTGAATGGTTATCAAGCGAGTTTACATTGGGAAAACTCTTTAGCTGCACAAGAAGAATTTCCGCAAGTTAATTTTAATCCACATATTTTTAGTTTGGATCGGAACCGATTTACCTGCTCGGGGGGGCTTGCATCTATAGATATGTGTTCGCAACTCGTGGAGCAACATTATAATGCCAATTTAGCCAAGAGAATTTGTGAACAATTTATTGTACATCACTTGCGTGAAAATACGGATATTCAACACCAACCCATCTCGAAGCAGGGTAAAGATATTCATCCTCTTGTCAAAGAGGCAATTCGTTTAATGGAAAATAATATTAATGAACCATTAAATATTTTAGAAATTTGTCATTTGATTCATAGTCAAACACGAACGTTAGAACGCTCATTTCAAATGCATTTCGACTGTTCTCCCAAAGAATATTATTTAAATATACGCTTAACACATGCACAAAATTTATTGAAACAATCTTCTATGAGCGTCTCTAATGTAGCATTAGCCTGCGGTTTTGCTAATGCGTCTAGTTTTAATAAAGCCTATAAAAACCAATTTAATTATTCTCCGAAAAATGAACGTGGCATTTTGGAATTAGCTTATTAATTTGTCGAATTTTGACAATTTTTTAGCGATTTTGGAAAAAAACAACGTTTCAAAAATACCTATGCTTGATTCATACAGACACACAACATGAAAGGTATTAGTGATGAATATTCAAGCAAATATGGTGAAAGATACGTTACCTGCACTTTTAACGATTGAAAATGGTAAAAAAGTGCAGTCAACTTTCTCAAAACAAGAATATGAAAACCGTCATAGAAAATTACGTCAAATGATGGCGGATCAACAAGTTGATTCAGTTTTATTCAGCTCTATGCATAACATCAACTATTACGTTGATTTCCTGTATTGCTCATTTGGTCGCTTTTTTGGTGTAGTAGTTACAGATCAAAAAGTGGTGAGTATTTCTGCCAATATTGATGGTGGTCAACCTTGGCGTCGTACAGTAGGTGACTACAATGTGGTCTATACCGATTGGCAGCGTGATAACTATTTCCGTGCTGTTGCACAAGAAATTCCCAACAAAGGTCGTGTAGGGGTTGAGTTTGACCATCTGCCGATTGAGCGATTAAACAAGCTGAAAGCATTCTTGCCAAATGTTGAGTTTGTCGATATTAGTGCCACTTGTATGAAGCTGCGTATGGTGAAATCTATCGAAGAAATTGCGCACATTAAACAAGGCGCAGCCGTATGTGATATTGGCGGTTTTGCATTAACTGCGGCTATCAAAGAAGGTGTGCACGAGCACGAAGTCGCGTTGGCATCGACACAAGCGATGGTGCGTGAAATTGCTAAACGTTTTCCGCATTCAGAATTAATGGATACTTGGACTTGGTTCCAATCGGGCATTAATACTGATGGTGCACACAATCCTGTGACTACTCGTCAAGTGCAAAAAGGCGATATTTTAAGTCTGAACTGCTTCTCAATGATCGCGGGTTATTACACTGCACTTGAACGGACTCAGTTCTTTGACCACTGTGATGATGCTTCATTAAAAATTTGGCAAGCGAATGTCAAAGTGCATGAGGCAGGTTTGAAACTGATTCAACCTGGTGCACGGTGCTGCGATATTGCTAACGAATTAAATGAAATTTACCGTGAAGAAGGTTTGCTTCAATACCGTACTTTTGGTTATGGACATTCATTCGGCGTACTTTCCCACTACTATGGTCGTGAAGCTGGTTTAGAACTTCGTGAAGATATTGATACCGTGATTGAACCTGGAATGGTGATTTCAATGGAACCTATGCTTATGTTGCCACAAGGTATGGCAGGTGCGGGCGGTTATCGTGAACACGACATTTTGGTGGTGACTGAATCAGGCACTGAAAATATCACTAAATTCCCTTATGGCCCTGAGCACAACATTATCAAGGCATAAGTCACAAGGCATCCCAAATCGGGATGCCTTTTTTGGTGGAGAAAATAATATGAATGAAAAAGCTAAATCTGATCAAAACACTTTAAAACGCGTTGCTACTGCAAGTTTTATTGGTAACTTTGTTGAATGGTTTGATTATGCTGCTTATGGTTTTTTAGCCACTGTGATTGCTTTGGTTTTCTTTCCAAGTAGTGATCCTGTAGTTGCATTAATGTCAACCTACGCCATCTTTGCTTTGTCCTTTATTGTCCGGCCTTTTGGTGGAATTTTCTGGGGATATGTTGGTGATAAATATGGGCGAAAACATGCACTGTCTTGGTCAATTATGATTATGACATTGGCAACTATGTGTATTGCGCTCTTACCAAATTATGCTTCTATTGGAATATTTGCACCACTTTTATTGCTTTTCTTTCGGATGATTCAAGGCTTTTCCGCTTCAGGTGAGTATGCTGGTGCATCTAACTTTTTAGCTGAATACGCACCTAAAAATAAAAAGGGCTTATATACCAGCTTAGTGCCAGCCAGTACAGCCGCAGGTTTATTGTTGGGTTCATTGATGTCAGCTGCCATGTTTGCATGGATGTCAGAATCATTCTTATATGAATACGGCTGGAGAATACCATTCTTATTGGCTGCGCCACTGGGTTTAATTGGTCGTTTCATTCGTCTAAAACTTGAAGATACCCCCGAATTTCTGGCACATCAAAAAACGAGCCATAAAGAAACTTTCCCGATTAAAGCATTATTTACAGAATACCGTCAGCCATTATTTAAAGCGTTTGCAATCGCATCTTTAAATGCGACTGCGTTCTACTTAATTTTTAGCTATATGCCAAATTATTTGTCGACTGAATTAGGGGTAAATAAAACCGAATCTTTTATTTCAGGGGCTATTTCTTTAGCATTTTACATCGGCATTGTATTTATGATGGGTAAATATTCTGACCGTATGGGCCGCAATAAAATGTTAGCTATGGCATGTATAGGCTTTATAATTTTAACTTTCCCACTGTTCTATTTCTTATCTGATACATCATTTATTGGCATGATTATCATTCAATTGGTTTTCTGTAGCCTACTTGCGATGAATGATGGCAGTTTGCCTGCATACCTCACTGAGCTTTTCCCTGTGCATGTGCGTTATACCGGTTTTGCATTTAGTTTTAATACAGCGAATGCACTACTGGGCGGTACGATTCCACTACTTGCAACATGGTTGATTCATAGTACAGGCAGTACTTTAGCACCAGCCTTTATTTTAATTGTGATTGCCTTATTTAGCATGAGCGTATTGGTTCAGAGCAATAAAGCGAAACTTGTCACGGTCTAATCCTCTTGGATGAGACCTTTGTAAATTTGTTATAGGGAACAAAAATATGAATACACAATCACAATGGTTTGGTGCTTTATTGGTCATTATGGGGGCAGTTGGTTGGGGGACTTTAGGCATTGCCAGTACCCAATTGGCAAATGCAGGCTTGAGTAATAGTTCAGTAACAGGATTGCGGATTGTCGGTACATTTATTTGTTTATTGGCCTTTTTACCTTTTCTTTATAAGGTTTTACGAACACTGCAATTTCAAGATATTCCTAAATTGGTCATTCAATCATTACTCGGTATGCTTGGAATGACTTTCTGTTATTTTAATGCGGTACAACATGTAGGACCAGCCATAGCAGTAGCATTGCTTTATACTGCTCCTATTTGGAGTGTGGTACTTTCTTTTATTTTTTTGAAAGAGCGAATAACGTTAAAGTCAATGATGCTCACTCTTGTGGCTGTGAGTGGTGTTGCATGTATGATGCTTGGTGATAATCAGCTCAATATGACGGGGGTTCTATTTGGTTTAGCCTCAGGCATTTGTTATGCTGCTTATGGGGTGATTGGTAAAGATATTATTGACCACTATAGCCCGACTTTTTTATTGTTCAGTTCAATGATGGTTAGTGCGCTTGCGATTTTTCCCTTTATTCACTTCCAAGAAATTGAAAGTCTGGTCTCGAATATAGACTTCAATATTGTGATTGCCTGTATCTTATTAATTGTGTTTGGGACGTTATTACCTTTTGCTTTATATACCTATGGATTGAAGTATTTAAAGGCATCACAAGCTTCTATTTATACTATTTTTGAACCATTAACAGCAGTCATTCTTGCCAGCCTGTTCGCCAATGTACAGCTTTCCAATGCGCAGATATTTGGAGTAATTTTGATTATTAGCGTGTCATTGCTCAATGTGATTTTAGGTAAAGCCGATCTCAATCCCGAAAAAGTTTATTCCACTCATTAATTTTTTACATATATCAATTTCAAATTTATTTTGGTGCAGGATAACACATGGCTAAAAATCTTTCATGTACTCAGTGTAGCCATTATTGGATTATTGCATATAAAAGCTGTTTTTGTGGAAGTTGAATATTCAGTTTCAGGGGGAAACTGATAACACTAAATATAAAAAAAATGGAAGAATAATTCACTAAGTTATTGTTTTTAATTTGATGCTTGTTTTATATGGGGATAATAATAACTTCTGATTACTAGTTTTTACCTTAAATATACCGATTGAAAGATTCATTTAAATGCTATGAATACATGAGTTTTATAGTTTGGCTAGGTCAGCATGAGTACTTTTCGCAAGATTTAAGATCGACCATGAACGTGATTAGTTATAGGGGATTGATGAAATAGTTTTTATGAATTTCTGGCTTTCTGGGCTGATTTTATCAAATTCATGTCTATGCAAAATTGCGACATATTTCTCGTGCTGGTAGTTATCCAGAGTTTGGTCTGCATCTATCCATAGTGCAGCCCTTTTTTTTGGTGACAGTTTTTTCTTAGTGATTTTCGATCTGGATGTAGTGATTTCACGTTTGCATAACATATCTTGGCGGTGATCCATCTACTATTCGTGATTATAAAGCGAGCTAATTCACAGGTTCTACAGATTATGTAGCGACTAACTATAAGTTGATGGTTGGCGCTTAGTTTATATTTACGCTTAGGTTTCAGTTAAAAAATCAATATTTTGTTGAATTCGTGATTGAATCATCTCTAGGGTGGATTCTCGAATTTGATGGGGATACAGGCGCTGCGCAATTTGACTAAATTGAAGTGCAATTTCACGCATGGCCAAGATGATCTCATCGACTTCTAGAGTAGTCAGATTCGCTTCTGAAGTACCGAGTTTATGTATGTCATTTCGGGAAATATTGAGCGCTTCTCCCATAATGTCTATTTGATGATAACCACCTGGACCTTCACAGAAGGTCACATCATAGGCTGGAGCCAATTTCCATTGACCATTTTTTGCCATGAGAAAAGAAAAGTTCTTGGTATGGTCATGTCGATTATTGAAAAGTACATTAAACAAAGCGCATTTAAAAGCATACAGCCTTTCTCACACATTTTGCGTACACATCAAGGTTGTCCGAAGAAAATTGCGATAGTCTAGGCTACCTGGAACTTTATAGTCTGCTCCGGTATATGCAGCCAAACTCTGCATTGGAATCCGCATACCATTTTGACGATCGAATCGTTTAGAAGCAAAAGCCGTTAAACCATTGGGCAAATTAAAGAAATGGGTATCTGGAGTCTCAATTGCACAAAGTCGCAAACATTCTGCATAGACGGCTTCAATGGCGCAGACTTCAGGATGCTCTTGCTGAGCAGGAAACTTAATCAGCCAGGCTTCATGTTGATCAGAATCTTGAGTCGAAAACTCTAAATTGACAGGATCTCGGTAAACCAACGCTTTTGGTCTGGCACCTTGAGGGGAGCCACCCATGACCAATAAATGCTGTAGAAATTCACCACCTTCACCTTTGAGTACTTCTTGAACTTCCTGGGCCAGTTGTTGTAAAGGGATATTTTCTGAGGTTTGCATGTCAGCAACACAAGGTTCAAAGGAGAGGGCACCCATTGCGTGACTACTAATATAGGTCAGACGCTCCAAAGGTCCAATTCGTGCTGAATTTAAGCCAATTTTTTTGAAATATCGATCCATCAACATCATGCCCCAACCATCTGGTAAAGCGTCATAGACTGGACCTGGGAGTCCCATTTGATGAGTAGGAAACCCTGTCTGAATGGTAGACCTTTTAAAGGGAGTAAGTAAGAAGAGAGCTCAACACCTTGCTGTATTGCTTCTGGACTATATTCAAAAGCAATGGTGGGTCTACCTGTCGTGGCTGTTGAACTAATCAGCGTTCCCCATAACCATGATTCGCCCCAACCGTTGTAATAAACATTAAGTCTATTGAGCATTATCCCTTCCTCTTAATACGGTGGCGCTTACTTTGACTCTCATAGCGAAGAATGTCATTCACACTGTTAAGCTGAGGTTTAAATAGTTCCTGAAGTTCGTTTAATCGACCCAAGACCATTGCAATACGGACTAAATTTTCAACAGATACATTTCGTCCCGCTTCAAGATTCGAAACTGTATTCACGCCGACACCAGCGCGTGCTGCTACCTCAGCTTGAGACATCTCCAGAAAGAGTCGTTGCTTACGTAAACGCTCACCTAAAAGAGTCACAACTTCTTCTGGTTTAGTGAAATATAAATCCATTAAATTGGGTCTTAAGAATGAATAATTTAATTAAATCACAAAATAATGGAATTAATCTATAGCTATAG
>OEQM01000288.1_pt1 | contig 13276 bp, 10 predicted proteins | sample 1539771 | NCBI WGS metagenome assembly OEQM01 (sample SAMEA3891240, study PRJEB23780) | metagenome | biome: terrestrial biome; feature: animal house; material: water of meat washing | place: Italy | collected 2015-05-12
ATAGGGAACAGATTCTTTCTGGCAACCCCTTATCGGCAATAAAATTGCAAAAAAGTGCAATTTCTTGGTTATTCATATCAACACACAGCCTTTATACAGACTTATCCACAACCAAGGGTGAAGTGAGGACGTTTTACACCGGATAAATGCCTTACAAGGGTACTGGCCTGGCACTCATCCACCATTGCCGCACTGTCGCGTCTAACGCGCAGCGCCCTCGACATCTTCTATATAAGAAGGCGTATGAGGCATATATAGAAGCGCTTATCCCAATCCAGCCTCTTTGACCCAGCACGCTATCAGCTCGCCAGCGGGAAGATCCCGGCAGCCCGATACATCCTGCCCAGCCCAGAGCGGAGAGAAGCCACTGTCCCCCGCCTTCTCGGCGGCGACGCGCAGCGGTGCCAGTGCGCCACTGGCATAGGGGAAGTGAGGGGCAAGATCCGAGAGCGGGCCCAGCTCTTTCATAAGACGGTTGACGATCCCCCGCGCCGGACGGCCACTGAACAGATTGGTCAGTGCCGTCTGCTGGCCTTGGGGTGAGTGAAGGGCGGCTCGATGCAGCACCGAGGTGGTCGCTTCATGGCAGCAGAGAAAGGCGGTCCCCATCTGCACGGCACTCGCCCCCAGCGTCAGCGCGTTGGCGATCCCCTTGCCATCGACGATACCGCCAGCGGCGATCACCGGCAGATCGGTCACCGCGAGGATTTGCGCCAGCAGGGTCAAGGTGCTCTGCTGCAAGGCGAGATCATCAGAGAGGAAATGGCCGCGATGACCACCCGCCTCCAATCCCTGAGCGATGATGGCATCGGCGCCGTGTTGAGCGAGCCATACGGCCTCCGCCACCGTGGTGGCACTGGCAAATACCTTGGCCCCCGCAGCCTTCACCCGGGCAAGCAGCTCGGGTGCGGGCAAGCCGAAGTGAAAGCTGACCACCGCCGGTCTGAACTCAGCCACCATGGCGGCATGTTCCTCATTGAAAGGGGCACGACTTGGCGCCGTCGTAACGGTTGGGGGAAGTATGCCGAACTCGGCGTAGTAGGGAGCAAGGCGCTGCTGCCAGCGGGCCAGTGCAACGGGATCCGGTTCCCGTTGCCGATGGCAGAAGAAGTTGATGTTAAATGGCCCAAGGCCGCTTTGGGAAAGGCACTCCAATTCGCCGCGCAGCTCCGCTGGCGTGAGCATGGCGGCAGGCAAGGAGCCCAAGCCGCCCGCACGGGTCACGGCCAGCGCCAGCTCGCTACCCTGCACACCGGCCATCGGTGCCTGAATAATGGGATAACGCATCCCCAGCTCGGCAAACAGGCTCATCCGTTCACCCCGAGCAGCAGGGCCCGCTCTGTCGGGCCAAACCGGTTGTTGCCATCCATCTGTCAGACTCCTTTCCGATAACCGTGGTTACACATCAGGCCCGCAAGGGGCCCGATGAAGAGAGTGGAGGCTTAACGCACGCTGCGCAGCAGGAAGTCCGGCTGACCGCAGGAGCGGCGCTCGCGCTTTTGCATCTCGGCGGAGCAGGTGACCGCATCCGTCCCCTCTTTATTGACGCAGATGTAGATCTCCCGCAGGAAGCGGCCACCATCGGCGCAAGCCACCGTGATGTTGTCGGGGGCCAGCCACTCGTTGGCGCTCGCCAAATCGGCCTTGAGCTGGAAGCTGGTTTTGCGCAGCGGCTCTTCCGGGGATTGATAAGCCGCCGGGATCTTCACCTTCTGGCGCAAATCGCTCGCCAGCTGATGGAAGGCCTGCTGGCTCAAGCCGGAGCAGGTGCCGTGCTTCTCCCACTCATGGCGATAGAGGAAACGGCTGGGGTAGAGGTCGGCAAACTCGCTCTCCATATCGGGATTGAGCCGTTCGCGGGTGCAGTTGCTGGGGTAACCGCGATCGTACTGGGGCCAAAGACCATGCAGCACAAAGCCCAGCTTGCGGGAACACTGGTCCCGATCCGCCGGTTTGACGGCGCAATGCTCGGGCGACCAGGAGAGCGCCATGGCGTAATAGTCAAACTCCCCCGCCTCCCCTTTGGCCTGCACGGCCGAGGAGAGCAACAAACCACCCGCCAACAGGGCAATCATCTTCTTCATCTTTATATGTCCACCTTACGCGACTCGGGATGACAGCCATGCTCCCATATTCTGGCGGCGGGAAACAGCCATGCCGAGACGGCGCGCGACAAGGGTCAGACCAGTCAGGGGTTTCACCAGAGGGCGAGCAGGGGTAAGCTGACCGACCGGTAGGCTCCTCGTCCACCACCAGATAATCCCTCTTGGCAACCACAGGATGTAACATGATCCGCAAGAATCCCTCCGGCCATCTGCCTGTCATCGACGAATCCGCCTATATCGACAAGACCGCCATCATCTGCGGCAAGGTGATCATCAAAGAGAATGTCTTTGTCGGCCCCTATGCGGTGATCCGCGCCGACGAGGTGGATGCCAACGGCGAGATGGAACCCATCGTCATCGGCGCCAACTCCAACATCCAGGATGGCGTGGTGATCCACTCCAAATCCGGCGCCGCCGTCACCATCGGCGAGTACACCTCCATCGCCCACCGCTCCATCGTCCACGGGCCGTGCGAAGTGGGAAACCGGGTCTTTATCGGCTTCAACAGCGTGCTGTTCAACTGCCATATCGGTGACGGTGCCGTGGTGCGTCACAACTCGGTGATCGATGGCTGCGATCTGCCGCCGGAGTTCTACGTCCCCTCCACCACCCGCATCAACCAGCAGAGCGATCTGACCCATATCCCGCGGGTTTCGGTAGATGCCGCCGAGTTCTCCGAGGACGTGGCCCACACCAATATCGATCTGGTCAAAGGGTACAAGGCGCTCTCCAACGAGTTCTGATCCCTTTCTTTATTACTAGAGAACAAAACGGGCGCCGAGGCGCCCGTTTTTCATCTGACTATCTATGAAGGCTAGATGGCCCTGACGCAGGTGGCGGCATGAGCCTCATCCGCCAGATCCCACAGCGGATCACCAGTGCTCAGGTCGAGCAGCGGCAACTCACCATCGTCATTGGCAGTCGCATCGCTACTCCAGTAGCGGTTGTAGAGCGGCCACCCCTGCTGCTGAAGCAACTGATCCGTCGCGCCATCCTTGTTGTAGGCGGCAAACAGCACCTCCAGCTCGGCCCGGGTCGGCAGACGCCAGTCATCGTGGCCGCGCGCCACCAGCTGCTGGCAGTAATCCCGCGCCCGCGCCTGACCCATGGTCACATACTCCAGCGGGAAGGGATTGTAGTCACCATCGCTGTCACTGCTCACACCGTCATAGGAGATGGACAGACGCTCCGCCTCGTCCCTGGTCAGCTGGCAGACAAAGGCCAGCTTGCCCGCCACCAGCTCGGGTTGACGACAGCCCCGGGCAAAATCGGGCTGGGCATCCACCACCTGCACCGTCACGGTCAACGTGTGACGAGCCGTGGTCGCCACCAGTCGTGCCGTACCGACCGCCACACCGCGCACCTCGCCCTGCGGACTCACGGTGGCGAACTCCGGCTGTTCGCTGCGCCACTCAACAGGCCCATCGAGCGGGCCGAGAGAGCCATCGCTCAGTTGCCACTGCAGTTGCAGAGGAAGCGTCCGCCCCACTTCCAGCTGAGGCTGGGCAGGCAGCACGGCCAAGCCGGTGATCACCGCTCCCACCGGAGTAGGGTCATCCGCCTCACTCACCCCCAGCTCAGCAACCGTGGCCGGAGTGCGGCGCGGCTCGGCCGAGGCACTGCGCAAAAACTCGCCGATGGCATCGAGCTCGTCATTGCTGAGGCCAAGGGCATGCAGGTGATCGGAGGCTTTGGGGAAGAAGGGATCATATTGATCCGCACCGGTCGGGAAGCCGACCCCGCTGCTCCACTTGGTCACGCCAAAGTTGTACATGGCCACCACCCCCTGCACCGAGCCGCCGATACGCTGGGCCAGGATCGGGAAGATGCCGTTGTGCATATAGGGGCCGGTAAAGGCGACGTCCCGCAAGCTGGGGGTCTTGAAGCGACCGATGTCCGCCTTGTTGCGGGTCTGCAGGAAGCGCCCGCGATCTTCCAGCTTGCCACGACCGTAATAGGTGAGCCCCACACTCTCGAACCCGTGCTGACTCAGCAGCGGGCCGGAGTGGCAGTTCATGCAGCGGCCATCGGTGCGGTAGAGGTGCATCCCCCACAGCGCCTTGTCACTGAGCGCCTGACTATCCCCTTTGACGAAGCGCTCAAAATCGCTGTCGCGGCTGATGATGGTGCGCTCGAAGGTGGCGATCGCCTTGGCGATCCGCTCCAGCGTGATCCCCTGATCGCCAAAGGCGGTGGCAAAAGCAGCCTGATAGTCGGGGCTGGCCTGCAAACGGGCCAGCAGCTCGTCATGGCTCAGCGCCATTTCGATGGGGTTCTGGATCGGGTGAAGCGACTGCTCCTCCAGCGTGGCGACCCGCCCGTCCCAGAACTGGGTCGAGCTGAAGGCGCTGTTGAGGATGGAGGGGGCGTTGCGATTGCCCTTCTGACCCAGATGACCGACCGATACGCTCAGGCCGTCGCTCCACCCCTTTTGCGGATCGTGGCAACTGGCACAGCTGATGTCCCGCCCCCTGGAGAGCTGCTTGTCGAAAAAGAGCTGCTGACCCAGCACCACCTTGGCCCGGCTATAGGGGTTGTCGGCCGGGAAGGGAACCGCCGGCAGCGGCCCCAGCTCCTGCCATTCCACCCCTTCATCCACCCGGGCGGCAGGCCATTGGGCTGGCGCGCCGCTGTATTGAGCGCGCAGAACCGCCATGTCCGGCTTGCTGCTGTCGCGCACCACGGAGGGGCGCACCGGATAGGGTGCCAGCGCATACCAGAGCAGACTCCCCTCTCCCTCATCCAGCCAGGTTCGGGTCGCCAGTTGATAGAGACGGGGTTGACCCGCACCATCCTGCAGCCAGATCTGGGCGGGCAGGCCAACAGCAAAGGTATTGGGATAGCGCCATGCCGACTTGTCACTGCTCAGCAGCCGTTCGAACTCGGTGAGGGTCGGCAGGCGCCAGTCGCTGCGGCCGCAAGCGGTCAGCCCCGCAGCCAGTTGTGGCTGGCTGGCAACCTTCAACGCACTGGTGTCACTGCCATACAGCCAGTACTGGCTACCCTTGACCCCGCTGACCGTGCGCACATCGTGCAGGCACTGCCAGGGGCCACGCACCACCAGCAGCCCCTGCTCATCGAGACGCAGCAGATCTGCCGTCTCCGGCTCGTCCGGCTGGCTTGGATTGGCGGGATAGAGCTGGGTGCGGGCGGACTGGATCTGGGCGCTGTTGCTGCGCTGATACCAGCTGCGCGCCTGCTTGTCATCGCGCAGGGCCAGCAGCATCTGCCAGCTGTCGGCATAGTCGAGCACGGCGCCCGGCTGGCGCTGGGCCAGCAGGAAGGCAGCGTAATCCTCAATGACCGCCTGTTGCTGCACGCGGATCTCCTCTGCCCTGCCCCACTCGGCCTGACTGAGGGAACCATCCCCGCTCTGATCCGCCAGCAGGAAGAGCGCCGTCTCCTCCTCGTTCAATCCCAGCCGCGGCACGCTGTTGCGGCGCGCCAGAGTGATCCCGGCCGAGAGATCCGCCACCCGCACCGATACCGCGCGCAGCAGATAACCCTCGTCGCTACCGAGCAGCTCCAGCGGCTGATCCAGTTGCAGACCTTCAGGCAAGGTGATGCGGGCAAGCTGGCCCGGTTCGATGGCCTGTTGCACGCGGATCCCGGTGGCGACCTGTCTCACCTCAAGCTGTGCTCCCGCCCCCAGTCGATCAGCCACATTGACCTCAATGGTCAGAGGAACCCGGGTATGAGTTTCCGGCGGTACTATTGGCGGCGTGATGGGCGGTTCGGTCGGCTTGACGACCGGCGGGGTCACCTCGGGTGAGGGGGTCACCGACGTATTGCTGTGATTGTCATTGCATGCGGTCAGAGCCAGCAGGCTGAGCAGTAAAAGGCTGGTTTTCATTCGGTATGGTTGGGTGGTCAGACAAGTGCGCGATTATCCAACCAAATACCAATCATTATCAATTGCATTCAATTAATATGCTTTTTGACAACAACTTCTTATCAGCAACGCCTTACCACCCAATGAGAGAGGGCAGCCTCTTTGGCTGCCCTCTCTTGCTTCAAACCCGCTTGTCGAAAGCCCGACAATCTTCAGGAGCACTTCTTCAGGCTGATATGCCAGTTGGCGCCGGATTGCACCTGATGCTTGGCGGCGAAGCTGTCCATGTTCAGCGCCACCGACACCTGCAGCAGACTGTTGAGGTAGACCAGCGGCTGACCTTCCGGCACATCGCCGAAGCTGCTGACGTAAGGGGCCTTGCCGTCATATTTGACCACATCCCCTTCGCGGATCTTGATGCAGGCGTTATCCCCCTTGTTGATCCCCGCCTTGGTCAGCAGGGCATCGTCGATATTGGTCCAGACGTTGCCGTACTGCACATCGAGGATCGGGATGGTGCCCTTGAGGGTGCCATCTTTCTCGGCGACCGCAGGCTGATAGGGGATCTTCACCACTTCGGCGGGCAGCAGCGGGCCGACCTGCTCATAGCTGATGGCGCCGGAGGCGAGCCGTGCGCCGGTATAGGCGTACACATCGCGGCCATGGAAGGTGTAGGACTTCTCGGAGCCCTTGAGGCGGTTGAGCTTCTCGTCAATCTGGCGCACCGCCTCGATGCCGAAGTGCTCGGCCACCAGGGTCAGGGTGCCGTTGTCCGGGGTCACGATGTAGTGGCCGCTCCTGGTCTTGAGCACTACTGACTTGCGCTCGGTGCCGACACCGGGATCCACCACGCTGACAAACACAGTCCCCTTGGGCCAATACTGCAGGGTCTGGTAGAGGCGGTAGGAGGCTTCCCAGATGTTGTAAGCCGGGATCTCGTGGGTCAGGTCATAGAGCGGCAGGGTGCGATCCACCCCGAAGGCAACCCCCTTCATGGCCGACACGGCGCCATCTTTGAGGCCGAAATCGGTCTGGATCACCAGCGCTTCGTTGGCGGCGGCGATGCCGCTTGCCAGCATGAGGGCGAGCGCGATGGCGCGGGGAGCGGTGCGAATATCCATATCTGAACTCCTGAATCATCTGAGGATAACGAAACGGCGACAGCCATTTAGACATCCAGACTGCCACCAATGGATTTTTTTGCAAGGGGTTTGCAACAAAGTGAGGGACGACTCGCAGAAATTGTGCTCGCCAAACGGCGATAGCGGGGGTATCAAAGGCAGAATGGGAAAACGTTTACAATACAGGAGCTCAGCACCATGACACAACCCGTACCGGAGATGATGACCCTGCTGCTGGAGATTGGTGAACAGAGCAGTCAGCTCTGGCTGAGCCAGCCAGATGCGGCCCCGTCACACTACCCGCTGGCCTTTGGCACCCACGCCATCCAGCCCGGACCGTTTCGCAATGCGCCACCCACCCCGCTCGAACTGGAGCGGGCCATCATGGTGGTGGAAGATGAGCTGATGCGCATCGCCCCGCAGATCCCGCCCGGCTTGCAGCTGACCCTGCGCAGCCAGCCGTCACTGGCCGAAGTGCTGGGGGACAACCAGCTCGACCGGGATCTGGTGGAGCAAGCCTTTGGCCAGCTGGCCGCCATGGCGGAAGGGGATCCCCTCGCCGCCAGCTTGCTGCCCCGCGACGAGCACTTTGCCGCCGTGCTGCTGATCGTCAGGGAGTGGCTGCACCATCTGGCCAGCGAGAGCGTGCTGATCGTGGAGTAGGGATAAATAAGTGGTGAGGGCTTCAGCTTCTGGCAAGGTTTGTCGGTGGATCCTGTCGGGATTTCCTTCGCGTATACTTTGCCCGTATGGCGCCCGCGCCCCTATCGGTACTCTAACCAGACACCTATGACCTTATTTTCAGGTAACCCCCCAGCCTTGCGCTGGCCACCGGCGTTTGCTCGCCAGTTCATCGTCAAAGTGGCCGGATTGGCCCTGCTCGCCCTGACCGGGCTGGGCACTGTCTTCTACTACACCTATCTCACTATCCAGCACGACATGGATCTCATCACCGCCAGACAGAAGAACGTGTTCGAGGTCTTCTACCAGCGAGCCAAGATCCTCAAGGTGGAGAACATCACCAGCTATCTGGCACAGCACCATCTGCTCGATCAGCCACCGCCCCCGAATAGCGTCGGCAGCGACTATCTCTACGGGTATGACCTCAAAAGCAAATACCGCTTTGCCGATATTCCGCTGCAATACCCGGCCGCCAATATCCTCAACACCTTCCGCTATGCCCTCTCCTATCCGGAGGTGATCAACATCTACACCATCTGGAATGACTACCGGCTGATCGGCATGGTGGCCGACAACAATGTGCTGCCCGCCAGACTGGCGCCGATCAAGGTGGATCTGATGACACTGCCCGCCTGGTATCACTACTTCGGTTGCGCCAGCTTTGCACCCGGCCGCCCCTTCTGCAGCGCCGATGAGGCCTTTGTCTCCGATATCGAGATCGACAGCTTCAGCATGCGCAACACCATAGTGATGTACTTCCCCTTCATTCATCAGTCGGGGCGCGGCGGTTACAAATACGGGCTGCTCGGTATCGACATCGCCGTCGATGAAGCATTTAACGATGTGCTGCGACCCTTCGACACCATCAACCCGACCCGCACCAACATATCGTTTGAAGCCGCCGAGCCCTGCCGCCCGAGGCATCTCTGCCTGAGCAAACCCTTTATGCGCACCAAGGCGGGGGATGATCTCTATCTGAAGTGGTCCTACAGCTGGTTCGATTTCGTCAAGCTGGCCCTGCAAAGTGCGGCCTTCAAGGTCTATCTCATCGTGCTGTTGCTGGGCATGGTGGCCTGGAAGCAGATCTACCTGCGGCTGCGCACCCTGGCGCACACCGACCACCTGACCCGGCTGCCACGCAGAGATGTGCTCTGCCAGAGTCTGCTCCATGAGCACGACTACCTGATGATCCTCGATATCGACAACTTCAAGTCGATCAACGACACCTATGGCCATGGCGTCGGGGATCTGGCACTGGTCGCCTTTGCCCGCCACCTCAGAAGCAATATCCGCAAGGTGGACAGCGCCATCCGTTGGGGCGGCGAGGAGTTTATCGTGCTGTTCAAGGGGATGGAGGATGACGAGATGATGATCCACTCCGCTGGCCGCCTGCTGGATCGGCCATTGGGGATCCCCGAGCTGCCCACCCCCATCACCTTCTCCGCCGGGGTGATCCGCATTCGCGACTACCTCACCGTCACCGAGGCGGTGCATCTGGCCGACGAGCTGCTCTACCACGTCAAACAGCACGGCAAACACAACATCGCCTGCTACGAGGGCAAAAAGATCCGGCTGATCCGCCCGTTGCCGGACGACGCAGAGGCATAGCCGCCTTCTGCCGCTCCCCCTGCTTCTGTTACCATCGCGGCCACGATCACTCACTGCATCGTGGCCGCAGGCCGCGATAACCCCGACTGGTGCCCCTATGTCCACAGCCTCCTTTGCCGAACTGGCCCTCTCCCCCCGCTTGCAGCAGACCCTGAGCGAACTGGGCTATGCCGCACCGACCCCCATTCAGGCTCGCGCCATCCCGGTCATTCTGGCGGGGCGGGATCTGATGGCGGGGGCCCAGACCGGCACCGGCAAGACCGCCGCCTTTGTGCTGCCGCTGCTGGAGCAGTTGCTACAACAGCCACAAGCAGAGCCCCGCCCGATCCGCGCGCTGGTGCTGGTGCCGACCCGCGAGCTGGCGGTGCAGGTCGCCGAGAGCGTGGCGCGCTACGGCCAGGGGACAGGTCTCACCAGCACGCTGGTCTACGGCGGGGTGAGTATCGCGGCGCAGGTAGAGGCGCTTCAAGCCGGGGTGGATATCCTGATCGCCACCCCGGGCCGCCTGCTCGACCATCTGCGTCAGGGGGCATTGAGCCTGGATAGCCTGCGCCATCTGGTGTTTGACGAGGCGGATCGCATGCTCGACATGGGCTTTATGGACGAGATCAAGGCGCTGCTCAAACAGATCCCGGCGGATCGCCAGACCCTGCTCTTCTCCGCCACCTGCGACGACAACCTGTTTGCCCTCTGCAAGGTGCTGCTGCGCGACCCCGAGCTGATTGAAGTGGCACCGCGCAACACCACGGCGGCCGAGGTGGAGCAGCGGGTCTACACGGTGGACAGCGATCGCAAGCTGGCGCTGGTCGAACACATGCTGAAAGTGAAAGGGTGGGCACCGGCGCTTATCTTCAGCCGCACCCGTCAGGGGGCCGACAAGCTGGCCCAGCAGCTTGGCAAGGCGGGCATCAATGCGCTGGCCTTCCACGGCGATCTGTCGCAAAGCGCGCGGGAAAAAGTGCTGCTGGAGTTTCGCGCCGGCACCCTGCAGGCGCTGGTCGCCACCGACGTGGCGGCCCGCGGCCTCGATATCACGGATCTCAACTACGTGATTAACCTCGAGTTCCCGTTTGTGGCGGAGGATTACGTCCACCGTATCGGTCGCACCGGCCGCGCCGGCAACAAGGGGCTCGCCATTACCCTGTTCAGCCCGGAAGATGCGCCCCTGCTGGAGAAGGTGGAAGCGGTGCTCGACACCCGCTTGCCCCAGCAGTGGTTCCCGGGCTTTGAGCCGGATCTCACCCGCTTCGAGCCCGAGCCGCGCCGCAACAGCAAGGCGGCCCAGAAGCAGCGCGCCAGAAAGCAGGCCCTCGCTGGCAACAAGGGTGGCAAGGGCAAGCGTTAAGCCGCCCTGCGCCGCCAATAAAAAAACGCCCGCACGGGCGTTTTTTGTTATCTGACAGGGGCCAGCTCTTGGCGAGTCACACCCTAGCGGGTCGCCAGCACCAGTGGCAGGGATCGCAAGATCTGCCGCTCCGCCAGGGTCGAGAGGATAAACATCACCATATAACCGAGGCCCAGCGCCACGATAATCGCCACCACGTTGGCGGTGAACTCGGCCACCAGATAGTAGGCGGCGACCAGCGCCACTATGCCCGCCAGCCGGATCAGCAGGCTCTGGGTAAAGTGGCCGTGAGCCTTGATATAGGCGAGCTGATAGCCGTTGAGCATCATAAAGATAAAGAAGATGGAGAAGTGGAACAGCACAGGCACCGCCCCCACGTAGTCGGCGGGGAAGAACAACAGCACCAGCGGCTTGCCCGCCAGCAGCATCAAGCCAAAGAAGGCCAGACTGACGATGGCGGAGAGGCGGAAGATCCAGCGCCGTATCATCCTGATCTGGCGGTGATCGCCATTGCGCAGATTGACCGCCAGCTCAGGCAGCACAAAGCGGTAGATGGGGAAGACAAACAGGGTGGTCATATAGGTGAAGATGGGGCGCACCACCACCTGAAAATCCCCCAGCTCGTCGATGCTGAAGTGGCGGATGGTGAGCAGCACAGTGATGTAGATCATCAGGATGCTGGCCCCCGCCTCCAGCGAGGCGGTAAAGCTCTTCTTCACATAGCTCACCATCTCGGGGCCGAGCGCCACCTTGGCCAGCGGCTTGGTGGCGATGGCCCGGCGGCGCGAAACATACATATAACCGGCGATGGCGAGCGACGAGAAGGTCAGCCCGTAGAAGAGCGAAGGGAGCGCATCCATCCCGAGCCCAAAGTAGCAGGCCATAAACAGCAGACCGTTGGCCAGCGGCTCCAGCCAGGTGACCCGGTTGGAGAGCGCATACATCCGGTACATGGCCACCAGATTGGTGAAGTAGACCTTGAGCCCCAGCCCGAAGATGACCCCCACCAGTTGCAGATACTCCACCCGGATATGGAGCCCGTGCTTGATATAGGGGATCACCGCCCCCCAGGTGAGCAGCACGATGCCGATGAGGAAGTAGCGAAAGATATTGATGATGTCCCGATCGTTTTTGGTCTGGGAGTAGCTCACCACCATGGAGGAGCGAAAACCTGTCATCAGGATAAAGGAGAGGGAGATCAAATCCACCACGCTGTTGAACAGCGCCAGCTCCCCCTTGGCGACCCACTGCGCCAGCCACACCTTGAAGGCGAAGCCGATAACGATGCTGACCAGCGAGGCCCACATCCCGGTGATAAAGGCCTGCTTGAGGCGCGCGAGAGAGGCGTATTGCATAACGAAAATGGATAACTTTCAGGGAAAAGAGAGAGGGCCATCTTATGAAAGCCTCCCTCCCTTGAACAGCGTTAATGCCACGCACTCACAGCCACCAAAAAAACCGCAAACGCAAAAGGCCCGCTTATTTCCTGAAAGCGGGCGTTTTGTGGTGTGCCGTTATGGCTGCTGATTGCAGCGATGGCACGGCTTGCTGCCAGTCTGTCGCGCAACCCTTATGACTGCGGCGCCGCCTTGATCAGCTCTTCATAGTGATCAATCAGCTCGGGGCCGTGCAGCGGCGAGTCGTGACCGCCGATCACCGTCTTGATCGGCAGCTTCATCGCTTTCAGCCGCTCGATGGTCTGCGGATAGGCCTTCACATTGGCAAAGCTCAGGTTGCCCAGCTTCTCCTTGAGGATGCAGTTGCCATAGAGCACCTGCTCGTCGGGGAAGTAGACAAAGATGCCGTCCGGCGTATGGGCCGGGCCCGCGTAGAAGGCGCGCACCTTGCCCTCTTGCAGCTTGAAGTCGCCATCGTGCACCACGTTGGGCAGCACCAGCGGCAGATCCGGATACTCCGGCAGCCCCTTGCGGGTAAAGGCGACAATCTCGGCCCAGTCGCTCTTCATCAGATCCCGGGTCTGGCGCGTCGCCACCACCTTGGCCCCGATGGACTTCCAGTAGGCGTTACCGCCCGCCCGATCGGTGTGGTAGTTGGTGTTGATCACCTCCAGCACCGGCTTGCTGCTGACCCGTTTGATCAGCTTGTGCAGCTCGCGGGCGGTATCCGGCGTCCAGGTCGCCCCCACCACCGTCACCCCCTTGGCCCCGAAATAGACCATGGAGTTCTCTTTGACGTAGTAGTTATCCTCCACCACATAGACAGGGCCGCTCACCTGCTTGAGGGAGATCCCCGCCGCCCGCACGCTGCCACCCCAGAAACTCGCCATCAGCACCACGGCCCCGGCCAATGTGCACTTCATCCAACCTTTCATCATCTTGCTCCCTCGAACCAACCGCCCCCTCGCCACCCCTGTGGCAAGCCGGGCCTTTTAAGCAGTGGGCAGAAGATACGGGGGATTTGTGAGGGGAAAATGAGGTTGTGTGAAGAGAAGGTGAAGTCTGGGGGAAGTCAGGGGAAAGTCCGGAAAAATCGGCAACGACCTCCTGTTCGCGAACGTCCGAATACGCTGCGCTATTCGAACCTACGATCCGATAACGCCGGGGGATTATGGGTTCCCTCACCC
>OEQM01000302.1_pt1 | contig 12610 bp, 12 predicted proteins | sample 1539771 | NCBI WGS metagenome assembly OEQM01 (sample SAMEA3891240, study PRJEB23780) | metagenome | biome: terrestrial biome; feature: animal house; material: water of meat washing | place: Italy | collected 2015-05-12
AATCGATTGTTATCCGCTGTTGCAAGGCCTTGGCGAGCATCGGCAACATCCCCCATTGATGGGCTTGTTTCAAAAATTTCCCTTACCTTTTCACTCACCCAATAAGCCACAGGACTTCCAGGTATTTTCTTAAAATCATCTGGTTTTGCATTAAAAAACCAACCACAATCAGGATTTCTAATCGCTTCTAATGTTTTAGGTGCCTGATTTTCAGAGCCCCTAAAATCAGAAAGGCGTATATATGAACCTGTAAAGCCTGTAATGTGTGCTTTTGCGCGTGTAAATGTACATATTGGAACCGTTGCACCATCAAAACCAGAGTACTCCAACTGAATCAAGCTGGTAATTGTTGCATGATCAATAAAGTGAGCACGTAGATTTTCATAAGAAGAGATAAACATCCAAACGAATGGAGACATAAAACCTAGCTGTCCACTTTCTTTAGTCAGCTGTAAATCTCGAATCATAAACGCTGAGAAAAGATCTTTTTCAAAACCTTGATAGTTCTTTTTTAAATAGGTTTTAAGATTTGGATTTAAGTACTTGTTGCCCATATACGGCGGATTCGCAATCACAGCATCATATTGTTTAGCCAGTAATTTAGCCTGTTGGACTAAAGGTAACAGTTCTTGTGCTGACTGCTGTGCAAAAATATCTCCTGACTCTAATGCTGTATTCAGCTTGGTTTCTAAATCAGGCAGCTTTTTAGCGAATGCTTGAGGAATTTGAATCAAAGAACCAAAGGTCGAAGCATGTTCAAATAGGTCTAGCAGTTCTTTTAAATCTGCCTGTGCAATACCGGTATTTGCCAAGTCCTGACTGAATGCTTGCAGTCGTTCTGACTGACTATCCTGTAACGCAATAATATTCAGCTTCGGTGGATTGCTAAATAAACGGCGGTCATCCTCACGCGCTTTCATCAATAGCGCAAAACTCGCCAATTGTGCCGCACGGGTATCAATATCAATGCCGTACAGGTTATTTTCCAGAATCAAACGTGGAATATCACGGCTACGGTAACCACGTTCTAAATAAATCGCTTTTAAGCAATCATAGGCTTCCACCAGAATATGCCCCGAACCACAAGCCGGATCGAGTACCGTAATGCTTTCAGGGTTTAAGGTATCGCCATCTTCACTGATCCGCACATCAATCAGCTGTTTTAACTGTGCATTGACTTCATTACTTTGCTCAGCCGGCTGAATATAGTATTCCCACTCACTGGCAAGCATACTTTCTGGCTGTGCCATCATCCATAGACGACCAACACTGTTTTGCACCAAATACTTCACAATCCAGTTTGGGGTGAAGAGTTGTGTCGCTGCAGGAATGTCTTCACTCTTGACGACTTTACCAATCACCTGATCTTTCTTTTCAGAAATATAGAACTGATACAGCCAGCCAATAATCTGCACATCCGACCAGTCTTCTTCCGGAATGCTGCTGACCAGATCACGAATCAAAGAATCGGTTTTGGTCAGGTTATCCGGTAATAACAGTTCTGACTCATCAGAAACCTGTTCAAACAAGAGTGGCATGACCTGATTCAACGCATGACACTGAGCCAGTAACAGTTCCCGATACAGCTCTTCGTCTTTATTGCCATCCAGTTTGAGTTCAGCCACACGGCTGGCATCTAAACCTGGTAGGTCAATATCCAGACATTCTTCCAGAATCTGTGGCAAGCCTGCACTACCATCTGCACTACTCAGTACACGGCGACCATGATCCAGTAAGCCTTTGCATTCCATGTAACGAATCGCACAGAGACGGTTAAACCAGCTATAAGCGATATAATCAATCGTCTGCTCAAAACTGCTGGTTTGAATGCGTTTGATCAGCTTGTCACGTGGTTTCATGACGGATAGCGGAAAAACCTGATCGCCAATCAGCAGCAAGTCGCCTTTCTGTTCTGCCGGTAAAATGCTGTCTGCGGTGATGCCATATTTGGCCGCCTGCTTGCGCATCGCTGCGATAAAATCATTACGTGCTTGCGGTGCGTATTTTTTAATATTACTGGTATTCATCTTTAAACCTTTAATTAATGACTGATGCCGATATCCCTAACCCAAGTTAGCGGATACGCACACGCTTTTTATCACTCACAATTTTTTTCAATTCAGCTTTGAGTGCGTCTACAAACTGATCCACTGATTCTTCTGTTTCCAGATAGACACTACTTGAGCTTTTGCTGTAAATGCTGGCGACATCGACTTCGACAACAGGTTTCGGTGGCACTACGGCTGTCGCAGGCTGTACCGGACTCGCAGCAGGTGTTGATGTAGCTGGGCTGGAGGTGGTTGCAGTGTTGGTTACACTCTCTGCTTTGCTCTGAGCCAGTTGTGCCGCTTTGGCCTGACGCTGGATTTCCGCCTGAACTTCGCTTTCCAACTCATACAAGGCTTCATCAAAACGCTCGACGGCGGTTTGGGTTTGCAGCATATAGATGGTGGACAGGCTAGTTTCCACTTCAATATCCGTTTTCAGCAGTTGTAGTGGGCGTAATAGCTTGTTACTCAGCTCAGCGCTAGCGATGCCACTGTTTTTAATCTCGGCTTCTAACTGCTTGATCTTGTCATCAATGTGTTCTATCGCCTGATTGCGCTTCTCAGTCAGCAATTGCTCATTGACGCTTTCCACTGTGCGAACCAAATCAGCCACTTTATTTAACAGGCCATAGGGCGATTCAAGAGTGGCAATACGGTGTAATTCGGAGAGGGCTTTTTTTGCCACCTCATCACTGCCCAGCGCCTGTTTGTTTTTCTCAAAATGACGTAAGGCCTGTTGCAGTTGTTGCCAGCTCGGCATCTGGTTACTAAAGAATTCATGAATATCACGGTAGTCTTCTTCCAGATCCAGATAGTCGTCCTTGTTATCAACCACCGCTTTAAAGAAATCGAAGCTGTCGCTATTGGTCAGCAGACGTTCCAAAGTCAGAATCGACTTTTCAATCACTTTCTTGCCCGGGAACTGTCCGACATCAGTTTTACTCTTATACGACTTAAAGTTGGCTAACCAGTTTTTAAAATGTTGGGTATAGAATTCAAACAGCTCTTTTTCTGTCGCTGGTCCCATGGCCGAGAATAGGTCTTGGGTCAGTTGGCGTGCCTGTTTCAATACCTGATCATCAGTCTGGCGCTTTTTAATGATCGATACATCACGGCGACGGCGGCTGTTCTGTAAAGGCTCAAAGGCATCTTTTAACTGTAAGCTGCCACCATTTAACTGCAGTGAAATCCGCCCCATTGCCGCCAGCTGACCTACCAGCAATAAAATCTCGGCATCTGGCCAGCCATAAGGGCGTTTGACAAAACGATCTATCACATCTGAGACCAGAATACGTTCGCTACCGGTGGCCCGTAGTGCAATGTACTGCTCCACTTCCTGTAGGGCTTTGGGATTGCTCTGACCGCCATCCAGAGACAATCCGAGCTGCGCCATATCATCCACAGTCAAGACGGCGTTCAGTTCACGCCAGGCATCCTGCTGATAGACCTGCAGATAGCTCAGTTTGGTATAGGTGTTTTCCAGCAAATAACGACAAGCCTCATCCAGCTTGGTGGTTGGACTTGAAGATGAAAGTTGTAGATGTTGACCCAAGGCATAACTTTCCGCGTCCAGCAACATTTCTTCGACCCGGGCACGCAGGCGTTTTTTACGCTCCTGATTCTCACGGCCACGGTCTGCCAGAATACGGGTGATATCGGACTGAGTGCCATCATCATTTAAGCGGATGAATTTATTGGTTTTCAGCCAGGTGCGCAGTTCATTAAAGAACTGTTTATCGTCTGCCAGTTTAAACAGCACTTGTCCTTCGGCCTGAGTACTTTTACCAATACAGTAAGCTTCAGTGTAGAGGTTGTATTCCGTATCCAGCGGAGAAATGATTTCAACTTTCAAATCGCTCTCATACTTGCCATCCAGGCTATGGCTATCTAGGAAACGACCAATCTGATAGTCCATCTTGTTGGCTTGATGGCGGTATTTGTTCTGATCGCGCAGTAAATCTTTAAAGATCAGATTGGCTAACTCTTTATTTTCTTCTGAAGCTGCTAAGTCAGTGGCTTTAATTTTGCGGGTAATGTCCCGCTCTTCATTGGTCAGGAACAGGAACTCATCGCCATTCCTCGTAATCAGGCTCTCTTTTTCCAGACGCTGCAGGCTCTCTTCAATCCGCTTGCGCAATGCCAGCTTATCTTCATCAATTTTCTCAATCGACAAAGTCACCAGGTTATCCAGCGTACCTTTGATGATATCGACATAGCGGATCATGAACAGGGTACGCAGCATCTGCACATCAAAACCATCCAGGGTCTTATTCTGCCCTGCCTGGTCGATGGTACGCTTCACTGCTGTATCCAGGAAGCCTTCGACTGAAGTATAGAAGCGGTGGAAAGGAACCAGGGCACCGACTTCATCTGTGGCAATCGCATTCGCGGCCATCTGGAACGCATCCAGCATGGACCGTTCACCATAGGCCAGGTGTGCACCGGTCGCACCGACTTTACGGATTTCTTCAAAAACTTTTTGCACCAGCTGGAAATGGTACGGCGCAAAAGGATAGTTATGAATAAAGCTGTCTGGCCCCTCATAGTTCTTGAGGGTTGGGCCTGAACGGTCAAAGGTAATCTGATTTTTTAAGATATCGCCCTTTTGCTCAAACACCGATCTGAGCAATGCTTCTGCTTCTGGGGTTTTACGTAATAAACGTTTCTGGATGACTTCATCGGTATTGGAACTGGACAGTGATAAACGGGTTTTAAAACGTCCAGCAATCTTGGAGAAGTCATTGGCTTTGGAAGAAGACATCTCACCTAAAACAGCATCGATGTCTGCCTGTGAGGTGACGATAATCCAAGCGCGGCCTTTACAGATCGTACCCAGGTTTTCAGTAATGGTTTGCAGTGTCAGCATCAAGCGGGTATCGCTGCCAATAAACTGCCCCACTTCATCGACCAAGAACAACATGCGTTGCTGGGGTCCTTTGCTGTCCAGGTATTCTTTCACCCACTGACAGAAGTTTTCCACCGAAACACTAAAGGTCTGCTCAGAATCCTCAAACCACTTGTGTGCAGCTTCAGCAGATAAGTTGAGGGCTTGGGAAATCGCGGTTTCGACATCATCCTGATAGAACTGATAGCCGTCACGTTCTTCTAGCCAAGACATGCCGCTAGATTCTTCAAAAGCCTGTTTAAAGCGCTCATACACCCCTTTCTGGCTCAGGTGACGTTCCATATGGGCAATATGTGGATGGTCAGCACTAAAACCCTGATACTCGTTAAACACGCGTAAAAACACATTCAGAATCGGATTGCCATCATCATTGGAGCTGGCTTTACTGTCGATGTTAAACAGGATGACATCGGCATGATGGCTGACGGCCTTGCCAATATCCGCACGGATAAACGCATCACGGATTTTGCTTTCATCAAAGAATTCTGCAGCACTGCGTTCGTTACCTTCCGCGTCACGTGCCACTTTATTGGCCAGAATATAGGACAAGGTTTTCAGGAAATGTGATTTACCAGAACCAAAGAAACCTGAAATCCACACACCGACTCGGTTGGCAATCGAAGGATCGCTTAGATCTGTGCCATAAGACTGGAAAAAGTCACGAAAATGCTTTTCCAGCTCATTGGTGACCACGTATTCATCGAGTTCCTGATATACCGTGGTATTGTCATTCTGGTCTGCCTTGACCACCCCGTTAATCGCACGATCTAATGGCTTGTAAAAAAGTTCTTTAATGTTCATCTCAATCCATTCCCCCGAATTCTTATTTCTATTTGCCGTGTTTAAGGCACTAATCTGAATGCTCTGTAGTAATTGTTGCTTGGAATTTTTCCAAATAAACTCATCGCTTGACCGTCGTAATAGCCTGGGTAAAACAGCACCACTGGCTTATGCCCCAGTAACGAATGCAAACTGTTCAATAAGTGATGGGCACGTAACAGTGGCCAAACCGACCCTACCCCAGTCATCAACACAATATCTTGCGCATTGGTGGCATATTTACTCACCAGATACGGCGCGAACTTATCCATATGCAGTGGGCCCTTTAAGGCTTTGAGCAGCGCTTCATCGCCTTTGGCTTTTTGCATTTGAATGGCTTTATCGATGAAGTTACGCTCAGCCAGATAATCCACCACGGCTTGCAGCAGGTTGATATTCACCACCTTCAGCTGACTGTGTTTTTTCTCCAGCATCCCGTCTAGAAAATGCAGATATTCGCGCACTTTCAACTCATCTTCAGGTGCATAATCAAAAATCCAGAAGCCAATTTCATTGCCCAGTCCTTGCCCGGTGAGAAACTCGGTGGAAAGAATTCGCTCTGGAATCTGGTTCAGACGCTCATGTATTGTTTGACTCATTGCTGCCCCTCTACAACTACCGCGTCCATACCGACACTTCCATAGATCTTTTAATGCGTTGTTTATAATGTTCTTCCAACAGGCTACGCAGCTCTGCTCTGACGATCACGCGCTGCAACTCCAGCTTACGGGTACTTTTTAAGTAACCGGCTTCTGCCAGCATGCGAAACACCACCTGCCCCATTTTTTTCTTGCTGGACTCTTTCCAATCACAGATATCCGGATCACGTTGTGAGCGTTCATCCAAAAAATCTGACCAGATATAACTGTCCAAGTGTTGCGCCTGGGAGATATAGGCATCCCTCATCACCGTTTCCATAAACTCAAGCAGCAACAGGTTGCGTTCCAGTGCGCCACAAAAAGCCACCTGGGTCGCCAGCTCATCATCCCCATCACGCAAAGCTTTCCAGAAATCAGGCTCTAAGCGCTCAAGACGCTTACGAATGGCAGTGGCGTTACGTTGGGCTGAAGCAGGCGTTCTTTTTTGCAGAATATTGTCAATCTGAATTGCCTGATGCCATTGTTCTGGAGTCGCTTCTCGTAATAACAGATCCGCGATCAGCCGGCTTTCACGCACCATCAGGGAACCGCCAATCAGGTCACTGTCATAATGAAATTGTTCTAACATGGCCAATCTCCTATGAGGCCTGATCAAACAGGTAAGACGACAGCTTTTCGATATCTGAGCGTTGTAGTACCAAGGGATATTTCAAGGCATCTTCCGCCTCAGCCAGCGTGATCGCGGCCTGATATCGCTGCAAGGTATAGTGAGCCAGGGCTTTTTTCACCGGAATCTGTAATCTGCCATCAGGCATGCCGAAGTCTTTTTCGACCAGCGCTTTTTGAGCTTCATTCAATTTTGGATTAGGGATCAGCGTCAGTACAATTTCTTCATGCCATTGCTGATCCTGAGCAGGGTCTACTGACTCAATCGCCACCACAACAGGTGTGCGATCAATTCTGGAGAGTAAAAAGTCCTTAAACTGCTTGCTCTGATGGCAATAGGCACGGACATGCCAGCGAAAACCGGTATACACCAGGGTGTGTGGGGAAATGATGCGTTCATGCCACTGCGGATTCTGCATCGAGGCATAAATCATTTTTAAAGTGTTTTGGTTTCGGCAGGCACGCAAAACTTCCCGAATCACTTCAGGACGTACACTGCGATCAGGTAATTGAACTGCTGCAAGATTCGGTTCTGGTGTCGCAATCAGGGTATGCGATTCACTAACCAAACCTGACAGCATATTGAGATATTCATTGATATGCGCTGTAGTCAGTACAGGCTGGAAGCTGGCCTTAGGCACATAGCCTTTTACGGAGGGGTCATGAATCAAGGCATCGGGGTTATACAGCGTATTGTAACGCTTGATATCCGCAGAAGCCTGCTGTCGACTGAGCCCAAACCAGCTCATTAAACGATTGGTAACCAAACGACCTTCCCAGTAAGCAAGCAGCTCGATCGCTCGCATTCGTAGCAGGACTTCATGCTTATCTGTCGTCATATACCAATCAGTCAATAAATAGCAGCTTTAAGATTACCCTACAGCAAATATACAGTAAACATTTTTGACGGTATTTAAAGGTAGTATTGCAATCACCAGATAAAAAATATACTAGTATCCTGATGATAGCCGTCAAAGTACGATCTCTAGCAGATCATGGATCCTGGTATAGCGCGTGAATTGAGCTAAGTTTTAGAATGAGAGCAATATGGGTTTTAGATTTCGTAAAAGTATTAAATTATTCCCGGGTTTTAAAATTAATCTGACCCATAAAGGCATCAGCAGTGCCAGCATTGGCAAACCTGGTGCTTCTCTAAATATTGGGAAAAAAGGTACGCGAACCAGTGTCGGTATTCCAGGTACGGGACTATCTTACTCTAAACACCAGCCTTACTCTAAAAAGACCCGTGTTCCACAACCGACATCGCTAGAACACACGGAATATAATCCTCAGAATTTAGAACAACCGAAGACAAAGATCTGGCCTTGGATTATTTTTGGAATATTGTGTTTTATGGTGGGTGCCGTCATTTTTTAGCAAGAACAGCATTGTATTTTAATCAAAAAAAATGCCCAGATGGATGAATGGGCAAACTAAGGAATTAATATCCTTCAGAAACTCCAGCGCAATTCTCGCTACTTTCAGTAAGCGACTCTGGCTCAATCATGATAGTCTGACTCAATCGAATCGAGGTAAATCGATCCATCACAATTGGAGCAGAAATTATGCTTGAATACATTCTTGAATGATGCTGAAAAGTCTTTGAGTTTTAATTAATAAATAAGAGTATCCATGTCTACCCTCAACTTTACTTATTTTCAGATAGCAACCAATCGAGAGCACTCATTTTTACAATACCATTATAATTCGCTTCAGTCCCTATCGTGTCTAAGGTAAGCAAATACTTGGGATACGAATCAGAAATTTTCTGTAATGGACGTAACTCTCGGCTGAGTGTCTCCTCATTGAGCGTTTCTAATGCCACCTGATAATAAGTTAAATTCTGTAAAGTATCGACAGCAACAAAATCAATTTCATATTCATCAACCCGCCCTACATAGACCGTATAACCTCGTCTGACAAGCTCAAGATAAATCACATTTTCTAAGATATGACCTTGATCAGCATTAGCATCAGGCAACATAATCCGGCGCAATCCGACATCAACTAAATAGTATTTTTCAGAGGATTGTAATAACTCACGCCCGCGTACTTTAAATTGTGCGGCACTATAAAATAACAAACTGTCCTGTAAGCCCTGAATATAGCGTTTTACTGTTTCAAATGAAATTTTAACCCCACTTGAAACAAAGGTATTTTTAATTTTATTGATGGAAATAGGTGAGCCTGTCACGCTTGCCAAATATCTTGCGACACGCTCGAGAGAGTTAATATCGGCAGTATTCAAACGGGGAATAACATCTTTAAACATTACACTGGCATAGACCGCTTGCAAGTAATCATAAGTTTCCTGCTGGCTAGTCATGGCAAGCGTATAAGGGAAACTACTGCGCGTATACATGGCATACAAATCACGATTGGATAATTGTTGGATGATCGGATTATTTTCAATATGCCACTGTTTAAATTCTTGGAATGACAAAGGTAGAACATGTTGCTCGATATAGCGTCCTGTAAGTAAAGTCGCAAGTTCTCCACTTAGAAAGAATGCATTTGAGCCTGTAATATATAAATCGATATAATCCCGAACATATAAAGAGTCGACTACTTTCTCAAAATTTGTAACATGTTGTATTTCATCTAAAAAAACATAGTTTTTTTTACTTTTATCAACTTTGGACAATACATAATCATGTAGTTTACGGTAATCGGTGAGTTCTTCAAATTCCATAAATTCGAAGTTGATGGCAATGATGTTTTCGGCTTGTACACCCTGTGCTTTTAGGTCTTGTTGAAACATCGCCAATAAGGTGGATTTTCCAGAGCGACGTACACCTGAAAGTACTTTAATGACATCACGGTCTTGCCATGTATTCAGAAATTTTAAGTAGCCATCACGTCGAATATTAGCGCTTCTCATTATTTACACTTAGAATCTAAAGTTTTAATAAATTCTATCAAATTTTAGAATACGTATGTAAATATATTTAATTTTAAGAAAAGTTTAAAGGTTAAGTGAAACACTCAAAGCTGCTGTTAAAGTATGCGGATAGTAAATGTAACAAAAATCTAGATTCTATCTTTTTTGATTATTTTCCATGTCATGTTATGTCATTGATGCTGCGACTTAACGGCTATATAAATTAAGTGAAAAGTAAATGGAACTAAGATGTTAACTAGAGTGGAACTCATTTTTGTTGTACTAATGGTATCAGCCTTATTGCGCATGAAATGCTAAAAGGTTTATTTTTTAAGATCATCAGATTAAGTGCATTTTGATAATGAATAAAGCTCCGTGTGGCGCTTTATTCATCCTAGCCATTCAATATTGCAAAATGCGATAAAATGTTATGCATGTGATCACCCACACTCGAATTATAGAAGCAATGCAAAAGTGGCCACAGGCTGAAACGGCATTAGATGGTTGGTATCGAACCATAAAGGCAAACGATCCGAAAGATTTTGCTGAGATGAAACAGCTCTTTCCAGCGGTCGATAAAGTTAGAAAGTTCCATGTATTCGATATTGGCGGGAACAAGATCCGACTTATTGCCGTCGTGATGTATCACGCAAAACGTGTGTATATTCGTCATGTCTTGTCCCATAAAGAATATGACAAAGGTCATTGGAAGGAAGGTTAGTATGAACGCGATGATTAAACAGGCCGTAGACCACTGGCACTGCGTTGCACCATTGCTCAGCAAGCCAGAAAATGAAGACGACTTTCATACACTTGTTGAAGCTTTAGATGAACTTTTAGATACCGTTGGTGATGACGAGTCTCATCCTTTAATGGGGCTTATTCATCAGCTTGGTGATTTGGTTTCTGATTATGAAAATGAGCATCTTCCTATGCCTAAAGGGGACGGTCGTGCTGCTTTGGCTTTTTTGATGGAGCAACATGGTTTAGGTCAGTCTGACTTAACAGAGGTTGCAACACCATCAGTGATTTCTGAGATTTTAAGTGGTAAACGCCAACTGAATATTCGTCATATTAAGGCATTGTCTGAGCGGTTTAATGTATCGGCAGATACGTTTTTCTAAAAGAGAGGTGGATCAGGAAATTTGGCTCAATTAGGGGTACTTTGCCTTTCAAATCTTTGTGCAACAAAGCCCAGAGAATCTATAAATGATAGTGCGTAAGTCCTATCCATTAAATAAAGTTAATATTAGGCCTCTTGCGAAAGTATCATTTTTAACTATTTTAGACTTTGATATTTATTTAAAAATCAACAATTATCACTGATTAAATTTTGACTAACGCAAGAGGTCTAGTATATAGAATATTATATAAAGATAGGTATGCCATATGAAGATTGGAATTTTTTGGTATTGGAAAGATGAGGTCTTAGGAGTTGCACATGATTTCGCTCTTTCAGATATTGACTCTATAGGGTTAGCCGATAGTAATTATGCTCATATAGAGTATTGGAAAGTTCTTCAAAGCAGGATGAATGATTTGAAATATATAGAATATGAAGAAATTCCAAGAGGAAGAGCTATTTTTAATTCAAAATTAAATAAACTAGTAATTTATTTGGACAAAAGTCTTCTAATACGCTCTAAAGTTGAAAAAATTTCTCAATTTTATGAGGCTAACTTTGAACAAATAATTATTAGAAGTGATCCACATTACAGAACAAAATAAATCTATTTAACATAAAATCTCTTATACGCAGCCCAGGTTAATCCTGGGCTTTTTGTTCAATCTGATCATTGGCCTCAAACATGCCAGGATTAGTAATCCGGATATTTTCCTGACAATTCCCACAAAGCATCAGCCCTGCAAAAAGCTGTACGTTTTCCCTTGAATCACAGAAAGCACATGGTTTAGAGAGTTGAATAATATTGCTCATGGCTTTTTCCACTCAAAATAATTCTTTTGGGCATATGCATTTCCTTTTGTTTGCATTCCTTGGATGTCTCCTCGATCGACTTTTAGATGCATCAGCATCCCAATTTGAAACATATATATATGGCCAAAGTCTTCAAAGAATTTTTCATTTAAATAATTGGCCTCAGTAAACTTATCGAGGGAGTAATTAATTTGCTTCTCAAAATCATTCACCAATGTTTCAATCCGATTGGCCTGCCGTTCAATACTGGCCATCTGTAAATTACTGGTCAGAAGATCCCGCAGATAAGTCCCTAATTTATCGCCCTTCAACTGAGCCAAACGCTCATATTCTTGTGCAACCTGATTGTCTAATCTGACGGCAACGGTTCGAGTACTGTTCATGAAAAACTCCTACAATTTGTTTTCAATCTAAGCACCTAATTTCTAAAAAGTAACTATCAAATATAAGTAAACACTGTGTTAAGTTTTAATGATTACAGGTTAAATATCTAATATAAAAAGAGAAATTCATATAAAAGCGTAAACAAAGGTGATTACAAGCTATCCCATTGTTTTGTAAGTAAATATTGCACTTTATTTGCAACAAAACGTGTTTACAGCTAAACCTATGAAAAATAATAAAAATCATGCTAAAAGCGTAAACGCTTTCCAGATAGATGAAAAATCGCTGTATCCCTTATAGGATAAGGCTTTGGAGCCTTTATCTTTAGATGCGTGGTGTGTGAACCAAAAATTGCCGGTATGTACCGGCTCC
>OEQM01000332.1_pt1 | contig 11282 bp, 8 predicted proteins | sample 1539771 | NCBI WGS metagenome assembly OEQM01 (sample SAMEA3891240, study PRJEB23780) | metagenome | biome: terrestrial biome; feature: animal house; material: water of meat washing | place: Italy | collected 2015-05-12
TGGCTGCATCATTGACGGGGGTAACAGTTCCGGTAACACCGCCTGTCGAGCTGTTCACACCATCGGTAATGGTGTATTCAAACGCGATGTTGCCATTGAAATCCGGGGCCGGTGTAAAGATCAGCTGGCCATTGCTCAAGGTGACGGAACCATTGCTGATCGCTACCGTGCCGCCTTCGGCAATGGTCTGGCCGTTGATGGCGGTAATAGTGAGGCGATCACCATCCGCGTCTGTGTCGTTGCCAAGCACATTAATGGTGACGGTGCCGTCCTCCGCCACGGTGAACTGGTCGTCACCCGGCAGGGGCGCAGCATTCACCACGCTGTTGTCGGTTCCCTTGGGTGAGGTGTTACCCACAGGGTCGGTCAGAGTGGCATCCACCGTGATCGGGCCATTGACAGGCAGATCCGTGGTGGGAATGGTCAAAGTAACCTGAGTACGGCCGATATCATCGGCTGTCAGAATCTTGCTGGAATCAGGCACTCCATCACTATTCCAGTCAACATCGAGACGATCACCGACCTTGGCATCACCCGGTAAACGGATAATGACACCCACTCCGGTTTCACGCTCATTAGCGGAGATGACATTATCTGCCCCATCCAGGATTTCGACCTGTGGAGCGGAGGGCGCGGTACTGTCAACGCTACCATCATCGGTTGCAGTTCCTGTATTCCCCGCAGGATCGGTCACTGTGGCTGTAACGGTATAAGAACCCTCGGCCAATGGGGTGACCACATCCACGGTGAAGGTACCGCTGGGTGTGACGATAGCGGTCAGGGTTTGTTGATTACCGTTTGCATCGGTGACCAGCAGGGTGACGATGCTGCCAACGGGAGCATCCGTGGTTCCGGTCAGGGTCGGAGTGGTGTCATTGGTGTTATCTGGCGCAACCACGGAAATGGTGGGCGGAGTCAGGTCAAATACTTCATCTTCGCCAGCAGCACCCAGCGGTGGCTCGCCATTGGTGTTGTAGGTGGTATCGAAAGTGGCTTCAGCAATGGTTGCGGAACCGGTACGGTCGATGGTGACAAAACCGCCGTTGCCACTGGCACCGGCGACGCCCCCAATACCGCCACCACCGGCGGCAGGTGCACCGCCTGCGGCAGAGGCTTCAAAGGCCTGGGTCGGGTCAGCGCCACCCAAGATCGCCTGTTGCAGGGCATTGATATCATCAGGAGTACCTGCAGCGCCGTTTTGCGCCAGCTGGGGAGCATCCCCCTCTTCGGCAGGCTCACTCTGCTCGCTGGCTGGTTGCACATTGAACGACTGTCCGCCGCCCATGAAACTGGCGCCATCCGGCGACATGATCACCGCCCCTTTCGGCAGCACATCACCTTCAGCCAACAGCTTCCGGCTGCCATCTGCGGCAACCAGATAAATTTGTCCTTTGAGTTGGGTTACGGTTACGCCCTGTTCCAAGGTAACGGCATTGGTGATCATGTTCTCTCCTGAATCCTGATTTGAATGCAATAAGCCACAGCCTACTTTGCAGACTGAGGGGAAAAATAACCAGCTCGAAAATTCGAAAGGATAGACCGATTTGAGGCTGAACTGTTCAGCCAGACAGAAGTGTGTAAAACGAGGTTGCGAGAATGGTAAAAACCAAAATTATCAATAAATTACAGAATGATGACGGGAGCATGACAAGGCATGCTCCCGTCAGGATTAACCCTAGGCTCCCGCCCAGAGGATGATAGCCAGCAGCTGTGGCGAGATGATCCGCAGGAACATCACCAGCGGGTAGACAGTGGCGTATGAGAGCGCACTGGCGCCACTGGTCGGGTGCATGGCGTTGGCAAAGGCCAGCGCGGGAGGATCTGTCATGGAGCCGGCCAGCAAGCCGCACAGGGTCAGATAGTTCATCTTGCCGTAGAGGCGCGCCAGCACACCGACCACCAGCAGCGGGATCAGGGTGATCGCCATGCCGTAGAGCATCCAGGCCGGGCCATCACCGTTGATCAGGGTATCGACGAAACCGGCACCGGACTTGAATCCGACCACCGCCAGAAACAGCACGATGCCGATCTCCCGCAGCGCCAGGTTGGCACTGGGGGGCATGAACCAGTAGAGCTTGCCGATGCTGCCGATCCGCGACAGGATCAGCGCCACCACCAGCGGCCCACCCGCCAGACCCAATTTGAGAGCGGCCGGGAAACCGGGCAGGTAGAAGGGGATGGAGCCGAGCAATACGCCAAGGCCAATCCCGATAAATACCGGCAACATCTGCACCTGCTGCAGTTTTTGCTGCACGTTGCCGACCACATTGGTCACCGCTTCGATGGCATCGAGGCGCCCCACCAGGTTGAGAATATCGCCAAACTGCAGGCTGGTCTGACTGGTCGGCACCAGTTCGATACCGGCACGGTTGAGGCGCGAGATCACCACGTCATAGCGTTGTTTGATATCCAGATCGCGGATCTTCTTGCCAAGAACCTGCTCGTTGGTCACCACAACCCGCTCGACGCGCAGATCGGTGCCGCGGGTCGAGAGCGAGGTCTCCACCTCCTCCCCCAACACCAGCAACACCTTGTGCAGCGCGTGACGCTCACCGACCAGGTGCAGCAAGTCACCCAGTTCGATACGGGATTCCGGCCGTGGCACCATCAGCTCGTCGCCCCGTTTGAGCCGTGAACAGATGACATCAGACTCGTCGAGACTCGGGATCTCGCTCAGCATCAGGCCGTGCATGTTGGGGTTGCGCACCGCGATGTTGATGGTCTGCAAGCTCTCCTTGGTTTTACCGGTTTGTAGCTCGAACTGGGCGGCTTCATCGTCGATCTTGATGCGAAAGAAGACCCTGACCAGCCACATGGTGAGCAAAATGCCACAGATACCAAACGGATAGGCAACCGCATATCCCATCCCCATCAGGCCGGTAGAACCGGGCGCGGCGCCCAGCTCGGCCAGGATCTGCTGGCCCGCACCGAGGGATGGCGTATTGGTGACGGCACCGGAGAAGACCCCCAGAATGACCGGCAACGGCACATCGAAAAATTGATGCAAGCCAGCGGCCACCACGCAGCCAAGGATGACCAGCAAAGCGGCAAAGGCGTTGAGTTTGAGACCCGAACTGCGCAATGACGAGAAGAAACCCGGCCCGACCTGGATGCCGATGGTATAGACAAACAGGATCAGGCCAAATTCTTGAATAAAGTGAAGCGTTTGTGCATCCAGCGCGAGATCGGAGGCGCCTGCAAAGTGACCCACTATGATGCCGCCGAACAGCACCCCCCCTATTCCCAAGCCAACGCCATAGACTCGCCAGTTTCCCAGCCAGAGTCCTAGCACTGCCACCAGCGACAACATGCTGATGGAAAGCGCGATTTCACTCATTTCGTGCATCCTTTGCGAATTGAACTGGCCCTAGCTTGTCAGCAAACGCTGATGCCAACTGTGTGATACCGCACGAATTTATCCTTTTACGCGCTAAAAATACCAATTAAGGGCTAGTTGCAAGACGTTAGGCGACGTAGCCGTAAATGGCCATAAAGTGACAAACGCTGCCACCCAGCACAAAGAGATGCCAGATGGCGTGGTTATAGGGGATCTGCTTGGCCACATAGAAGATGACCCCGAGGCTGTAGATAAGGCCGCCAAGCCCGAGCAGCAGCAGCCCCTCACCGGCCAGATGGATGTAGAGCTGGTAGATGACCACCAGCGACAGCCAGCCCAGCATCAGGTAGGTAAAGAGCGACAACTTCTTGAAGCGGTTGATAAACACCAGCTTGAACACCACGCCAGCCAGCGCCAGGGCCCAGATCACCACCATCAACCCCTTCGCCAGCGGCGTATCGAGCGCCACCAGCAGGAAGGGGGTATAGGTGCCGGCAATCAGCAGATAGATGGCGCAGTGATCAAACACCTTGCACCAGCGTCTGGCCCGCCCTTCCGCCATGCTGTGATAGAGGGTCGAGGCGAGATAGAGCAGCACCAGACTGCCGCCATAAAGGCTGTAGCTCACCAGCGCCTGCGTGCCCTGCCCCCATCCCTTGATGAGCAACAGCACCAGCCCGACAATCCCCAGCAACAATCCCGCACCGTGACTCAGCCGGTTTGCCAGCTCCTCCCGGGGGGAGTAATCCATCACACCACTCATAACATCGACTCCACAATAACTGTGGCTCACTCTACCCAGCACCATTTCGGAGTACAAGTGTTCGCTTAAAAAATGGAGTGGCTGTCACCTGCCAACCTTTGGTGTATGCTCTGCCGCCGATGCCCGAGACAAGCGGCATAGACACCTACCCCGGTGACCTGGTCTGGAGAACCTGATGAAGTTGACTGAGCTGTTTGCACAAGCGGATCCCGCCTTTGGCGAGGCGATGAACACCTTGCTGGAGAGCTTCCACCACTCCGACGACAGTCAGGCCCCCTATCAGCGCGACCTGTTCACCCACCAGCTCGATCAATCCCGCATGCCTGCAGTCGGCCAACCTATCGAGGAGTATCTGGCGCGGCTGGCTACTCTGGTGCCCGGCGCCTCGCACCTCACCTCGCCACGCTACATGGGCCACATGACGGCGCCACTGCCGGCCTATACCGCCGAGCTGTCGCGCCTGCTGGTGATGCTCAACCAGAATCCGATGAAGATGGAGTCCTCCCGCCTGCTCAGCTTTCTGGAGCGGGAGGTGCTGGCCAAGCTGCACCGCCTCATCTATGGCAGGGACGATGCCTTCTACGGCGAGCAGATGCATGCCAAGGATGCCGCCCTCGGCGTCATGACCAGCGGCGGCACCATCGCCAACGTCACCGCCCTCTGGCTGGCCCGCAACCGCGCCTGCGGCGACAACCTGTTCGCCCTCTATGAGCAGGGCTATCGCGGCGCCGTCATTCTGGGCTCCCGGCTGATGCACTACTCCTTCGACAAGGGGATGGATCTGCTGGGACTGGGCGCCCGCAGCGTCTGGCGCCTCGAGACCGACGAGCAGAACCGGCTCAGTCTGGCTGCGCTGGAGCAGGCGCTGATCCAGTGCAAAGAGCAGAAATTGAAAGTGCTGGCGCTGGTCGGCGTGGCGGGCAGTACCGACTTTGGCTCCATCGACCCCCTGCCGGAGCTGGCCGCCATCGCCGAGCGCGAGCAGATCCACTTCCACGTGGATGCCGCCTGGGGCGGCCCGACCCTCTTCTCCCCCCGCTATCAAAACCTGCTGACCGGCATTGAGCGGGCCGATACCGTCACCCTCGATGGCCACAAGCAACTGCTGGTGCCGCTCGGTACCGGCATGCTGCTCTGCCGCCAGCCGGACCTGATGATGGCGGTCAAGCGGGAGGCCCCCTACGCCATTCGCGCCACCTCGTTCGATCAGGGCCGCTTTACCCTGGAGGGCACCCGCCCGGCCAATGCCCTCTATCTGGATGCCGCCTTCCAGCTGTTTGGCCAGCAGGGTTACGCCCATCTCATCGAGGCCAACTACGACCGCGCCCGGCTGATGGCAGATCTCATCGAAAGTGACCCCGCCTTCGAGCTGATGTCGGCACCGGTGATGAACCTGCTCTCCTACCGCTGCATCCCGCCCCATCTGCAGGGCAAGGTGCTGGATGAGACGGCCAATGCGCAGATCAACGACTTCAACGTGTCCCTGCAAAAAGCCCAGCGGGCCGAGGGGCACAGCTTTGTCTCCCGCACCCAACGAGCGGTGGTACGCTACGGTGCCCAACCGCTCACCCTGCTGCGAGCCGTACTGCTCAACCCTCTGATTGAAGAGCGCCATATCCGCGACCTGCTGGCCGATCAGCAGCGACTGGGGATCTCCATTGCACGCCAACTGTTTGGCGACAGCGCGGAACCGGCGTAAAAATGAGCGGTCTTATTCATTTGCCGTTGTCCGCCATGCAGGTAGACTGGGCGAAATTTGCAGGCCATCTTTGAGGACTAGGCGCCAGACATGAAGCAATTTATTGAATTTATTCCACTTATCGTTTTCTTCGCGGTCTACAAGTTCTACGACATCTACATGGCTACCGGCGCACTGGTGGTGGTCACCGGTCTGCAGCTCGCCTATAGCTGGATCCGCTATCGCAAAGTCGAGAAGATGCAGCTCTTTACCTTCCTGCTGGTCGGCTTCTTCGGCGGCCTCACCGTCTTCTTCCACGATGACACCTTCATCAAGTGGAAAGTGACTGTCATCAACGTGCTGTTCGCACTGGGTCTGCTCATCAGCCGCTACGGCTTTGGCAAGAATCTGATCAAACAGATGCTGGCCAAGGAGCTGCAGGCACCCGATGCAGTCTGGGACAAGGTCAATCTCGGCTGGGTCGGCTTCTTTACCGTCTGTGGCCTGCTCAACCTCTACGTGGCGTTCAACCTGCCGCAGGAGATGTGGGTCAACTTCAAGGTGTTCGGCCTGCTGGGGATGACGCTGGTCTTTACCCTGCTGAGCGGCGTCTATCTCTACCGCCACATTCCGGCTGAACAAAAAGAACAGCTGAAAAAATAACCCTCATCAGAAAAGGATCCTCTCATGTGGTATCTCATCTACTCCGAAGATGTCCCCGATAGCCTGCCACTGCGCAAGCAGGTTCGCCCTGCCCATCTGGCTCGCCTGCAAGCCCTGCAGGATGAAGGTCGCCTGCTGACCGCGGGTCCCAACCCGGCTATCGATGCCGAGGATCCGGCCGATGCAGGCTTTACCGGCAGCACCGTCATCGCCGAGTTTGCCTCGCTGGCTGACGCCAAAGCCTGGGCCGATGCCGATCCCTATGTGACCGCCGGTGTCTATGCCAAGGTCACCATCAAGCCGTTCAAAAAGGTCTTCTGACCGCAAAGCGAATAGCGAAATAAAAAAGGCCGGACTGGAAGTTCATTCCAGTCCGGCCTTTTTGCATCCCGATATCTCGTTTATGCCTTGGCGACAAACCAGGGATTGAGGATATCGGGCTTGTTGTAGGCAAGGGGTGAGCCATCGAGCTGGGTGACGCTGCCACCCGCCCCCTCCAGCACCGCCTGCGCAGCGCCGGTATCCCACTCGCAGGTGGGGGCGAGGCGTGGATAGAGCTCGGCGCCCCCCTCGGCAATGATGCAGAACTTGAGGGAGCTGCCCATGGAGACCAGCTCGATTTCACCAAAAGGAGCCAGAAAGTCGAGGGTCTCCTGCGACAGGTGGTTGCGACTGCCCACCACTCGCCACGCCTCGCCTTCACGATGAGGCCGGGTCTGGATAGGCTCGCGCTTGCCATCGGCGATGCGCCAGGCACCGAGACCCTTTCCGCCATACCAGAGCTTGTCCAGCACAGGGGCATAGACCAGCCCCCAGCGCGGCGCCCCCTCTTCAATCAGCGCGATATTGACGGTGAACTCGCCGTTGCGGGAGACAAACTCCTTGGTGCCGTCGAGGGGATCCACCAGCCAGTAGCGGGACCAGCCGTGGCGCGCCGCCATCACCTCGGGCCCCGACTCCTCCGACAGCACAGGGATATCGGGGGTCAGCCGTGCCAACCCCTGAACGATCACCTCATGAGCCCCCTTGTCGGCCGCGGTCAGCGGACTCTCGTCGCTCTTGTACTCCACCGCGAAGGGCTGGCTGTAGATGGCCATGATGGCCGCTCCCGCCGCGCGGGCGACAGGTTCAAGTTCGGTGATATCGGGGTGGTACATAACAGGCTCGTCCAGTGAATGAGAAACCCAGTCTATCGCGTTTGTCATCAACCGCTTATAGCTGATTGTACTGGATTATATTGCCCCTGCTTCTCCTGCCCCTTGCTACCATCGGCTGGTACCAACAGCACTTCGATACCGGCATTGCGCAGGCCGGAAAGGATATCGGCAGGCACGGCATCGTCGGTGATCAGGGTGTGAATACGCAGGGTATCGATGATCTTGTGCAGGCTGCGCCGGCCAAACTTGCTGGAGTCGGTGACCACCACAATCCGCTCGGCCACCTGACACATGCAGCGGTTAAGGCGCGCCTCGTCCTCATGATGGGTGCTGACGCCGCGCTCCAGATCGATGCCATCCACCCCGAGAAACAGCATGTCAAAGTGGTAGTTTTGCAGGGACTGCTCCGCTTGCGCACCGTAGAAGGAGAGCGACTTGCGGCGCAGATGTCCGCCCGTCATCAGCAGCTCCACCCCCTCTGCTTCGAGCAGTTCATTCGCCACATTCATGCCGTTGGTCATCACCAGGATCTCCTGATGTCCCTTCAGATGACGCGCCACCTCCAGTGTTGTCGTCCCCGAATCGAGGATAAGACGACAGCCGGAGGGCACCAGGGTAGCCGCAAGCGCACCGATCCGCTGTTTCACCGGGGTATTGAGCACGCTCTTGTCAGCAATGGTGCGCTCCGGCACCGTCTGGCCAGGCTCGCACAACAGGGCGCCGCCGTAGGCGCGCACGGCCACCCCCTGCTTCTCCAGAAAGGCCAGATCGTTGCGGATGGTCACGGTAGAGACCTGATAGTGAGTCGCCAGCTCGTTGACCTGAACGCTGCCATTGCTGCGCAGCTGCTGAATGATCCGCTCTCGCCGCTCACTGGTACCGAGCACGCTCTTTTCTGTTGTCTGCATAGTCTCTTCTGCCGGAGTGCTGTGGTGAAAAACTGCTTTCACTTCGTTACGGTTTCATATTAACGCGCAGTACCAGAGCCAAATCAAGCCTTCATTAAGCTTTAAGACAGTAATGTCTGCTTTCCTCCTCGCCAACAGAGATTTCGATTCCTTTCTTTTTGTGATCATCATCAAGAACCGATGACTCTTTTGTTTCGCTTTCCTTTGCTTGTGGCTACCGTAAAGAAAAGAAAGCGAAAGCAAATTTCCATCTATAGCAACGAAGGAAGATCAAAATGAAATCCATGCTGGCACTGGTCGAAAGACATAAACAGGGAGAACAGACCGGGATCTACGCCGTCTGCTCCGCTCACCCGCTGGTGCTGGAGGCCGCGCTGCGGCTGGCCGCCGAAGGGGATGAGCTGCTGCTGGTCGAGGCCACCTCCAATCAGGTGGATCAGTTTGGCGGCTATACCGGCATGACCCCCGCCGACTTTCGCGATCGTCTCTACGAGCTGGCAGCACAGTGTCACTTTCCAGCGCACCGACTCATTCTTGGGGGTGATCACCTAGGCCCCACCCGCTGGCAAGGTGAGCCTGCCGAGCAGGCCATGGCCCATGCCGGGGATCTCATCGCCAGCTATGTCGCTGCCGGGTTCAAGAAGATCCACCTCGACTGCAGCATGTCCTGTCAGGGCGATCCCGTTCCCCTGACCGACGAGCTGGTCGCTGAAAGGGCGGCACGGCTGGCGCAGATCGCCGAGCAAACCTGTCTGGCCACTTTTGGCGAGAGCGATCTGGTCTATGTGATTGGCACCGAGGTGCCGGTGCCGGGCGGTGCCCATGAAGATCTTGCCGAGCTGGCGGTCACCACGCCGGAGGCGGCGCACCATACCCTCGAGGCCCATCAACAGGCCTTCAACAAGGCGGGGCTGGCCCATATCTGGCCGAGGGTGATCGGTCTGGTGGTGCAACCCGGCGTCGAGTTTGACCATACCCGCGTCATCGATTACCGGCCCGAAAAAGCGGCTCCCCTTAGCCGGATGATCGAAGCCTATCCCCACATGGTGTTCGAGGCTCACTCCACCGATTACCAGACTCCCGAGGCCTACCGCCAGCTGGTACGCGACCACTTTGCCATTCTCAAGGTCGGCCCTGCCCTCACCTTCGCCCTGCGCGAAGCGCTGTTTGCCCTTGCCGCCATCGAGGAGGAACTGGTGGTTGCCAAGGCCTGTTCAGGTCTGCGCAAGGTGATGGAAGAGACCATGCTGGAGCGCCCCGACTTCTGGCGCAGCCACTATCAGGGCAGTGCCAACGAGTGCCGGCTGGCCCGCGGTTACAGCTATTCCGACCGCATTCGCTACTACTGGCCCGATAGCCGGGTCGATGAGTGCTACGCCAGATTGCTGGCCAATCTGGCGGCGGAGCCCATCCCGCTCCCCCTGCTGAGCCAGCATCTGCCCCTGCAGTATCGCAAGGTGCGTCAGGGCACGCTCTCGGCCAATCCCCATGACCTCATTCTCGATCAGGTGCAGGAGGTGCTGCGGCACTACGCCAGCGCCTGCACTGCGGCCTCTCGCCGCCATTCCCAGCTCGACCCCGTTGTATAAGGAGTTGCAGACATGATCCTTGGTTATCCAGAAGAGATGTTGCGCAGTGCCAATGGCCTGGCGACTGCCCGTGAAATTCGCCAGCAACCCGCCACCTGGCGCGAGACCCTCGCCATGGTCGAGGAGTGCCGTCCTGCACTGACCCGTTTTCTGACCCCCCTGCTCGCCCGGCAAGAGCTGCGCATCATCCTGACCGGGGCTGGCACCTCCGCCTTTGCCGGTCGGGCGCTCGCCCCCTATCTCTCGGCCCACCTGCATGCCCGGGTCGAGGCGATCGCCACCACGGATATCGTCACCGACCCGGCCGAATATCTGGCCGAAGATTGCCCGACCCTGCTTATCTCCTTTGCCCGCTCCGGCAACAGCCCCGAGAGCGTGGCGGCGGTCGAACTGGCCAGCCAGTTGCTCGGCAACTGCCATCATCTGGTGCTCACCTGCAACGGTGAAGGGGCGCTCTATCGCCGCTGCCAGCAAGATGCCCACTCTCTGGCCCTGCTGATGCCGCCCCAGACCAATGATCGCAGCTTCGCCATGACCAGCAGCCTGACCAGCATGATGCTGAGCTGTCTTGCCGTCTTCCTGCCGACACAGTTCAACCGGCAGGCTTGCACGCCGCTGACTAGCGTCAGTGAAGCGATCCTTGAGCAGGTTGTTCAGCTGGTGCCGGCATGGAATGAGCCGTTGCCACAACGGGTCATCTATCTTGGCAGCGGCAGCCTGCAAGGCGTTGCTCAGGAGTCGGCGCTCAAGTTACTGGAGCTGACCGGTGGCCGACTGGTCGCCATGTTTGACTCTCCCACCGGTTTTCGCCATGGCCCGAAATCCGTCGTCAATGCACAGACTCTGATCGTCCAGCTCATATCCAACGACCCCTATACCCGTCAATACGATCTGGACCTGCTGCGCGAACTGCGGGCTGACGGCCAGGCCGCCCGGGTGGTCGCCATTGCTGATCAGCATGACCGTCGTATCGAGGAGGGTGAGCACATCTATCTACCCCACCCCCTGCAAGGTGATGACGCACAGCTGGCCTTCTGTTACCTGCTCTATGCCCAGTTCTACGCCTTCCATACCTCGCTGGGACTGGGTATCAGCCCGGACAATCCCTGCCCGACAGGACAAGTCAACCGGGTCGTACAAGGGGTCAATATCTACCCGTTCCACCAAGAAGGAGTGCTGTGATGCCC
>OEQM01000333.1_pt1 | contig 11252 bp, 11 predicted proteins | sample 1539771 | NCBI WGS metagenome assembly OEQM01 (sample SAMEA3891240, study PRJEB23780) | metagenome | biome: terrestrial biome; feature: animal house; material: water of meat washing | place: Italy | collected 2015-05-12
CAATCAGTATTTTCTCCATGCCCGGATGTTTAAAAACTGGGGTCTCAAACGTCTCAATGATGTGGAGTATCATGAATCCATTGATGAGATGAAACACGCCGATCGTTATATTGAGCGCATTCTTTTTCTGGAAGGTCTTCCAAACTTACAGGACCTGGGCAAACTGAACATTGGTGAAGATGTTGAGGAAATGCTGCGTTCTGATCTGGCACTTGAGCTGGATGGCGCGAAGAATTTGCGTGAGGCAATTGGTTATGCCGATAGCGTTCATGATTACGTCAGCCGCGATATGATGATAGAAATTTTGCGTGATGAAGAAGGCCATATCGACTGGCTGGAAACGGAACTTGATCTGATTCAGAAGATGGGCCTGCAAAATTATCTGCAAGCACAGATCCGCGAAGAAGGTTGAGCCGTGTCGGGAGGGAGAACCCTCCCGGTTAATACGAGATCCAGGCCAGATACCCCAGGTTTATCATGCTGCCGAGCGCAAGCCACGGGCCGAATGCGATAGTGGTTATAGTCCGGCGTTGCAGAAGTTGTGAAACGATGGCGTAACCAATGCCACCCAGTGAGGCAATTAGCAGTATCATTGGCAACGTTTGCCAGCCACACCACGCGCCTGCAGCGGCCAGTAGCTTGAAATCACCGTAGCCCAATCCCTCTTTGTGACAAACTAACCAGACGCCCCAGTAAACACACCACAGCACCCCATAGCCAGCTACCGCGCCGTAAACCGCATCATGTAAATCAATTAATCCATACTGCGCATTAAATACCAAGCCAAGCCAGAGCAGCGGTAAGGTGAGTTTGTCGGGCAGGAGCTGAGTGCGAAAATCAATAACACTGAGCGTGAGTGCGAAACAGAAATAGAGAAAGAGTGCGCCAGTCACGATGGGCGTGAAAGGTGCCAGGGCGCAGGCGATAGCAGCAGCAACGCAAAGTATCAGGGGCACTGTATCATGCCAGGCATATTTTTTTTGCCTGAAATGAACCAATACCTGGCGAAACGTTAACGCCGTTTTATCCTCCAACGGCGAGAGGTGATAGGCCATGGCATTAACAAAATAACCTGCAATAAAACCAACCAGAATGAAGAGCGGCAGTAGCATTGTCATTATGGTTGCTCCCTGAAGGACAAATGCTTGAGGGTGATCTGTTCGTTTCCGGCAAGAGTAAACTGAAGGTCTTCAATAACAATACCGTATGTAATCTGTGCCGTAGTGAGCCAGCGGGAGACGTTTTCGAGGGGAGCTGTGACAGGATGAATTGTCAGAGTATTGTCCGGGCCGTTTTCCAGCGTGATAGCCAAATTCTCACGTTTTGCTTCCTCGAGAAGGATATTTTTGATGGGCTGCGTAAGCGCAGGATGACCGAGTAAACCATGGGTGCTCGCTTGATCCTGCATCCATTTGATGTCCTTCTTAATTTTTTGCGCGTGGGACTGATGCTCTGCAATGTAGGTATCTATCGGTTTTATCACCCCAAGCCAACAAAAAACGCCGAGCGAGAGAACCGCCAGCGCCGCAACGAGCTGTTTTTCCGATGTGGATTTTTCTGCCCACCATGATTTAATCATTTCCCTGAGTTCCTTACTGTCCATACACCACTGACCGGATCTTTTTCTGTTTTTTCCATCGGAAGCCAGGACTGTGTTAACTCACAGAAACGATCGATATTGGCTTCACTCTTAGCACTCATTTTTAAGGTCAGCGACTTTTGCTTCTGGCTATAGTTCGCCTCCATTAACTGCAGTTCAGGGTGTTCCAGCAGAAGTGTTTGTAAATGATAGAGCAACGGCACAGCTTCAGGATATTGCTGAGCGAGTTGCTGCTTAAAGTAAAAACGAAAGTTGTGGGTGCGTTTGATCTGCGGGAAATAACGTTGCCAGGTTTCTTGCTGTTGTTGCTGAAGTTGATCTTCAATCTTAAGCGTATGCCAGAGCGCGATGCTCCGGCTGCCAACAAAAGAAAGAATGGCGAGAACGAGACAGCTTACTGCCAGGCGGGCGAGCCATTTTCCCGATTTGCTTACAGTTTTCTGTTTACGAAAAATACCATGCAGCATGTCATAGCGCTGGAATGCAATATCGGCAGAATACAAACTCAGTGATGGTATTTCAGGATGCTGGATAAGTGGATTGGTCGCTGCAACGCCGTGAGGTGCCACACCATAACAAAGCATATTCTCAGGCGGAAACTGGGCAGCAAGATGCTGTAACCAGTGTTCATCCAGTTCATTGAAGGCATGTGCGGCACTGCGAATAAGCCAGCTTGTTTGCTGGTTAACCAGAGTCCAGCTATCTACTTCCCAGGGAAGATAGCAGCCATCTGGCAAAACCCGCGTCACGTTGAGTCCGGCAGTATGTAAACGCTCAAGATAGCGACTGAGTTTCTCCGACTGAATGCCTATCACCTCGACACTTTCGTTTTGTTTATCGACAACCGTCCAGTGCCAGTCCTGGGTGTTGTCGGGTAACGTCTCCTCTGCCAGCCATTGCAATGTTTGTGCGGTGAGTTTGTATTTGGCGTTGGGCAGCGTGAGGGAACGATATAAAAGGCCCTCTGGTGGGATCAAAAGATGAACATTTCCGGCACCGGGCTGATCGGCCAGCGACTCCAGCGGAAGATCGTCCGTGGGCGTATGTACCGAAGATACGCTATCTGCGGAGAACGTCATCCATTCCCAATGCTTACGCAGCGTCGAGGAAGAACGTATGACCATCAACGATTCAGGCATCACGATCCTTATGATTAGTAGAGTTGCAGCGTACGCCGATAGATTTGGGCGCTCTGCTGTTTACGGTTGAAGAAAATATGGCTTTGCCATCCTTGGGATTGTTCGTCGCTGATACTTTCCGTACTCAGCGTAAAATAGCGGCTATAGGGAAAGAGATGCCCTTTCACCTGAGCTACCAGAGGCTTCACGCCGGAGAAATCCTGCTGCGCCCAGTAAAGAAATGCATCCGTGGTTAGCCAGCCTTCCCTGGGCCTTTTTTGTAATAAGACCCGAGCGTCAGCATCCGTGATGTTATTGAGGAATAACGCTCTGAAGAGCGGAATATCGTTCTCCGTAAGCATATTAAGATTGATGCTAAGTTCCGTGGTTGGGAGAACGCAGACATACGGGATAAGCCGCTGATAGATGTTTTCGGTTATGCCTTTTATCTGACGCAATTCGCCGGTCAGAAAAAGCATCTGATTGGCACTATGCCGGGGCGGCGTCTGGCTTTGGTAAAAGTTATCTTCTGCGCCGTGAAAGCGTGGTGAGTCATCGACATCAATATAGTCAGCAATTGATTGCACGATCTCATCGGTGTTTCCGCGATCGATACCGGCGTTAATCAGCAGCGCACTGAATACCTGGGCGGGGAAATCGGGGGAAGCCAGCGGATCGTCAGAGATTTTTGCTAACGCATTGAGATTAAAACAGTGCTGGGCATCGCGTAACTGCCACTTCACTGTATTGCCATCTTCCAGCTGCAACTGTTGCGGCTGTGCCCAGTACTGCTGCAACGTGGTCTGTCTGTCGTTATCTTTAACGTCCTGGGTGAGGCTGGCAAGCGCAAGTTTCTCCGCCAGTTCAATATCATATTGCCGTTGCAGATGATGGTTTACCTGGCGGGTTCGCTGAAGCTGGCCGTGAAAACTGCTCGTCATGTCTGCTGCCAGTGCAGCCATGAGCGCCAGTAGCATCAATACAATGAGCAGCGCGACGCCGCGTTGTTCATTATTCATGGTTATTATTCCCGGCCTGAGTCTGGGCTGGCGACTCTTCTCTTGCTAATTGCTCAGGTAATGCAAAACGACGCTGTAGTGCCCCATATTGCTGAGTCTTCAGATGTAACGTGACTGAGAGAGGAAGTTCCTGGCTTTCCCCGCTGTTACTTTCCAGAAGAAAGCTCTCGACATGTTCCAGCATCGCCTGGGCAGGTTGATCCTTCCTGCCATCCACAGAAGTACGAACAGCACGGTAAAGCGTATGATTTCGCAGATACCAGTGAACCGTTTGTAAGGTTTGCGCTTCATTGAGCGGGGCCTGCGGATCGCGACTTTGCGTGGTAAAAATAGCCTCTTCACCCAACACCATGATTTTATCCGTACTCCGATTTCGGCGAGCGACCAGTTGCAGGAGATCGTTATCAAGAATGGTGATGGTGCGTTGCAGTTGATTGAACTGCTGGATTTCTTTCTGTGAGCGTTGATGTAGCGTAGACGCTTGCGAAAAAACCATAAACGCCAGCACGCCAAGCATTGAGAAGATCGCCAGTGCCGCCATGACTTCCAGCAATGTGAAACCCTGTTGGCGATTAATCATCTTGCGCCTGCCCGGATCTATCATGGATGCTCTGATAACGAGTCAGAGCGGTTTTCTGACCGTTGGGTAACGTCACCGTTATGGTGCGTTCCAGAAGCGTGCCGTCTTTGCTTGAGTGGATATCGCTGCGCCAGTTCCACTCTTCGCCATTTATTAACTCTTTGCCAGAACTGGACGTGTTTTCCTCGCCGAATGAATCTTGTGACTGAAGCTGGTTATCCGCTATCCACAATGCCAGCGTCTCGTTACGCATCCGCTCGATGGCATTTCGTTGCCCTTGCATGCTGCTCATTAAAGCCAGCGCAACAGTGGCGAAAATACTCATCGCCAGTAAGACTTCAAGCAGTGTCATCCCTGATTGTTTGTTCATGGGCGGGTATCTCTGGCGAGCGTTTGATCCAGGGGCCATGATCCTGAACAGACTAACGTCAGGAGCGGCTCACCGGTCCCTGCGTTAGCCATCAACAAAGAGAAGGGCGTGATTTGTCCGTCGGCCAGAATCACAACCTGTGGCTGGTTGCTGTCATCAGGTTTAAATGGCTGAAGATGAATTGAGAGTTCTTCATCCCAGTCATTTTTGCTCTCGTCTGCGGCATCTTCTTGTAATGGAACCCAGCGCCAGGCTGATGGTGTTTTGCCCGGTACCATAATGCGCCATGCTGAATCAGAGAAATGGATACCGACAGGCTGACCACTGAGCGTAGCGCGGTCGATGGCTAATTCAAGTGCAGCGGTAAACCGCGCCGCTGTTTCGCGCGCACGAGTGTTGGCGGCATCCTCCCGACCATATGTGAAGAGCACCACACTTGCCGTGATAGCGACCAGCGCCAGCACCAGCATCATCTCCAGCAGGGTAAACCCGCGTTGCTGATTCATCGCTGACTTACTTTTTCTTCTTGCTCAAACCCCAGTTGGTGATGTCGTCCTCGGTTCCCATTTCACCATCGGGCCCTGCTGAAAGCAGATCGTATGCACCATGTTCACCAGGATTAACGAGGACATAATCATTGCCCCAGGGATCGGCAGGCAGACGCTTGATATAACCTTCCTTGTTATAGTTTGCGGCCAGCGGTGGCAGTGTCGGCGCTTCGACTAAGGATTCAAGTCCCTGATTTGTGGTTGGATAGCGATGATTGTCGAGCTTGTACATATCCAGGGCGTTTTCCAGCGCCACAATATCGCTGACGGCTTTTTGTTTATCCGCCTTTTCTTTATTGCCCATCAGGTTGGGAACCACCAGGCTGGCAAGTACGCCAATGATGACGATCACCACCATAATTTCCAGTAATGTAAAACCGCGTTGCTTATCCGTTGCGCGCATATGCTTTCCTTAATTAATCATTGAGTTAAGTTGAAGAAGAGGTTGGAGTACCGACACGACAATAAACAGGACGATCAGTGCCATCGTAATAATGAGTGCTGGCTCGAAGATGGAGAGCGTTAAGGCGATCCGATTTTGTTGGAGTGTCTCCTGGTTATCTGCGGCTCTGACCATTAATGTGCCGAGCTGCCCGCTTTTTTCGCCAGAGGCCACCATGTAGAGCATCATCGGCGGGAAGATTGCCGTTTGTTCCAGCGAAAGATGAATGCTGTTACCCTGCCGAACGTTTTCTGCCGCATTTGCCAGACGCTTGCGGATTTCGAGGTTGCTGAGACTTTCGGTGGACAAATTCATCCCATCCAGCAGAGGGACGCCGCTGGATTGCAAAATACTTAAAGTGCGGAGATAGCGTGCGCTGTTAATGGCGCAAATCAGCGGGCCGATGAGTGCAACGCGCAGCAACATGGCATGAAAACGGTGGCGGTTATTGCCGCGTTTTAACCAGAGCCAGAAACCTACAGCGACAATAAACACTGTCGCTAGTAATGTCGGGCCGGTATGTTGCAACGTGTCGCTCAGACCTAAAAGAATGCGTGTACTCAGCGGCAGTTGCTGCTTCATATGCACGAACTGTTCGGTAATTTTGGGCACGACAGCAGTGAGGAGAATAATCACGACCACAATCGCCACCGCAGTCAGCATGCAGGGGTAGATCAGTGACTGAATGAGCTTGCTGCGGATTTTCTGCCTATTTTCATTGTAATCAGCCAGCTTTTCCAACACCGGGGCCAGCAGCCCGCTCTTTTCGCCCGCTTTTACCAGGGTACGATAGAGCGAATCGAAAAGCGTGGGAAAATGTTGTAACGCATCGGAAAGGGGATGCCCTTCAAGGATGGCGCTGCGTACCTGATTTAACACATCAGCCAGTCGTTTATTACTGCTTTGTTGACCGATTACGGCAAGGCTCTCTTCCAGAGGTAATGCCGCTGCGCTTAAGGTTGCCAACTGCCGGGTGAAAAGCGTCAGTTCACTATGGCTGATCCTCGGGCGACGTGTTTTTACTCCCGAACTTTTTTGGGGGCGAATATCCAGCAGGAAAAGCCCTTCTTCACGCAGCCGCAGTCGTGCCTGACGTTCATCGTTAGCATCAATGATCCCTTGCAATTTTTGACCATCCTGGGTCATGGCGCGATAGCGATAATTCATGCTTCGTTCTCCAGCGTGGCACTGGCGACGCGCATAACCTCATCCCAGGAGGTGTCACCGCTTATCACTTTTTGCAGGCCATTTTTGATTAAGGCCTTGTGTTGTTGCCGGACTAGTCGCTCCAGTGCTTGTTCATCCACATTTTCATGAATAGCGGCCCGTAATTCCGGCGTCACCACCATCATTTCGTGGATCGCCATGCGCCCCTGATAGCCGGATTGATGGCAATGAGGGCAGCCTACGGGAGTGCCAATTGTTGTCACCGCGAGCTGATGATATTTAAACATCTGCGCTTGTTGGGGTGATACGGGCGTGAATTGTCGGCATTGCGGACACAGGCGACGAACCAGACGTTGCGCGATAATCCCTGCCAGGGAAGACGAAAGCAGGAATGATTCGACGCCCATGTCGCGGAGCCGGGTCACTGCGCCTGATGCACTGTTAGTGTGGAGTGTTGAGAGTACCAGATGGCCGGTGAGCGAGGCCTGAACCGCAATCTGCGCGGTTTCTGTATCACGAATTTCCCCCACCATGACGACATCCGGGTCCTGGCGAAGTATGGCGCGCAGGCCGCGAGCGAAAGACATATCCACACGGGTATTCACCTGCGTTTGCCCAATGCCTTCCAGCTCATATTCCACGGGATCTTCTACCGTCAGAATATTGCGGCCGGGAGTATTCAGCGCCGAAAGGATGGCGTAGAGCGTGGTGCTTTTACCGGAGCCTGTCGGCCCTGTCACCAGGATAATACCGTGCGGAAGCTGAATGAGATTTTCTAAATCCTGCTTATCCGCTGCCGTCATCCCCAGGTTGTTCAATGAAAGCTGGAGGCTGTTTTTATCCAGCAGGCGGAGTACGGCGCGTTCACCATAGATGGACGGCAGTGTGGATACGCGGACATCTATGTTACGTCGCCCGATACGCAAACTAATATGTCCATCCTGTGGAATACGTTTTTCGGCGATATCAAGACGAGCCATGACCTTAATTCGGGAGATAAGCAGTGCCGCCAGTTTTTTGTTTGGCTGTAAAATTGTCCGCAAAACGCCGTCGATGCGAAAACGGATCGACATTGTTTTTTCATAGGTTTCAATGTGGATATCGGAGGCGGTTTCTTTGATGGCCTCACTCAAAATCGCATTGATCAAGCGGATAACCGGTGCCGCTGAATCTTCATTCAGGAGATCTTCATTTGCGGGCATCTCTTCCGAAAGCGAGAGAAGATCGACGGATTGATCGATATCCTGCGCAATCTGTTGCGACTCACCGGTATTCTGATGGAACACCGCTTCCAGCCGGGCTTCAAAATCAGCCTGTGACAAGCTGGTCATGGTCTGGCACTGGCCAACCTGACGTTGAATATCGAGTAACCGTTCGAATGGCGTATCGGCGAGATAAATAATCTCGCCCTCTGAATAGAGATAACCAATTCGTTGTGCCAGCGCCCAACTGGCGGGGTACGGTGAGTGAATTCTCATATGAATGCCTCACCGTGACGATGGCGCAGGGGCGTGACTGTTGAACGTGTTTTCATCCAGCACCGGCAAATCTTCCGAGCCAACCAGCGCTTTTGATTTCCCGTCGATCCGCTGTTGTTGCTCCTGACGGTAACGGGTGTATTTCTCTTTTGACAGTGAGCGATAAACATCATCGTCACGGATAATCGTCGGACGGATAAATACCATCAGGTTGCGTTTAGCGCGCTCGGTGGAGGTATAGCGGAAGAGTTGCCCCACTAAAGGAATATCGCCAAGCAGAGGAACCTTTGACACTTGCTCTTTAGAAAAATCATCCAGCAATCCGCCCAGGACCACCGTTTCACCGGTTTTGACCAGCACGGCGTTTTGAATAGTACGGGTATTAAACGTCGGGCCGAGCGTCGAGTTAGAGGAAGAGTCAACGCTGGAGACTTCCTGCTCTATTTCGAGCAACACCGCGTCGCCTTCATTGACCTGCGGAGTGACTTTGAGTTTTGTGCCCACCGTTTTGCGTTCGACAGTATTAAAGACGTTATCCCCAGAAGTGGTCTGAGAGCCAGATAGCACCGGCACATCCTGACCAACGTTGAAGGACGCGAGTTTATTATCCAGCGTTACGATGCTTGGGGTGGCGAGGATGTCATTTTTATTGTTACTGGCCAGCGCGGTAAGCAGTACTCCCCAGTCGCCATTGAAGAAGCCTGCGGCCATGCCATTGTAGGCGCTAAACATATCCCAGGCAGGATTCGCGCTGGTGATCCCACCATTCTTTTTATAATCAGCCACACCTTGCGCAGCGTTAAAAATCGGTAATCCGGTATTGGTAAATTGCTGTGCTCCAACGTTTTTATTCGCCCATTGCACGCCGAGGTTAAGTCCATTTCCATCCTGAACTTCAACGATGATTGCCTCAACCAGCACCTGTGCACGGCGAATGTCCAGACGCGCAATTACCGTGGCGAGTTTTTCCTGGACGGACTGGTCAGCGGTAATGACCAGAGAGTTAGTCTGTTCATCGGCGGTAATGGCGACGTTATCCATCGCGCCAGAAGAGGAGGGCTTACGCGCATTCCCTTTTTCATCTTTCAGCTTTTCGGAAACACCGGTTAGCACTTCCACCAGATTCGTGGCTTTAGCATATTTCAGGTAATAAACCCGGGTATTTCCTTCCTCGCTCTCTTCGACATCAAGGCTTTTCAGTAATGAAGTGATGCGCTGGCGTGCTTTTTCCGGCCCGCTGATGATAAGAGAGTTGGTTCGCTTATCCGCCACAATCTTCGCGGAGAGGAGGGCTGGCATCTGGCTTTTACCGTGGCTTTCGCTGATTAATTGATTAAGAATCTCGGCGAGATCTTCCGCTGACGCATATTCCAGATGAATAATTTGCTGCTTCTCTGTGCCGATGACATCAACGCGCTTTATGACTTCAATCAGTTTATTAATGGTGGAGGCACGACCGGTCAGAATAAGAACGTTGGAGGGTTCATAATGCACAACATTACCGACGCTACCCGCATCCATCATCTGGCGGAGCAGGGGAGCCAGGTCACGAGCAGGAACGTTCTCAAGCGGTACGATTCGGGTGACCAACTCATCACCTACGCCTGGACGAGAACTGTCAGCAATCATCCCTGGCGATGTTTTTACATTAGCTGAGCGCACCACTTTCAGAAAACCATTGTCCAGCGTGATCACGGAATAACCGTAAAGATCAAGAATACTTAAAAAGAACTGGTAGTACTCCTGTTGGCTAAACGTATCATTACTGCGTACGGAAATGGTTCCCTGTACCGAAGGGTCGATCAGGATCGTTTTGCCAAGATGCTGACCCACTATTTCCACGAACTGGCGGATATCGGCGTTATTGAAGTTCGCGCCGTATTGTTCGTTCTCAGCGTGCCCTGCACAAGGCATGAGTAGTGCTGCCAGCAAGCAGCAGGTGATTTTATTGAGTCCTTTCATGACGCTGTCCATTCATTCCTGTAAGTTCCGCGACGGAAACATTTATCAAGCGGGGTACGCCGTTGCGACGAATTGTAAACTGAGCACTTTGTTGAGTTAGCAGTAAACTTAATGCCTGTGAAACCTCATCAGGGTGGGTCAGCGAAAGATTATTGATCCTGAGGGCGATATCCCCTGGTTGTAGCAAGCTGGTGGTAAATGCATTGAGGCCCTTACGAGGGTTCAATCGAAGCCCGTATATCTGTTCTCCATCACGTATCGGCGTGGCGATAATATAATCAGCGAGTACATTTTGACTTTCTGAATCAGGCTGCTTGATGATGTCAGGTAGCCCTGGATGGAGAGTTACTTTTTCGTAATGCCCGTGAGTTTCAAACACAACGCTGGTTTTATTTATTTTTCTAATAAACGTTCCCGGCGCTGACTCAAGGGCTTCGTTGAGGGAGTATCGCTTTTGTTCGCTCCCCTCATTAATTAAGACAAAAGAAGTCTCATCATTCGATGTGAGTACAATGCCATTAAGCGCTATAGAGAGCTTAGGTGTTTCCTGATTAACTGCCACGGGATTTGCATCTTTTACCCCAGCATGATTTTCGTTACGCCATAAAGCGGCAAGGCTGAACTCAGACTGAAATGCGTTTGTTGGTTGATTAATGATCTGTCCATTTTTAACTATAGTTGTATGGAAATAATTCACATTAAAAATAATCAACCCTATGCTTATAAATATAATCAATATATTGATGGCAGCATCTTTATTATGATTCGCCAGATGGAAGGGGAAGCGTAGTGTGGGCACGATGTATGTTCTAATAAAATAGATTGGGTGGGTTGTATATTGACGTTAGTATAAATAGTATTAATGCCGCTTGCATGAATCAAGCAAAATTTATTTATATTAGTAATATGTATTTAATTAATAAATGCATACATTATTTTTATGATTAAGGATAATCAATAATTAAAAC
>OEQM01000336.1_pt1 | contig 10805 bp, 13 predicted proteins | sample 1539771 | NCBI WGS metagenome assembly OEQM01 (sample SAMEA3891240, study PRJEB23780) | metagenome | biome: terrestrial biome; feature: animal house; material: water of meat washing | place: Italy | collected 2015-05-12
TTGATAAGATTTGCACAGCACTAGAGGTAGAGGTTGGAGATTTATTGATTTTTAAAAAAAATATTAATAATCAGTCCAGTGAAGAGTAGTTTGGTCACCGATGGTCACTTTGAAATCTTGATTGGTCACAAAGTAGATATGAAATTTGAACGATCGTTAAAATTTATCTAGATAATTTGAATTGATTTATTTAAAACTTAGATGAATATCTAAAAATGAGCTTTTATAGGTAAAAATTTTGGTCACCGATGGTCACTTTAGAAAAGTGATTGGTCACAAACTTAAGAAATAAGTTCAAATTTTGGGGGGGAAATTCGATTTTTTAGGCCTCTATTTTAAATCTAAACAGTCTAAAATTGTATGTAAGTGAGTAGCGTTTGAGGTCATTTAAGGTGATTTATATACGGTGTGGCACATAATGGTCACATTTTGGGCACTGAATATAGAGCTGGGCAGTAAAATTTATAAGTAGGCTTTAGTAAATAATTCTAATTAGATGAATAAATATCAATTAAATCAACAATAAAAAGCCCCAATCTTTCGATCAGGGCTTTTTAAATCTGGAGCGGGAAACGAGACTCGAACTCGCGACCCCAACCTTGGCAAGGTTGTGCTCTACCAACTGAGCTATTCCCGCGTATTGAGCAGTTTTTGCTAAAACTTACACTGAAAAAAATTTGGAGCGGGAAACGAGACTCGAACTCGCGACCCCAACCTTGGCAAGGTTGTGCTCTACCAACTGAGCTATTCCCGCATAGCGCTGTATGATACAGCAAGCAAGTTCAGGGTCAATAGCTTTATGAAAAAGCTGAGTTTAATTGCATAAAATAAAGCCAGTTTTAGACGATGTCTTGAGATTTTTTTAAATTTTGCTCGTGAAAAGTTGTGCCTCATGCTACTGAAAGGGTTTTACGCATTCAACATCCTGAAGGAACAGGTATACTCTGAACGAATCATTATTTTTGGAGACAGGTATGAGCTTGGAGCAGCAATTGATTGAACGCTTACAACAGCTTTCCCCATCACATTTAGAAGTCGTGAATGAATCTTCTGGTCATGGCGGCTATTTCCCAGGGAAAGAATCACATTTTAAAGTGATCGTGGTGAGTGATATTTTTGCGGGATTACGTTTAGTTCAGCGCCATCAAAAAATTTATGCGGTAGCAGGAGACTTACTCAGTCCAGGTAAAATTCATGCTTTGGCTATTCATGCCTTTCTACCTGAAGAATGGCAAGGACAAGACACTTCTAGTCCAAATTGCGCACATGCCCCGAAAAGCTAAGCAGAGATTCAGTCATGGAAACACAATTATTGATTAAGATCGTGCATATGAGTGCGGTCAGCTTGGCATGTGTCGTGATTTTGGCGCGTGCCATGACGCTATTTAAAGGCGTCCAAGGCAATCAGCCCAATCCAGCAGGTCGAACAGCTTTTGTAGCCCTTCAGCACTTAAGCATGCTGGTGATTGTACTGACTGGTATTGCCCTTTTGGTCATGAAAAACTTTGATGTGCAAACATGGTTTTATGCCAAAGTGGTTTTATTTTTAGTGATGTTATCTTCTTTGTCGAAAGCTTATAAAAAAGAAGACAGCATTTTACTTACACAGCGCCGAGCGGGGTTATTCTTGGCGGTGGTTGCGATGATATCCATTTTAGGTTTAGTCATGATTAAACCAAACTTTGGCTAATTGTTAGACATAATCATCGGCACAGCGATTGTTCTGCGCTACACTGCTATCTATAGCGGAAAAATAACAAGAGGGAGGGGATTTCATGCATACACGTGTGGTATTTAATCAAAAAGGTGGTGTCGGTAAGTCCAGTATTGCAGTAAATTTGGCGGCAATTAGTGCATATCAAGGCTTAAGAACCTTATTGATTGATCTCGATCCGCAAGCGAATTCGAGTCAGTATGTATTGGGCGATGACGCAACGTATTCTGCAGATAAACCAGCTTTAGAACCCAATATTGAAAACTATTTTGAAGAAGTGCTTGGAACGACTCAAAATAAAAGTCTATTGGGCAGTGCCATTGGTTCGATCCTCAAAGGACGAGCTAAAGGCTTAGAAAGTTATGTACACCAATCCCCTTTTAAAAATTTGGATGTGATTCCAGCCAGCCCAAGCCTCGGGGCATTGGCTTATGCTTTAGAGTCAAAACATAAAATTTATAAACTGCGTGATGCGTTACAACAGCTTGCTGGAAAATATGATCGTGTTTATATCGATACACCACCAGCCTTTAACTTCTTTACTTTGTCGGCACTGATTGCAGCCAATAAAGTCCTGATTCCGTTTGATTGTGATGTCTTTTCTAAACGTGCATTGCAAACTTTGATCGAAAATGTGCTCGAAACTCAAGACGATCATAATGATCATTTGGAAATTGAAGGCATTGTGGTGAATCAGTTCCAAGCGCAGGCCAAACTTCCGCGTGAAGTGGTGCAACAGCTGAAGGATGAAGGTCTTCCTGTACTAGAAAGTATGTTGCCCCCATCGGTGCTGATGAAAGAATCGCATCACAAAAATTTACCCTTAATTCATTTGGCACACGATCATAAATTGACGCAGGCCTATCAATCATTGTTCAATGAGATTGAGAATAATAAATTGCGAGATTCAGCATGAAAAAGATCACAATTGCTTTTTTAGTGGGCAGTACGCTGTTATTGAGCGCCTGTGCCACAACGGTTAAACCGACTTATGTCTCTCCTACACAGTATCAAGCTTTGAACTGCCAACAGTTACAAGCAGAATATAATCGGATTCAGCAACATTTAGATGAAGGTGTACCTACTGCGAAACGCACGGGTGTTGGCGTGGGGCTAGGTCTGGGTGGTGGATGGAGTCATGGTGGCGGTTGGGGCTTTGGTCCAAGCGTTTCAGTGAATATGGGACAATCATCGAATACCAAAAAAACTGAAATTTCACGACTTTTGGGTCAGCAAGAGGCGATTGTACAGGCTGCAAAATTCAAAGGCTGTGCGATTACCGTGCAAAATAAGACGAATTAATGCCGCATTTATTCATCCTGCTGAAGGGTTCACCCTTTCAGCAGTCATTAAAATCTTAGCAAAATGTTTCGAAAATAATTTCAATAAAACAATGGACTATCGTTTTAACACGCGCTTTTCTACCTCATGGGTTCTGTGTTTTTTTCGGCTTTGACTTGAGGAAACAGCTCTTTTTCGGCTAAATTGCGCATCTTTAATGCTGTTGTTGGATGTCTATGATTGAGAGTTGGCTGTTTGTATTGGCAATGATTGCTGTCTTGATGATTCCGGGACCAACCAATGCTTTACTCGCAAGCTCTGCACATCAGCAAGGTCTGGCGAAGACCAGCTTACTTGTACCCGCAGAACTGTTTGGGTATTTCTATGCCATCAATTTATGGGCACTCCTGATTCATCTCAGCACCCCGACTTGGCCTTATCTGATAGATCTTTTACATGCACTCAGTGCAGTTTATGTGTTCTGGCTGGCTTTTCATTTGTGGAAAAGCTCGCACTTAGAAAAACATAATCAACGTTTTACCTCGATTCGACCTAAACAATTGTTTTTTTCTACTTTGAAAAATCCGAAAGCGGTCTTATTTGCTGCGGGTATTTTTCCCTATGAAGCCTGGGATAATCCCACCAATTTCTTTTTGGTCTTTGCGGTGTTTAGTCTGGTGTTATTGCCAACGGCACTGTTCTGGATGTCTTTTGGCCGTGCCATTTTATCGGGTGAGTCCAAACAAATAAAAGCCGATCTCTTATATAAAGGATCGGCCATGTTGTTGGTGGTGTGTATGTTTCCCGTGATTCTACGTTTTTTTGCTTAAGCTTCAGTGGTTGATTTTTTCTTTAATTTGGCACGAATAAAACCAATGATTCCCGGCAAGACACTAATAATAATAATGCCGAAAATCAGATGCGTGAAATTGTCTTTGACCACAGGCACATTACCAAAAATATAGCCTAAAGTAATGAATGAACCAATCCAGCAGAATGCACCAATCAGGTTATAAGACAGGAAAAATTTGTAGTCCATTTTTCCTGCACCTGCTACAAAAGGTGCAAAAGTCCGCGCAAAAGGAATAAAACGCGCAAAAATAATAGTTTTACCACCATGTTTTTCAAAGAATTTTTGTGTATTAATCAGGTGTTGTTTATTGATGAAACGGGATTCGATTTCAAAAACGCGCGGTCCAATATAACGGCCAATGTGATAATTCAGCGTATCGCCCAGTACGGCCGCGATAAAAAGTAAAACACCAAGAGTCCACGGATTCATTGCACCTGTGGATGCTGCTAAGGCACCTGCGGCAAACAATAAGCTGTCGCCGGGTAGGAACGGCATGACCACCAAACCTGTTTCCACAAAGATGATGAGAAACAAAATTGCATAAATCCAAACCCCATAGTTGGTGATAAACTCAAGCAGATGGTCATCGACATGTAATATAAAATCAATCAGTTCCATGGGGCACAAATAAGCAAAAGAGTGCGGAAATCCTAGCAGTCTCGTTATCAGAAGTCAGTATTAAAACGTAAATAAATTTAGCTATCAGTGTTCTTATCTTAAAAGTATGTGTGATGAAAATGGATATTTATTCTAAAAATAGAGAACATTAAGATAGCTACAACTTCAAATAAAACGTATTTAAAGGTGTAAAAATATTTAATCGAAATGTTGTGGCCAAAAATATTATCAATCAACCCAATACAGATGTAGTTTTAGCTTTAATTCCCCGTGTACTGATGGCTTATATTCTCTTGTTGCAGGCTGGGGAAAAATTTCAGCTTATAGCGCAACTGTAGGGTATATGGAGTCTATGGGTGTTGCCGGAGCGCTATTACCTTTAACCATTTTAGTTGAGTTTGGTGGTGGCTTAGCGCTGTTATTTGGTTTTCAAGCCCGCTTTGCTGCGTTTGGCTTAGACCTATTTAGTGTTATTACGGCGTTTATTTTTCACGATGGCGCACAAGCCAGCATTAATTTTATGAAAAATTTTGCCATGGTAGGTGGTCTATTTTTTCTAATGCTGCATGGTGCAGGAAAAATGAGTCTAGATCATTTGATTGAAAAATAATTCAAAATGAAAAGCAGCATGCAGGATGCTGCTTTTTTATTTACAAAAAAGTACGGTGTGGACGTTATTTTTTTTGATCAAGATCAATAAAACATGAGGAAAATAAGATGAAAAAATCTTTTTAAAATAGGGTTATGTATTACAAGTTTAAGTCTTGCCGCTGGCGCATGGGCCAAAGATGATCATATCATTTTACAAGAAGCTGCAAAGAACCATGTCTCTGTGTCAGCCATTGCAAAGCTCAAAGATGAAACTGCGGTCACTTTAAAAGGGACACTGCTGAAACATCTCAATGAAGACCACTACGAGTTCAGCGATGGTACAGGGGTTATTTTGCTGGATATTGATGACGATTTATGGAAAGCATCCAATATTAAAGCAGGCGATAAAGTACAGGTGGTCGGTGAGGTGGATACACATCGTTATAAACCGACCGATATTGAAGTCGTTAAAATAGAAAAAGTTTTGAAATAAACATCAGGCACGCGAAAGCGTGCTTTTTGATATAAAAACCATTGGGTTTTAAGCGTTGTATAAAGCTTGTCCGAATTATGTGCGTTATGCGCGGAAAAATGCTAGAATACGGCGCTTATATTCGTTTGCCTTTCATAGTTGTTTGTCATGACTACCAATACTCAAATTACTGAAGATCGTATCCTTATTTTGGATTTCGGTTCTCAATATAGCCAGCTTATTGCACGCCGCGTACGTGAAGCTGGCGTATATTCTGAAATGTATGCCTATGACATGTCTGAAGAAGACATTCGTGCATTTAATCCAAACGGTATCATCTTATCAGGTGGTCCTGAGAGCGTACACGAAGAAGGCAGCCCACGTGCGCCAGAAGTTGTGTTCAACTTAGGTGTACCAGTTTTGGGTATTTGCTATGGCTTACAAACCATGTCTGCACAGCTTGGCGGTAAAGTTGAGCCGGGTACTGTACATGAGTTCGGTTATGCCGAAGTAAACATCCAAGTTCGTGACAAGTTGATTGGTGATCTTGAAGACACCAAAGACCAACTTAAAGTCTGGATGAGCCATGGTGACAAAGTGACAGCGATTCCTGAAGGTTTCCAAATCACTGCAAGCACACCAAGCTGTCCAGTGGCGATGGTTTCTGATGAAACGCGTCGTTTTTACGGGATTCAGTTCCACCCAGAAGTAACGCACACTGCAAAAGGTGCAGAGTTATTATCGAACTTTGTACACAGCATTTGTGGCTGTCGTAGCCTGTGGAACTCTGAAAACATCATTGACTTACGCGTTGAACAATTACGTCAACAAATTGGCGATCAAAAAGTTCTTTTAGGTCTGTCTGGTGGTGTGGATTCATCAGTGGTTGCTGCGCTTTTACACCGTGCGATTGGCGATCAATTGACTTGTGTATTCGTTGATAATGGCCTACTTCGTTTGAACGAAGGCGAGCAAGTGATGGACATGTTTGCGAAAAACATGGGTATCCGTGTGATTCGTGCCGATGCTGAAGAGCGTTTCTTGACTGCACTTGCGGGTGAAGTTGATCCTGAGAAGAAACGTAAAATCATTGGTCGTGAGTTCATTGAAGTTTTTGCTGAAGAAGCGCGTAAACTTGATGGCGTAAACTTCCTTGCTCAAGGGACAATTTACCCAGACGTGATCGAATCTGCTGCAACCAAAAATGGTAAAGCTCATGTGATTAAATCTCACCACAATGTGGGCGGTTTACCAGATGACTTAGCTTTTGAATTGGTTGAGCCAATCCGTGATTTGTTTAAAGATGAAGTGCGTCGTTTAGGCACAACTTTAGGTTTACCGTTTGAAATGCTATATCGTCATCCATTCCCAGGTCCAGGTTTGGGCGTGCGTATTTTGGGTGAAGTGAAGAAAGAATATGCAGACATTTTACGTCTTGCAGATGACATCTTCATGCAAGAGCTTCGTGCTAGCGGTTGGTATGATAAAACTGCACAAGCCTTTGCTGTATTCCAACCTGTGAAATCTGTTGGCGTCGTCGGTGATGGTCGTCGTTATGCATGGGTGATTGCACTTCGTGCGGTTGAAACGGTTGACTTCATGACAGCGCGTTTCGCACATCTTCCTTATGATTTGGTTGATAAAATTTCGACACGCATCATGAATGAAATTAAAGATGTTTCTCGTGTTGTTTATGACGTGTCGTCTAAGCCACCAGCAACGATTGAATGGGAGTAAAACTGGGCTTTCATGAAGCAACGCTTCATGCCAGTTTTACGCCAAAGGCTACGCCTGTGGCAGTAAACGAGAAATTACTCTTTGAAAAGGACGCTTAGGCGTCCTTTTTTATATAACGAGGTAGGGAGAGACGGATGAATTTTTATCATTGGTTAATACAGAATAAGAATCTTTCAAAGGCTACAGCTTTAAAATATGATTTAGTTATAAAAAATAGAATTAATGAGTGGTTACCTAGTTATGAGTTACCTCAAAACAGCATTGAGTTTGAAGCATTAAAGCAGACAATTTTTACTTTAGATATCTATCAAGATAGAAACCGAGTGGGGAATAATATGTATTCTTCTGCATTGAAGCATTATGGTGACTTTTTAAAAGAAATTGATGTTAATGATGAGTCAATATTTACGGAAAAACAAATATTTACAACAGATGCTGAGCGTTTGGTTAAAGTCAGACTGATTCAAAATAAGTTCAGGAAAAAGCTTTTTGATTTTTATCCGTATTGTGCAGTCACAGGCTTTAGTCATAGTAGATTGTTAATTGCATCCCATATTAAGCCTTGGGCAAAGTGTGATGGAAATGAAAAAGTAGATGTTTATAATGGATTCTTATTGTCCCCAAATTTTGACCGTCTATTTGATCAAGGATTTATTACTTTTCTTGACACGGGGATAGTTCAGATTTCGAAAAAGCTCAATGAGGTTGATAAAGAGTTCTTTTCTATTCCAACACATTTAAAATTGCACTTGGATGTAAAACACCTTCCTTATCTACACTATCATCAGAATGAAATTTATATGGGATAGGCATAAAAATTGAGAAATCTGTATATTTCATTTATCAAAAGGGCTTACACAATAATATTTTTCTTATTTTCAGTTGGTCGTAATCTTTAAAAAAATAAAGAGGTAACAACATTTTTACATCCACGCATTGCCTTGTAGTTAGGTTTTGAAAACACAAGATATTGTCCCAAGTTTAAGAATCAGCATTCTATTTTTAGGGATGTGCAGTTGGGAATCTGCTTGTTATGATCTAGGACATATGGATCTGTAATGAGTAAGCACATGACGAATAATAACTATACTGAACTTTCACATTCGGATGACTGTGAAAAATACGTAAATCAATTCATTCAAGAGTTTCCACTGAGAAGTGCTGAAATAGGCCAAGGGACGGTCATCAAACGCGCGCTGCCAAGTCGCCATAAACGAATGATTGGTGCATGGTGTTTCTTAGATCACGCAGGCCCTGTAACCTTCCCTCAAGGGGACGGTTTAGATGTTGGCCCACATCCACATATCGGTTTGCAAACCTTTACATGGATGATTGAAGGCACCATGATGCATACCGACAGTTTGGGCAGCAAACAGTTGATTCGTCCAAAACAGGTCAATTTAATGACCGCAGGACACGGGATTTCCCATACGGAAGTCGCACCAGATACAGAAACCAAAATGCATGCAGCACAATTGTGGATTGCATTGCCCGATGCACAAATTGCTGTTGAACCACGTTTCGATCACTATCCAGAACTGCCAGTGGTGGAAAAAGATGGGGTGGAATTTACCGTTTTGGTCGGAGAGTTTTTAAATACTACCTCACCTGTGAGTGTTTATACCGAGCTGTTAGGAGTGGACTTAAGCGCAACAGAAAGCACCAAAACCCGTTTAACACTCAATCCTAACTTTGAATATGGCTTTATGGCTTTAGAAGGAACTGCTACGGTCAATGGACACGAACTGACTGAAGACAATATGGTGGTGCTCGAGCAGGGTGTAAGCGCGATTGAAATTGAAATTCATGCTGGTAGTCGCTTGTTACTGTTAGGTGGTGAGCCGTTTGAAAGTCCAATTCTACTGTGGTGGAATTTTGTTGGTCGTACTCAAGAAGAATTGAAAATTGCGCGTGATCAGTGGATTGCACAAGATGAACGTTTTGGTTCCATTCCTGACTATGAAGGTCCGCGCTTGGAAGCACCAACATTTCCAGACCAAATGCGCGCTTCAAAATAAGTGGTTTGAATACTGCGAAAATCGTTCAACAACAGAATAGGTGGGCAGTTTCAATACTTGAAACCTATTCAAAATAATATCAATGAAAAATAGGATAATAAAAAAATGGCAATAATTGCGAATGCGGAAGTCAAAACATGCGTCGAAGCATGGTCTGGTAAAGTAAGCAGTGGGCGACATCAATTCATTACCGATAAACCAGCGTCTTTTGGCGGTCAGGACAAAGGCCCTGCACCTTATGACTTTATTTGTACAGGTTTGATTTCCTGCACCATGATTACCCTACGGATGTATGCGCAGCACAAAGGTATTGAGTGGGGGACTTTTAGTGTCGAAGCAGATTTTAATGCCAATAAAGAAGGCCGAGAATGGATCAGCCGTCGTTTGTCGTTTGAGCAAACATTGACAGAAGAAGCACGCCAAAAAATCTTAGACATCTGTCAAAAAACACCAGTCACTAAAACTTTATTACGTTCCGTCGAGATTGAAACCTCAATTGTTTAACTCGCTTGACGGTTTTTTATAGGCGGTAAAGGATTTTGTGCGACTGGATATTCATGTGTATCGAGAGGTGCAAAATCCAAATTTTAGAGTAAAGTGGGTGCTAGATTTCAATTAAAAAAGGTAAAACAATGATCACCCTGCACCATTTGGAACATTCACGCTCTTTACGCATTTTATGGGCTTTGGAAGAGTTAGGGCTGGAGTATGAGGTGAAGTTTTATAAACGCCTACCGACCTATGCTGCGCCACCTGAGTTAAAAAACATTCATCCCTTAGGCAAAGCCCCTGTTTTGACCGATGGTGATTTGGTCATAGCAGAATCTGCGGTGATTTTAGAATACTTGCAAGCCACCTACGATACAGAACATAAGTTTAAACCGCAAAATCCAAAGGATTTAATGCAATACAACTACTGGATGCATTATGCCGAAGGCTCGTTGATGCCATATTTGGTTATGACCTTGGTGATGAGTCATGTACCGAAGCATGTTCCATTTCTAATTAAACCGCTTGCCAATAAAATTTGTGATGGGGTGAAAGGCGGCTTTATTAATCCACGCTTGAAAGAGCACAGTGCATATTTGGAAAATTATTTATCTCAACATGACTATTTTGCAGGTGATTTTTCCTTTGCTGATATTCAAATGAGCTTTCCTGTGGTGGCGATGCAAGAGCGGGTAAAAGCCCATAACCCTCAAATGGTGGCTTATGCACAGCGTATTCAGCAGCGTCCAGCATTTAAAAAAGCCAAAGAGCTCAGTGGGTTCTAGTGGGTGGTGATGATTTGAACCTGATTTTTTTGCCCGGTGCATCGGGCAATACGGCATTTTGGCAACCTGTTATCCAACTCCTACAGGACGATTCAACCATGGTCGTCGCTTATCCGAGCTTTGGTGGCTATCCTGATGATGTGGATATACAGAGTTTTGAGGGCTTACAAGACGATGTATTGAATCAAATCCAACAGCCTTCTGTGGTCGTTGCACAATCATGGGCGGCATTTTTGCAGTACAAGCT
>OEQM01000337.1_pt1 | contig 10741 bp, 9 predicted proteins | sample 1539771 | NCBI WGS metagenome assembly OEQM01 (sample SAMEA3891240, study PRJEB23780) | metagenome | biome: terrestrial biome; feature: animal house; material: water of meat washing | place: Italy | collected 2015-05-12
AGGTGTAACAGTGCTGAATAACACACTACCGCCCGTGGATTACAGCTTCCAATATGCTCCCTTGACCCGCGCTGGCAGCAACCCATCGCAGCTCAACAGGTTCTGAATGGCCATGGTAAGCCAAACGAAACTGCCGAGGCGAGCCTTTAAGTGATATAACCATCAGAAATTAATCATTTTTTGCGCTTGATCAGCAAATGGAGCCGGAAGGCGGCTTTATAGCCATATCCCGCTTTGGCAAGCAGGGAAGGGAGTGAATTGGGGCGACCTGCTGGTCGCCCCTTGTGATTGCCATATCCGGCGCGCGAAGGGTTAGCCGTTATAGCCGTAGCAGCGCTTGAGCTCCTCGAAGTCGTAGTAGTGGCTGCCGCTTTGGTAGGGCTGGCAGCCCGTTTTAAAGGCGATCTCCTTTTCGTTGTAGAGCATCTTGACCAGCACCTGCCGCTGCCCGTTCTGGTAGATATCCCACTGAATATTGGCGGTATAGGGGGAGACCCAGCCGCCGCGCCACTCGTTGTTCTGCTGGCTGAACAGCTGATCCGGGCTGGCCCCCTGACGGCTCCCTTCCAGCTTCATCAGGGCGGCGAGGGGGATAATGGCTTCGGCGTGGGCAAAGCGCAGGGTGGCCCGTCGGCTCTGCTCGCCCTCCACCACCTGACGCTGCACCTCGCCAAACAGGCCGTCGAGCAGCGGCTGGGCAATGGCGTAGGGGGCGCTCTGGTTGGCAAAGCTCGGCCCCTTCTCGTAGAAATCTTCCGCATCGGAGAGGTAGGAGAACCAGGCAGACTCCTGTGGGGTGAGGAACTGCTCCAGCGCCCAGGGCTCGCTGCCCTGTGCCTGCGCTTCGCGGATCATGCCGGGGCCGATGATAAAGAGGTTGTAGAGCATCAGGGCCGCATCCACTTCGTCGCGCACATAGGTCATGCCGCCATCTTCCGGGTTGACGGCGACAAACTCGACGCCGCCCGCCAGATAGTCGACAAAGCCCTTGCTGTAGATACGCTCCAGCATGCTGCGGGCCATCTCTTTGGTCTTGCTCAGGTTTTTAAGCTGATCCAGCGCCCTGGCCAGCTCGGGGGCCGGGGCGATTGCGGCATCTTCGTCGCCGATAAAGCGCTGGTAGCTCTCATAGGCGGGCAGGTAGCGGGCGTAATCCCCCTCGGGCGTGGTCTTGTGGAAGTAGAGCTCGAACTTGTTGACCAGCTTTTTGTCGATCTTCGAGGGGTCATCCTGCGTGAGGTAGCACTGCGCCGAGTCGCTGACATAGCTCACGTTGCGCTTGAGGCTCTCCATAAAGTAGAAGGCGCTTTCGTTGGCCCTGTCCTTGCCCGAGGTGACCACCTTGATGCAGTGGGGCTCGCTGCTGTTGAGCAGGGTCGGCAGCCGCGCCGCCAGTCGGGTGGCGAGATTGGCGTGCTCCTCCTTGCCCAGCGCCGAGAGCAGGCCGTAGCCCAGTTTCTGGTTGGCGGCCGTCACCAGATCGACCTTGCCTCCCAGCCCCTGCCCGAGGGTGGTGAGCGCCCCCTGACGCTGCGCCTCTTCCCAGACCAGCTTGGTCAGCACGTCATATTTCGGGCTGGAGAGGGAGCGCGAGCCGTGGCGCGCCACCATCTCGGTAAAGACCGGGCTGAACCCCTGGGGCGCTGGCTCGTAGCTCTCCGCCTGCTGCTGCGGGCTGTAGACCGCTTTGGTGCTGTATTGGTAGGCGGTTTTGCCCTGGCTGTCGGCAGACGATTCGTTCTCTGACTGGCAGCCGCCAAGCAAGACCAGCGAGACGGCCAAAGCCACATAAGAAGAGCGCGGGAAAGTCATGATGTTCCTTATCTATCCATATGAAAAATAAGTGAAAAACTCTATGGCTTGAAAATGACCGCGGGATGTCAGCCAGATGACAGGCTGATGACTTCTGATAAAGCAGTAAGCAAGGGGAGGGGCAGAGGATGGCTATAGGGAGGGCAATAGAGGCTCAACCAACCACTGCGCCTGTCACGGCTGAGTGGTCAGTGAGCGCGTTTGGGATGGGGGCTTATTGTCTTACCTCCTGCCCCGTCATCTTGATCCAAAGGGGGGCAATTAAAGGTTGCCAATTAAGGGTTGCTCAATACCACGCCAATAAGGCATCGAACATGCGGGTATGGGTCACTTGCAGGTTTGCCGCCTTGGTAGAAATGGCTGCGCTATAGAGCTGGACGCCGGGTTCGTTATGACTCTGCACCAGATAGTTTTTATGGCGACAGGTCCCGTAGAGGGAGAGGCTTTTTCTCGCACAGTGGCCGAGAAACAGTACCCCACCAAGGCCGATCATCAGGCCGGATATATCCAGCAGATTGATATCCATCAGATTGACGGCGGGCAGGGCAAATTGTGCCTCGGCTTGCTGCGCGAGTTCATAGAGTGACACGGCAAACATGGCGCCGCAGAGCAGCAGTTTGAGGCGGGCGAGGCTGGTGAGTTTGGTCTGCATCACGTCCGGCGAGACAAAATAGAGGTTCTCCAGATGTCGTCTCTGCTCCTTGATAAGGATCCCGCGCACATTGACATCAACCTCGACCTGGGTCGATTCGCGATAGACCAGCCCCTGTTTTTCCCAATCGTTTGCCAGCATGGCAACCAGCACCGGATAGACGACAATGGCCAGGCCGCAATAGATCGGCAGCGCATGATATCCGCTGGACATCAGCCCAACTGACAATATTGCGAATATATAGGGCGACAAGGCTTTGAGTGCAATTGATGATTTCATCGTTATACATCCATAAATAACGCGTTTTATAAGTGCCGATAGCGCACAGGCAATAGTGGCCGCGCCAATAAGCTGCGGCCAAACAGGGCGTTGGTCAGCGGTAATCCATTCCGGCAAATAGCCTGAAATAGTCCCTTTGCTCGGCAACAGGGAGAAGAGCGCCATAGTAAGCCAAACGAGGCCACTCTGACAGTGACCCGGATGACATAAATCTGTGGGTTGTCGTCGAAATGAAATCATATTCTGTCGCTACTCCGGTTCCTCTATGCAAAAAGCCCCGAGAGCAGAGCTTTCGGGGAAGAGGAAAAACATCGACAAGGAATTACAAAGGCATTGGGGTCACACCTGAACCGGATCAGGCATCGACATAGAGCACCTGGCCGCTAATAAAGCCATCGACGGAGCGCTCAAACGCCTTGCCGACCAAAGCGCCCGGCACCGGCTGGAAGCCCGGCATCATCTCGCCATATACGTCCCACGCCTCTTCCAGTACGGTCGGGTTGACCACATTGATGCGGATGCCGCGGGGCAGCTCGTGGGCCACGCACTGGACAAAGGTATCGATGGCGCCGCTGGTGGTGGCATCGGCAATGGCCAGCGGGATCGGCTTGATATTGAGGATGCCGGAGATCAGGGTGAAGGAGCCCCCCTGATTGATGTAGTTGAGGCCGATATTGACCAGATTGATCTGCCCCATCAGCTTGCTCTGGATGGTGGTTTGCCACTGCTCGTCGCTCATCTCGCCAAAGGGGGCGTATTCGCAAAATCCTGCGGTATTGACCACCGCATCGAAGGAGCCCACGTTTTGGTAGAGCCGCTCGATGGACTCTCGGCTGGTGATATCCACCTGAAAATCACACCCCTCGCCGGAGCGGCTGGCGGTAATGACCTTGTGCTTGCCCAGACCACTGAGGGCGGCTTGCCCCATTTTCCCCTGAGCACCAATCAGAATGACAGTTTTCATCGTTAACCTCGCTTTGCTGGAAGAGCTGCAAGGTTAGAGAGCCACTGATACAATGTAAATCATGGGTGATTTGTATGTGATACAACTTAAATTGGTGAGGTGAGGGTGGAGAAGATCGATATCAGGCAGATGCGGGTGCTGGTGCTGCTGGTGAGATACAAGAGTGTGTCGCGGGTGGCCGAGCTGCTGGAGATCTCCCAACAGGGGGTGAGCAGCCATCTGAAAAAGCTGCGCGATCTCTTTCCCGCCGAGCTCTTTATCCGCCAGAGCGCCGGGTTGCAGCCGACCGACTACGCCTGCGAGCTGGCTGACAAGTTCGAGCAGATCCTGGCCGATATCGACGGGGTCTTTGTGGCCGCCCCCTTCGATCCCGCCAGCAGCCAGCGCACCTTCAGGGTGATGGCCAACGAATATGCCCAGCTCGCCATTATCCCAAGGCTGGCGAGCGCCCTGCGCACTCAGGCGCCCTCCATCCGGCTCGATGTGGTGGACTTTCAGGCCGAGCTGCATCTGGAGGCGCTGGCCAGCGGCGAGGTCGATCTGGTGATTGGTTTTGATGCCTATCTCGACCCGGGGTTGCTGCGCGCCACCCTGCGCCGGGATCACTACTGCTGCGTGCTGCGCCGCGACTCCCGATATCTTCCGGACAACGCCCCGCAGGATCTGGCGGCCATCCCCTTTGTGCAGTTTGCCAACAGCGTCGGCAATTTCGAAGGGCAGATGAGCCCGCAGCAGGTTGCCAGCGCGGCGGTGGCGACGCTCCCCTGTTACACCTCGCTGCAAGCCTTTATGTCGGTCAATGACGTGGCGGCCTGCATTCCGTCGGCCATCGCCGCCCTCGGCGATTTTCGTGTGCTGGAGCTGGCCGGGGCGCCGCAGCCGTTCGAGGTGGTGGTCGGCAGACACCGCAAAAGTCAGGGCAATCTCGCCATCGAGTGGCTGGCCGAGGTGATCAAGTCGGTCTGCGATCTTGCCATGCCCGGATAACGCCGCCGTTTGCACAGAGCGGCCGCCACCAGCCAGCGCGCTAACGGCAGGCTGGATCTGCGGGACAAATCCTGCGATGGTGCGGGCAGTTATCCGCTTGTCCCGTTATCGAGTGAAAAGGAGTTGAGATGCGCATTGCCATGATTGGTCTGGGGGATATCGCCCAGAAAGCCTATCTGCCGCTGCTGGCGAGCGACGAGCGGGTCACCCCGCTGCTCTGCACCCGCAATCCAGCGGTGCTGGAGAAGCTGGCCCGCCAGTATCGGGTCGCCGAGTGCTTTACCGATGTGGCGGCCATGCTGGCCAGCCGCCCCGACGCCGTGATGATCCACGCCGCCACCGCCGTTCACCGCGAGCTGGCCGAGCAGTGCCTGCGCGCAGGGATCCCCACCTTTGTCGACAAGCCCCTGTGCGACAATCTGGCCGAGGCCGAGGCGCTGGCCAACCTCGCCATCGCGCAAGATTGCGCCCTCTTTACCGGCTTTAACCGCCGCTATCTGCCCGCCATGGCCGAGGCGCGCGCCCAGCCGCTCACCGAGCTCAACTGGCAGAAACACCGCTTCGCCCTGCCGGGCAAGGCGCGGGATTTTATGTTCGACGACTTTATCCATGTGCTCGACAGCCTCTGCTTCTATGGTGGCGTGCCGGACGGCGACTTTCATGCGGTATTGCGACCGGATACGAAGGACAACAGCCTGTTGGCCGGGGTAAGCGTCAGCTGGCAGAGCGGCGATCGCGCCATCAGCGGCAGCATGAACCGCAGCGCCGGGATCACCGAGGAGCGCATCGATGCCTACGGCGACAATCTCTCCCTGCACCTTGAGAACTGCACTCGCGGCAGCATCGCCCGCGACAAGCAGGCGCAGATGCTTAGCCCCAACGACTGGCAGCCGGTGCTGGCCCAGCGCGGCTTTGCCGCCATGCTGGAGCACTGGTATCAGCAGATTGAAATCGGCAAGGCAGATAGCGAGCTGATCGCCTCCTACCTGCACGGTCACCGGCTGGCGGAGCAGCTGGTGGCGCTGGCTGACAAGCGGGGATAAGGCTGGCTGGAAGCCTGAGGGATATGAATGCGAGGTGCGCGAAGATAGCGCACCAAACACAACGGGGGGCCGCAGTTGCGGCCCCCCGTTGTTATGGGATGAGATGCATGGGATCAGATGCACTTCACCGGCTTGGGCAGGCCGCCAATCTTGGTCGCCTGCTTGGCGGGCCCTTCCGGGAACAGCTTGTAGAGGTAGCGGCTGTTGCCCTTCTCGGGGCCGTACTGCTTCTCCATCGCCTTGACCAGCGCGCGGATGGCGGGGGAGGTGTTGAACTCCAGATAGAAGGCGCGCACAAAGCGCACCACTTCCCAGTGCGGCTCCTCCAGCTCGATCCCCTCCTGCGCAGCCAGCACCAGCGCCAGCTCCTCGCTCCAGTCGTTGCTGTTGAGCAGGTAGCCCTTGGCATCGGTCTCGATGAGTTGGCCGTTGAATTCCAGCTGATGTTTTTCGGACGCAGACATGGGGGCTCCTCGCTAATGGGGCTATCAGGATTGGGCGGGCATGGTAGCGCCTTGATCCCCGGTGAGCAACCGGCTCTCGTTGGCCAGATGCAGCAGCTGATCCGCCAGCTCGCTGATCAGGTTGAGCTGCTGGGTCAGCATCAGCTGCTCCTCGCTGCTGTCCGTGCAAAGAATGGGGCACTGACCACCGATGGAGCTGGAGGGGTTGCCCGCCAGATGACCGGCGGCCTGCTCCAGGGTGTGGCAGATGTGGTGGCGCACCTCATCCAGCCCGCTGATGGCCTCCAGCTTGTCGCGATGGGCCCCCAGCGCCGAGATGTAGGAGAGCAGGGCGTGGTTGCGCCAGGTGAGGGTAAAGCAGAGATCGAGGAAGCGGCGGCGCTTTTGCGGCTCCACCAGCATGCTCTGCCAGGCGGTGGCCAGCTCGCTGTCCGCCAGATGGGCGCTCTTGCGCGCCACCCGATAGTCGATGGACTCGTCCCGCTGCTGCTTGAGGCTCGCCAGCACCGCCGAGAGGTAGCGGGCGTTGGCCGAGAGCGAATTGGCGATCAGGGTCGGCAGCCGCTTGTATTGCCAGTCCGGCCAGAGCCAGGCCACCAGCCCGTAAGAGATGAGGCAGCCGAGCAGGGTATCGAGCAGCCGCGGCCCCAGAATGGCAAAGCCGATGCCATCGAGCAGGTTGAACGCCATCAGCACGTAGAGGGTGATAAAGCAGACCGCGGCGCTGTAGTTGTTGCGCACCTGGGTGAAAAACAGGAAGGCGGCCAGCCCCATCACCACCAGCTGGACGTGCAGCTCGGGGAAGAGCCAGAGCACCGGAATGCCCACCAGTATGCCGGCGAAGGTGCCGAGCATCCGCTGCACCAGTCGGCGGCGGGTGGCGCTGTAGCTGGGCTGGCAGACAAACAGCACGGTCAGCAAAATCCAGTAGCCCTTTTCCAGATCAAAGGCTTGCAGTATGCCGTAGCCGATCACCAGCCCCAAGGAGAGGCGCAGCGCATGGCGAAACACCATGGAGTGCAAGGTGAGGTGCTGCTTGAGCTGGGTCAGCAGCGGCAGGCGGGGCGGCTTGGCCAGCGCGGGCAGCTCTTGCTGCGGCTGCTCGGGGTTTTGCAGCACTTCGGCGCTGCCCAGCAGCTGGTTGATGCTGGCCAGATTGCGGCGCAGGAACTTCATCGGCGTCAGCAGGGTTTTCGGGTAGTGCTGCTTGAGATTGGTGAACTCCAGCTGATCGCCGAGGGCCTCCAGCGTCCAGTGGATGCGCTTGTTATGGGCGTAGGGCTTGTGCACCAGAATGGCGTAACCGAGCCGCTGGCACGCCTCGGAGAGTTGCAGGAACACCTCCTGAAATCCTTCCAGTACGATGCCCTGCTTGAGCTCCGCTTCCAGCCGGCTGTAGGGGTAGTGGCTGGAGGTGGCGCGCTCGTGAATTTCCAGCGCCAGCAGATAGAGGCGCAGCAGGCTGGCAAGCTCGGGGCTCGCCGGATGGCGGCGGCTCAGGCGGGCGTTGAGGGCCGATTTGGTGAGGGTCAGCGCGCTCACCAGATTGATGTTGAGCTGGGCCAGATTGTGGCGAATGGCCTGGGCGCCGTGCTCGTCCGCCGGGAAGAAGCGGGATTTTTCCAGCAGGTAGCGGCCAAGGGCGAAGTAGCTCTGGGCCAGCTGCTCGTGCAGGGTCTTGTAGGGCAGCAGCCAGAGCCAGATAAACGAGACCAGCCCGTACCAGAGGGCGCCAGCGCCGAGGGCCAGCGGCTGGTAGAAGAGATCCGGCGCCTTGGCGGCCCCCAGCATGGTGTAGATGGCGATCAGCAGCGAGCCGAAGCTGATGGTGGCGTAGCGGGCGCCGAGCGCCCCCACCATCACGAAGATAAAGGTGGAGCTGGCCAGCCCGATGGCAAACAGCCAGGGGGTGGGGTAGAGATACTGCACGCACAGGGACGCAAACATGAAGCAAATCAGCGTCATGGCGAGGTTTTTGAGCCGTCCCCACAGGCTGTCGTCGGTTTCGGCGATGGCGCCCGCCACTACCCCGAGGGAGAGCAGCACGGTGAGCTGGATATTGCCGGTGGCCAGGGTGAAGGCGAGCAGACCGAGAATGGCCAGCAGCACTTTGAGAGCGAAGTAGATGTGACTATCGGTCAGCAGTCGGCGTAACAAACCGGAGAATTCCATGGGCATGCTAGGCACCACCCTTGAGCGAAGCAAAATCGATGTGACTATCAATCAGCAGTCGGCGCAGCAGGCCAGAGAGATCCATCGGCATGAGACAGGTGAAACCCTTGATCGAAACGAGAGCGAGATAGTAACCCGCCAAGCGCGAAGTGGCCCTGATCCAAATCAGGGCCACTTCGCTTCATATCCTTGATTTACAACTTATCCTGACAGAAAGAGGAGCCAATAAAAACCCCGCCGAAGCGGGGTTTCTGATTAGTTGCGGTTGCCGCCAAGCAGGCTCAGCAAGCTCAGGAAGATGTTGTAGATGGAGACATACAGGGTGACGGTGGCAGAGATGTAGTTGGTCTCGCCGCCGCGCACGATCTGCTGGGTAGTCAGCAGGATGGCACCGGAGGAGAAGAGCATGAACATGGCGGACAGAGCCAGGCTCAGGGCGCTCATCTGCAGGAAGATGTTGGCAATCATGGCCACCAGCAGTACCCAGAAACCGACGAACAGCATGCCGCCGATGAAAGAGAGGTCACGCTTGGTGGTCAGGGCATAGGCCGACAGACCGAAGAAGGTGAGCGCGGTGCCGCCAAGGGCGGTCATCACGATCTCGCCACCACCATTGTTCATGTACATGTTGATGATGGGGCCCAGGCTATAGCCCAGCAGACCGGTCAGGGCGAAGGTGAAGACCAGCCCCATGCCGTTGTTGCGATTCTTCTCGGTCAGGAACATCAGACCGTAGACACCGATCAGGAACACGGCCCAGTGCAGCGGCGGCATGTTCATCACGGTAGCGACCCCCGCCACCACGGCAGAGAAGCCCAGAGTGAGGGAGAGCAGCATATAGGTGTTACGCAGCACCTTGTTGGTATCGCGTACGGCACTTTGGGTGCCAGTGTAGATAGAACGGGTATCCATCTTGGGTGTCCTCTTGATGTCCGGGTGAGACGGCGAGCAGCCGCCTCGTGATCGCTGTTTGTTACTGCATGTTTACGCATTGTATGTAGAACAAATAGGGATGACGAGGAACAATTTCAAGCCACCTGCCATTTTGCTCCCGCACACTATCCCACAGGAAATATGTATTGCATATGAACAAGGGCTTAGCGTAGTATGCACGCCGTTCGGAGGGGTGGCAGAGCGGCTGAATGCACCGGTCTTGAAAACCGGCGATGGGCGACCATCCGTGGGTTCAAATCCCACCTCCTCCGCCATCTATATAGCCCAACTGATTGATTCGGTTGGGCTTTTTTGTATCTGAGATTTTTGGTATGCCAGTGAGTATGCCATTAGGTGTTGGCTGTCCTACCCCTTGATAGCACTCCCTTGGACAAGTTATTGCTACGATTTCCTCAAGTTACCCAAAGCAAGAGATCTACTCTGTATCTCTGCTATCAACACTGCTCGGTAGGTTATTTGCTACATCACGAAACGCTGACAGAGCAGCAAGCTTCTCGATAATTTCATGCTGCAGCCCATCATGTCATTTTGGCTAACTGGGGTGGCTAGATAACACTACATTCCGCTGAACCGTCATCTTGACTCAGGTACGGGGGTTTCCTTCCAAATGAATCATGTTCAAAAGGTGCCTGTCCGTGATGCTCGAAAATTTTTGAGCCATGTGTCGGGCCAGCGAATCACTGGCAGAGTGGATGGAGCTGTTCCATGGCGTGGCTACGCACTGCCTGAAGAACTACCTAGGTTGGCGCATGATGCTGGAACGTTACGAAAGGGGCGTAAATATCAAAGCGTGTTTGCATGAGGCACTGGGGCAACACGTAATCGGAACATAGCCAACGGCAAATCTTGAACCTAAAAAGCCCGCCGCGCAAGCGGGCTCAGATACTCCCCCCTGACTACACTTTGGCGTATTTCTCTGCGAACTTCTCATCAGACATACAGATGTATATCACGAACTCAATAAAGGCGATGACTGCCGGAATAAACGTCCAGCAAAAGATTAGATATAGAAACCCTTGCAGGGCCTTGCCAAGGTAAAACTTGTGAATACCAATCCCACCAAGGAAAAAAGCAAGTAGAGCGGCAGTAATCCGGCTCTTGCTTGCACCATATACTGCTCCACAATGGGGACATGATGTTGCTGTTTTGTGAATTTCCTTACCACACCCTCGACAAAAAACCATCTCTGACATATAAGCTCCATTTTTATATGAACATTATTTATAAAAGTTAAATCTCATACGATGATGTATGCTTATAAATATCGAAACACCATCTATCTATCCCACTCATCAGGAGTGCACCTTTCCAATCCATTCAATTTTAACACCGAATTTTTCATGCCCCAACATAATTGCTCTATGAACTATTCATGAAGCTTTTTCAATGGCAGTTGTCAGTCCTTACGTAGCAT
>OEQM01000342.1_pt1 | contig 10535 bp, 15 predicted proteins | sample 1539771 | NCBI WGS metagenome assembly OEQM01 (sample SAMEA3891240, study PRJEB23780) | metagenome | biome: terrestrial biome; feature: animal house; material: water of meat washing | place: Italy | collected 2015-05-12
GGAAGTCTCTGGGAGGTGTCTTGGGGATGGTCTTGGGGATGGTCGTCGGGAATGCTGGCCTCGGGATGGACCTCGGGGAGTCGTCGGGATGGACCTCGGGTAGTCCTCGGGATGGACCTCGGGACAACAAACAGGGGCACTCAGACGAACAAGCCCAGAGTCAGCCCCACAGTCCCCCTCTGCTCCCCTCCAGATAGCCCCTCAGACGATCTCTGTGCTCACCTTACGCCTTCCCCTATGCAACCCCACAGGCTCACCCCTGCACGATCTCAGAGATCCACAGAGAAAGCCTGAAGACAGCAGGGACAAGGATGGAAGGGAGAAGGGAGGCAAGGAGAAGGGACCAGAGGGAGACGGCAAGAGACACACGGGCCATCGTCGAGTCCTCCAAACGAAAAACCCCCAAGGTGTCGCAGTGAACAGCCTCGGGGGTCGATTGAAAGATTCGATCAAAGTGGGTCACTCGATCAGTTCTTTCTATTGGTCAGGGTAAATTAGCTTTCTCTAATGTACGTTGGGACAGTCTTGATGATAGGTCTTTTCGATGGCTCAAGGCTCTACCGATAGACACATTCGATCAACTCACAGCTCGCCTGCATCCTTCATCGCTTTCGCTATCCGGTAGGCTGTAGACCTCCCGATACCCAGCTCCTTAGCGACACCAGCAGGGGACAGGTCGCCTACCTTCAGACGCTCCTTGACCTTCTCTTCGTCCAGTTCCTTCGGTCGGCCCAAGTGCTTCCCTTGCTCCTTGGCCTTGGCGATGCCGTCCATCTGCCGTTCCTTCCTCAGCTCCAGCTCGAACTCAGCAAAGGCTCCCAGCATAGACAGCATCAGGCGGCCCTGTGCGCTCCCTGTGTCAAACGTCTGGTCCAGCACACGGAGGGTCACACCTTTCTCTTCCAGCTTCTCCACGATTTTCAGGAGGTCAGCGAGAGAACGGCCCAGACGGTCCAGCTTGGTGATCACCACTGTGTCCCCCTCTCGGACATACCCCAGCATGGCTTGGAGTTGCTGACGGTCTTTGGCTGACTTGCCGGACATCTTCTCCTGATAGACCTTCTCAGCTCCAGCCTCGGCCAGTTTGTCCAGTTGAACATCCAGCGATTGACCGACAGACGACACTCGCGCATAACCGATAACCTGTCCCATCACTTACTTCCTCTCAGTTCCCATGCCAGCCGCCAGCAATCCACAAAGCCCACGATTGTATAGCTTGATCCCCTCACGTGCAGCCTGTAGATTCCCCTTCCGAGTGGTTCCATCTTCATCATTACTCTCCCCAGAGTTGATAGGTGATTCGCTCAGGCTTCCCCTAGTTGGCGCTAAGGGAAGCCATCCTCTTAGCAGTTGCGGAAGTAGTAGGTGCCAGACCTCACGAACTCCCCGTTAAGCTCCATGTCTCTCGCTACGGCCTGCCAGTCGATGTACCCACGGGCAGACGCTGGGATTGCCTCAAGTAGTCCTCCTTCCTCCCATTGCTCCATCGCCATGTCCTCGTCACTGTCCCAGGAACCCATGTAGCGGTCCTGAATCTCTTCTGGTGCAATCTCACAGGCCAGTCCTGCTGCCAGTACCTCGGGCTCACAGTCCACCTCCAGCAGTTCCTCCAGAGCCTTCCAGTCAAAGCTCCCGTACTTGTGCAGGCAGTGAGAGGCCAGCCCTTCAGCATCCTGACAGTCCCAGTCTTGGGTCATCAGCTCGGCCACGTCTGCCGGTTCCATCCCAAGGGACTCTAGGTAGTCGCTCAGACCCCCAGCGTTAACGACCTCTTCAGCGTCAATCCAGCAGCCGTAGTCGATGCGGAACCAGTGGATGTAGACGTTGTGTTCTCCCATCCCAGCGGTATCCAGCACAGCCACACAGCGGTTGATGAAGGCTTGGTCCTCCAGTCGCTTCAGTTCTTCTTCACGTTGACGAATGGTTTCACGCAGAGAGGCAACTTGAGCGCGTGTCTTGCAGTAGCAGAGGTCGCCAGTCATCAGCTTGATGGAGGTCCGCAGGTCAGCAGCACGGGATTCAATGTTCATCGCAGTGTCTCCTTATGTCTAAGTGGTTACGGGACTGTACTTTAGAGACGTTTTTTGGACGGGTCAATACCCTGCTATAAATTTTTCTTGGAAGGTATACCTAATGGGACGCATAGACAGGCAGAGAGACACAGCAGGAGGCAATAGGAAGACGCAGGGGCTCGCCTATGTGTTAGCAATGGGATGGCTTGGGGCTAGTACAAAAAGAGGCACAGACAGACGCTCAGGCGGTGAGAGAAAGAGGACGGCAGGGCGACCGGCTGGCTGGTTCTGAGGGGGGACGGGGGGGAAATCGCGGGCGTTAAATCACTGAAGAGGGCGTTCAGATTTTTTCCAGAATTTACCAAGGGTCAGACTCAAAGCTGACCCTATCCCTGTGAAGCACAAGATTTTATTAGAGATTCTGGATGAACAGCATAGTCTCGAATGTGTTCTTGCCAGTACATAAATCTCCCACTAGGTCAGAAGGCACTTCTCTGGCGGCCACACTGCTCTTACTATTAAGTTTCACAAGCTGAAGACCAAGATTCGAGACAAAGTAAACCGAAGTCCCCACATACGCACCAAGACGATTCTTCGCGTTAACTTCGACACAGTACCCCAACTCAGTCTTTACTATGTCGCCAAATTTCGCAGAGTCAGGATCAATAAGCGTATTTTCAACTGCCTGCATAACATCACGGTTTTCCCCAAATAGTTTGGAAAAACTGAATGAGTCTTGGGTAGTGTAAATCGCCAGCGCGATCATAAGTCCTGCACCAAGTATTGAGTAACTAATAGCTTTATTGCTCATGCTTGCTCCATTTTGACTGTCTTCTCAGCAATTTAACCGTCTTTATCTGGCAGGTCAAAGCTAAGCGAGAGAGTCGCTGGAGTACGCTTGAAACCTCGGGCCTGTCTTCCAGCCCTGCACACGGCCAGACCGCTTGTTCACCTTCCGGTACTCACCGCCCAGCAGGATCTCCCACACGCTCCCATTCTCTCCCAGCACGGGGAATACCAGCCCTTCAGCAACCCCCAGCCCTGCCTCTACGCACACCAGAGTTTTACGCTCGGTCATCATTTCCTCTTACTCCGCTTGATACGACTCGGCCTTGGCTTCCGCTTCTTCTTCGGTGCCCGTGTGTCGTCAATGATTACGCATTGGTTTGAGCCCCCTGCCAGCTCTAGGCAAGTGGACAGCACGGCCAAATCCACGTCATTCAGTCCGGATTGCTCGGGGTTCGCTAGGGCTTCCTGTATGCGCTCAACGTCGAACGTGATCTTCATGGCTGCCCCCTCCCGAACAGAGCCTTCAGCTTCTCAAGGGCGCTCCTGTTGTGCTCTTGGCTGGCCTTCTGGCTGGCTTCCCATTCCTCCGGTGTCCTGTTGACCCTCTTCCGGTCGAACATGGCGAACTTATCCACAGACGAAGAAACGGGAGCGTGATCCTTGTTACTTTGTTTCTGTTTAGAAGAAGTCAAAGACTTAGCCGGACGCTTGGTGCTGGGGGTACGGAAAAGGGCTAGGAGTGCCGACCCGATGCGGTACACAGAGGCCAGATTCCAGTTGGCTATCTGGGCGTGTTTCCGAAACTCGGTCTTGAAGAAGCTGATGGCCTCCAGACGACGCAGAGAGTTACGGACTGTGCGGGTGGTGCAACCGATACCCTCAGCGATGGTCCGCAGGTAGAGACTCGCAGCCCAGCCTTGGGCCTTGTTCAGGTGTCGTGCGATGAAGAGGGCGACTTCTTTGGTGTAGTGGGTCCCGAAGGTGGACACTGGTTGCTTGGCTATGGTGGCGACAAGCTGATCGCTGTGTTGTAGAATCGTAACTGACATAGGCACTGCTTTTTGTTATGCGCCCGCTACGTAACCACAGCGTAACTATCTGATTCTATTCACTTTCTCCTGACGTTTCTTGAAGTCGAAGATCTCGTGCAGCGGCTCTGCCAGCGCCCACTCACCGCCACAGCTGGGGCAGGGGCGCGCCTTCTCCTCGGCAGCGCTCAACCCGCCCACCCGGTAGAGGTAGTAGTAGGTGGGGATGCCGCTCAGCACTTCCAGCCGTTTGGCCAGATCGCTGCCGCGCCGGTAGAGGCGGCTGCCCACTTCGCCGATTTCGTGCAGCGCCGCATGTTCGGCGATGGAGCCGTTCATCTGCAACTGATCGCACGCCTCCCAATCCTCCTGCCACTTGATGATCTGCTTCTGATCGCCGTTGGCGACTGCGGGCAGTTGGTAGAGCGGAATGGGGGCGAAGTGGTCGCCACAGCGCAGCGGCGAGCAGGTGTGCAGGAAGCTGGTGTAGAGCATCATCCAGCTCGGCCGCTCGCCCTGCTGGCCGCAAGGATCTGTGCTGTCGGAGAGCAGATCCGCCCCCTGCAGCTGGAGTTTCGGCGCCAGCAGCCCGGCCTGATTGAGCTGCTGTTCGGCCAGTTTGACCTGATCGCTCTGGTTGTCCGGGTGCAGGCTATCCTGCTCCGGGCAGACCACCCGACTGACGAAATAGCCGTCATGCATGCTGGTGGGGAACTCCCGCCCGAGGATCTGGCCCTGATAACGCAGCATGTCGAGGTAGTTGACGATGGCCCGCTCGGCGTCGCCAAGGGAGGTATCGCGGTAACACTCAAAGCAGAGTTCGACGATATACATGGTTCAGCCTTGCCCCTGCTGGAGGAGCAGGTCGGTCAGGCGATCCACCTTCTGTTCGATGCGCGCGAGCTGTTCGGCGAGTTGCTGCAGGGTGAGCGTCGGTGCTGGCTGGGGGGCCGCTTCGGGCAGGCTCTCGCTCTCGGCGGTCGCGACGGGCTGCTGCTTCCACTGGCTCAGCACTTTCAGCAGCTCGGCCATCGGCACGGGCTGGGTGAGGCGGGCCTTGATCATGGCGGTGGTGGGCGTCAGGCCCTTGGCGGCCAGCTCGTTGGCAATTCGGATGATCTCGTGGGCGGACATAAGCATGCTCTGGGTGAGAAGGAGGGATCGATATCGGGGCGGGATCTTAACCAAAGCCAGCAGGGGAGGAAAGGGGCGGGCGGCTTAGCGTGGCTGGCGCAACATCACATCGAGCTGGTCGATCGCTTCACACCAGTCGGAGTCGTTCCACAGGGCATCGCGCAGAAAGCTGGCCTGGGCGGCGTTCCAGAAACCGGCCTCCGGCAGCAGGGTCTCATTGTCGAGGTGATGGTCGTGCACAAAGCGGTGCAGGCTCAGCTCGTCGTTGGCCATCCCGAGCTGGGCAAACAGGGCTGGCAGATCGTGGACAAGGGGTTCCATCTCGTCTCTCCCTTTGTTTAATCCCTGAGATTATAGACAGGCACAGCCATCGGGCGCAGAGACGAGATTGGGGATCAGGCAGAGGGGATGCGATGGGGTGGCAGATCAACGCCCACGACGTGCAGCCCCTGCATCTTGAGGGTGCCCTGATAGTGGCTCTCGCCATCGCTGGAGAATTCAAACTGATAGTGGGTCAGCAGCCGCAGGGGATTGCGGGCCAGCTCCCGCCGATGGCGAGCCAGTGACAGCAGTTGCAGATCATGGTGCTGGCAGTAGCGGCGCATGTATTGCCAGGCCACTTCTGCCTGTTGGCGTTGCAGCCAGAACAGGCCGGCTACGGCAATCAGCAACAAAATTCCGAGCATCTCTCCCATAGGCGGGCTTCCTTATCGTGATGTCGATAACCGGGAGTCCTGCTCGGCACTCCCGATCTCCTTTTCTATTTCCCGCCGTGTTGCCTCGTGGCGTGAGGGGGAGGCGAGGGATCAGGCCGAGGCAAACAGACGGCCGATGGCCTTGCCCAGCGCATCGCTGCGGTCGGGGTCACGCAGTCTGGCCAGCATATCATTGCGCAGGGCCGGTAAAGTGACCAACTCGGCAAAAACCTGATTGAAGAACTGGGTCGGTTGCAGTGCCAGCTGTTCCAGATAGTGGCTGAGCAGATTGGCATCTTTCAGATCGGGCCAGAGCCGGCCCGCAATGGCGAGCAGCAGCGCCGGGCTTGGCTGGGTTTGCAGCAGGGTCAGCAGCTTGTTGGTGCGCAAGGTGCTGCCGGGGCAGGAGGCCATGGCGCGGCAGAGGTAGGCCAGGGTCTCCGGGTTGGGGGCGGCGCACTCCTGCTCCTTGCCGATCCGCTCGAGCAGGGCGCCTTGTACTGCCGGCGGCAGCGGGGCGTTTTCAAGGCTCTGGCAGAGGGCATAGAGCGGCTCTTGCGGCAGTTTGGGCAGCGCCTTGCAGATCAGCGCCAGATTGCGCTCATCATGCAGTCGCTCGGCCAGATCGGCAAAGCCCTGCAGCCCCAGCGTCTGCCAACCGGTGTCGTTGGGGGCGGCCAGATAGTGGCAGAGGGCATCGTAATAGGCAGAAGGGGCCTGCTCCAGCTGGCGCGCCAGCTTGGCGTGCAGACTGGCCATCTTGGCCTCCGCCGGGCGGAAGGTGTAGGGATTGTCGGCCAAGCGCTGGGCTTTTTCCTCGTCCAGATCGCCGGTGAGCTTGTAGCCCAGGGTCTCCACCACCTGATCCATGAACAGCTTGGGGCCGTTTGACATCAGCAGGCCGCGCTCATCGAGGGCAAACTTGAGGAACCAGAGGTAGTGGCGAGACTCGCTCGGCTGGAAGAAGTGCACACCCAGCCAGGCGTGCTGTTGCAGCGGCCAGGGATAGGGCTCCTGCTGCTGTTCGATGCGGACAAAGGTATCGCTTGCCAGTGGCCGCACCTGGCGGCCCATGTCAAACAGCTGGAACTGGGTGCCAGCCTGAGTCAGAAATTCGGTCAAGGTATTGATGGCAGTAGGCGTCGCAGACATGGTGAGATCCGGCTAATGGTGATGCGGGCCGATTATAAGGCCCTTGCCGAGGATAGCCAGTGGCAGCAGACGCGCGTTGCGGCAGATATCAACATGGCAGCCATGCGGGGGGAGGTGTATAGTATCGCCCTTTTTTAACGGCGGCAGGCCGCGCTGGCTGCCGTGTATGTCGATGACCCGGCTGAACCGCCGGTGCTGCGCGACTGAATGTATCGGCATCCTGGCTGACCCTGTCGGGTCAGCGGATCAATCTGTGGTTATGAGGAAGAGAGCGAGATGAATCAATATTTGCTGGTAGCTGGCCTGTTGGGGGAACTCACCGCCGAGTTGCAGCGCCTCGAGCGCTGGCAAGCTGACCATCCCGGTGACGAAGCCCTGGCAAGCACCCTGCCTTTTTGTGTCGATACCCTGAGCTTTGATCAGTGGCTGCAGTTCGTGCTGATCCCGCGCATGGAGCAGCTGGTGATGTTGCAGGCGCCGTTGCCCACCAGCGTCTCCCTCTATCCCATGGCCAGCGAAGTCTACAAAGAGGATCTGGCCGAGGCAGAAGCGCTGCTGCGCCTGATCGCCCGCTTCGATCTGCTGCTTTCCGGCAAAGTGATCGAACAATGATGCCAGAGCAAACGCGAGAAGAGAGTGACCTGAAGCTGACCCTGCTCTATCAGGATGAGTGGCTGGTGGCGGTCAACAAGCCGTCCGGTCTGCTGGTGCATCGCAGTTGGCTCGACAAGGGCGAGACCCGTTTTGCCATGCAGATGACCCGGGATCTCATCGGTGGTCGCCATGTCTATCCGGTGCATCGCCTCGACCGTCCCACCTCCGGCGTGCTGCTGTTTGCGCTCGATCCGGTGATTGCCCGCGCACTGACCGAAGCCTTTACCCAACGTCAGGTGCACAAGGAGTATCTGGCATTGGTGCGTGGCTGGGCGCCCGAGCAGGGGGTGATCGACTATCCCCTCAAGGAGCAGCTGGACAAGATTGCCGATGCCATGAGCAACCCGGATCGTCCGGCGCAGGATGCCGTCACCACCTTCCGGCGCCTGCATCAGGTCGAGCTGCCCCACGCGGTCTCCAAGAAGCACCCCACCAGTCGCTACAGTCTGGTCAGATTGTTCCCGAAGACCGGCCGCAAGCATCAGCTGCGCCGCCATATGGATCACCTGTTCCACCCCATCGTCGGGGATACCACCCACGGGGATGGCCGCCACAACCGTTTCTTTCGCGAGCACTTTGGCTGCGAACGGCTGCTGCTGGTGGCCCGCACCCTGAGCTTTACCCATCCGGTGCTCAAGGTGCCGATGCGGATCCAGGCGCCGCTCGGTCAGGATGTGCTGCGCCTGTTTGCCGAGCTGGGCTGGCCCGCCAGCGAGAGCGACTACTAAGCGCCTGATCCTCAGCCTTGAACCGGTGGCATCTGACGCCAGCTTGCTGATAGAGTTGCTCAAAAGAGTGACTCAAGCAGGGAGAGGAGAATGGCGCAGATCGATATCGTGGTAGGAACTGTCTATGGCGCAGCCATGCTGGTGGCCGAGACCTTGGCAGATGAGCTGGAACGCAAGGGGCATCACTGTTCTCTGCACGAAGAAGCACGGCTGGCGGACATCGACCCCGGCCGTTTTTTATTGCTGGTCAGTGCCACCACCGGGCAGGGGGACATTCCTCCCAATCTGCAGCCCTTTGCCAGCGAGCTGGCTGACAAGGCGCCCTGGCTCAAGGGGCTGCGGTATGCCCTGATTGCCATGGGGGACAGCAGCTATGACCATTTTTGTGGCGCGGGCCGTCGGCTGGACGGATTGCTGCAAGAGCTGGGCGCCACGCGAGTGATTCCCCCGCTGGAGCTGGATGCCACCGTGCACGATGAACCCGAACAGGTGGCACTCAGCTGGCTGAAAAAGTGGGATATTCAGCCCTGAATATTCTCTGAAATAGAGCCATATCAATCCCCTGATCTTTAACCGACAGGGGATTGTTATTTGTGAACTGTCATTTCTCATATGTTCCCAGAAATTATCTCTGTTGTTGTTTTATTTTTTTCTCTTTTGAGTCCTCTTTCGTGTGGAAATATGTGCATAGTTCTTTCTAAATAGTTCAATCGCTGAAAGCGATTTCAATCATGTTTTTAAAGAATTGTGGAGCTAATGAGACATTTCTTGATGGCTTATATTTTTGTTGGTATCGCTTTCAAGTGGTTTTTTATTGCCTTAAATCTGTCGTTTGGGGTTTTATTTCTGCTGATTTGTTGTTTTTGAGGGTTTTTTTTGTGCTTTTTGTTGTGGTTTGGGAATGGGCGTTCATTTTGTGAGTGTTGTCATATCACCCAGCTGGCATGCTCCATATAATCGCATCTGCTTGTCACTTGGATATATCTACTGGCTAAGCCTTGATTATTAGGACATCACTCATCCTCAGCGGGAAAAGGAAAATGACAATGAATGCAAAATGGCTTCCGATAGCTGCCGCAGTAAGTATGGCGCTCTCTTCCGGTGTTGTTGTTGCTGCTGACGCAGATAATGGTTGGGAAGTACATGGTTATGGTCGTCTGGGTGGTCAATGGAATGGCGATGGCGCCAGCAAAATGAACACCTTGGGGAAACAGGACTACCGTACTGTGACCTCTATGGATGAAAATGCCAACCAGGTCGAGTTGTCTGTAAAAAAGAAATTTGAAGGAAAAAATGGTGTAAAGGGTGAGTTTGTCACTCGTGCCGAATATGGTAACCAGAATGCAGGTGACACTGGCTATTTTGTTTCCTCTGAAGGCTCACTGCAGACAAAGCGTGATGATGCCCAATTTGAAATGAAAGAAGCCTATGTGGAGCTGGCTGGTTTTGATTTCCTTGATAAGGATACCAAGATTTGGGCCGGTCAACGTTATCTGAACCGTGAACAAGGGATCTTGACCAAAGAGTTCTGGAAGCAATCTTCTGGTGTCGGTGCTGGTTTCCAGAATGGTGGTTTTGGTATGGCCGTGGTATCAGCTGATGATGCAGGCCAAGTTCGTAATAGCCATGACTTCGGCAAAACCGGTGAAAACCGCACCGCTACGTCACTGAATATTTATTATTATGGTCTGCAAGCTCTTGGTGGAACTTTCGACTTCGATTTGAAGGGAATGAAGCAATCCAATACTGATGCTGATGCTGTATCAAACCAAGATTCGGTGACCGGAAAATATATCAAAAATGCAGATTCTGGTGTCGGTGGATCCATTGCCTATAACCGTGATTATTATGGTTTTAAAGGTTGGTCCAAAACGGCTATCGCTTATGGCGAAGGTATGGCCTCCAATCGTGGGGTTAACTTCGGTTCCTGGAACGGTGGCTTTGGTAAAGACTCCAGCGCGCTGTTCTTCACCTCTTATGGTGTTGCAGAACTGGCTCCTCGCTTACAGCTGGGTAGTGAACTGACTTACTGGGCTCCACAGCATGTAGACTGGGGTGGAGATCTTGACGTTGCTCGTACTATCTTTGCCCTGCAGCCATCCTATAAGGTCAATGACAATCTGCGTTTGATCCTGACCGGTTCTTATGCGAACGAGAAAGTTGAAGATCAGAATGGTAAAGCGCAGTGGGGTCGCACGGATGTAAATACCCAGTTCTATGCTTTGGAAGTAGCTACAGCATTCACTGTTGATGCAGACTACTGGGGACGTCCACAGATCAAACCCTTCGTGACCTGGGTGAAATCCAGCGATGAAAATGCCTCTGGTGCGATCAGCATTGACT
>OEQM01000343.1_pt1 | contig 10449 bp, 14 predicted proteins | sample 1539771 | NCBI WGS metagenome assembly OEQM01 (sample SAMEA3891240, study PRJEB23780) | metagenome | biome: terrestrial biome; feature: animal house; material: water of meat washing | place: Italy | collected 2015-05-12
CGTAGGTTCGATTAGCGAAGCGTAATCGGACGATCGAGTAATCGGACGATCGCGTAAGACGTTCGCGTAATCGAACGCTTACAACGGAACAACCCTTTAGGGGTTTACTCCAATCCCCCCAACACCCCATCCACCGACCCGCACCAATCCGGCGGATAGACGCCGCTCGCCACATAACGATGGAAGGTGGAATACGGCCAATCGGCCACCCGGGTGACATGACCATGCTTGAGCGGGTTGATATGGACGTAATCCATATGGCGGCGGTAATCCTGCTCATCCCGGATCAGATGTTCCCAATAATGGCGCTGCCAGATGCCCCGCTCCCCGTGGCGTAACCGGGTCTGGCTGCGCCGCTCGTTTACCGGCAAGGCGCGGGAAAAGTGGCTTTTGATCAGCCGCCAACGCAGGGGGAAATCGGTGTCCCCCTCCGGCAAAGAGAGAATGCAGTGGAGATGGTCGGGCAACACCACCCATGCGTGAATGGCGAAGGGGTGAGCCTGTTGCACCTTGGCAACGCTGTGGCGCAGCAGGTCGATCTGCTCCACCAGCAACCGGTTGTTGCGCCGCTCCAGCAGGTTGACGGTAAAGAACCAGGTTCCTCCGGGCCACCATGCCCGCCGCCAATTGGCCATCCCTTTCCCCTCGTTGAGACCGAAAAGCCAAGCATAGCCTCACCCCACTTCGATCTGCTTGCGGGCCGTGATGACGCGGATGTTACTTACGCGATCGTCCGATTACGCTTCGCTAATCGAACCTACATGGACAGGAAATCTGGAACACCCACTTTCGGGCAAAGGCGTAACTGGTGAAGCTACGCCGTGTTTTTGATGAAGGTTTCTGATCACTTAACCAGCTTGCTCTCCATCACCCCTTGCTTGCCCTCCTCTTCACTGACCTGACTCAGCTTGGAGCGGGCCATCAGCAGGCCCATCTTGACCTCCTGCCAGACGTAGTAGTTTTTACCCGCCTCGGTGCTGAGGGTCAGGGTGGCATCGTTCTCCGACTTGGAGGTGATGGTGTGGCTGCCCGGTGTCACCTGCTTGAGGATGTAGGTGTGGGCCACGGTATCGCCGACCGCCATACCATCCACCAGCAGCGGCATTTTGACGGCCGCCCCGAAGGTCTCGTTGCGATAGATATAGAGGTTGGCCGCATCCTTGGGCGCCACAAACTGCTTGGCCTGCGCGTCTGCGGTGGCATCGGCCATGGGTACGGAAGCACAACCGGAAAGCAGCGCCGCCGACAGCAGGGCGGCACTCATCATTATTTGCCTGAACATAGTCGTTATTTTTTAGTGAGTTAACGGGATTTAAAGGTTCGCATGAGCCTGCGCTGGCTGACAATCGCTCAAATCGGTCGGGGTGTGACCCGGTTCAATTTTTCGGCATTTGGCTGCTTCGTACACGTCACGCACCACCGCTAAATCGGCCATAGCCCTCCTGCGCGCAGCTTCTCTTCTCGGGATATCGCCGGAAAATTCAATAAATGACGACCAATTCTGCAATACCCCACCCTCCGCGACTTCTTAGACTGACCCCTGATTCACAGTGGAGGGATAGATGATGCGTATTGATGGCGTTCGTGACGTGCAGCCAGCAGCAGTAGAGCAACCCGAGGGGAAAACTCGTCCGGCGGGTCTGGATCTTCAAGCCGTGAAGAGCCTGTTTACCTCTCATGGCGTGGGCATCCCGCCAGAACATGCGCTGCGTATGCAAGCGGTAGCCAAGGAGAAAGATACTGTCTTTGGCATTCGTCCGGTTGAAGGAATGGTGACCACTCTGATTGAAGAGGGCTATCCGACCAAGGGGTTCTCGGTCAAAGGAAAAAGTGCGAACTGGGGGCCACAGGCCGGTTTTATCTGTGTCGATCAGCTGTTGAGCAAACGGGAAAATCGTGATGCGGCGGAGATAGACAAGCTCAACCAGGCGGTGGCGAAGGGGATGAAAAGCGGTGCCTATACCCAGGCCGACCTCAGGATCAGCCATCAGCGTATCGGGGAGTTGATTCAGGACTTTGGTCTCAAGGGTGAGGGGGTCGGGCCGGTGCGCCTGCTGCGAGCCGAAGGGCCCAGTGGCACCCCTTATGAATTCGTGGCCCGACAGGAGGACGATGGCCTCTACCGGATCAGCCGACAGGGGGAGCAACAGGCAATTCAAGTCCTGGCCAATCCCGAGTGCGGCTTGCCCATGACGGCAGACTACGACCTTTTTCTGGTGGCCCCTCCTCTCGAGGAGTATGGAAATAGCGGGCGTGATGCCAGACCCAACACGGCGGTAAAGTACCAACCCCTGCCTAACGATCCCCATACCATGGCGAGTTTTTACGACCGGGAAGACACTACCCGGGGCAATATCACCTCACGAACCCTGCAGTTGGTCGATACCCTCAATGGCACGCTGGGGCGAGGAGAGCACAGAGAGATGTTTCATCACAGCGATGATGCAGGCAGCCCGGTCTCGTCAATGGGTGATAACTTCCCGGCCACCTTCTATCTGCCACGGGCCATGGAACATCGCAATGGTAATGAGGTGGTGCGCTTTGATGAGGTATGTGTCGTGCCGGACCAGCAGAGCTTCAGCCTGTTGGTCGAGTGTATCAAGGGGAATGGTTACCACTTCAACGCCCATCCCGATTGGCAGGTACCTCAGCGACCCAGTTTTCAGGAAGCTGTCGCCTTCTTCAACGGCAAGGTCTGACCGCATTCCGGCTAGCACATCCGGGCTGCCCACTCGGTACAAAGCTACAGGAACGATTGATGAATCCTCATCGGACCTATGCCCAACCCCGTGGCGGCAGCACAATGCCGAGGCATCAGAAACCCGGCCGCCAGATGGGGCGCGGTGGCCGGGTGAATTGTAAAGAGTAGGGTGACAGGGAAAGGGATCAGCCTAGTCTAATCAACTCGATGGGGGCGTAGCGCTCACCGGAGTTTGCCAGCAGCACGCACTTCTCATGCTCCGCCTGATAGGGGGTCATATTGTCGGTGTGGGCCTCTTTCAGAAAATCGACTGCGCCAGTGGCGGCAATCATCACGCGCTGACCCAGGTTCAGCACATTGCGGTTACGGTCATAGATCTTCATCTCATTCTCCTTTTCTTGTGTCCTGGCGGATGCGCAGGCGTCTGTCCAGGACAACGGCATTCAGCCTACGCCCCTGAAAAAAGGTGATTTATGTCACAGATCAAAAAAGGGGCGATAAGGGACTCACAGGTTCAAAAAGCGAGCATGGCCCCTTGGCCAGCGGTTGTCGCGCGAAGTAGCGCTGCCCTGCCCTTTTCGTCGTGGCGGGCTCGAACCCGGCAGCGGTTGGGGTATATTGGTGGCCGATTAGCCAGTCTCATTCACTGTGGCCGCGCAAGCGGGCCGCTGTTTCAACAAGATGGAGAGTGCTCATGAATCGCGACATTACCGCCCAGTTCATCAAGATGCTGACCAATCTGGATCACTGTCTGGCCAAGGCCGAGGCCCACGCCGCGGCGAAGCAGTTCAACGTGGAGAACTTCTTCGGCGAGCGGCTGATCGTCGATATGCTGCCGCTGTCCAAGCAGGTGCTGATCTGCTGCGATTCGGCCCGCGCCGTGGTCGCCACCGCCAGCCACAGCGAGCTGCCGGCCATGGGCGATGATCCCAAAACCATCGCCGATCTGCGCGCCCATATCGGCAAGACCATCACCTATCTGCAAGGCAAGCTGGACGCGGACTACAGCCAGTACGCCAGCGGCCGTTACGTGCCCCACTGGGCGGGCGGCAAGGGGATGGATGGCCATACCTGCGTCCATGAGTACGGCATTCCCAACTTCTACTTCCACCTCACCATGGCCTACGCCCTGCTGCGCCGCGCCGGGGTCGATCTCGGCAAGCGCGACTATCTGGGCGGGCTCAACCTGCAATAAGCGCTGCACGCCACAGGCGGCAAACAGATAGCAAAAGCCTGCCACGCGGCAGGCTTTTTTATATCGGGTGGTGCAGATCTGGTGCGCAGAAGAGCTGCGCCCTAGAAGGGGCCGTTGCGCTCGCGCAGCTTGTCGGGCAGGCCGTCGTGATCCCCCAGCTCGCGCTCGGGCACATCATCCCAGTGCAGCTTGCCGAGGGTGATATTGCGCTCGGGGTGCACGGCGTAGTGGATGCGGTTGTCCTCCCGATCGGTATCGCCAATGCAGAGCAGCCGGACAGTCTCTTCGGTGTTGTTGATAAAGGCGTGGGCCAGCCCGTCACCGGCCTTGAAACCGACCGAATCCCCCGGTTGCAGCCGATAGAGCACGCCATCGAGCCAGACATCCGGCGTCCCTTCCAGCACGTGGACAAACTCGTCCTCGGTCTTTTCGGCATGGGGCCAGCTGGTGCGATGGCCGGGTTCGACAATCTCGTGGTGAATGCCGATGCGGCTAAAGCCGAAGTGCTTGCCGAGGGCGCAGCCGCGAGAAAGGGGCTCCTGACTGCCGGAGTAGTAGCGCGGCGTCTGCTCTTGCAGCTCGCTCCAGTGTTTGATGCAGGGGTGGCGATTCATAGCGGTTCCTTTTCTATGAGGATGCAGTCACGGGAAGGGTCATCCTGACTGTCAGAATGCGGGGAGAAAAGCAGAAATTTTCTGGTCAGATGAGCCCCTCTGACGAGGGGCTCAACAAGCAGGAATTACTTGGCCTTGACGCAAGGCAAGGGAGGAAGCTCGCCCTGTGCAGCCGTGCGGGTCATCTGGTAGTTGCCGGCAAGATCCCGATAGACACGGGTGTTCCACACCTCTCCGTTGTCGAGCTGGAACTCGATGTCGTAGTTGACCCCGGAGACCACCTGGCTGCGCACCTCGCGGATGCTCTGCAGTTTGGCGGCCGTGTTCATGCGAGCCAGCACGCTGGCCAGCGCAGCCTCCCCTTCAGCATTGGGCAACGGCTGACTCTGCCAGCCACCCGCCATCGGTGCACACTCAGGCGTGGGTGACGAGGTGCTGCAGGCACTCAACAGGCCAGCAACAAGGATGGGTAACAACACGCGTTTCATATCATTTTCTCCTGCCTGCAAAATGACCACCTTATCAACATCTTGCCATTATTGCAGCCCAAAAGGCTCCCGCTGCGCCCCGCTTGGACGCACCAATCGATCAGCGCCCCAGATTGTCCGCCAGCTGTTTGGCGCGGCTGGCCGCCCACTGGTCGATCATCTTCTCCATCTCCTCGGCGGTGATGGGCTCATCCTTGTGGGTGGTATCCGTACTCTCGCGGGCATCCATCACCCGCACCAGCAGCTTGCCGCTCCGGGAGTCGAGCAGCTGGGCCATGCTGCCCACCTTGAGCAGGTAAGGCTCCTTGCCGATCACTTCGCGGGTGACGTTGATGGCGATCTTGGCGGGCAGCAGGTCACGCAGTTTGGGGTCGGGGCGGGTCAGGTCGAAGTTGGTGACGGCGGCCTGGATCCGCATCACTTTCGGGCCGGGGGCGGTGGCGATCTTGACGCCCTGCTTGATCAGCTCGCTCTGGAACTTGTCGTGGTAGTAGCGGCCAATCTGGTTCTGTTCGTTGGCGGTCAGCAGATACCACTGACCGTTCTCCTGCCGGATAAACTGCAGCGGATCGAGCAGCACCTCATTGTATTGGCGCAGGTCAACGCCCGGCTCCTTGTAGACGCGCTGATTGGGGTTGCTCTCGCTCTGCTGGAAGGCTGTCAGCGGGATCGCCTGCAAGCTGTGGGATACCTGATTCTTGACGGCGCAGCCACCCAGAAGGGCCGCAGCCACGGCAACCATCACGACCTTTTTCATATTTGCTCCTGCATTTTACTGTTTGTTTTTGCTGTGGATTTCGCACCACATGGCTGGAGAACCCGTGCCGGATGCCGCCAATGTCACAGAGAAATAACCTATTCATCACCTTCCCACAAGGGACAGATCAGGATTGTTCAGCTCACATCCAAGTTGTCACAATTGCGGCACTTTTGTACAGGGTCAGCCAGGGTACGAACGGCAATCTGGCGAGGGTTCGGTTGTTTAATCCGGCTAAATGGGGCTGCGGAAAGCGCTCAGTTTTTTCAAACGATGCGAGCCCGCGAGCGGCGTGAGTTGAACGGGGGAATGCCCTGGAACGGGCGATGACCGATCATCAGCCATCTTGCGCAAACTTGCCTGCCGCCGGAGAAGCGGCAGGCTCATTCATCAGTTATCGAGATCCCAGGGGCACTGCTTGACCAGCCCCTCTTTGCCGCTGGCGACGATCGCCTGCTGCACCATCCGTTTGTAGCGATTCTTGATATGGGCGGGCAGCGCGGGCACCAGCAGCCGCTCGTCAAACTCCGGCAGCGGGCGATCCGGCAGCACCGCCTGCTCCTGCGGGCTGAGGGGCGGCCGGGAGGCCATATTGCTGGCCGAGATGGTGGGCGTGCCCACCAGCATCTGGCGTTGCAGCGGCGCGCTCAGCAGAAAATCCACCAGCAGGTAGGCGGCCTTGAGCCGTGCGGGATCATCCCCGACATGGCGGGCGATGGAGATCGCATCGAGGGCATAGATGGCCCCCTCCTGCACCATGGCGATCCGCCACTGCTGCTCGTTCTGCTTGTTGCACTCCACCAGCTCCAGCCCCCAGGTGGTGGCAAAGGTCTGCTGGCGCAGATCCTCGCAGCGGTTGGCCTGATTGAACCAGAAGCCGCGACTGGCTCGCAGCCGCTGCGAGAGCTGCTGCTCCACCTCTTGCTGCAAGGTCTTGTCGGCCAGCATCTCGCCGCTGGCAAACAGGGCGGGCGACTTGCCCAGCGAGAGCAGCACCGAAAAGAGCAGCGGCTCGAACTGGTCGCAGAACTCGGCAAACTGGCCCGGCGGCGAGCTGTTGGCGAGCACCTGCCAACTGGTGGGCGCTTGCGGCACCTGCTTGCTGTCATAGGCGAGGCTGAACATGGCGTAGGAGAAGGGCACCGAGTAGTTGCGCTCCCCCTGCTTGTCATACTCGGTGTTCTTGAGGGCGGGCTTCACCTCGGCGTAGTGCTGCAGGCGGCTGAAATCGATGGGGAGCAGCAGCTTGAACAGCGGCTGGTGATGGGCCTTGTAGAAGTAGCTGGTCGGCAGCACCACATCGGCGCTGCGGGTGCGCAGGGCGCGGTAGACGCTGTCGAAATCGGTCAGCAGCGGCTCGATCCGGCTGACCGTCGCCTCCACCCCATGGGCTTTGGCGTAGTCGGCAAACTGTTGTTCATAACCCGCAGGCAGATAGCCCCACTCCAGCAATTTGAGCTGAACCGGGGCCGCCAGCGCCGGGGTCATCCCCAACAACCAGCAAAGAGGCAGTAGACGCATGGCCGGGCACTCCTGACAGGTAAACCTTGTTGGAGTATAGGCCCATGCGCCGACTCGTCAGGCCACCAGCTCGGCCCCCATGCTCGCCAGAATGGAGAGGCTGACCACCGCAAACAGCACGCCGGTCACCAGATTGAGCGGCCGCTGCACCCGCAGCAGCAGGCGCTGGGCGCGATCGGTGGAGAGGCTCCACGCCAGCAGCCCGAACCAGCAGAGGGAGATGATGAAGAGCTCGCCCACCAGCAGGCTGCGGGTCATTCCATCCACCTCTGGCGTCACCATGGCGGCCAGCAGACCGATAAAGAACACCAGCGCCTTGGGGTTGAGCAGGTTGGTGGCAAGGCCAGTGCGCACGCCCCTGCCCCAGCCGCGCAGCTCGTTGGCGGCGCTGGCCATCAGGGTGCTGCTCTGCTGGCGAGCCGCCATCAGGGCGCCCCACCCCAACCAGCCCAGATAGAGGGCGCCGCAGCACTTGATCACCATAAACAGCAGCGGGTGACTGGCGATCAGCATGCTGATCCCGGTCAGGCTCAGGGTGGCGTGCACCATGATCGCCAGCGAGATGCCCAGCGCCGCGCCAAGGGCGGTCGGCCGGTGCAGGCTGGTGCGCAGGATCAGGGCGAAATCGGGGCCGGGGCTGGCCAGTGCAATCAGGTGCATCAGGCCGAGGGTAACGAACAGACTGGTCAGCATAACAACTCTCGCTTTAACGACGGAGAGCCAGCATGGCGGATCAGCGGGGGGCGCGGCTTGTAAAAGATTGCATCTGGGCACGAAATTCGGCGGGCGTCAGACCGAATGCCTGGCGAAAGCCGTGGTGGAAGTGACTCTGATCGAAGAAGCCGACCGCCAGCGCCACCTCGCTCACCGCCATGCCGCTCGCCAGCAGCCGCTTGCCCTGCTCCAGCCGCAGCCGTTTCAGCCAGGCGTAGGGGGTCATGCCGCTGCGCTTCTTGAACTGGCGCAGGAAGGCGAAACGGTCGAGCCCGAGCAGCCCCGCCAGCTCTTCCAGCGAGTGGGGCTCGTCGAGGGCGGCCATCAGGTAGTCGCGCAGGAATCGCAGTTGGGGATCCGCCAGCTGGTGTACCTCGGGGGCCAGATGCAGCAGCTCCCCCAGCAGGGCGAGCAGCTGGCTCTCGATCAGCAGGCCATCGGCCTTGGGGTTGTCGAGATAGCCGTGCAGCTGGGCAAAGCCCTGATAGAGGTCGGGGCGGCTCTGCAATCCCTTGTCGAAGAAGGGTTCCGGCTGCTCCGGCAGCCAGAGCGCCAGCTGCTGCGGATCGATGGCGAAGACCCGCACCTCGTACCCTTCCGGCAGCAGGCTGAGGCCGTCGTGCACCTCATCCGGGTTGACGGTAGAGAGCACCCCGCGCACCAGATGGTGGCTGTTTCCCTTGTGGATAAACTTCTGGCCACCCCGCTGCACCAGCCCGATATGGTAGTCGAGATGGACATGGCGGCCGTAGCTGAACGCCCTGTGGTGGGAGTGTGACAGCTCGACCCCCGGCAGGTGCGGGGATTGCCAGTAGCGGATGAGGGAATCGGTGGTATTCATGGGTTATAGATACACCAGAAGCGGGCCTTGGACTTGTAGATTATTGCACGCAACCCCCTCTCAACGCCCCCACAGCCGCGGGGTTGGCTCCACCAGCGAGGCGAGCGGCACCCGCTCCACCATCTGACGCATATGTTGCACCAGCTCGGGATTGCCATCCCCCAACGACTTGTTCAGCACGATATGCACCTGCAGCGGGGTGACCGGCAGGTAGATGAGGCGGGTCGCCGCAGGGAGCTTGGCGCGAAAATGGTTGGCGGAAATATCGTTGGAGAAGAGCGCGGCATCGATGCGCCCGCGCAGCAACTTCTGCATGTTGCCATGCTCCCAGCTGAGCTGGGAGAGGGTGTCGATATGGATCTGCGGATGCTGCAACAGCGGCGGCACGATCGCCTGACTCGACCAGCCGATGGTGGTGCCGAAGAGATCTTCCTGCCGCTCGACCGAGTGAAGTCGCGATGGCACCAGTACCACCAGCACCGGCCGCAGCAGCAACAGGTGGGGGTCGATATAGCGAAAGTGACGAGCACGCTCGGGACTGTAACTCAGCAGCGGGGTCAGATCGCACTCGCCGCTCTCGAGGTTGCTGAGCAGCCGCGCCACATTGAGCCCCTGCCACTCGATGGTACGCCCGATCGCGGGTTCGATATGACGGCGAAAGTAGTCGATCACCGGCCCGGAGACCTTGCCCTGCTGATCGATGGTGACCAGCGGCGCCAGCTGGAAGACACATCCCCGCAGTGGCGCGTTGATCGCCACGGCTTGGCTGATGGTCATAAGAGGGAGAAGAAGTGCCGATAGCAGTAATACCAAACGCATACCCGAACGAGAGATGCCCATAAGTGCCGACCCGATGCCCTGATAGCCATCAGCATGGCACAAGGCAAAGGGGCGGGCTATCCGCTCCCGCCGCGCTTCGGCCTCTTGCGCCCCCGACACCCATGACCAATGGGCCCCCGTTTTATTGCGGTGAAAATCAATAATCCCGCTGCTTTGATGGATTTTGGTCTCTTGAGATATAGTGCGGCCCCATTCATTAAACCGGCGGATGAGCGCCCCGCCGGACAGGTAGATTCATGAGACTGTTTTTGCTGTTGTTGTCGTTGTTTGCTGCGACCGTAAGTTCTGATGAAAAGCCGCGCCTGCCCTATTACGACTGGGGTCGCTGCCCGTTTGAAGGTTGCACCTATCAGACGTGGACCACCAAGCAAGAGGTGATCGTCAGAGCCGAGCCATCCCTGACGGCCAAAGCGCTGTTCCGGCTACCCCGCGGCCAGCAGGTGGAAGGGCTGACCGGGGTCGTCATTACCGAACAACCGGGGATCGTCGAGATACTCAGATCGGTCAAGCTGGGCTACAGCAAGGAGGGCAAAGGGCCGCTGTTGAATATGAAGGCAGGGGAAACGCTTTATATCCTCGGCGGACTGGGCGAAGGCAATAGCCTGTTCTGGTACAAGGGCAAAACCTACATTCTCGATTATGACTATGCGCGCAAAGAGATCAGATACGGCCGGTCACCGCAGAACCAGTGGTGGGTAAAAATTCGGGACAAGCAGGGGCGTGAGGGTTGGGTTGCCGAAGCCAAAAACTTCGCCCATATGGACCGTTTCGAATAGTG
>OEQM01000345.1_pt1 | contig 10392 bp, 9 predicted proteins | sample 1539771 | NCBI WGS metagenome assembly OEQM01 (sample SAMEA3891240, study PRJEB23780) | metagenome | biome: terrestrial biome; feature: animal house; material: water of meat washing | place: Italy | collected 2015-05-12
GTTTCCAGCCATTATTTCATCGGCCCTACATCGCCGCCTTCTGGGTTAGTGTGGGTGTGTTCGTTAACCGTGACTCCGTTAATGGTGAACGTACCTTGTTGAACCATGTCGCCTGTGATTGCCATCGTTCCACCACTGCCACCTGACACTGACATTCCACCGAGAACGGTGAGTGATTTGGTAACTGTAGTGTCCCCATCCAAAAGGATTTGCGGCGAGATAACAGACGCTTTTTCTGTCGCTTCAATTACTATCTCCGAATCTTTCGTGATTGTAATCTTTGCAGCACCAGTGATAAGTTCTACCTTTCCGTCGCCATGAAGAGTCAGACGTTGGTCACGACTTGCATTTCGGAGTTCAGTAACTCCTGCATTAAATCCTGGTATTGCACCTGGAATTGGTTGTGTCCCAATAATGCACACAGCAGAGTTGTGAGAGAACAACTGACTGAATGCTGGGGCAGGTCTTCCACCAACCATGCCAGCAGAATCTTTATTCTCTGCCAGCCAATGTTCGATTCCACGTTGAGCAAAATGAACATAGCAAGGAGTACCATCTGGAACTGGATGTGTTAAACTCCAGCCACCACCCTGAATGAACTGTACGGGAACATTTCTGAGCCGCTTCTTCTTCTCCAGGGTGTAGGCATTGGTGTAGCCTGTGAATAGGTTTTCGATTGCAAGCTGCACCTCACATGTTTGAGTTGCAGCATCGAAGTTATAAATATGGCCTGGGTATCCTGTGTTAACAGTTGCAGACTTTACATCGTTGTTATGACTCGCCACGTTCAAGTACACTCGCATCTACGATGAAGAGAAACATTTGTCGCCAAGTGTAAACCTCTTCTCCTGGGCTTACAGTATTCGTAACGTACATGTTCGGCAGTGGTGTACTGTATTGTTTAAGAATATCAATACCACCACGAATAGGGATTCCATAAATCTTTTCGGAGGAACCCCAAGCAAGGTCAAACATATAACAGTTCAAATACTCGTTTAAATACAATGCAGACATTTTGACTGTGATTCCACGAAACTCAAAAGATACATCCTTTGAAATATCGTATGGAACAGTCTTCACATATCCTGGAGGGAGTAGTGATAATATTTCTTGCAGTGCTTGTTGTTCTGTCATTTGAACAGCCTTCCTTTAACCGAGGACAGTGGAGATTCAAGTTTGGCAAGTTTGTCTTTCAACGTACCAAGTTGACTCACTGCCGTAGCACCTACTGCACCCAATCCAGGAAGAGAAATGCCAGCACCACCAAGAGCACCTATTCCAGCACTCTGTGCAATCTTTGCAAACTCTGAATAGTCTGTCATTGATTGCATTGCTTTTCGAGCTTCAATTGCGAGCGTATCTTCTCCGATAACTTGCAACTCTTCGACTGTGATTTCAACAGCCAATATTGCAGAAGTCATCTTGTCGGTTTTGGTTCGAATGCCTGTAACCACGCAATTCAAATAAGGTCCAACAATTGTAGAAATGTACAGCTTGGTTCCGTTTGCCCGAAAGCCATTAAACAATTCGTAGGTAGATTGGATTCGGTTGCTTGTTTCAAACGCAGAAGCAACAGCACCAGCAGCAGAGCCTAAGATTGGTATAATTGGGTTATTAAAGATTGCACCAGTTGCAACAGACAGACCTTGTACTGATGCAGTCCACATGGCAGAGTTCTGCATGTTGGAAGCAACAGCAGTTAACTTAAGGACTCTGTTATGTTTGATGATGTGGTCACTGACTAAGAAGCCAGAGCTTACAGGAAACTTAGTAACTGTAGACTGCGCATCATGTTCTTCACTAACCATTGCATCAAACTTGAAAGAGTTAAAACTCTCTGGTGCATCTGTGGTGACAAGTGATTCCATTGCCTTGGCTATTCCACCAAAGGCTTTGCCAAACAACCCTTCATCTTCCTTCTGTGCAACTGGCCCATTAGACCACATAATTACGGACGGGTTGTGTCCATAACTAAAAGCCTTTGTTAGCGTGGAGATTCCATCGCCCAACAAACTTGTATCAATTAATGCCATTAGAAAGACTCCATCGACATTCCACTGTTTAAATACATTTGCTGCCAGGCAGCTTCTTTACCACCCATAGCAGTATTGCCACCAAGCATTGCTGTGATGGTAGTCTGGAAGACAGTTTCATGGGTTGAGCCATGATGAACAACTTCTGTAATGAAGTATTTATCTTCCATAGCCCAGCGGAATACACTTTGGTCAGTGTTAAGAACAACACCCTTTCCGGTAACAGACGTTACACCATTTGCAAGCAGTTGCTCTCCCAACAACGGGGATACATCAAGAATCATTCCTGGTTGATAACTTGCATTCAGGAATGTGTTCAATGAATATGTTGCAATGCCAGCAATCGGGTTGCCTATAACTTGGTTAGCATCCAGCTTGATTGGTTCACGGTCTTTCGACATTCTGTCTACGGCATCTTTATTCCCGTAGGTATCTGGGAAGATTTGAATCTCACCAGTGGTTACTGAGAACAGAAGATTGTATTCACCAAGAAGGGTTCTGAACTCTTCCAAGAATGTGTCATGAAATACACGACCAAGTTTAAGAACAGATTTGAAAACAGATTCATCAACACCAAAAGATGAAATGGTGGAGAAGCCATAATCCGCACACATAGAACGAATGGCATCCTCCAAAGTTGCACCATTTGGAATATCTTTCATCTGAGTAAATTCAGTAGATGCACCATAGGCTTTGGAGATACAAAACAATTGTGTTACGTGTTCTGGAGGACGTCTGAATCCAACTGCGTTTGTAATTATGCCAGAAAAGATTGTCGGAAGTTTAGGACCAATTTCAATCCTTACTTCTGAATCAGCCTGTTCTGGACTTTGGTACTTACTATGACCAGCGTTTACTCCACGCTCGTCTTCGAAATATCCTGCACGAATTTCAATATACATATCACCATAGGTCTTGTCTTGAAGGAACTTCACTTCATCAACACCAAGGTTGTATAGAGTAATGTCGGCAGTGTCAGCAGGCCAACCAACAGTTGACCGGATGGTGAAATCAATCTTGTGTGCTTTAAACACAGACTTTGTTTCAGGGTCATCCTTACGAGAGACAACTATCTCTATACCACGCATCCACGGCATGTTATACACCTATTGAAATTAATACATGTTCAACTAATATTAAAGAGGTAGCCGAGACGAATCCCGGCACCATTCTTATCTACGTTCCATTGCACCATTACCCATGTTGATTGTTTGGGTAACAGTTTGTCCGTTCGGAGTTGATACGGTTGCAGAGGCTTGCTTATTGTTTACGGTTGCTTTAACTTCCACGTTAACCACGGTTGGTTGAGTTTGCCCGTAAGACAACCCATTACGTGTAAAGCCAGCAGCACCTTCAACAATTGCGTCACCTTGATTAGCCCACTCACGATATTTCTTGACTCGATTCTGAGCCTGTAAAGGAACAGCATTGAGCCAGTCGGTTCCGTGTTTATTGATAGCATCATCAACAGTTCCAGCACCATCCGTATACGCCGCCATAGCCTTCTCAGCGTCACCATTATAACGCTTGAGCATTGCATCATAGTAGTCACGACCAACGCGAGCACGCTCTTCCAGCGAGTTATCTTTGGCAGGACGAACACCAAAGCCGGGGTCACGGGAAGTTGAATCAAGAACCTGCATACGACCTTTAGCACCAGTTGGCGATGTAACCACCGAACCATCTGCGTTCAAATCGCGGTTCCCTGACTCTTCTCCTGCGATAAAGTCATAAACATTACGTGCTGCATCGGCTGCACCGTTGGAGGTCACACGCATCACTCTGGCTGCGTCACCGCCTGCCTCAATAAAGGTGCTGCCGTATGAGATTGCAGCTTGAGGAACAGCGTAACCAGGCAATACCCCAGCACGCTCCGTCTGCGCGATTCCTAGCTGTGCAACGCCTTCGGCATAGTTTGAGTCAGCCCCGCGCTGAACGTTCGCCTCAGCCTCGCCCATGCTGTATTCTGTGCGGTCATAGGCACGAGCCATGCCGTCCAGTCCAGCCATTTGCATAGCGCCAGCGATACGCGCCTGACTCCAGCCCCGCTCCTGACCACGTTCACGCATTATCCGCGCTAAGGCTACAGGGTCGCCCTGTGCCTGCCTAATGTCACCAATGGTGATAAGACCACGGGTTCCCTGAACAATGTTCACAGCGCCGCTGGGGTCGCCATTTAGGAGGGTGTTATAGGCACTATGTGTGGTTTGATTCAGTCGGTTGGCTTGTTGGGAATTAAGTCCTAACATCTCCATGCCCTGAGTCATGGAAGAGTATTCGTTAGGATTATTTACACCAGCATCTAACGAATTGCCGTAGAAGTCGTTCAGACCTTCCAGAGCTTCGTTACCAATTTGGGTAGCACCAATAGCCATACCAGCGACACGACCCCACGGAGTCATCATCATGGCATTCATAGCGCCATTGGATAAAGAGCCAATACTGCCACCAGCTACGCCAGCAGCTAATGCCCCACCCATGCGACCGAAGTCATCGCCAAAACTGCCACCAGCTTGCCACCCACGACGCCCACCACCGCCACCAGAACCACCACCGCTAATGCCATAGCTACTGGCATCAATGTTGTCCCAGAAGCCGCCTGAGCGCCCACCGTCGCCACCACCGAAATCTGCATCCTGACCACGGAGCTTGTTTTCTTCCTGTGCTGCGAGGATACCTTTCTTAACTGACACAGCCATCAGGTCATTGCCAGTTGTGCTATCAGCGCCAACAGCAGAGGCTGTAGCAGCACCAACTCCAGCATCGGTACGGTTGCCTATGAATGGGTCATCGGCTGTACCAGCAGCAGGAGAGTAGCCACGATTTGACCTCTGCTTAACATCCTTCCACAGACCGTCACCAGTCATGGCAGCACGAGCACCCTTGATTAAATCATCATTGGACAAGTCTGGATTAGCTTCAACAAACTCTCGACCAGCATTAAGACGACCAATAACAGAATCAATCTTATCTTTGTTGCGGTCGTACCATCCTTCATCCTTGTCAATCCACTCCGACTTCGTGGTGTCGCCAATGGTTTGAGAAAACAATGCGCGCGAACGACCAGATACAAGCATCCCAAATTGAATTTGGTCCATGTAATCTTTATGCTCACCCGCAGATAAGTTGGCAAACTTGCCAGCCCTTTGAGGGTTCTTGTGTTCCCAAATCGCATCATCGCCGATAAGACCATCTGGGGAATACATGAACGACGGATAATTGTCATTTGTAATTGCGCCAGCTTGCTCAATGTCGAATCCAAATTCTTTGGCTACACGGTTACGAGCAATTTCTTCAGTTCGGTGGCCAGCTTCGAACATCCTTTGGGTGAATTCGCTTGGTCCTTTTCCGCGTTGCAGGCCAACTTTATCAACCATTGCAGCCCAAGGTCTGGTATATTCGTTGTTGCCAAGGAATGAACCAACAGTTGAGCCTGTAATGTCGTATTGTTTACGGAAGTCTAACCACTCCTGAGTACCCTGTTCCATATTATGAAACTTGATTGGGCCTTGTTGTGGTTCAGGCTGAGGAACAGCGGAATCCAGGTTTGCGATTGCAATGCCCTCACGACGAGAGCGAGCAGAGTTCCAACTCGTTGGTGAATCAAGCTGTGCAATAAACTCTGTAGATGGGCTTAATTCAACAGGTCCAGTGTTTCTTAGACGTTCAGCAGGGTCGAAAGTTTTGCTTACTTCTGCTTCATTATATTGGTGAGCATTCTCAAGTACACCACGAATTGCTGCACCAGAGTAACGAGGGTCATCACCAATATCTTTCTTGAGGTTGTCATAACCAGAACGAGCATCTGCAAGGTCTGTATAACGAGATGCAGAATCAAGAATTAAATCTCGGTCAGAAGATTGAGTGCGATAAGCATTCATCCCTCGTTCTGAACCACCAGCATATACCTTAGCAGCAGATTTAACTACGCCAGATACATCTTGATACAAGGATTTACTTGCATCAGACCAACCTGGAGAGCCAGATAGTGATGCAGATAAAGAATATTCAGCCTTAATGCCAGAACCCATAGAGCCTAAAGGTAGGCCAGATGCGTTAAGAGGTTGGCGAGGATGTTGAATATCACCAACAATAGAATCAGAACCAAGTTGAGGAAGAGAATCCATGTAAGAAACTCTTGGCCCCGACTTGTTACCTACATTCATTGCAGATACAGCAGCAACTTCACGGAAGTTTTGCGGCAATTCTGATTCTAAACGTTTGGCTACACGATAAACATCTCGTGCATAGCGGTCTGGGTCGTCATATTGTTGACGGTCAACATACATATGAGCTAGGTAGCCCATAGATTTGGCAATATCTCCACGGTTTGTAGAGTATTCACCCATAATGTCACCAGTGTAATGGCCAGGAAGTTCCGGCATTATATCTTGATGACCTGCCAGCGTATCACGCATGTACGCATTAAGCATTCCCCAATGGCCTTCTGGCTTGTTTGGGTTTGCTTTAGGCATATGCATCCACACATCATCAGTGGATACACCTAATTTCTCCATGTAGGCATGAACAGCTTCTACATGGTGACTTGGACCGTTCATTGCAGCATGGAATGTTTCAGTAAGCCCAGCACCAGAAATCATCTGTGCAACGTGAGCTGAGTCTGAAATCATATCGGAAGTACCATAAGAGATGCCATCATCTTCTGTATAGGTTTCTTCCATAAGCTGTGAATTTGTTTCCATCCAACCAGAGGCAGCACTTGATTCAAGTTGCTGTGCCATATCTCGTTTGCGCATACCTGGATTGAATGACAGACCGTATTGAGCACCTAAGCCAATCAATTCGGCTTCGGACATTCTCATTAAATCTTTTATGTTATTAGCCATTGTCTTCTTCTTTAGGTTTTAATTCATTACGCAAATCAAGTATTGCGTGGAAGGTCAACAAATCCATAATAGAATAAGTCCCATCTTGTAACTCTTTAAGAGAACAGAGTGAACTGTCCTCTATTACAGGACGGTGCAAGAAGTATCTTATTTCCGGGAACTTCGAAGTTAAATCGTTTCCGGACTCGAATTCTTCTGCTCGGCCATCTTGGATGCTTCCACCGCCTCCAATCGTCTGCGTTCGTTGAGTTCGAGCCCTTGCTTGAAAAAATCAAGGAAGTTCGATTCCAAAACAAATGCAAACACATGGTGCATGAGCATCAAGTTGCCGTTGTATTTCATCTGCATAGTGCGTGGATTAACTTCGACACCATCAATGGTTGCCATACACACTACACGTTTAATTAATTCTGTTACTTCATTGCTCGTCCCACCTTGCTGCATTAAATAGATAATGTCTGCAAAGTTATATTTATTCTCAACGAATGGGAAGATTGAAGTTCCGAGTTTCTGAACAAGCTCGACTTGAAGGTCAAGAGCTTGGCTGGCACCCAATTGACGAGTACCAACCAAGACTACATCACCAGAGTCGGCTTGTAACTCGCGTTGACGAAGTTCACAAGCCATGCTCTTACCTTAATGTTATACGCCGATTTCTGGGTACTGGCCAGTTACGATGGTGAGGCGTTCTACAAAGATAGCCCACATGTTGGATGTAAAGGTTACACCACGAACAATGGCAGGCTGTTGCAGAATTGCACCGTTAACACCGTTGACCAGAACATCACCCATCTTGTCAACCAACTGCAACTGCAAAGGTTCCCAGAGGGATTTGTTACCAGACAAACCAGTTGCACGAGTAAGCTGTGCACGTTGGTAAAGGATTTCGTTCCAATCTGCCGTTTGCAGCAGTGGGAAAGTGATAACCCCAGACTGGTCAGCCGTGGTTGCTACAGCAAGTTTGCCGTAAGCATCCATAACAGGAACATGCTGTGGCACGTTGTAGCGTGCCGTAATTACAGATTGCCCTGCCTGAAAACCGTCTACACGAGCACCGTCAATCAGGAGGTCTGTATTATAAAACGAATATTGCTTCACTGTTCACCCTTACTGAATGAAGTTGCCAGAGATTACAGCACCCTGGATTGCACCGGAACCGATAGCAATAAAGGAAGTACCTTCCCAAATACGTTCACCCTTCTGCGACTGCAAGAGTTCTAACGGAGTAGAAATAACTTTGTAGCCTTCTGGATAGAAGACGCCTTCGTTATCATAGCCAGGGGCAATGAGGCCGTTAGTCTTAGCGAGTTCAAGCGCCAGGGTTACTTGCTGGTTAACCATTGCTACACCAGTGTCCGTCCAAGGAATCTTGGTAGTGGAGGTATAGAACAAGTTGAACACGTTCAGTCGAACTTTCTGAGTCAGCCATTCAACACCTTGTACGGAGTCGAACCATGTGCCGTCAGCCATACGACCGTTGTAGAACATTACGTTGCCAGCAACAGAAATGAATGCGTTACCACCACAAGAAAGCAGTGCACTTACCTGACCAGAAGACAGGTCAGCAGTGGAAATACCTGGACCTTTCTTGTATGCCAGAATAAGAACAGAGTTTGCAACGTTGAAGTTAACAGTTGATGCACGACCCAGAATAGAAATTTCCGGATATTCATCACCATTCGCAGAAGCATCGTAAACACACAAAGTGTTACGCAGGTTCTGGTTCTTAGCACGACGGAAGCTGTTATTAGTACCGTTGATAAGAATGTTCTTGTCGTTATCACCCCAGCCAAATACTTTGCTGGATGCTTCACACCACTTCGCCACAGACATTTGGTTGTCTACTGGAGAGGTTTTGCCACGATACTGGCGGTCAAGGCCTACATAGAAGAAGTTGAATGGAGCATCTGCAATATTAGACAAGTCGGAAGAGATGGATAGCTCGTTCTTACCAGCAACAATAACTGCACTGTCAGAAGATTGCAGCTTCAACACTTCACCAACTTTACCACCAACGTTGCTGATAGTTGCGTTGATGCCAGTTGCAGAGGTAGTCAGTTTAAACTTACCAGCCTCTTGAGTAACAGTTACGCCAGCACCAACAGAGGACAGTGCGGTAGTTACCAAATTTGCAACTTCTTCGAAGTCAGCAGCAGCAGAGAAATCAATCGGGTCAGTAACATACTGAACACCGCTAACACTTAACTGCATGGTTGCGGCAGTTTCTAGCTTAATCGTTGCCAGTACAGCAGCAGATGCAGCAGTAACAGTGGCAGGAGTTGCTGGGGTCAGGGTATCATACTTGATAGCACCGACCAGGAAAGTCTTAGGAGTTGGCTTCTGCGAATACCAGGAGGTAGCAGCTTTAGCAATCTCGCCACCAGGGAAGTCTGCGAGAACTTCTTTCAAACTGGTGTACGAGCGAACCGGATATACATCAACGGTTGGTACAAACTCTTTGCTCAGGAAGAGCAACGGCCCAAAACCATCAGTCGCAATGGCGTTCGGGGAGATTGCGATATCAACCTGAACTAAGTCAGAAATTGGGATTGACATTATTAAACCTTTTTGGTTGTGATAAGTGTATTACCATCATAGAAGTTGCCACCAACATATGCGCCAGACATGACTCCGATAGGACTCAAATCTTCACGAATAATATTGAATTGCATTTTAACCGCTTGGCGAACTTCCCAATTGGTTTCCATTTGTATGGTGGCAAGATTTAAAGGTTCTTTACCAAGAGCAGCAAACTTCTCCTGCTTCAATTTGGCTTGAACATCGGGACGGTAAAACGAATTATCAAACTTGATAAATTCATCACCCTCACGAGAAAACATTATTGCAAATGTCAGAATACGAACACCACGAGTACGGAACATTTCTTCACCATCAATGGTTACTATCCTGTTCTCGTCAAAGCCTGGGTTGGTGCTTGATAAACATTTGATTGCAGCGTACTCCCCATGGGGTCGGGGGGCGTTAATCTGCATGTTGTATGTAAATTGTGGGATGCCCACACATACATCTACAATCTCTTTCATGGATTGTAGTTCTTCAAGTCTAATATCCATCACTTCTCCAGTACGCGAGCGGCAATCACGGAGAAGAACCCAGCATCTTCATAATCGTTTATTGCTATAACTTTATACTGAATGCCATAAACAGTGATAATGGATTTCATAGGCATCTCAGTGCGACTATGAATCTTCATGAATGCTGGTTGGCGCTCTCCAACATCTGTCGCTTTAAGCTGTTGACCAGCTACGCCAGAATCCCTGTCCCCATATGCAATAGGAGTACAGCGGAACTTCTTCGGAGGTTCCCAAGAATCTTCCACCCAATTATTAAGATTGTCGTAATGACCTTCTACATATACTGCAAGGGTAGGACGACCCGTGGTTGTGTATCTGTTGAAAGCTAAGCGTTGATTAATCAAAACTGGAACCCAGGACTTACCCTCGGCCCAGCAAATGCCATGCGCCGCCATTGCAAATAACGTTGACCGTACA
>OEQM01000351.1_pt1 | contig 10126 bp, 8 predicted proteins | sample 1539771 | NCBI WGS metagenome assembly OEQM01 (sample SAMEA3891240, study PRJEB23780) | metagenome | biome: terrestrial biome; feature: animal house; material: water of meat washing | place: Italy | collected 2015-05-12
TATTCAGGCAAGGGGGCGGAATTAACGGCCCAGCTTGGCCTTGAGCATGGCGATGATGTCGCCAATGGCCACTTCCTGCTTCTCGCCGGTGCGGCGGCACTTGTACTCCACCACGCCGTTGTCCAGACCGCGATCGCCGATGACGATGGCGTGCGGGATGCCCAGCAGCTCCATGTCGGCGAACATCACGCCCGGGCGCTCTTTACGGTCGTCGAACAGCACGTCCACACCGGCGGCTTTCAGCTCGGCGTAGAACTGCTGTGCCTGCTCGGCCACGCGCTCGGACTTGTGCATGTTCATCGGCACGATGGCCACTTCGAACGGAGCGATGGCGTCCGGCCAGATGATGCCGTACTGGTCGTTGTTCTGCTCGATGGCGGCAGCCACCAGACGGGAAACCCCGATACCGTAGCAACCCATCTCCATGGTGACGGACTTGCCGCCTTCGTTCAGCACGCTCGCCTTCATCGCTTCGGAGTACTTGGTACCCAGCTGGAAGATGTGGCCCACTTCGATACCGCGCTTGAGCAGCAGCTTGCCCTGGCCGCACGGGCTCGGGTCGCCTTCCACCACGTTGCGCAGGTCGGCAACTTCGTAAGAAGCGATGTCGCGATCCCAGTTGGCACCGGTCAGGTGGAAGCCGGTCTCGTTGGCGCCGCAGACGAAGTCCGCCAGATGGGCGGCGCTGCGATCGACGATGATGCGACCGGCAAAGCCGACCGGGCCGATGGAGCCTGCGTCGCAACCGGCGGCAGCTTTAATCTGCTCGTCGTTGGCGAAGGTCAGCGGGTTGGCCACGCCAGCCAGTTTCTCTGCCTTGATTTCGTTCAGTTCGTGGTCGCCACGCAGTACCAGCGCGATGACGGCCTGCTTGCCGTGCTCATCTTCCTCTGCCAGTACCAGCAGGGTCTTGGCGATGGCGGTCGGTGCCACGTTCAGGAAAGCGGCCACTTCGTCGATGGTGTGGACGTTCGGGGTGGCAACCTTGGTCAGGGCTGCGGTGGCGGCAGCGCGCTCACCAGCCGGTGCCAGCGCTTCGGCCATCTCGATGTTGGCGGCGTAATCGGAGCTGTCGGAGAAGGCGATCAAGTCTTCACCGCTCTCGGCCAGCACCTGGAATTCGTGGGAACCGGTACCACCGATGGAGCCGGTATCGGCCTGCACCGGACGGAAGTTCAGACCCATGCGGGTGAACGCCTTGCAGTAGGCGGCGTGCATCTTCTCGTAGGTATCGACCAGAGACTCTTTGTCGATGTGGAAGGAGTAGGCATCCTTCATCAGGAATTCGCGGCCGCGCATCACGCCGAAACGGGGGCGCACTTCGTCGCGGAACTTGGTCTGGATCTGGTAGAGGTTGAGCGGCAGCTGCTTGTAGCTGTTCACTTCGTAACGCACCAGCGCAGTGATCACCTCTTCGTGGGTCGGGCCCAGCACGAAGGGACGGTTGTGACGGTCGGTCAGACGGCACAGCTCGGGACCGTAGTCATCCCAGCGGCCGGACTCCTGCCACAGCTCGGCGGGTTGAACCACCGGCATGGAGACTTCGACGGCACCAGCATTGTTCATCTCTTCGCGAACAATGTTCTCGATTTTCTTCAGTACCCGCAGACCGGTTGGCAACCAGGCATACATGCCGGAGGCCAGTTTACGGATCATCCCGGCGCGCAGCATCAGCTGGTGGCTGACAACTTCAGCGTCGGAGGGGGTTTCCTTGAGAGTGGAAAGCAGATATTGGCTGGTACGCATCGCGGTAGACCTTAGCTAGAACGGGCGCGGGGCCCAGGATAATTTCAAGGGCGGAATTTTAACAGGCTGGGCGTTATGGCCCAAGGGCTAAATTTGCCGCAACCCGAAAGGTGGCCACGCCCGGCAGATGGCCAGGAGTAATGACCATTGCAACAAGCAGGCTTTTTATGCCTGCAATTTGGCCGGATCTCCGCTAAACTCTGCCACCTTTTCTCGATGGGCATGGCTTTTCCGCGTCCATCACCCCCCATTTTTAGTACTTTTGGAGCCGCTCATGCCGTTAGTGGGACATCAACACCAGATCGAGATCCTGGAACTGACCGACAAAGGAGATGGCAAAGGACGCCTGTTCGATCGCCCCCTGTTTGTCGAAGGTCTGCTGCCCGGTGAGCAGGCGCTGGTGGAGCTGACCGAGGTCAAGCCGAACTATCTGCACGGCAAGGTTGCCGAGCTGCTCCAGCCCTCTGCCGATCGGGTTGCCGATTTCTGCCCCAACACCGAGTGTGGTGGCTGTCAGGTGCGCCCGCTGGCCTATCCGGCCCAGCTCAAGCTCAAGCAGGCACTGGTGCAGAGCGCACTGGAGCAGGCCGGGCTGGGTGATACTCCGGTCAAGGATATCCTTGGCATGGAGAGCCCGTTCGCCTATCGCAACAAGGCGCAATATGCGGTGCGTGGCTGTGACGCCGGTGCCGAGATCGGTTTTTATCGCAAGCACTCTCACGATCTCATCACCGCCGATGACTGTGCGGTGCAGGATCCGCTGCACGTCGAGCTCAACGCCCGGGTGCGCAACTGGATGCGCGAGCACGACATCGCCGCCTATGACGAAGTAAACCACAGCGGCTGCGTGCGCAACCTGATGACCCGCAAGGGCTTCAAGAGCGGCGAGCTGATGGTGGTGCTGGTGACCCTGGGCGAGGAGCTGCCGTTCGAAGCCGAACTGTTGGCAGCTCTGAGCGATCTGCCGGTTACTACTCTGGTGCAGAACATCAACGATGAGCGCACCAACCGCATTCTGGGCGCCACCAACCGGGTGCTGCTGGGCGAAGGGGTGATCCGCGACAAGATCCACGAACTCGAGTTCGAGATCTCGCCGCTCTCCTTCTTCCAGAACAACCCGACCCAGACCGATGTGCTCTACTCCAGCGCCCTCGAGTATGCCGAGCTGACCGGCAACGAGACGGTGTTCGACATCTATTGCGGTATCGGCACCATCTCCCTGTTCCTGGCTGGCAAGGCCGCCAAGGTCGTCGGGATCGAGTCGGTGGAGAGCGCCATCAGCGATGCCCGCCGCAACGCCGCCCTCAACGGCATCGAGCACACCGAATTCCACGTCGGCAAGGCCGAGCAGCTGATGCCCGAGCTGCACGCCCAGGGCGTGACCGCTGACGTGGTGGTAATGGATCCGCCCCGCAAAGGCTGTGACAAGGCGGTGCTGCAGACCCTGGTCGCCATGGCGCCCCGCCGTCTGGTCTATGTCTCCTGCAACCCGCAGACCCTGGCCCGCGACCTTGCCTGGCTGGTCAAGCAGGGCTTCGTGCTGGACGAGGTGCAGCCGGTCGATATGTTCCCGCACTCCATGCATGTGGAAGCGGTTGCCCGCCTGAGCCTGCCTGCCAAGGCATAAGTCGCCCCCGACTCTTGCCCATAAAAAAACGACGCCAGCTGGCGTCGTTTTTTTATCTCTGCAATCGGCGGATGGCCGATTAGCTGGCGCTCTGGCGCACCTCGGCGGCGATCTGGTCGAGCAGCTGTTGCCAGCCCTGACCCAGCTCGTTCACCAGCGCGTTGTAGCCATCGGCCGGCAGCACCCGCTCCTGACGGAAGGGGGCATCGCGCAGCACGGTGCCATCTTCCGCCAGCAGGCGCCAGCGACCGCTCAGCACGGCGCTGCCGTCATGACGGCCCTGAAAGCGCTCCACCAGAATGGTCAGCACCGGCCCCTTGCGGGCGCCATCCTGCCGCACCACCCAGCCCGGCAGGCGGGTGGAGAGGCCATTGAGGGTGAGCTGGTTGAGCTGATCGTCCAGCGCACCGGCCCAGCGATGGTACTCGGTGAAGTGCAGCTCTTGCCCTTCCAGCTGATAGACCAGACTGATCCGGTCGAGCTGGCTGGCCAGCGCCACCGGGCGCAGCACCAGCTGGTGCTGCGGTTGGGCCGGGGCCGTCACGGGTTGCTGGCTGTCGGCATCGAGCGAGTAGTAGTGCAGGCTTGGCTGGCTGCTGCAACCCGCCAGCAGGCCCAGCAGGGCCAGCGTCAGGATCTCTTTTTTCATTGTTTGCCTCGCTTGGGCTCAGGGTCCGATGGATGCGCGCGATCGAAGATCAGCGAGCTGGGCTGCTCGTTGAGGGAGTGCACCAGCGGCTGCAGTTCGCGCATCAACTGATTGAGGGTCTGCACCGACTGACGCAGGTCCTGATTGGTCTGCGACTGGGCATCATAGGCCTGCAAGGTCTCCTGCAACTGCTTGAGGCTCTCGTTGAGCGAGGCGGGCAGCTGCTGGGTGGAATCCTTGGCGGTGAGCTTGTTCAGGTTGGCGCTGACTGCACTGATGTTCTTCAGGGTGCCATCCAGGGTGGTGAGTGACCCGTTGACCTTGGTCAGGGTGGTCGCCATGTCCATGTCGACAAACTTGTCGAGGATGAGGTTCACCTTGCGCTCGATCTGATCCAGCCCGCCCTGCACGGTGGGGAAGACCTGATAACCGGCCAGCTTGGCCTGCTCGAAGCGCGGCGCGTCCGGATAGAAGTTGAGGTCGATGATCTTGCCGCCGGTCAGCAGGCTCGAGGTCTTGAGGCTGGCACGCAACCCCTCCTTGAACTGCTTGCCGAACAGGGCACGCCACTGATCCTTCTCCGCCTTGGCATAGCGGTGGGAGAGGCGCTGCACCTCGATGCGAGCCAGCACCGGGATCTGGCGGCTCTTGAAGATCTGCACGCCCTTGTCCTCGATGAGGTAGGGGGCGGAGATGACGGTACCGACCCGAATGCCGCGATACTGCACCGCCGCGCCCGGGTGCAGGCCACCCACGTTGTCATCGAACAGGAAGACGTAGTCGATGAACTGATCCAGACTACCGGCCAGCACGCTCGCCTCATCCTGGAACAGGGTGAACCCTTCCATCTGTTTGACCGGCTCGCCAGGCGCCCAGCCGGGTGGCAGACCCATGGTGATGCCGCCATCGATCAGGCTCTCCAGCGAATCCATCTTCACCTTCATCCCCTCGCTGCTCATGGAGACCTCGAAGCCCGGGGTCATCCAGAAGCGGGAGTTGCTGCTCACCAGAATGTCATAGGGGGCGTGGATGAAGATTTGATACTGCATCTCGCTCTTTTCCGGCAGGAACTTCGCCTCTTCCACCTGACCTATGGTGAAGCCCTGATAGTTGATGGGGGAGCCTTCCCCCAGCGCGCGAGTGTCGCGACTGCTGAGGGTGAGACGCAGCCCCTTGGCATCGAGGGAGGCGAGCGGCGGTTTGTCGAGCATGGCGTACTCGTCCCGCGCCCGACCTTTCTTGCCGGGGGCGAGCTCGATATAGGCGCCGGAGAGCAGGGTGCTCAGACCCGATACCCCTTCACGGCCCACTCTGGGTTTGACCACCCAGAACTGGCTGTCACCGCGCAGCATGCCGGAGGCGGCATTGGTCAGCCGTCCTTTCAGCACGGCATGGCTGTAGTCATCGCTCAGCTCGACGGCCTCGATGCGGCCGACGTCCACTTCGCGGGAGCGGATCACCGTCTTGCCAGCGACTATGCCCTCGGCAGTGGCGACTGTCAGGGTGAAACTGGGGCCCTGGGAGTACCAGTGCTGGAACAGCATCCAGAGACCGATGAACAGCGCCAGCAGGGGCACCATCCAGATTGCGGCGGCAGAGCTCAGAAAGTCAGAGCCCGGTTTCCACCTTTTTTTACGCTCACTCACGTTCGCGTTCTCCTTGTTGTAAATCCCAGATCAGGCGGGAGTCGAAACTCATGGCGGCGACCATGGTGATCAGCACCACACCTGCAAATGCGACGGCCGCAGGGCCGGGGTAGATGGTCATCAGATTGTCGAGCCGGATCAGGCCCGCCAGAATGGCCACCACGAAGACGTCGATCATCGACCAGCGTCCGACAAATTCGGTCATGCGATAGAGTTTGAGCTTGCCGAGGGGGGAGGTGACATTGCCGCGCTGCACCATATAGCAAAGCCAGAATAGCGCCAGTATTTTCACCAGCGGCACCACCACGCTGGCGAAAAAGATCACCGCCGCTATGGGGTAGGAGCCCATGGCCCAGAGCAGCACCACACCGCCGAGGATGGTGGAGGGGCTGTCATCACCGAGAAACACCGTATCCATGATGGGATAGACGTTGGCCGGAATGTAGAGAATGGCGGAGGTAAACAGCAGCGCCCAGGTGCGGTTCAGGCCGCCCGGCTTGCGCGCATGCAGCTTGCCGCCGCAGCGGGAGCAGCTGTGGCTGCCCACCTCGCTCAGAGCGCCACAGATATGGCAGCCCACCAGACCGGACTCCAGCGCGCCCGCTTCCGGGTCGATCTCCCGCGCCTCGGTCGGGCCGAACAGCCGCTGCCACAGCCACATCTGATCCAGCGAGGAGATCATCTTGATGAGCAGCACGGTGTAACCGACGAAAGCCCAGAATGACAGCCCCATCTTGATGTCGGCCATCCCCATCAGCTTGACCAGCGAGATGAGCACCCCCACCAGAAAGACATCCACCATCAGCCAGGGTTTGATCCGGCAGAGCAGACGGCCGAGGGAGCGCAGGGCATTGCTGTGCAGATCTTTATCGACCCGCCACAGCACCAGCATGATGGAGCCCATATAGACCAGCGGCAGGCCGATCAGGGTCAGGCTCAGTACCGCGCCGAGAAACAGATAGCCCTCATCCACCAGGGTGGTGATGCTCTGCAAAAAGGTCATCTCCTGGCCCACCCCTTTGGCCGAGAAGGACATAAAGGTAAAGGCATTGGCGAGCACGAACATGATGAGTGCCGCGAACCCGTAGGAGATCGGCCGCAACTCCTGCTGTGGCAGGTGGCGACTCAGGGTGTGTCCGCAACGGGGGCAGCAGCTGGCCTGTCCCACCTCGAGCGGTGTGGCCGGTATCAGCAGGTCACACTCTTCGCAGGCAGTGGCATCATGGACATAGGTGGTGTGGTGTTGGTGTGAAACCGGATGCAAGATAAAACCCCAGATAAGGCCCGTGGTAGAGCCAGAGCTGGCGATTATCGCAGTTGTGCTGGTCAGCGACCAGCCCCCGGAGGCCGCTATTGCTGGCGGGAGTGAGAATGACTTTGACAAGCCAGTGCCCATTTAGCACAATCAAACGCCACTTTTTTTCCGCGGGACAATAATTTATGACAACTGAATCCCCCAGCTACTCCACGATTGAGCAAGCCTTCTCCCTCGGGAACGGGCAAGATTCTGCCCTCAACTGGTTGCGCAAGAACCGCAGTCAGGTCGCTATTTTTCTGGTGAGCGGCATCAAGCTGGAAGGCACCATCAGCGGGTTCGACCAGTACAGCGTGCTGCTGACCGATGCTCATGGTAACCAGCAGCTGGTCTACAAGGCCAAGATCTCCACCATCGCCATGCACACCGGCCGTCCGCAGGTGAATATCCAGCGTGCTCGCAAGCCGCGTGTCTCCATGGCGCCGCGCCCCCACGGTGCGCCGGGTCGTTATGACGACAATCAGGGCGGCGGCAACAACGAGTAATCGTCTGCCCCGCACTCCCCGTTGACGCGCCCTGCGTCAGCGGCTGACGGAACCTGCTCTCATTTTCATTCATGTCCCGTATGAGAGCCGGTTCCGGTTATCGCCCCTTGCAGGGCGATATTTTTTTCCGCACTACGCCGTTATGCCGACTGGTTGACCCTCTTTGACCATGCAGGTCTGCATACCCGCTGCTTCTCCGGCCTGTACCCCGATACCGGTATCTTCAAACACCAGACAGCCTGATGGCTCGACCCCCAGCTTGCTGGCGACCAGCAGGAAGGTGTCCGGATTGGGCTTGTGCAGCTCCACATCGTCTGCGGTGACCACCACAGAGAAGTAGCGATCCAGCCCGGTGTTGCGCAGCACCGCTTCGGCGTTGACGCGGGGCGAGCCGGTGCCGATCCCCATCGGGATGACGCCATGATAGCGCTCGACCAGCGCCTGCATGGCCGGAAAGACGGTCGCCTTGTGCAGGTTGGCCACATAGTGGGCGGTCTTGCAGCGGGTGACTTCGAGCGGATCGAGGGGGATCTGCTGCTCCTGTGCGACCAGCAGGGCTATCTTGCGGCTCGGCATGCCACCCAGTTCATAGAACCAGTCGGCATCGAAGTGAAAGCCAAACTCGCGGGCGGTGTGCTCCCAGGCCGCGAGGTGCAGCGGCATGGAGTCGACCAGGGTGCCATCAAGGTCAAAGACCAGGCCTTGGAATCCGGAAAGCGTCATGGTGCGGGTCAGTCTCTGAAAAAAGGGAGCCCATTCTAGCCAGTGGCTCCCCGCCTCGCCATCACCTAGCTGGTGAGAAACGCTTGCCCCCACATTTGTGACTGAAAATAGACGGGGGTGAGCTGGGCCGGATCGAGTTGATATTTGGGGGCAAGCTGTTCCAGCAGGGCCCAGTTGCCCTGTTCATAGGTGCTGACCAGCTGAAACAGATGAAAGAGTGGCCCTTCGTGCAGTTCGATGGCGCGCTGCACGCTCTTGGGCAGGTGGGCCATCAGCGGCTCCGACAGCAGGGAGCCATCGAGCACCAGTCCTACCAGAAAGGCCCAGCTTGCCTCCGCTTTACCGAGGGCGGTGAGGGCAATCAACTCGCAGAAGCGGCCGCGGGCGATGGCCATGCGGGTGCAGGCCTCCGGCATGTGCTGGCTCACCCGGGCCAGACCGTTGATCAGCACGAACTTGCGGATCTCCTGCTCCCCCAGATAGGAGAGGGCGCGGGGTACCGAGGTGATGGGGGCGGCATGATCGAAGCCGGGGGCGTTGACGTAGGTGAGCAGCAGGCCGGGCAGCCAGGCATCCTGCTCCAGCAGGCGGGCTACCTGGGCGAAGGAGAACTCTTCGTGGCAGATGAGCTGGAGGATCTGCTGTACCAGCGCCATATCGGGCTGGTTGGCCCGCTGATTGACCAGCTCGGGACGGGCGAGAAAGCCGCCGGCAAAGAAGTCGACCCCCGCCTCCCGCAGCGGGAGAAAATCCGCCCAGGTTTCGATGTTCAGCGCCATCCGCTTGTGCTCGGTGGGCTGGCAGATCCCCTCTTCCCCCATCCAGTACACCAGCAGGCGGCTGGCGCCGAGCCAGCGTGGATCCCGGTTGGCGCCGTGCACCGCCAGTCTGCGCCGACTGTCGCGCCACTGCTCCAGCACCGGGAACGAGTTGGGCTGGCGTTCACTGGAGGCTTCAACCAGCGGGATCGCGTCCTGATCCAGCAGCAGGGGACGCTGTTCATCGAGCTGTTCGTGGGTGAAGGGCACCAGATATTGACGCCCCTGCGCCAGCAGGCGGCAATGTTGCGCCAGTGAAGGCCATTCGGCCGGTGAGCTGAGCTGATAGTCGATGCCGTAGGCCACCAGAGCCAGGCGACGATTGAAGATGGGGTAGCGACGCAACAGCATGGGATCACCGATAGGCCAGAGTGCGGGCCCTCCCTTGTGACTTGGCGTGGTAGAGCGCCTGGTCAGCCTGTTCGGTCAGGGTCTGCCATGCTCCGTCCTGGGAGGGAACCAGATAGCTAAAGCCTATGCTAACCGTAATGAAATCAGCAACCCGCGAGGCGGGATGGGGCATTTTCAAGCGGGCAAGACCATCGTGGATCCGTCCGGCCAGCTGTTCGGCCTCACCGGGTTGGGGGGCGCAGAGCAGAATGACGAACTCCTCGCCGCCGTAACGGGCGACCAGATTGGTGCAGCGCCGCTCTGCATCCCGCAGCACATGGGCCACCTGTTGCAGGCAGAGATCCCCCTTGGCATGGCCGAAGTGGTCGTTGTAGGCCTTGAACTCGTCGACGTCGATCATCAATACCGCCAGCAGGTTCTGGGTGCGCCGTGCCCACTCCCACTCCCGCTGCATGGTGATGTCCCACTGGCGCCGGTTGGCGATGCCGGTGAGGGGATCTTCCAGCGACAGCAGGGAGAGGCGGTGATTGGCCTCCTCCAGCGCACGGTTGGTCTCGGCCAGCTGCATGGTGCGCTCGGCGACCCGGGCCTCCAGCTGGCGGTTGAGGGTTTCCAGCTGCTCCTGAGTACGCTGGCGGATCAGCAGTTGTGACAGAATGGCGGCGTACTGTTTGAAGATCTCGCTCTGATAGGCCTTGAGCGGCCGGTGCCAGAGCAGGTTGTCGGCGGCGATCCAGCCGATGGGGGTGGTGCCATCCCACAGCGA
>OEQM01000352.1_pt1 | contig 10121 bp, 9 predicted proteins | sample 1539771 | NCBI WGS metagenome assembly OEQM01 (sample SAMEA3891240, study PRJEB23780) | metagenome | biome: terrestrial biome; feature: animal house; material: water of meat washing | place: Italy | collected 2015-05-12
CGCGACCATCCCCAGCGAGATCAACAGGGTTTTCGACTTCACCCGCTGCCAGGCAAACAGGCCGCTGACCGCACACACGCCAAGCAAGCCGCCGCGGCTCTGAGTGGCGATAATGGCGGCCGCAGTCAGCACAAAACCAAGCCCCCCCAACAAACGCCCCCCTACCCCATTGCCCTGATTGAGCAGCAAGCTCAGCGAAAAACCGGCAGGAAAGAGCAGCACCAGCGCCAGATCGTTGGGATCCCCCAGCACAGAGCCCAGCTCGCGCCCTATGGTCACCCGGGTCCCCTCCACCAGCCCGATCCCGCTCGCCTTGTTGTAGAGGGCCACCAGCGCCACCAGACAGCCCGCCACCACAAAGGTGCGCACCGCCAGCGCAAAATCCCCCGGGGTGCGCACCAGCCAGGCGGTGGCCAGGGTCATCAGATAGATCTTGCTGTAGCTGCCGGTCCAGGTGGCGATCGCCTCGCCCCGGTTGCTGGCAAACAGCACACCGATGGAGACCATCACAAAGAAGGCCGTCAGCCAGCTCAGGGCTGGACTCCAGTAGGGCTTGATCCGGCCGGTCAGCAAAATGTGCCAGACCAGCGCGCCGATGGCGGCCAGCGAGAAGAGCAGCGGGATCTTGAGGGGATAGAGCTGGGGGAACACCTCATGCAGCCGAAAGAAGGAGAAGGTGACAAACCCCAGCACCATCAAGAAGGGCCAGCGCAGGGCAAACCAGATGGCGGGAATGGCAAGGCCGAGCACCGGCAGCAGCAAGGGATGGGGCAGCCGCCACCAGAGCAGGGCCAGCACCAGACAGATGGCGCTTGCCCAGATGGCTGGCGTTAGACGAGCCATGATCCTGCCCACCATTGGCCGAGCCAGACCATCGCCAGCGCCCCGAGCGAACTGGCCCAGAGGGTCGAGAGGCGATACGGCAGCGGCAGCAACCGCTGGCTCACCAGATAAAAGGCCAGCGCCCGCACCAGATAGACCAGCAGCAGGGTCCAGATCACCCCGGCAACCCCGAAGGGGGGGATGGCGAGCAGAAAGCCTGCGACCCCAAGGGCGCTGCAGCCCAGATTGATCACCATCTGGGCATTGCTCTTCTCGCCGCTAAAGCAGCCGACATTGAGCAAGTCCGAAACATTGCGCACCGCCATGCCCAGCACCAGCAGCGGAATATAGGCGATCGCCCCGTGATAGCTCTCCGGGGTCAGCCAGCGAATAAGCAAGGGGGCGGTAAGCCCGACAATCCCCGCGGTGACAAACCCCAGCACCGACCCCATCACGCTGTAGTGGGCATTGAGTCGCAGTCCATCCGGCTCGCGCAGCAGCATGAAACGGCGGGGATACCACCAGAGGGCAAAGGGTTGCAGCAACAACCCCACCGCCAGCGCCAGCTTGCCCGCTACGGCGTAGTAGGCAAGCAGCGCCTCCCCCACCACATCGGCCAGCAACCAGCGATCCAGTCCGCTCAGGGCAAAACCTGCCAGCCCGCTCACCACCAGGGGCAATCCATAGCGCAGCAGCGGCCGATAGTGCTGCCAGTCAAAGCGGATCCCGCTATCTCGCCACTGCCAGAGGCTCAGCAGCAGCGCCAGTGCAACGCAGGTCAGGGTGCCGGAGGCCAGCACCCCGCTCACGCCCCAACCGAGCCAGAGCCACCAGCCAGTCAGCAGGGACTGGATCACCGCCTTGCCTGCGGTCGCCACGAAAAAGAGCCGGGCCTGATTGCGCATCCGCAGCCATGCCAGCGGCACGCCGATCACCCCTTCAAACGGCAGGGCGCAGAGCACCCAGCGCACATCCGCAAGGCGGGTTTCCACCGGCAGCCAGGCTTGCACCACAGGTGCCAGCAGCCAGAGCAGCACCAGACTGGCCAGGGCGATCAGCCAGACCAGACCAAACATGCGGGCCACCACCTGCTGGCGCTCCTGCTCATCTTTCGCCAGTCCGGCAAAGCGGTAGAGGGCATCCACCAGCCCGAAGCCCAAAATAAGGGAACCCAGATTGATGAGGGTCAGCAGCACCTCCAGCTGGCCGTATTCACGAGGCAGCAGCTGATGGGTCAACACCGGCAGCATCAGCAGGGAGATCCCCTTCATCAGGAGCAAGCCGCCGGCGTAATAGAGCATGGCAATCTGGTTCACACCAAGTTTCATAGGGCCTCCCAGCCACCCGAAGCATCCTGCTCCGGGTCAGCTACCGCTAATGCAAAGCCCACGCCACTCACTCCCGCCCTGAAGCGATAGCCCCTCTGCGCGGCTTAACCGGCCTGAACAAGCCCAGAATGAGACTGGCATTTGCGTTTTGCACAACGCTGGCTGCAAATTGCACCGACCGGCGCAATCTGCCCCTCCTCTTAGCCCCATTTGGCCCGATCTAGCTGGGGCCGTCCTGTTGGCCCGATCCCTGCTTTCTGCTTAGCGAGCAACGGACTGCACCAGAGGGAGAGGTCGCCATGAACACCATCAACCTGCACCGGATGAAAAGCTGGGCCAAACAGGGAGAGACGCCACTGGCTCGCCGGGTATGGCGACTGGCCAAAAGTGCCCGCCACTGGTCATTCCCCGTGATCCCTCCCCTGCATCGGCTGCTTTATCGGCTCTATCTGCTGGGCAGCAACGCGCTGGCGACCCTGACCCGCACCCTTTGGTGGACCCCCTTGTTTCAATCTCGCCTGACGGCCCCCGCCCCGCGCCTCTATCTCTATGGCGGCATCCCCTATATCAGCGGTCCGGTCACCATCGAGATCGGCGCCGACTGCCGCCTCAGCGCCGCCATGACCATCAGCGGCCGGGCATCGAGCCAGACACCAAGGCTGGTGATTGGCCGCAATGTCGGGATTGGCTGGCAGACCACCCTGGCGGTGGGCAGCAAGATAGTGCTGGGGGATAACGTCAGAATTGCTGGCCGTGCCTTTCTGGCGGGCTACCCGGGGCACCCGGTCAACGCCCGCGATCGCGCCCGGGGACTGCCGGATCGCGATGAACAGGTGGGGGCCATTGTGCTGGAGCAGGATGTCTGGCTTGGCACCGGGGTGATGGTGATGGCCGGTGTCACCATAGGCGCCGGCACCATTGTCGCCGCAGGCAGCGTCGTCACCCGGGATCTGCCCGCAGGTGTGCTGGCAGCGGGTGTACCGGCCACAGTACTGCGCCCCTTGCAACCACAGGATCACAGCGACCTCGCACACGCTTCGGAGACCTTTGCATGAAACCACACTCACTGCCGCAACTGGTGGTGCTGGGCGAGGATTGGGGCCAGCACCCCTCCAGCACCCAACACCTGATCAAGCGTCTGTTGCCCGATTATCAAGTGCTCTGGGTCAACTCCATCGGCATGCGCTGTCCCCGCTTTACCCTTCATGATCTCACCCGCATCGTCCGCAAACTGGGGGCGGTGCTGCGCGGCGCGCGCCATGCTGGCGGCCAGTCGGTTGCGCCATCAGAGGTCAGCAGCCCCCGGGTTCTGCCGCCGCTCGCCTTGCCACTGCCGGGCAGTCGGCTGGCGGGCAAGATCAATGGCCACTGGCTGGCGGCGCAGATCCGGCGTCAGCTGCCCGAGCTGGATCGCCCCTTGCTCTGGATCTCCCTGCCCAGCGCCGTCGATCTGATTGGCAAGCTCGAAGAGCGGGCGGTGATCTACTACTGCGGCGATGACTTCTCGGCGCTGGCGGGGGTGGATCATCAAGCCATCGCCCACTGCGAGGCCCGACTGGTGGAAAAAGCGGATCTCATTCTGGCCGCCAGCCCCGCGCTGGCCAGCCGCTTTCCCCCCCATAAAACCCGGCTTCTCAGCCACGGGGTGGATCTCGAGCTGTTTATGCCCCCCAGAGAGCGTCCGGCGGATCTCCCCTCCGGCCGCCCCATTGCCGGATTTTACGGCAGCCTGAGCGACTGGATTGATATCCCCCTGCTGGCAGAGACGGCCGCCGCCCTGCCCCACTGGGATCTGGTGCTGATTGGCCCGGTCCAGACCGATATCTCCCCCCTCAAGGGGCTCCCCAATATCCATCTGCTGGGGCCCCGTCCCCATCACACGCTGGCGGCCTATGCCCAGCACTGGCAGGTGAGTCTGCTGCCCTTTGTCGACAACGCCCAGATCCGTGCCTGCAATCCGTTGAAATTGCGCGAGTATCTGGCTGCAGGACGACCCATCGTCAGCACCGATTTTCCGGCCCTCGATGGCTATCGGGATCAGATCCAGCTCCCCCACGATGGGGAGAGCCTGGCCCAGGCCATCAATCGGGCCGCCTTTGATCAACCCAATCCGGGCTGGTTTCAGGAGAGTGGCTGGGAGGGGCTCACCCGCAGCGAAGGGCGCCACACGCGCCAACAGCAGGTGGCCCTGCAAAGCTGGGATCACAAGGCTGCCGAGCTGAACAACTGGTTGAAGGGGCTGCCCGGATGAGCAGAGGGCTCTGGCTGGTTATCCTGCTCTGCTGCCATGCAGCAATGGCCGCCACCCGGCTGGAGGGGCAGACCCCGCTGCCCCTGACAGGCAACCAGACACCCCAGCGGCTCGATCTGAGCACCCACAACTGGCCAATAGGCAGCGATGATGAACTGGTGATCGAGGGCCATAACCCCAGCGCCCGCCCGCAAACCCTGATCCTGCGTATCGACGATGAGGCCTCGGTCAACTACCGCAGCCGGGTCAATCTGGAGCGGATTGTCGCCCCCGGCCCCTTCACCCAGCGCTTTGCCTTGAGCGAGTGGCGCACCAGCCAACCCAGAGCGCTGGCGCTGGACAAACTCACCAAGCTCTATCTCTTTATGGCCGATAACGCCCCCTCGCTGACCATTCACCGCTGGTACTGGGAGCCCGGTCTGACTCTGCCTGCGGGCACCATTGCGCTGGATCTGGGGGCGGCGGCTGCGCCCCGCTTTACCGGCTTTGAGGCCCTGAGCCCGGGGGATCCCCGGCTGATTGGCCATCCCACCCCCATCTTGCGTCCCTCCGGCGATGCCCTGGTGCGCGATGGGCTGCGCAATCTGGATGGCGTACGGCTGGAGGTCGCCAAGGGGCGCTACCAGCTCACCCTCTGGCTCGATGACCCCGGCGAGTGGGAGTACCTGCCCCACCCCTTCGAGCGCAGCGTGCTGGTCAATGGCGAGCCCATCTGGGCCGAGCAGTGGCAACCGCAGGAGTGGCTAACGCAGCGCTATCTGGCGGGGCAATCTCGCGAGGCACTGCCAAATCCGGATCCCTGGCAGCTGTTCGGGGCACGACAGGGCGGCCCGGTCCATGTCACCCTGAACCACCCCGGCGGCCCGCTCACCCTTACACTGGTAGGTCACTCACCGGAGGCCAAATACCTGGCAGGGCTGCTGCTTGCCCCCTATCCGGCCAGCACCAGCAAAGAGGCTCTCCCGAATAGTGGAAAAGATCTCGCCGTATTGGCCGACGCTACCGCAAGCGTGCTGACCAAGCAGCGCCAGCTGTTTTTGGAAAAGTGGACTCTGGCCCCCTATTCCTCAGCCCCAGCTTCGCAGCAGCTCAGCCTCACGCCGATTACGGATGCCGCCCCAACCCTGCAGATCGCCCCGCTATCTGCGGCCGATGCGTTGCAGCAGGCTGCGCAACCGGTGCTGGCCGCCCGTGGCAGCCAGCTGTTGCTGGAGTTTGCCATCCACGCCGCCACCGACGATCCGGCCCCCTTGCTGGTGATCCAGCCCCCCGAGCAGGCAGGATCACCGCTGACGCTGACCCCCTATTACGGCAAGTGGCATCTGGTTCGCCCGCAGGCGAGCGGCACCCTGCTGGCTCCCTCGGATCAGGAGCTGGTCGAGGGGATCGCCGGGCTCACCCTGCTGGCAGACGTACCTCGGCGTCTGGTGCTGCAGATCACCGTCCCACGCGATGCGCCGGCCGGTCGCTATCTCGGCAATATTCAGCTGCTCAGCCAACAGCAACTGGTGCAGCTGCCACTGACTATCGAGGTGCTGCCGCTGACCCTGCCCGCGGCCAGCAAGCCGGTCGGCATCTATGTCGAAGCGCCCCCCTATCTGAATTGGCTGAGCCCCAATCCCGAGGCGTTAAAAGAGCAGATCGCCGCAGCCAGTCGCTGCGATCTGCAGCGGCTAGCCAAACTCGGGATCAGCGGCCTCTCGCCCGCCCTGCCACAGGATGAAGCGGGGATGCGGGAGATCATGGGAGAGGCGGCCGGGCTCGGCTTTGTGCCCCCCCTGCTGGCCTATACCCCGCTCAAACGCTGGGGGAGCGACCCTGCCAGCCAGCTTGATCAGTGGCAGGCGCGGCAACAGGGGCTGACCGCCAGCGGCTTGCCCCCGCTGGCATGGAGCCTGTTTGATGAGCCGGATCTCGCCACCCTGCCCGCCATCACCACCCTGGCGCGGGAGATGAAACGGCGGGATCCGGCGGTGATCCGCGCAGGCCACTTCAATCATCCGGGTCAGGTTGGTCTGCTGGCAGAGGTGGAGATTGCCCTGATCAACGCAGGCTTTGGCGCCGACAAGGCCGATGTGGCGCGGGTGCGCCAGCACAAGGTCACCCCCTGGTTTTACAATCTGGGCACCCCGAGAGCCGCCGGGTTCTATCTGTGGCAAAGCGGCGCCGAGGGCTATTTGCAGTGGCATGGCCGCATGCCCACCGCCCTGCCCTATGACCCCACCGATGGGCGGGAGAGCGACTTTATGCTGCTCGGCCCGCAAGCCTGCGAGGCGCACCGCCTCTCCCACGATCTGTTGCTGTTGCAGCAAGCCATCGAAGATCTGCGCTGGCTCGCCTGGCTGGAGCAGGAGGCCCGCTATCAGGTGGAAGCCGCCCTGCTGCTGGAGCGCCTGCGGGATCAGCTGCCGACCCGCTGGCAGGTGGCAGAGCAACTGCCCTCTGCCGCCTGGATCCAGTGGCGCCGCGAGATTGAACAACTGGCCAAGGGATTGAAAACATTGCAAACTGGTGCCAACTCATCCTCCTGAAGTGACTGCGTATGGCCAACCAGACTCCCCGCTCCACAGCCAAAGACAGCGCCCTGCGCCGCCTGTTGCCCCTGATGCTGCCGCTGCTGATCCTCACCGGTTGCGCCCGTCAGGAGCCGGTCAATGAGACCCTGCCAATCCTCAACCAGTTGCGGGAACAGCAAATGGCCGAACAGCCCCAGCTGCAACTGCAGTACCAGCAAGCGGAGACACAACTGCCAGCGGATCAGGAGCAGCAGTTGCATCAGTTTTTGGGACGCAAGGATCCGGCCCGGATTGCGCTGGTAAGCGGCCCCGGGCTGCAAACCGACATGCTGGAGAGTGCGCGGATGGCGAGCGTGCGGCTGACCGCACTCACCCGCTTGCTGGGCTCTCGCGCCATTGAGCTGGAGCCCCGCTATGACCCCATGCTGGCCCCCAATACCTTGCTGATCCGCATTCTGCCAAACGGTGAACCGGGGTCAGTCACCCCAGCGGCGGCGCAATAAGGCCGAGGCAAGAGGTTGGCAAGGCCACCCGATAGAGGGGATAAGGGGCCAGCCCCCACAATTTGCGCCAACCCTGGCTGAGACGGTAAGAGAGCAGCGGCGGGCTCTGGTGCAGCTCGCCTAAAAACATCACCCCCTGACTCATCCCTTCACCCGCCAGCGTCACTGACATCGCCTCCCGATCCGGCGCCACCAGCATGGCCTGCAGCAGGCCGTCACAGCGGGGATGGGCCAGCTGATAGCTGACATAGGTGCCGCCCAATACCGGCGTGGCCACCCGCAAGCGCCAGCCCAACTGGACCAGCTCCATTAGCATGGGTTTGGCCCCCTCATTGATCGCCCGGTTCTGATAACGCCAGCCCATGGCGGCAGCACTGAGCAGCGCCACCAGCAACAGCAACAGATATCCCCTAGATAGATGCATCACGGCGTCCCCGGATAAAGAGGATGGTCATCACCAGCAACATGATGGCCCACTGGTAGAGCTGGGCCAGCGAGCCGGTATGCAGCCAGCCATACCAGCGCAGATCCAGGCTCATCAGCACCAACCGCAGCTGATTGGCCCCGATATAGAGCAGGCAAACCAGCAGCAACATGGGCCACTGCCGGTAGAGGGGGCGCTCCGGCGCCAGCCAGCAGCAGGAGACCAGCCAGGAGAGCACCACCAGATAGAGTTGAGAAAACGAGGAGCACCCCTTGAGCACAATCAGGGCATGGCCCCCCAACCGCTCGATGCGATTGCCATCAAGGCGAGTCTCCCAGCCAAGCAGTTGCAACCACTGGCCCACCCCCCAGGCATCGAGCGCCAGCACAGGGCCGGAGAGCAGGGCAAACACCTGCTGCCCCCACAACACCGCCACGGTAAAGGCGAGCACAATCTGCAACACCGCCCGCTCATCGCCACTCTGATGACGGCGCCATAGCGAGGCCACCAACAGCAGACAGGCCAGCGCCTTGCAACTGGCGCTGGGGATCAGGATCAGCAGGATAAAGAGGGCGAGCGCCAGTGGATGCGGGCGCCAGCTCGGTGCAACCCGCGATGCAATTTGCCACCAGATAGCAATCAGCAACACCACCAGCAGGTTGAAGTGGCCCATATTGAGCCACACCATGCCCCACTGATTGGCCAAACCAAGTAGCAGCCAGTTGGGTGCCCACTGCCAGGGACGGATCTCCATCGCAACTCCTGCCGGTTATCAGCGCTTTTGAGTGCTGTCGCAAGTTCCATGCCTGCCCGGCCTCACCCGGATCAAGCCAAGTCAGAGGATGCAACAAAGCTGGCACGCTTTATTCATTCCCCCTGCTGGCACTAGCGCCAAGGAGAAGGAGTGGGCAATGAAACTCAAACCGTTGGCAGGGCTGCTGGGGATGTTGTTGGTAACCTCCCCCGCATACGCCTTGACCGAAGTCGATACCGAACTGCAACTGCTGATGGATGTGTCGGGCAGCGTCAGTTCATCGGAATTCAATTTGCAGTTACAGGGGTATGTGGACGCCTTTTACAGTCAGGATGTACAGAGCGCCATCCTCGACACCAGTGGCGGCAAACTCGGGTCCATCGCCGTACAGATGATCATGTGGAGCGGCTCGACCCAGCAGAGCGTGATGACTGACTGGTTCCACCTCTACGACATGACCTCCATCAACAACTTCGCCGCCACCCTGGATGCCCTGGTCCGCCCCTATGCGGGGATGACGGCCCCCGGTTCGGCCATGGCCTTTGGTGCCCAGCAGTTTGATACCAACAACTACACCGCCGCCCGCCAGGTGATGGATGTGTCGGGTGACGGTATCCAGAACAACGGGCTGGATACCTCTACCGTGCGGGATCAACTGCTCGCCTCCGGCATCGATACCATCAACGGCATCACCATAGGTCAGGACTATGCCGATGGGGTGCTGCAAGAGTGGTATGTGGAGAACGTGGCGGGCGGTCAGGATGCGTTTGTGATCAATGCCACCACCTTCGCCGACTTTGGCAATGCGCTGGAGCTCAAACTGGCGGCCGAAATTGAGGGGGGCATTATTCCGGAAGGGGCACTGGCCGCCCCCATCGAGGAGATCCCGCTGGCCGCCCAGCTGCTGCTCGGTATGCCACTACTGCTGGCCTGGCGCTATCAACGCCGTAATCAGGGACGCCAGCAGCCCGCCAACGGGCAACTGGCACCCGCCATCGGCTGATTTATCACCCCGTGTGTCGCGATTAGGGAGCTATGGCTCCCTGATTTTTTTGGGGCGACGATGACCTGAATACAGCGCGAAAAGGCTAGTCGCCCTGACGAAATTCGCCCGATTGACCAATATGCCAAGTCTGACCATATGGATGATGCGCCGCTTGTTCTTCTGAGGGCAACAACGATAACACCTCTAGAGTGGATGCGATAAGTTCACTCTTGCCCAGTGCCTGGCGTAGAGAGAGCGCCTCTGACAACACGGTGCGAGCGTTGTCATAAGCACCGGTCTTTACGAGAGCCTTGCCAAGATGATGCAGTGCGAAATGCCGCATAAGGGAGCTTTGTTGCAACCGTTCAACTACTTGGGAGGCCAAGCTGACAGCTTCATCTGCACGATCGAGCCGTTGCAAAACCTGCACTAGGCGTAGTTCTGAGCTAACGCGAGCAGCATCGTCCTCTGAAACCATCTGCGCGGAGATCACCTCTCGGAGAATGGCCTCTGCCTGCGCGGCTCGCCCCACACATAG
>OEQM01000364.1_pt1 | contig 9569 bp, 6 predicted proteins | sample 1539771 | NCBI WGS metagenome assembly OEQM01 (sample SAMEA3891240, study PRJEB23780) | metagenome | biome: terrestrial biome; feature: animal house; material: water of meat washing | place: Italy | collected 2015-05-12
TTTGATTGAGGATAACGTCTTCAACCGCATCTTTCAGTTCTTTTGGAATATCGTCATAAATCGCCATTTGACCCGCGTTCACGATACCCATAGTCATGCCTTGTTTAATGGCATAGTAAAGGAACACAGAGTGAATCGCTTCACGTACAGGTTCATTACCACGGAATGAGAAGGAGACGTTAGAGACACCACCCGAGATCATGGCATGCGGTAGGTTTTGTTTGATCCAACCTGTGGCTTCAATAAAATCGACGCCATAGTTGTTGTGTTCTTCAATCCCTGTTGCCACTGCAAACACGTTCGGGTCAAAAATAATATCTTCAGCGGGGAAGCCAACATCATTGACTAAAACATCATAAGAACGTTTACAGATTTCACGCTTGCGTGCAGCCGTATCTGCCTGACCTGTTTCATCAAATGCCATGACAATAATCGCAGCACCATACTGGCGACATAAACGTGCTTTTTCGACAAACTCGTCATAACCTTCTTTTAAGGAAATCGAGTTCACGACAGGTTTACCTTGTACGCATTTTAAGCCTGCTTCAATGATTTCCCATTTTGATGAGTCAATCATGATTGGCACACGAGAAATATCAGGCTCAGATGCAACGAGATTGAGGAAATGCACCATCGCATTTTGCGAATCGAGCATCCCTTCATCCATGTTGATATCAATAATTTGTGCGCCTGCAACGACTTGTTGCTGTGCTACCTCTAGGGCTTCAGCAAATTTTTCTTCACGGATGAGACGTAGGAACTTTTTTGAACCTGTAACGTTGGTCCGTTCACCGACATTAACGAATAATGAATCATCATAAATATTAAAGGGTTCTAAACCACTTAAACGACATGCAGGTCTGGTTTCTGGAATCTGACGTGGTTTTATATCTTTAACCGCATTGTAAATGGCACGGATATGATCAGGCGTTGTACCACAGCAACCACCGGTAATATTGATCAAACCACTTTCTGCAAATTCTTTAATGAAGGCTGCGGTTTGTTCAGGGGTTTCGTCATATTCACCAAAAGCATTTGGCAAGCCTGCATTTGGATGCGCTGAAACAAAAGTATCGGCTACATCAGCAATAGTTTTCACGTGTGGACGCATGGCATCTGCACCCAAGGCACAGTTAAAACCAATTGAGAGTAAGTCACCATGACGCACCGAGTTCCAGAACGCTTCTGCGGTTTGGCCTGTTAAGGTACGGCCTGACGCATCGGTAATGGTCCCTGAAATCATCAGGGGTAATTCACGACCAAGTTGTTTGAACACTTCTTTCACTGCAAAGATTGCCGCTTTACAGTTCAAGGTATCGAACACGGTTTCGATCAAGAGGATGTCTGCACCACCTTCGATTAAGGCATGCGTTGCTTCAATATAGTTTTCTTTCAGTTCATCAAAGGTAATGTTACGGAACGCTGGGTCATTTACATTGGGTGAAATTGAACAAGTACGTGAGGTTGGGCCAAGTACGCCTGCAACAAAACGTGGTTTATCTGGGGTTGAATATTTGTCGCATGCTGCACGCGCTAAACGTGCTGCTTCACGGTTGATCTCTGGAACGAGGTCTTCCATGTGGTAGTCAGACATTGAAACACGTGTGCCGTTAAAGCTGTTGGTTTCAATAATGTCTGCACCTGCATCGAGGTAAGCTTCATGAATGCCTTGAATAATTTGTGGCTGAGTCAGCACCAAAAGGTCGTTGTTGCCTTTGAGGTCAGAAGCCCAATCTACAAAGCGTTCACCACGATAATCTTCTTCTTCGAGCTTGTGACGCTGAATCATGGTACCCATTGCACCATCGATAATAAGGATGCGCTCGGCAAGAAGTGCTTTTAAGGTGGCAAGTGTAGACATTCAAAACTCACAAACAGGTTTTCAAAACGTGCAATATTTTAGCAGAAAAGCAGGTTGATTGATGCCTAATTCAAGTGGTATTGGCTATATGGCAAATAAAAAAGGCTGATTTAGCTTTAGTTTTCACGAAAGTGAAATATAGACCCGCTATGTTAATAGATCAGAATAAATAGAGATGAAAAAATATTGATTAGAGCAGATTGTTACAGACTACAGACAGCACAGCCAAATGTAAGAAAATAATTCAGCGTAATCCGCACCGAAAAATTAAATTTTGAGCCAGCACAGTGCGTTCAAGGCTTATAAGCGATTTACTGCTGATCTAAAATAAGCCAATTATGAAAAAATTGGCTTCATGTGACACGCATTTGTCATATAATTGTCACAATTAAATTGAACAATAGGGGATATTGATATCCTCTTTAGCCGTCTGCATGAATTCTAATATTCCTCCCGTCCAAGATCAGGTGCACGTGACACAGGTCAAGTCGACGAATGTGCACGTACCTACACCGAAATTTTTTATGCCGGTGTTTTTAACGGTCATTATTTCAACGCTAATTTATATTGGCTTTCAGCTTTCTGCTGACTTATCGCATGTTCCTGCACTGAATCTTTACTCTTTAATCCTTTTAGCGACGGCGTTGTTCATTGCTTTGGGTTTTGAGTTTGTAAATGGCTTCCACGACACTGCCAATGCGGTTGCAACGGTCATTTATACCAATGCACTGTCTGCGCCTGTTGCGGTGATGTGGGCTGGTTTCTGTAACTTCCTTGGGGTTATGGTCGCAAGTGGTGCAGTGGCTTACGGTATTATTGCGCTGCTGCCCGTTGAGTTGATTATGAATGTCAGCTCAGGCGCAGGTTTTGCCATGGTGTTTGCCATGTTGATTGCTGCGATTTTGTGGAACTTGGGCACATGGTTCTTGGGTATTCCAGCATCAAGTTCACATACTTTGATTGGTTCGATCTTGGGTGTGGGCATCATGAACTACCTGATGCATTCAGGCAGTGGTGCTTCGGGTGTCGATATGGATCAGGTGATTAAAGTCGGTAAAGCTTTACTGTTTTCACCTATGATCGGTTTTGCTTTTGCAGCAGTGTTGTTCTTATTGGTGAAAAAAATCTTTAAGAAACAACTGGAACTGTTCCAACCACCTGAAGGCAACAAACCACCACCGCCACTGATTCGTGCCATTTTGATTTTTACTTGCACGGGTGTAAGTTTTGCGCACGGTTCAAATGACGGTCAAAAAGGTATGGGGCTAATCATGCTGATTTTGATTGGTATTGTGCCTTTGGCTTATTCTTTAAATAAGAATTTAGATTCACAGCACATTCAGTCATTTGCTCAACTTTCAGATCAAACTGCGGCTGTGATTTATCCGAATCATAACGATATTGCAGATGAAAAAGCCCGTACGGTGATCACGCAATATATTCAAACCAAAGAAATGACCCCAGAAGTCGTACCTGCTTTAGCCAGTTTGACAGATCATTTGGGTGAGCGTGTTGGCCATTATGGAGATCTTAAAGATATTCCTGAAGCTGAAGTTTCTGCACTACGTAATGACATGTACTTAAGCACGACAGCGTTCAAACGTTTGGATAAAGCGGATCAATTGCCAGCGATGTCTGAAGCAGGCAAGAAGACAGTAAAAGAATATCGTAGTAACCTAGATTCATTCTTACAGTACATCCCAACATGGGTGAAAGTGGCTGTGGCATTGGCTTTAGGTCTAGGTACGATGGTCGGTTGGAAGCGTATTGTCGTGACTGTAGGTGAGCGTATTGGTAAAAACCATATGACTTATGGTCAAGGCATGTCAGCAGAATTGGTGGCGATGACCACGATTGCAGCTGCTGATGGCTTTGGTATGCCAGTATCGACCACTCACGTGTTGAACTCTGCGGTTGCAGGGACCATGGTGGCAAACAAGTCTGGTCTGAACTTTGCAACAGTAAGAACCATTCTTTCGGCTTGGATCTTTACCTTGCCAGCAACGATCTGTTTATCAGGTGGTTTGTTCTGGTTGTTCCTACAGTTTGTTTAATCTGATTGGTAAAAACCAATAATAAAAAACGCTACCGAAGGTAGCGTTTTTTTAGCTCTGTATTTTCTTGAAGCGGGTATTCAAGGTCTTACTTTTTCAGTAAAGCAAATACTTTGTTGAGTGGTAGCTTGTCTGCGGCAAAACCATAAAGTGCCGCAAAGGGGAGTGCGGTACGTGCTAAATAAGCTACACGCCATAAGCCACCGTGATTGGCACCATGCATCATCAGCTCTAATGGATGTTCAAGTTTGTTCTCTGGATTGGCTACAGAAGCAGGATTACGCAGATCATGGATCCATAAAGCCGCCATGATTGCATTGGTGGTTTCAGGTTTAAAGGCTTCAACATCAAACAAGCTTGCCCCATTAAATGCGGCTTTGAGCAATGGGTTTTTGGTGACAGAGTGGGTTGTAGTTGATGGCGCAATGTTTATGCTGACACGTTGACCTTCTGATCGAGCAAGCGTTGCACGCCACTGTTGAATACGTTTAGCCAACGCATAGTTCGGCCCTTGTTCAATCACTAAACAGTCGGTGATGCCATAAGACTTGTCATTATCCGACTCGACGAGGTCATGTAGGTTTTTCTTAAAGAACAGTTGCCCGCTGAGGGTTGAAATACTTTTACTGATCATCTGCTGCGTTTTAGAACGACCACTGAACTTTTGCTCAGATGCTGTAATGACTTCCTCTGGAACTGCATAGACATCGGTAGGTGTACACATATACATCAAACTGGTATCTGCTTTTTGCGCACTGACATATTGCATAATCGCATCCATTGCAACAGAAACACGGACATGTTTTTCACCATCCAAATACGCAATCGCGGCCAAATCTAACTGATGTGGGTTTTGTACCAACCATTGTGCAATTTCAGGCACTTGTGTCAGTAAGTTCGCACCAAGTTTTTCTTTAAGCACAGACACAGGTGTTTCCGCGCTCAAAGCTTCAACTGATGGGGCATATAGCGTGGCATTGCCGTGTTGAATGGTGTCTAAAATTTTGCTCCACACGCGGCTATTCGGTAAATCAACTGCCACAATATTGGCTTTCCATTGGGCTAACCATGTGAGTGGACCCGCTTCAGATGCCGCACCGAACAAAACCATTGTGCGATCTGATAAATCAAACCATTCAGGATGTTCCACACAAGCAATCAGTGCTTCAGCATGACTGGGTTCAATCACACCTGCATCTAACCACGTTTGGATTTGTGCAAGTAAAGCACCTCCTTTGAGTTGTTGGCCTTTATAAGGCACTGACCACTCAGGTGCAGCATCACTTTCACCTTTGAGTTTGATGGTGTGTAGCGGTGTCGTTTTAAGTGACATTACATCTTTGAGGAGATGCTTTTGGCCATCGCGATAAAACTCAAACACATTATGTGCTTTGTTGAGCCCATCTTGTGCCATTTGAATCGGTGCAATTTGATTACGAATCCCAAATTCAACTAAGGATTTAAAATAGCGTGGATATTGTTTACGCCAGTTCTTTTCTGTAAGTGCAGTAACAGAGCTTTGGTGATCAACATTGGCTAAGGCCTCTGCAATAATCTCTTTCCCTGTACGTGAGGTACTAACTTTTTGTGTTTTCGAGTAAATTGGAAATTGAAGACCATCTAAGGGATTGGACATGCAAGAAATCTCACTGGCATTTGCTATTTATATACAGTTGTAAACATTATCTATGCCAAATCAAATTCCTGCTTGGCATTTCATGCCAAATTTATGTAAAAATATATGTAATAAAAAAGCCTTCTGAATAGAAGGCTTTTGAGTTTAGCAGCGACCTTTTTTGGCCTGTCCGGGTGGGCAGAAATCGCCTTGGCCATGAGGATAATAAGAACGATCAGGATCGACGATGATACTCCCTTCAGGGGTGTGTACCGCACAGGCTGTAAAACTGAGACTGATCATCAAGGTTGCCAATATAGACATTATTTTTATCGCAATTTCCTTGGTTTATAGTTGTCCTGATGTTCATTGTAAAAATCAGGACCACCCATTGCTGTAGAAAAATGTTACTGAGCCTATATGCGTATGGATGCAATCCATGTGCAATCTAGGCGTTCGGCTTTAAATAGGTAACTGGGTTAATTTGTTCAGAAAGTGTGGGATAAGACGCGGCTCTAAAATTAAGGTCATGATGACCCCATAAGCAGCTCCCCAAAGGTGGGCGCTATGGTTGATGTTGGAGTTGCCTTTTTTACCTGACCAGATGCTATATGCCACGTACAACACTGCAAAAATAATCGCAGGTACGGGAATAAAAAATACAAAAATCAGCTTCCAAGGTTCAAACAACACATAAGCGAACAATACCGCAGAGACCGCACCAGAAGCACCAAGGCTTGCCCAGCGCACATCATTCTTATGTTTTAAATAACTTGGTAAAATGGCAAAAATTAAACCACCCAGATAAAACAAAATAAAACCTAACTCATAGAAGTATTGACGGTAAAAACTTTCAATGATGCTACCAAAGAAAAACAGGGTGAACATATTGAACAGGAGATGCATACCATCGGCATGAATAAAGCCATGTGTAATAAAACGATCGTATTGTCCACGTTGCATCGCAGGAGGCCAGAAAATCAGACGGTTCATCACGTTCTGATTTGAAAATGCCACCATAGAAATAATGACCGTAATAATAATGATCGTAACTGTATGATTAAAAGGTAAATCCAACATTTCTGAGATGTTCTGCATATAACTATCTTGTGGTCATAATGCCATTAAATTGAGCGAAAAGATGAACTTTCACAATAAATCCGACAATTTTGGTTGATTTTTTTTAATTACCCCGCATCTTCAGTTAAAATAGCAACTTCAGCTTGAGGAAATGATTGTTATGTCGACTGAGAACAGCAGCACTGCAGTTGCAGAGGAAATTCCAAACTTATTGATTACTCCGACTGCACAAGAGTATTTACGTGATTTATTAGAAAAACAAAATACACCGGGCATTGCTGTACGTGTATTTGTTGAAAATCCGGGTACACCACGTGCTGAATGTTGTATGGCATATAGTGCGCCTGAAGAAGTGATCCCAACCGATTACCGTCAAGATTATCCAGACTTTCCTGCGTATATCGACACACCGTCTATTCCATACTTATTAGATGCGGTGATTGATTACAACAAAGACCGTTTTGGTGGGCAGTTAACTTTCCGTGCCCCAAACTCGAAAGTACCACGCGTCGGTCCTGATGCATCGATTGAAGAGCGTATTACGTATATTCTTCAGTCTGAAATTAACCCAGGTCTAGCAGGGCATGGTGGTAACTGTGCATTGGTTGAAGTTGTTGAAGATGAAGAACATGGTTTAACGGCTGTACTGAAATTCGGTGGTGGTTGCCAAGGTTGTTCAGCAATTGATGTCACCTTGAAACAGGGTGTTGAAACGACTCTGCAACAACACATTCCTGAGTTACGTCGTGTGATTGACCAGACAGATCATACGCAGGCAGAAGGCGCGTACTTCAAATAATTTTTAAACCATTTTACCAAATAACCTCCTTAAATTAGGGGGTTATATTTTATCTAAAGGTAAAATGTAACTGAGAATAATTATCAATATTTATTGCAATATGTTTATCATTTGTTAAGATACCCTACGAAATTTACACAATCTCTCCTTCTTTTGTATTTGGGTGTATACGTTATGGGTAAAAATCTGACGAGATCAACTTTGGCTTTGGCTGTTGTAGGGGCAATGAGTTCATTTGCGATGGCAAATGACGTTGTGGAAACCACAAAAGAGAAAGAAGCAACACAATTACAGACGATTGTTGTTACTGCAGCAGGGTACGAGCAGGATGTTACACGGGCACCAGCCAGTATGACCGTAATTACAAAGGAAGAGCTCGAAAAACGACAATATAGTGATATTACTGATGTACTACGAAACACACCCGGAGTTGTAATTTCTGGAGCGGGTTCAGCTCAGACTGTAAGTATTCGTGGAATGGGGTCAAACTACACTTTATTTTTGGTAAATGGGAAACGCCAATACTCTAAAGATGTAAACCCAAATGGTGATGATAGTGGTTTTGAAAAAAATATTTTACCCCCAATGGCTGCTATTGAGCGAATTGAAGTAATCCGTGGCCCTGCATCTACATTGTATGGAACAGATGCTATGGGGGGGTTATTAATATCATTACGAAAAAAGTCAGTGATGAGTGGTCTGGAACGGTTGAATTAGGCACTGTTTTACAGGATCAAGGAAATTCTGGTGATATTAAAAATGGGACAATCTATTTGGCAGGCCCATTAATTGAAAATAAATTAGGTATGCAGTTGGGTGTAAACAAAAGTCAACGTAATGAAGATAGTTATATTGGTGGTTTTCGTGGTACAGAAGTAGAAAGTTTAAATTCTCGGTTTACATATTTAATTAACGATACACATGATCTTGAGTTAGAGGCAAACTTTACTAAACAGGAGTCAGAATCTACAGCTGGGAAAACAATTCTAAGTACAGGAACCGATTCTTATGGACGGAATTACAGAGACGTATTTAGCTTGACTCATAATGGTCATTATAGCGACTTATTAAGCAGTAGCTCATATATTCAATATGAGAATTCAAAAAACCCAGACCGTGTAAATAGCTCGACAGGTTTAAGTGGTATTGTGTTGGAAACTTGGCTTGCTAATTCACAATGGAATTTACAGTTAAGTAACCATAATTTAATTTCTGGTTTATATTTTAAAAATGAATCGCTTGTTGACCGTGCAACAAACCAAAATGCGGATTTGCCTATAGCTGAGTTGGAGCGTTGGGGATTTGCTATTTTTGCAGAGGATACATGGTCGATAACAGATCAGTTTAATTTAACTACTGGCTTACGGTATGACCATGATGAAAATTATGCTGGAAACTTCTCTCCACGTTTATATGGTGTCTACAATCCAACAGATGCATGGACATTTAAAGGCGGGGTCTCTACTGGCTACAAGCAACCTGACTTAAAGCAATCATCAAGCGATGTACACTCTGTAACAGGTAAGGGTAGTGCCTTCATTATGGGTAATGATGATTTAAAACCTGAAAAATCAGTAAGCTATGAATTTGGAACAGCATGGCAAGGGGATAAGTCTAAAACATCATTAACTGTATTCCATACTCAATATAAAGATAAAATTACAGAAGTTCGTGATTGTTCTTCACCAAATGGTAGTAACAGTAATTCAGCAACTTGGACATGTGCTGACCCATTTGGTCGTATAGACTCGACAACAGGTAACATTCGCTTATGGAACTTTATTAGCTCAAGAATTAATGTTGATGAGGCTATAATGCAAGGTCTAGAAGCGACATTTGATACAGAACTTGCCGACGGTGTGAATTTAAGTACAAACTATACTTATACAGAAACTGAGCAGAAATCAGGCGCTCTAAAAGGTGAGCCTTTGAATCAAATGCCAAAACATATGTTTAATGCGACGGTAGATTTTGATATTAATGAAACATTAGATGTTTGGACGCGTTTGCACTACAGAAGTGAAACATCCGCATATTTAGGTCGTGCCAGTATGTCTGAGCCTACACCAGCATATCAATTTTTAGATGTTGGTTTTAACTATAAATTTACACCAAGTTTGAAAGGAAAATTTGGTGTCTATAATATTCTGGATGAAAAAG
>OEQM01000365.1_pt1 | contig 9540 bp, 9 predicted proteins | sample 1539771 | NCBI WGS metagenome assembly OEQM01 (sample SAMEA3891240, study PRJEB23780) | metagenome | biome: terrestrial biome; feature: animal house; material: water of meat washing | place: Italy | collected 2015-05-12
TCGCCGACCAGCTTAAAAAACGGGGCATCACCCCGCTCGCCATCGGCAACGAGCCCTGGCAGCTGGCGGTGTTGTTTGAAACGGTGGCGCTCGGTGAGGGCGGTAAAGAATTCTATCGCAAGGCGTTCCTCGAGCAGGACAGCGCCACCCTGACCGGCCCCGACATGGTGCGGGTGCTGACCCGCTTCCAGCAGCTGCGCGCCTATGTGCCGCAAAAATACGCCGGTCTGAAGTGGCATCAGGCCACCAATCTGCTGGAGAGCGGTGGCGCCGCCATGCAGGTGATGGGGGACTGGGTGAAGGGGGAGCTGAGCGCGGGCAACTACCGGCCGGGTGAGGATATCGCCTGCCTGCCGAGCCCGGGCAGCGCCGGACTGTTCAGCTACAACCTCGACTCCATCGCCATGTTCAAACAGCGGGATCCGGCCCAGCTGCAGGCGCAGGGGGATCTGGCCCAACTGCTGATGACGCCGCAATTCCAGGAGGAGTTCAATCGGGTGAAGGGGTCGATCCCGGCGCTGACCAATCCCGACATGAGCAAGTTCGACCGCTGCGCCGTCCGCTCCTATCAGGATTTCCTGCTGGCGGAAAAGCAGGACAACCTGCTGCCCAGCATGGCGGAAGGGATGGCGACGCCGACCAATATGCGGCAGGCAATCCTCGATGTGCTGAGCAACTTCTTCAACGACCCCAAGGCCAACCCGGAGCAGACGGCGCTGCATCTGGAGCGGGCGATGCGCTCGACCCGCTGATCCGGGCACATTGCCAAACGGCAGAAATGACAAAGGCGGAATTGCTCCGCCTTTGTTGTTGAATCGTCATCCGATTCAGGATTGATCGTTCTCGTCCTCATCCTCGTCATAGTAATCGCTGAGCTCGATCCAGAGCCCCAACCCGACCATCACCATGGAGCCGAACCAGGTACCGGTGTTCCCGATCGGGCTGCCCATCACTATCATGGCGAAGGACAAGAACCCCATGCCTGCATAGGCTTGTAATCTGCCGTAGGAGACCTGCATATTCACCTCCTTGTTGAATATGGTTCAATTTTTATATTACTCGTCCGGCGCAAGCTGGATAGGGCCGAATAACATTTCGGTTACATATGCTGGTTGATGGGGCGTTTGTTTGATTATTTTTTAGCCCTGAGTATCATTGGCAGCCGAATAGGTTGAAGGTTGATAATAGATGAGTGATTTATTCTGCGGCGCAACTCACGAGTTGGACGCAATCGGGCTTCGTTGCCCGGAACCCGTTATGATGGTTCGCAAGAAAGTGCGGCTGATGGCGGATGGCGAGACCCTGCTGGTCAGCGCCGACGATCCTTCAACCACCCGCGACATCCCCAGTTTCTGCCGCTTTATGGATCACACCCTGGTCGCCAGCGAGACAGAGCAGGCCCCCTACCGCTATCTGATCCGCAAGGGTCAATAAGCCCCCGTACCGGAGCACTCCATGACAACCATTACCCGAATCGGCACCACCCAGCGTTGGTCAGACGTGGTCATCCACAATGGCACCCTCTACGTGGTGGAAGTGCCCGTCAGCGAAGAGGCCGACATCCACCAGCAGACCCGCGAAGTGCTGGCAAGCCTGCAGCGCCTGCTGGAAGCCAACGGCTCCGGCGTCGACAAGATCCTGATGGCCAATATCTATCTCAAAGACATTCAGGACATCGCTGCCTTCAACGAGCAGTGGGATGCCTGGATCCCGGCTGGCACCGCCCCCGTGCGCGCCTGCGTACAGGCCCGTCTGGCCCACGAAGGCTACAAGGTCGAAGTGCAGCTCACTGCCGCTGTCTAAGCAAAACGGGATGCCTGGCTCCCCTGATGCCGACACCGCACCGGTTCGCGCCTGCGTACAGGCCCGCCTGGCCCACGACGGTTACAAGGTGGAAGTGCAGCTCACTGCCGCTGTCTAAGCCGTCATACCGACAGCTGGATAGCAAAAGGCCCCGCCATCACTGGCGGGGCCTTTTCGTTACCAAAACCTGAACGACTTAGGCGGTCGGGGTCAGGGTAATGGTCACGCGACGGTTCTGGGCTTTGCCAGCGGCGGTGCTGTTGGTAGCAACCGGCTGATCCGGGCCCACGCCGGTGGTGGAGATGCGGCTACCTGCTACGCCCTGACCAATCAGCTGGGCGGCAACGGCATCGGCACGATCGCGGGAGAGCTTCATGTTCAGATCGCGGGAACCGGTGCTGTCGGTGTGACCGACCACGTTCAGGCGGGTCTTGTCGAACTCGGCAACCACCATGGCCACGCCGGAGAGGGTGTTGGCACCGGCCGCTTTCAGCTGGGCGCTGGAGCTGTCGAAGGTGACGTTGTTCGGCATATTGAGGATCAGCTGGTCGCCATTGCGGGTGACGCTGACGCCGGTGCCTTGCAGCTTCTCGCGCAGCTTGGCTTCCTGCACATCCATGTAGTAACCGATACCGCCGCCCAGCGCCGCACCTGCCGCCACGCCAGTCAGGATCCCCTTCTTGCGGTCACCCTTGCTGGAGGACATGGCACCGATTGCCGCGCCGGTTGCGGCACCGGCCAGCGAACCCCAGACCGCCTTGGAGGTCTGCTGCTCACCGGTGTACGGGTTGGTAGTACAGCCGCTCAGGGCCACGGCCAGCGCAACCGCCGGAACAATTGTCTTGAAATGCATGAAAAAAACCTCTGAAAAAACCGACTCAAAACCACAAAGCGCGCATTCTACCCCAGCCGCGTGCCAAGGTGTGACGTCAGGATACGGATTGCGCCCTCTTCTGGCGGATGGCCGCCATTATGCCGGGGTGCACTGGACAAGAGCTGAACACCGGACCATCCCCCATGACCGAGCCCCCGGCCACAAACGACAGCGGGCTGGCTGACGCCATTGACTACTATTGAAGGCACTATCAATAGATCTTTGAGGTCTCGCCATGTTTGCACTGCTTCGCAACCTCTCGATCCGCCATCTGCTGTTGGGCGCGAGCCTGGTTATCCTGCTGACCATGGTGCTGGGCGGCATCTGGCGCAGCACCCTGACCGATCGGCTCGGACAACTGCCAGAGCAGCTGATCACCAGCGCCAACCGGCAAATCACCCTGCAGGAGCTGCGTTATCACACCACTCAGGTGCAGCAATTTCTGACCGATGCAGCCGTCTCGGGGGAGCAGGACTCCGTTACCGAGGCGGAGCAGCATGCCCAGACTGCCCGGCAGCTGCTCGACACCCTGCCACAGTTGCAGAGTGCTCTCACCCCCTTGCTGGCCCGCCAACTGGAGACAGGAAAACGGATGGTCGATGCCTATCTCAAGGAGGGGCGCGAAGCGGGCAACCGCCTGATGAAACAGCCGGGCGAGGGATTTGACGCGATAACCGATAGCATCGCCACTCAGGTGGCAGGGGCGCTGGAGCAGCAACAACAACAGCTGATGGGTCAGGAGCGGGAGATCGCCAGCCAAAGCAGCGCCCTGCAAAGCCAGGATCTGCTGCTGCTCGTGGTCAGCCTCACCATCATCATGCTGATGTTGCTGCTGATCCATCTCAAGACGGTGCGGCCACTGCAACAGCTGATGACCCAGCTGGTCGAACTGGCCAACCACAGCCACAACCTCACGTTCCGGCTGCGCAGCCGCGGGCAGGATGAGTTCGCCTACCTCGCCACCGTCTTCAACCGCTTCCTCGACAATATCGACAGCCTGATCGGCTCGGTGCAGCAGGTCTCTCACAAGACCCACGACAAGATGGCGCTGCTGATGAACCATTCCGGCAGCACCCTGAGCAGCATGCAGCGGGCGCAGCAAAGTACCGACATGCTGGCGACCGCCATCAACGAAATGACCGCCACCGTCCACAACATCGAACACAACACCGAGCAGGCCAGTCAGGATACCCTGCTCACCCAGCAGCAGGCCCACGATGGCCAGCAGCAGGTGAGCCAGACCATCGCCCTGATCCGTCAGGTGGCCACCCATATCGAGCAATCCGCCGGTGAGGTGACCCGGCTGGATCAGGAGAGCAGCCAGATCGGCAACATTCTGCAGGTGATCAGCACCATCTCGGAACAGACCAACCTGCTGGCGCTCAACGCCGCCATCGAGGCAGCCCGGGCTGGCGAACAGGGGCGCGGTTTTGCAGTGGTCGCCGATGAGGTTCGCCAGCTGGCAACCCGCACCCAGGCCGCCACCGTCGATATCCAGCAGCGGATCGAAGCGTTGCAGAACAACACCCGCCATGCCGTCAGCACCATGCATACCACCCGCAATGTCAGCGAACAGGCGGTCAACCAGGCCGCGGGCACCGGCGAAACCCTCAATGCCATTGTCTCGGCCATTACCCGGGTCGCCGACATGAATGGTCAGATCGCCACGGCAGCCGAGCAACAGGCTCAGGTCGCGGAAGAGACCAATCGCAACGTCATGCAGGTTGCCAATATTGCTCGTGAATGCCTCGAGCTGGCCCGCGAGAGTCGGGCCCACACGCGCGACCTGAACCAGTCCAATGAGGAGATCAGCCTGATCAGCGACCAGTTCGAGGTGAGCCAGCAGCAATCAACGGGCCATGAACACGACCTGCTGCGCTGGAACGAGACATTCATGGTGGGTGTGGCGAGCGTGGATCGTCAGCACCAGGGCCTGTTCGATGCGATGAACCGCTTCTACCACGCGGTCAGTGATAACAGTCCGGCGCAGGTGCGCAAACAGCGGCTGGACGAGCTGCTCAAGCTCGCAATTCAGCACTTTGCCGACGAGGAGCGCAGTATGGAACAGGCGCGCTATCCCGAGCTGCAACGCCACAAACAGGAGCATGCCAGGCTGCTGGCCGAGCTGGGCAACCTGATCCGCCGCGAAGATGGCGACGAACAGGATCTCAACATGGAGATGATCATCTTCCTCAAGAGCTGGCTGCTCAACCATATCCTGAAGGTGGACAAGCAATACAGCGAGTGCATGGTAAAGGCGGGAGTTGCGTAAGCCGCCACCCGGCGACCAGATGCAAAAAGGCTCCCGTTTTCGGGAGCCTTTTTCTTGTCACACTGTTTGGCTGCCAGCGGTTGGCCTGATCGGGCCACTGCCATGACGCGAGGATCAGCGGCGGCGGATATCCCGCGCATCTTCCCGCACATCCTGCTTGAACTGGCGCTTGTCCTGACGGCAGTCGACGTTGTTCAGGTACTCTTCCTGACGGCAATCCTGCTTCATGTCGCGAGCCTGCGGGCGGCCATCCTGACGCACATCGCGGGCATCCTGACGGGCGTCCTGATGACCGGTGTAGCTATCCTGACGAACATCCCGAGCGTCGCTGCGGGCATCCTGACGAATGTCGCGCGCCTCTTTGACCGCCAGCGCAGGCAGTGAGGTCAGCAGGGTGGCGCAAGCCAGGATCAGGGCGCGGCAGGCGCGTCCGCGAACAGTGATGAAAGACATGAATGACTCCTTGATTGGGGAGCGCAATTCTGAACGGCCATCACTGTATCCCGACTGAACCGGATGCCACAAAGGGGCTCAATCCGGCTTCTTTTGCTGCTCTTTTTGGCACTCGGCGTGGCAAGGACAGCTGACCAGATGATCGTTCACCATCCCCACCGCCTGCATAAAGGCGTAACAGATGGTGCTGCCGACGAAGTTGAAGCCGAGCTTCTTGAGCGCTTTCGACATGGCATCCGACTCCGGCGAGGTCGCCGGAATATCGCCGTTGCCCTGCCGCTGGTTGACGATGGGGGCGCCGCCGACAAAGCCCCACAGGTAGTCGGCGAAGTCGATCCCCTGCTCCTGCAACGCCAGATAAGCGCGGGCATTTCTGATGATCGACTGCACCTTGAGCCGGTTGCGGATAATGCCGCTGTCCTGCATCAGCCGCTCCACATCCTGCTCGTCGAAGCGGGCAATCTGCACCGGATCAAAGTCGGCATAGGCGCGGTAATAGCTCTCGGTGCGCTTGAGGATGGTGATCCACGACAGCCCCGCCTGCTGGCCGTCGAGGCAGAGCTTGGCAAACAGCTCGCGGGAGTCATAGACCGGCCTGCCCCACTGTTTGTCATGGTATTCAATGTATTCCGGGTCTTTGGTCACCCAGGCGCAGCGCAGTTCCATTTCCTCTCCCTCGTTATTTCAGCGGTTTGCCCGACCCTGCCCACTCTGCAGGCGGCACTGCTCACATCATATACCGGACATCCCGCCCGACCAGCCACAGCGCAGCACCATCCCGCGAATCCGCTGCAATTTCGCCTATTATCCGACCATGCCAGACGGTATACTCCCTCGGTTCACATTCAGCAAATCTTGCTCTGATTTTCACTTCGCGCGAAAAAAATTATGCAAAAATTCGATGTCAAAACCTTTCAGGGCCTGATCCTGCAGCTGCAGGACTATTGGTCCCGCCAGGGCTGTACCATCATTCAGCCGCTGGATATGGAAGTGGGTGCCGGTACTTCCCACCCCATGACCTGTCTGCGTGCCCTGGGCCCGGAGCCCATCGCCTGCGCTTACGTGCAACCGTCCCGCCGTCCGACCGACGGCCGCTACGGTGAAAACCCGAACCGCCTGCAGCACTACTACCAGTTCCAGGTGATCATCAAGCCTTCCCCCGACAACATTCAGGAACTCTATCTGGGCTCCCTGAAAGAGCTGGGCATGGATCCTGAAATCCACGACATCCGCTTCGTGGAAGACAACTGGGAAAACCCGACTCTGGGTGCCTGGGGTCTGGGTTGGGAAGTGTGGCTGAACGGCATGGAAGTGACCCAGTTCACCTACTTCCAGCAGGTTGGCGGCCTCGAGTGCAAGCCGGTCACCGGCGAGATCACCTACGGTCTCGAGCGTCTGGCCATGTACATTCAGGGCGTAGACAGCGTCTACGATCTGGTCTGGTCTGACGGCCCGCTGGGCAAGACCACCTACGGCGACGTGTTCCACCAGAACGAAGTGGAGCAATCCACCTACAACTTCGAACACGCCGATGTGGAGTTCCTGTTCCACTGCTTCGAGCAGTACGAGAAGGAAGCCCAGAATCTGCTGGCACTGGAAAAACCGCTGCCGCTGCCTGCCTACGAGCGCATCCTCAAAGCCGCTCACTCCTTCAACCTGCTGGATGCCCGCAAGGCCATCTCGGTCACCGAGCGTCAGCGCTACATCCTGCGCATTCGCACCCTGACCAAGGCCGTGGCAGAGGCATACTACGCCTCCCGCGAAGCGCTGGGCTTCCCTATGTGTCAGCGCAGTGAGAACAAGCAAGGTTAAGGAACGGACATGGCACAACATACATTTCTGGTAGAGATCGGTACTGCTGAGCTGCCGCCCAAAGCCCTGCGCTCCCTGGCCGAAGCCTTTGCCGACAACTTCAAAGCCGAACTGACCAAGGCCGATCTGGCCTTCGGCGACGTCGAGTGGTTTGCCTCACCGCGCCGTCTGGCGCTGAAGGTGAGCGAGCTGGCTGGCGAACAGCCGAGCAAGAGCGTCGAGAAGCGCGGCCCGGCCGTGGCTCAGGCGTTCGATGCCGAAGGCAAGCCGACCAAGGCTGCCGAAGGCTGGGCCCGTGGCAACGGCATCACCGTTGAGCAGGCCGAGCGTCTGGTCACCGACAAGGGCGAGTGGCTGGTTCACACCGCCAAGGTCGAAGGCCGTCCGGCCGTCGATCTGCTGGGCGAGCTGGTTAGCCAAGCACTGGCCAAGCTGCCGATCCCGAAAATGATGCGCTGGGGCGACAAGACCATCCAGTTCGTGCGTCCGGTCTTCACCGTGACCCTGCTGCTGGATGGCGAGCTGGTTCCCGCCCACATTCTGGGTATCGACTCTGCCCGCACCCTTCGCGGCCACCGCTTTATGGGCGAGAGCGAGTTCACCATCGACAACGCCAGCCAGTACCCGCAGATCCTGCAGGAGCGCGGCATGGTGATTGCCGACTTTATGGCGCGCAAGGCCAAGATCAAGGCTGACGTCGAAGCGGCCGCTGCCGCCTTCGGTGGCGTGGCCGATCTGGACGACGCCCTGCTGGAAGAAGTGACCGCACTGGTCGAGTGGCCGGTGGTGCTGACCGCCAACTTCGAAGAGAAGTTCCTGGCCGTTCCGGCTGAAGCGCTGGTGCACACCATGAAGGGTGACCAGAAGTACTTCCCGGTCTACGACAAGAACGGCAAGCTGCTGCCGAAGTTCATCTTCGTCACCAACATCGAGTCCAAAGACCCGAGCCAGATCATCAGCGGCAACGAGAAGGTGGTTCGCCCCCGTCTCTCTGACGCCGAGTTCTTCTTCAAGACCGACCTCAAGCAGACCCTGGCCTCCCGCCTGCCGCGCCTTGAAACCGTGCTGTTCCAGCAACAGCTGGGCACCGTCAAGGCCAAGGTCGAGCGCATCGAGACCGTCGCCGGCTTTATCGCCGAGCGTATCGGCGCCGACGTGGCTCAGGCCAAGCGTGCCGGTCTGCTCTCCAAGTGTGACCTGATGACCAACATGGTCGGCGAGTTCACCGACACCCAGGGTGTCATGGGGATGCACTACGCCCGTCACGATGGCGAAGACGAAGCGGTGGCCGTGGCCCTCAACGAGCAGTACATGCCGCGCTTTGCCGGTGATGCCCTGCCGTCCGGTCTGGTTGCCTGCGCCGTCGCGCTGGCCGACAAGTTCGACACCCTGGCCGGTATCTTCGGCATCGGCATGCTGCCGAAGGGTGACAAGGACCCGTTCGCCCTGCGTCGCGCCGCCATCGGTGCCCTGCGCATCATGACCGAGAAGCAGCTGGATCTGGATCTGGTTGAACTGGTTGAAGAAGCGGTACGCGTCTACGGCGACAAGCTGACCAACAAAACCGTCGTCACCGACGTGGTCGACTTTATGCTGGGCCGCTTCCGCGCCGCCTATCAGGACGAAGGCATCGGTGCCGACGTGGTGCTGGCCGTACTGGCCCGCCGCCCGACCCGTCCGCTCGACTTCGATCGTCGCGTCAAGGCCGTCAGCCACTTCCGCACGCTGGATGCCGCACTGGCACTGGCTGCCGCCAACAAGCGCGTGAGCAACATTCTGGCCAAGGTCGAAGGCGAGTTGCCGACTGCCGTCAAACCGGAACTGCTGGTCGATGCCGCCGAGAAGGCGCTGGCCACCCAGGTTGCCGAACTGCAAGCCGAACTGGCCCCGCTGTTCGCTGCCGGTGACTATCAGGCTGCCCTCACCCGTCTGGCCGCCCTGCGCGAGCCGGTCGATACCTTCTTCAACGAAGTGATGGTGATGGCCGACGACGAAGCCCTCAAGGCCAACCGTCTGGCGCTGCTGAACAACCTGCGCAACCTGTTCCTGCAAGTCGCGGATATCTCCCTGCTGCAGTGATCTTGGTTGGGTTGAGTGATATTAAAAACGGCGCCGTTAAGGCGCCGTTTTTTTGAACACTTTATGATATTGAATATACGTTTAACTAAAGATATAGTGTTCAAAATATAATTAGGATGAACCGTAAACATGGAACTAGCAAATATAATCGTAAGCTTTTTTCTAACCGGTGTCGTTGGTCTATATGTATCAAGTCGCTTCCAAGAGAAGAACTTTCTGCATCAAATAAAGACTAATCGTTCAGAAC
>OEQM01000368.1_pt1 | contig 9502 bp, 4 predicted proteins | sample 1539771 | NCBI WGS metagenome assembly OEQM01 (sample SAMEA3891240, study PRJEB23780) | metagenome | biome: terrestrial biome; feature: animal house; material: water of meat washing | place: Italy | collected 2015-05-12
TGTCAGCAGAGTGGGACAGCTCCTCGGTGGAGTGGGAGACCTTGGCGATGATCCCCTTGAGGGTGGTCTGCATACCGCCGAGCAGGCCGATCAGGCTCTCTTTCGATCCTGGCGGCACCTTGATGGGGCGCGAGAAGTCCCCTTCCGCCATCATATGGAGATCGGTCTTGAGCTGTTCGACCGAGGTGCCCACCAGATCGAGCAGGGAGCGATAGGTGCGCCAGAGGAAGAACATCAACACCAGACCGAGGGCGATAAAGAGATAGCGCAGCATATCGGTATTGGCGATGGCGCTCTCGACTGCCTCATGGTTGCGCTGCTCCATCATCACGTAGAAGTCATCGATGGGGGACATGATGCGCCCCTTGTTCTGGTGATAGGCCTTGTCATGCATCATGGCGATGGCTTTTTGCTGGTTGGCAACCGGGTCGCCATCGCTCTGCTGCACCAGCTTGAAGGCGGCGACCTCGGTGTTGACCAGCGCATCCGAGTTGTTTTTGGCCTCGTTCAGTTTGGCGAGCTCACCGTCGGTGAAACCGGCATCCTTCATCAGGTCGATCAGGCCACGGCGAACATTGCTGTCGGGGCGGGGATTCTGGCCGTTGGCGGCGACAAAGTCCCAGTAGATACGGTTGTAGCCATCCGGTCTCGGCTGTTCGCCGTTGCGAATGGCCAGGATCCGCATGTACTGCTGCTCGTAGGCTGGATCCTTGGTGATGACGTAGGTGCGCCCGAGTCGGGTCAGATCATCGGAGGATTGGCGCAGTTCGTCGGCCAGCAGGTAGGAGACATATTGTTGTCGATAACTCTCTTCCAGTTGTTTACCCGCCCAGCTGTAGGCGAAAAACACCAGTGACAGCAGGATCAGGGTGATGACGGATAGCAGCAGGTTGAGCTGAAAGGCGGGCTTGTTCTGTTCCATGGTATGGGCGTCCTTTCCCTATGGCTGAGTGTCGTATGGAGCATCGCCAAGTCAATGGCTGGCAAGGCTTTTTGCTCTGAGAGTATAGGAAGGGAAACTCACTGATGAAGGCCGTGGGGACAAATTAAGGGCGGATCAGGTGAACAAGTGTGGATAAAGATGACCGGGGTCAATTCCCCGGTCATCTGGGGTGGCGTGAGTTAATGCGGCCCGATCACCCGATCATAGGATTTCAAGGTCGGTGAGCGGCACGGCGCAGCAGGCAAGGATCTTGCCCTCGGCCCGCTCGGCGGCGGTGATGGCGGGGGCGTCGGGGTGATCCACCTCGCCCGAGATCAGCGTCTGTTTGCAACTGCCGCAGATGCCGGCGCGGCAGCTCCATGGCAGCTCTACACCTTGCTTGTTGGCCTGATCCAGCACAGTGCCCTGATTGTTGCCGGTAAAGGCTTGGGCGCCGATACGCAGTTGCACCGCCTGATGGGGGCGGGCCACCGAGAGAATGGCGCCGCCAAAACTCTCCTGTTTGATCCGTGCGGCTGGAACGCCGAGGGCTGCAACTTTGGCGGCAGCATCGGCCATAAAGCCGTGGGGGCCACAGATAAAGACCTCTTTTTCGGCCAGCCCTTTGACCAGTTGCAGATGCTCATCATTGAGTCGCCCTTGCAGCCCCTGCCAGTGATTGTCCGGCTGGCTCAGGATAATGGTGAGGGTCATCCCCTGCTGCGCCATGGCGTGCAGTTCGCTGGCGGCGGGAATGTCCGCTTCGCTGCGGCACAGGTGCATAAAGTGAACCTCTTCCAGCTCCCCGCGTAGCGCCAGGGTGCGGGCTATCGCCAGCATGGGGGTGACGCCGGAGCCTGCGGAGAGCAACAGGAGGTTGCGCTCGGACCCTAAGTGAAACTCGCCAGCGGGGTTGGCGGCCAGCAGCCGATCACCCACCTGCAACTGCTGGTGCAGCCAGTGGGAGATGCGGCCACCCTCCACCTTCTTGACGCTGATGCTGTAACGCTCCGGGTGATCCGGTGTGGAGCTCAGGGTATAGCGCCGCTGGATCCGTTCATTTTTGATATCGAGGCTGATGGGCAGATGCTGGCCCGGCAGGTAGTCGGGCAGGGGCTCGCCATCGGCGGCTTCGAACCAGAAGGTCTCCAGATCCCGCGCCAGCGGTTCGCGGGCCACGCAGACCAGCTCCCGCTTCTTCGGCGCGGCGGCGGGATAGACCACCGGACGGGTACGCTCCAGCACCTCGATCTCGCTGCCTGCCTCAATCCACCCCTCGTTCAGCGCCACCAGATTCTGGCCGAAGTAGACCTCGCCATCCTCGCCACGGCGGTAGCGGGTGAGGGTGGCCAGCGGCTCTTTCAGGGCGTTGAAGCGATCGGTGCCCGCTTCCACCGTGGTCATGATGCAGCGGCTGCAGGGCTTGACCACCTTGAATTCCACCTCGCCGATGCGGATGCGCACCCAGCTGTCCTCCTCGAAGGGCTGGGTATTGCTTGCCACCAGATTGGTGCGGAACTGGCTCATCTGGTGCAGCGCATCGGAGCGCAGATTGAGATCCTCAAGGGAAGCCTGGCTTATCAGCAGCAGCGGATAACCGTCGGCAAAGCTGACCCGGGTGCCGGTCTTCTCGCGAAAGCGATCAGAGGTTTCACCCAGCCAGAGCAGTTGCACCGTCTCCCCTGCCACCCGGCTCAGCCACCCATCGGCTTTGGGGTCGGTGTGCAGGGCGGTGAAACGGTCGCTCCAGACTCCGGTAGCTTGCGGGGCGCGGCTGAAGTCGGCCTCTTGCAGGGTGAGCGGTTCAAAGCCCGGATAGCGCAGTTGCAAGCCTCCTTCGATGGGGGTGGCCACGACCTGTTGCAGCTGGGGATGGGTACGGGCGGTGATAAAGGTGCCGTCCGGTTTGACCACCATGTAGCGGCGATCCCCTGCCAGTCCCTCTTCGGTCACCCGGGCGCGAGCCAGCGGCATACCTGCAGTCGATTTGATGGGGTAGAGGTGAATGCTGTCTAGCCTGGGCATCTTCATATCCTTGTGACGCGGCGCGATCGCCTGGAAAAAGGGGAACATAACGGTTCCCCGGCGATCCGGCAATCCTTTCAAGGGGGCGGTCTATAGTTGGGAAAACAGAACAAGAGGGCATCGGGATGAAAATAAGCTGGTTGCTGGCGGGGAGCCTTTTTTGCCACGGGCTCTGGGCGCAGGAGCTGACCCTGACCACGGGAGAGTATCCCCCTTACTGCTCCGAGACGCTGAAATATCAGGGGCTTATCCCCCATGTGGTGAGCGAGGCATTCAAGAGTGAAGGGGTGAGCGTCAAGTTCCAGTTTTTGCCCTGGAAGCGGGCCTTTCGCTTGTCGGAGGAGGGGGTGGTGGATGGCACTGTCCACTGGTATGAGTCGAGCGAGCGGCGCAAAACCCATCTCTACAGCGATCCCATCCTGAGCGAGACCTATGTCTGGTTCTATCTCAAGTCCGATCCGCTGGAATGGCGTGGCTATCAGGATCTGGCGGATCGCAAGCTGGCTGCGGTCAGTGGCTATACCTACAATGCAGATTTTTTTGCAGCCATCGCGCAGGTGCCGCTGCAGGTGCAGTTCGTCACCCGGCTGCGCCAGAGCTTCGATCTGCTGCTCTCCGGCCGCGCCGACCTGACCCTGGAGAACATCGATGTCGGCTACTACTCCCTGCGTCAGTTCTACCCGGCCAGCACGGTCGATCTCTTTGCAACCCATTCAAAACCCGTGATGAAAGTTGAAGGTCACCTGCTGATCAGCCGCAAGCGTGCCAACGCTGACGAGCTGATCAAAACCTTCAATCGGGGGCTCGCCAAACTGAAAGCCAGCGGTCAGCTGGAGAAGATGTTACTTGAGTCACGTTCTGGTCTCTATGAACCATAAAGTGCAACATTTTTTGATCCTGATTCGCTAATCAGTACAAAAAAGCGGCCATTATCGACTCAGTTCCCAGTTTCTAACGCTTTCGCTTCTTCCCCATCCGGCCACCGTCCGCTTCGGCTACACGGTATCAAGCGCCATCGGGTGGGGCCTGTCACACAAAAAGAAGAAAGCAATGTATGAGCAAACAACTGGACATGACCCCATTGCCGGATCTCTCCCTGAAAACGGGAACAGGCCCGGTGCGTACCCGGCTACCCGTTTGGCGGCCGGCCCTGCCACCCTGCAATCACGCCTGCCCGGCCGGAGAAAATATCCAGGCCTGGCTCTCTTTGGCGCAGGCCGGCCGTTTTGAGGCGGCCTGGCAGACCCTGATCGAAGAGAACCCCTTGCCCGCCATTCATGGCCGGGTCTGCTATCACCCCTGCGAGAGCGCCTGCAACCGCGGTCAGGTGGATGAATCCGTCTCCATCCACGCCATCGAGCGTTTCCTCGGCGACGAGGCGCTGGCCCGTGGTTGGCAGCCTGCGCCACCTGCCCCTGCCAGCGGCAAGAAGGTGCTGGTCATAGGCGCTGGTCCCTCCGGCCTCTCCTGCGCCTGGCACCTCAACCGGCTCGGCCATCAGGTGGAGATCCGCGAAGCGGGGCCGCTGGCGGGCGGCATGCTGCGCTTTGGTATTCCCGCTTACCGTCTGCCCCGCGATGTGCTGGATCGGGAGGTGGCCCGCATCGTGGCGGCCGGGGTGACGCTGACCCTCAACCACAAGGTGGAGGATGTGCTGCGCGAGCGCGACGAGGGGGGCTTTGACGCCGTCTTTATGGCCATCGGCGCCCATCTGGCCAAGCGGGTCGATATTCCGGCCCGGGAAGCGGGCAAGATCCTCGATGCGGTGAGTTTCCTCGAACAGGCCAGTCTGGCCGAAGAGCAGGGCTTGCCGCCCCCCAAACTGGGACGGCGGGTGGCCATCTACGGCGGCGGCAATACCGCCATGGATGCGGCCCGTACCGCTCGTCGCCTCGGGGTGGAAGAGGCGATGATCATCTACCGCCGCGACCGGGATCATATGCCGGCCCACGCCTTTGAAGCCGATGAGGCCGAGGAGGAGGGGATCAAGATCAACTGGCTGCGCAGCATCCGCCAGCTCGACAACACCAATATCGAGGTGGAGGTGATGGCGCTGGATGCCGAGGGCAAGCCGGTGCCCACCGGCAAGTTTGAAACCCTCGAAGCGGACTCCCTTATTCTGGCGCTCGGTCAGGAGGTCGACCTCTCGGTGCTGGAGAGCATTCCCGGCGTGCGGGTCAACAAGGAGGGGGTGGTGCAGGTGGCGGGCAACCTGATGACGGATGTGCCGGGTCTGTTTGCGGGCGGCGACATGGTGCCCTCCGAGCGCACCGTCACCATCGCCACCGGCCACGGCAAGAAGGCGGCGCGCCATATGGATGCCTGGCTGCGCGGTCGCCACTACCACAAACCGCTCTCCTACCCGCTGGTGGGGCCGGAGCAGTTGCAACTCTGGTTCCAGACTCATGCCCCGGCCAGCAGTCAGCCGGTCAAACCGGCGTGGGCGCGGGATGACTTTGGCGAGATCATCGGCGGGCTGGATGAGGTGGCCGCCCGCTACGAGGCGGCGCGCTGCTACTCCTGCGGCAACTGCTTCGAGTGCGACGGCTGCTATGGCAGTTGCCCCGAGCAGGCCATCGCCAAGCTGGGGCCGGGCAAGGGCTATCAGGTGGATGCCGAGCGCTGCACCGGCTGCGGTGCCTGCCACGACCAGTGCCCTTGTCACGCCATCGAGCTGCGCCAACCGGAGGAGTCCCAATGAAACATGAACTGATCATGGTCGACGGCAACGAAGCCGCGGCCCGGGTGGCGTACCAGCTGAGCGAAGTGTGTGCCATCTACCCCATCACCCCGAGCTCGACCATGGCCGAACTGGCCGATGCCTGGGCGGCGGAGGGGCAGACCAACCTGTGGGGCAACATCCCCACAGTGGTGGAGATGCAGAGTGAAGGGGGGGCGGCCGGTACGGTACACGGCGCCCTGCAGGCGGGGGCGCTCGCCACCACCTTCACCGCCAGTCAGGGGCTGATGCTGATGCTGCCCAACATGTACAAGATCGCCGGTGAATTGACCTCGGCGGTGTTCCATGTGGCGGCCCGCTCGCTGGCGGCGCAGGGGCTGTCGATTTTTGGCGACCATCAGGATGTGATGGCGGCGCGCAGCACCGGCTTTGCCATGCTCGCCTCCGGCTCGGTGCAGGAGGCGCAGGACCTGGCCTTGGTCGCCCACAGCGTCACCCTGCAGTGCCGGGTGCCCTTTATCCACTTCTTCGACGGCTTTCGCACCTCCCACGAGGTGAACAAGATCACCGCCCTGCATCGGGATGAAATTCGCGCCCTTATCGACAACGACTGGGTGCGCGCTCACCGCGCCCGGGCCCTCAACCCGGATCATCCGGTGATGCGCGGCACCGCCCAGAACCCGGATACCTATTTCCAGTCCCGCGAGAGCGTCAACCCCTTCTACGAGGCGGTACCGGCGCGGGTGCAGCAGTGCATGGACAACCTCGGCGAGCTGACCGGCCGCCACTACCGGCTGGTGGAGTACCACGGCGCGCCCGATGCCACCGACGTCATCGTGCTGATGGGCTCGGGGGCGGCCACCGCCCGCACCACCGTGGATTGGCTCAACCGGCAGGATCGCAAGACCGGGGTGCTGGTCATTCGCCTCTATCGCCCCTTCCCGGTACAGGCGCTGCTCGATGCGCTACCGCAGAGCGTGCGGCGCATGGCGGTGCTGGATCGCACCAAGGAGCCGGGCGCCGGTGGCGAGCCGCTGCTGCTGGATGTGCAGAGCGCGCTGATCGACGGCTTGCAGCGCGGCCTTATCAAGCGGCTGCCCTGGCTCAGTGGCGGTCGCTATGGCCTCTCTTCCAAAGAGTTCACCCCCGCCATGTGCGCGGCGGTGTTCGAGGAGCTGGCATCCGATGCGCCGCGCCCGCGCTTTACCGTGGGGATTGTCGATGACGTGTCGGGCCTCAGTCTGGCCTGGCACCCCATCGGCGATCTGGAGCCCGCCAGTCGGGTGCGGGCGCTCTTCTTCGGCCTCGGTGCCGACGGCACGGTGGGCGCCAACAAGAACAGCATCAAGATCATCGGCGAGCTGGAGGGGTTCCACGCCCAGGGCTACTTCGTCTACGACTCCAAGAAGTCGGGCTCGCGCACCGTCTCCCACCTGCGCTTTGGCCCCGAGCCCATCGACGCCCCCTGGCTTATCGAGCAGGCGAGCTTTATCGGCTGCCACCAGTGGGGCTTTGTCGAGTCGGTGGATCTGCTGGAACATGCCGCCGAAGGGGCGACCCTGCTGCTCAATGCTCCCTATGAGCCTGAGCAGGTCTGGGCCGAGCTGCCCGAGCGGCTGCGTGCCCGCATCCGCGCCCTCGATATCCGCCTCTACTGCATCGATGGGGATCGGGTGGCCGAGCAAAACGGCATGGGCAATCGCATCAACACCATCATGCAGACCTGCTTCTTCGCGCTGGCTGGCATCTTGCCGCGGGATGAGGCGATTGCGCTGATCAAGGAGAGCATCGAGAAGAGCTATGCCCGCAAGGGGCCCGAGGTGGTGGCGCGCAACTTCGCGGCGGTGGACGACACCCTGGCCCACCTCCATCAGGTGGCCATCCCGGCCGGTGAGGAGCAGATCAGCGACTATCCGTTGCCGCTGGCACCGGGTGGCAGCGAGTTTGTCCAGCGGGTCACTGGCGAGATGCTGGCGGGGCGCGGCGATCTGATCCCCGTCTCCATGCTGCCGGTGGATGGCACTTACCCCACCGCCACCAGCCGCTTCGAGAAGCGGGATATCGCCCGCGAGATCCCGATCTGGCACTCCGATATCTGCATCCAGTGCGGCAACTGCGTCTTTGTCTGCCCCCACGCGGCGCTGCGGGCCAAGTTCTACCATCAGGACTGGCTGGCGACCGCCCCCGAGGCGGCGCAGTCGGTGCCCGTCACCGCCAAGGGCTTCCCCGACAGCCGCTACACCTTGCAGCTCTATCCGGAGGATTGCACCGGCTGCGGCCAGTGCGTGCAGGCCTGTCCGGTGCGGGCCGGGGCCGATGAGGAACACGAGGGCGAGCGCGCCATCACCATGATGGACAAGGCGCCGCATCTGGCTGGCCAGAAACAGGCGCTGCGCTGGTTCGAGAGCCTGCCCTGGCCTGCCCGCGAGCGGGTGGACTTCTCCACGGTGCGCGGTGCCCAGTTCCTCGAACCCCTGTTCGAGTTCTCCGGCGCCTGCGCCGGCTGTGGCGAGACCCCCTATCTCAAGCTGCTGACCCAGCTGTTTGGCGATCGCATGCTGGTGGCCAACGCCACCGGTTGCTCCTCCATCTATGGCGGCAACCTGCCGACCACGCCGTGGGCCAAGAACGGCGAAGGGAAGGGGCCGGCCTGGTCGAACTCCCTGTTTGAGGACAACGCCGAGTTTGGCTTTGGTTTTCGTCTCACCGCCGATCAGCATCACGGTCAGGCGGTGGCGGCCCTCGAAGCGATGAAGGGGGAGCTGGGCGCAGAGCTGGTCGATACCCTGATTAGCGCCCCGCAGCGGCTGGAGTCGGAGATCCGCGCCCAGCGTACCCGGGTCGCGCAAGTGCGGGAGCGGCTGGAAGAGGTGAAATCCGGCAAGGCCCGCGAGCTGCTGTCACTCATCGATCAGCTGGTGCGCCGCTCGGTCTGGATCATCGGCGGCGATGGCTGGGCCTATGACATCGGCTCGGCGGGGCTCGATCATGTGCTCGCCTCCGGGCGCGATGTGAACGTGCTGGTGATGGATACCGAGGTCTACTCCAACACCGGCGGCCAGATGTCGAAATCGACCCCGCTCGGTGCCGTCGCCAAGTTCGCGGCGGGGGGCAAGACGCTGGCCAAGAAGGATGTGGCGCTGCAAGCCATCTCCTACGGCAACGTCTATGTTGCCCGCATCGCCTTTGGTGCCAACCCGCAGCAGGCGCTACAAGCGTTGCGCGAGGCGGAGGCCTATCCGGGCCCGTCGCTTATCATCGCCTACAGCCACTGCATCGCCCACGGCATCGACATGGAGTTTGGCCTGACCCAGCAAAAACGCGCCGTGGCCTCCGGTCACTGGCCGCTGATGCGCTACAACCCGGTACTGCGCAGTGCGGGGCAGAACCCCTTCAGCCTCGACAGCCTGCGCCCCTCCATTCCCCTTGCTGAATATCGGCAGGAGGAGACCCGTTATCGGGTGCTGGCCCAGAGCCATCCGGAGGAGGCCGAGCGGCTGATGCAGGTGGCGCAAAAAGTGGCGTGGCAGAAGTGGGCCACCTACGAGGAGATGGCCACCCGCGAGGCCAGCCATTTCCATCCGCCGGTGTGAGGATGGGGGAAATAGGTATGACGAAGCGGGCCAATGGCCCGCTTTCTTTGTATTCGGTATGTGCAAGTTGTGTATATAGGAGAATTCATAAATCGAATCGTAGACATGTCAGATATGAAATTCATGCATATGCAAAATATAACGATTTTGTTGATCTCTCTGGTAGATAAAGGCAGGATCTATAAAAGATGCTTTAATGTGAGCATGTTGAGTTGTTATGCGAGTTATTAACCAAGGAGGATGAAATTAAATATTTAAATCTAAATGGTGTACCAACAGATG
>OEQM01000370.1_pt1 | contig 9435 bp, 8 predicted proteins | sample 1539771 | NCBI WGS metagenome assembly OEQM01 (sample SAMEA3891240, study PRJEB23780) | metagenome | biome: terrestrial biome; feature: animal house; material: water of meat washing | place: Italy | collected 2015-05-12
GCTCAGCTGCACGAGTCGAATGCCATCCTCTACGACGCGGCATCGGTACCCTTGCTGCCTGCCAAACCAAACAAGATGCTGTTTCTGCTGATGGTGGTGATCATGGCGGGCATGGTTGCCGTGCTGGCCGTCATCACTGCCGGAGCACTGCGCAATACCCTGGATCGTCTGAGCCAGCTGGTCTCCCAGCTCGGTGGGCGGGTGCTTGGCGAAATCCCGCGGCTGGCAGCCTTGCAGGATCAGAGTGCCCTGCTGCGGGTGGGGGCGGTCAATCCCAGAGTAGGTGCCAGTGCCGATGACCTCTACGCCATCATGCGGCTGGAGCCGGGTCAGCTGCAGCGCATCATGATCACCTCGACCCGTGCTGGTGAGGGCAAGTCGACGCTGGCGGCACTTTGCGCCGCCAGCTTTGCCCGCCATGAGCGGGTGCTGCTGGTGGATGGGGATCTGCGCCGGGGCGCCCTCGGTCGCCAGTTGCTGGGGCAGGAAGCCAGACCGGGGTTGGCCGAGCTGCTCTCAGGCGAAGCCGACTTGGCTGCCTGTCTGGTGCCAAAAGAGGGATTGACCCTGCTGCCTGCTGGTCAGCCGGTATCTTCCCCGCTGGCACTGCTTGGTTCCCCGCGCTGGAGCGAACTGCTGGCAACCCTTGCCGGGCAGTTTGACCGCATCATAGTGGACACTCCTGCGCTGGAGGTCGGCAAGGATGCTCTGCTGCTGGGGCAACCGCTGGATGGTGCCATTCATGTGGTTCAGTCCGGGCAACTGCCGGCCAGCCGGGTGCTGAGCGTGCTGGCACAGCTGCGGGATGCCAGAGTGGCGGTTCTGGGGACTGTGCTGACCCAGGTCGCCGAGCGGGATCTGGAAGGGGCTGAGAACCTGAGATTCTGTGGTGCTCCCACCCGGGGCGCGCTATGAAACTGCTACGCAGCATCACCACCATAGGGGGTGCTTCCGTGCTATCCCAGCTGATCGGGGCGTTCTCGGTCTGGTCACTGTCGCACAAGTTCGACATGGCTGCGGTCGGGCTCTATGCCCTCAGCTACAGTCTGGTGCTGATCGGTGCCCAGCTTGCCACCTTTGCCTCGCAACTGCTGTTGCCCAAGCTGGAGGAGGCCGAGCTGCCCGGCAACCTGATCTTTTCCCTGTTGCAGGTCTGGCTGCTCCCCATCCCCTATGTGCTGGTGGTGGTCTGCTTTTTCTCGCTGCCGCTCTGGCCGCTCTACCTGCTGACCGTGACCCACGGGCTGATCCTCATCGCCGAGAATCTGGCTCTGCGGGCCGGTCACTACCAGCGGCTCGGTCTGCAGCGTATCTCGGCCTCTGCCGTGGTGCTGCTCTGCCTGCTGCTTGCCCCTGACATGGTGCACTTTTATCAGTTATGGGCCTGTCTGTTGCTGCTGGTGATCGGGGGCTGGTTGTGGTCTGCCTTTGCCTGGCACAGTGCCATGCTGAGGGAGGCTTCCCCGCGTCGCCTGCTGCACTTCTTCTCCCGCCATAAAGCGCATCTGGCTGGTGTCGGCAGTGCCGAAGTGCTGGCGATGGTGACGGCCAATCTGCCAACCGTGTTGATCAACTTCTGGTTTTCCCCTCTGGTGGCGGGCTACTTTGCCGTGGTCAACCGCTTCTGTCTGGCGCCCGTGGTGATTGTCGGCAACGCCATCCGCCACTCCATCTTCTCGCGATGGTCGGAGGATTTCCGCCTGCGCCGTTTCAACGGGGAGGAGTTTCGCAAGGTGAAGCGGCTGCTGCTGGCGATGGGCAGTGCGGCCACCCTCGGGATCCTCATCTGCTATCCGCTGGTGATGAAGTGGTTCTTCAATGCGGAGTGGATCGCCTCCATCGATACCTCCCGCTACATGTTGCCCTATGTGTTTACTGCGGTAGCCATCTGCCCGCTGACCGTAATCGAGCTGGTGTTCGGCTCGCCCCGCTACTTTTTGCGGATCCAGCTTGAGCAGCTGCTGGTCGTGGTGATCGCCTTCGTGCTGCTGCCCTGGTTGCAGCAGGAGTACGAGCTCTGCGTGCTGGCCTTCTCTCTGCTGACTGCGGTGCGCTACGGCTTCGTCTTTTTGCGGGTCAACCGCCGGGCTGCAGAGTTGCAGGGGCGGATGGAGCTGGCACAGTGAACAGTGCCTTTATCATGCAGGCCAATCTGCTGTTGTCGCTGGTGATCTGCGGCCTGGCCCAGTACGGCACCGGCATTACAGCCTTCCTCTGGCTGCCCTTCCTGCTGGCGATTGCCACCTTGATGTTGCTGCCGCTGCAGACGCGTTACAGCCCGCTGCGGCTCGACTATCAGGAGAAGGTGCTGCTGCTGCTCTACTGCGGCTTGCTGGTGCTGGCGCTGCTGGGCACCCTGCTTCAGCAGGGGGGCATGGTGACTATCATCGGTTTCAAGAACGAGCTGGCGCTCTCTCTGCTGCTCCCCTGCCTGTTACTGGGCTTCTGCCGCGAGTCACAGATTTACCGCATCATGAAGCTGGTGGAGTGGGTCTTCTACCTGCAGATCCCGGTGGTGCTGTTTCAGGTGCTGGTGGTGGTGCCGAAACGAGTGGCACTGCGTGGCGAGTTTGAAAAGTGGGACTCGGTGGTCGGCACCTTCGGGGGGGATCCCATGGGGGGCGGCAATACCGGTGCACTCGGCTTCTTCTGCCTGCTGGTGATGCTGATCAAGCTCTCCGAGTTTCGCCACGGCCTCATTTCGCGTCGTTCGGTTGCTTTTCACATTCTTGCCGCCTTTGCCATCTGCGTGCTGGCCGAGGTGAAGTTCGTCATCCTGTTGTCCCCCTTGCTGCTGGCCTGGGTCTGGCTCTCGCCAAGCTATGTCAGGGGGATGAAGAGCTATGACCTCAAGCGTCTGCTGCTGATTGCGCTGGCGATGACGGCACTGGTAGCGGTGGCCGTTCTGGTGCTGGCTGCCTCCTACTCATCCGCGTTCGAGGGGGCCGGGCAACAGGGGGCCATTGCGCTGTTTATCGACTCCCTCGGCTATATCTTCGATCCCAACCACATCAACCCGGAAACCGGCGAGCTGGGGCGGGTGACGACGCTCTTTTTCTGGGCCAGCAACGGTGATCACCACGGTCTCAGCAATCTGCTGTTTGGTTATGGCCTCAACACCACCAACCATGGCAGCACCCTGCCCGGTTTTCTCAACCCCCTGTTCAACGTGCTGCTCGACTCCACCTCCCTCAGCGTGTTGCTGTGGGAGGTGGGACTGATGGGCACCCTGATCTTCATCGCGCTGATCGTTCTGCTGCTCTGGTGCTGCCGTCCCCGACCGTTGCTGGATCGCCAACTGCTGAGCGCGGCAGATGTGCGTCTGCTCAGCTACCAACCCGCTTTCATCGCGTTCGGGATCGCCTGCCTGCTGAGCTTGCCTTACAGCCAGCTGCTGATGCTGATCCCGGTACAGCAGTTCCTCTTCTATTTCGTGCTGGGTGCCGCCCTGGTGATCCGTTCTTCGGTTCGGCAGGCCACCAGCTCTTGTGAGGTGTCATGACTCCATCCCCCCTTATCTCCGTCATCATCAAGACCTACAACGAGGAGGCAGGGATTGCCGACACCATAGCAAGCATCAGGAGCGCTCTGGCCGACTATTCCCACCAGATTATCGTGGCGGACAGTCTCTCGACCGACCGCACCCAGGCGATTGCCTGCCAGCTGGGGGGGACTGTGGTGAGCCTGACCGACCCGGCCGATCGCTGTTGCGGCGTGGGGCCACAGCTTGGCTACCTCTTCAGCGAAGGGGAGTTCCTGCTGCTGCTCGATGGCGACATGAAGCTGGAGCCGGAGTTTGTGCCGGCCGCCATTGCGCACATGCACTCCCACCCCGATTGCGGTGGCGTGGCCGGGCGGGCCGAGATGGATGATGCCCACAGCTATGAGTTCAAGTCGCGCAAGCAGCGCATCAACCAGATCTATCCGCTGGGCGAGTCGCGCTGGCTGTGTGGTGGCGGCCTGTTTCGACGCAGCGCCATCGAGCAGATCGGCTATCTCACCAATCGCAACCTGCACGGTTACGAAGAGGCGGAGCTGGGTATCCGGCTGCGTCAGGCGGGCTATCGGCTGGAGCGGCTCGATGTCCCCTTCTTCTTTCACACCTCCCACACCATGGACTCCCTTGCCCTGATCCGTTACCGCTGGCGCATGGGGTATCTGTTTGCCAGCGGCGAGCTGGTGCGCTCGGCGTGGGGGCAGCCCTATTTTCGCGAGGTGCTGTCGGTGATCCGCTCCGAGCTGCTGTTCGGACTCTACCTGCTGACACTCCTGTTCTGCGTGCTGCTTTTCGTAGCCGGACTGCCGTTCTGGTTGCCGTTGCTGGCGTTGGCTCCGCTGGGTGGCTTCATCGCTCTCAAGTGGTTGAAGAACCGCTCCCTGCAAGATGCCCTGCGCAGTGTCATGAACCTCTCCATCTATGCAGCCGGGCTGGTGCGCGGCCTGCTGTTGCCCCAGCGCTCTCCGCGCGAGGCGCCCGCCCATCGTCTGATCCAGGAGTCATTGCCGTGAAGGTGCTCTTTGCCAACAAGTTCTTTTTCATGAAGGGAGGTGCCGAGACCGTCCTCTTTCAGGAGCGGGAGATGGTGCGTCAGGCGGGTTATCAGGTGCTCGACTTTGCCATGCAGCATCCGGATAACCTCCCCTCGCCCCAGAGCGGCTACTTTCCGGCCAACGTCGATTATCACCAGCGGCACGGGCTCTTCGATCGGCTGAAGATCGCCGTTCGCTTCATCCACAATCAGGAGGCCTGTGATCGGCTGGCGGAGCTTATCCGTGCCGAGCGGCCCGATATCGTTCACTTTCACAACATCTACCACCAGCTCACCCCGGCGATCATCCGGGTGGCCAAATCCCTGGGCTGCAAGACGGTGCTGACAGCCCACGACTACAAGGTGGCCTGTCCCAACTACAGCATGCTGGTCGATGGCGAGCCGTTCGATCTGACCCGGATCGAGGGTTCCTGGCTCAAGCTGTTTCGCCATCAGTGGCAGGAGGGGTCATGGGGCAAGAGCCTGCTGCTCTCTGCCGAGGCGGCCTGGCAGCAGTGGCGCCGCAACTATGAGCAGGTCGATGCATTGGTGGCGCCGAGCGCCTTCATGGCCGGGATGCTTCGCACCCGGCTGCCCGCTTCCCGCATCGAGGTGATCCTCAATGGTAAAGATGTCGAGTCGAGCCGCGAAAGCGGAGAGGATCGGGGGTACTTTCTGTTCCTCGGGCGCCTGATGGCCGAGAAAGGGGTCGAGACGCTTGCCCGTGCCCATCAGCGCATGACGCGGCCGGCGGGTCTCAAAATTGTGGGCGGTGGCCCGCTGCTGGCGCACCTCGGGCAGCATTATCCCAATGCCGAACTGCTGGGGTTCAAGCAGGGGGAAGCGTTGCTCGATCTGCTGCGTCACGCCAAGGCCGTGGTGGTGCCGTCCGAGTGGTACGAGAACTGCTCCATGTCGGTACTGGAGGCGATGGCCTATGGCAAACCGGTGATCGGGGCTCGAATTGGCGGGATTCCGGAGCAGATCCGCGACGGTCTCGATGGCCTGCTGTTCGAGGCGGGCAATGCCGACGAGCTGGCCCGCTGCATGGACAGGCTGGTGGCCGAGCCGGAGCAGACGGCGGCCATGGGGCGTTCGGCCCGCCAGCGGCTGATCGACAACTACTCCCTCGCCAGCCACCAGCAAGCCCTGCTGGCGCTCTACCAGTCGTTGCTGGAGGAGAAACGGAGATGAGTTTCTGGCACGAGTTGAAAGCCGAACTGGCGCTCAATCCGAGCAAGACGGCGCGCTTGTTCCTGCTCTGCTACCGGCTGGCACAGGGAGGCCGCTTTATGAGGCTGCCCGGCTTGTTGCTGCTCAAGGGATTCAAGCTGCTGTGCGGCCTCGATATCTCGCCAAGAGCCCGGCTGGGTTGGGGCCTGCGCCTCTATCACCCGCAGAATATCGTCATCGGTGACGGCGTGCAGATGGGGCGTGACTGCATCCTGCGCCACAACTGCACCCTGGGCAACAAGCCTGATCGCCAAAGCGGCCAGCTTCTCTCGCCCAGCGTGGGGGACGGGGTCGAGTTCGGCACCGGCGCCATCGTTATCGGGGCCATCGCCATTGGTGATCATGCCTGTGTCGGTGCCGGCGCCGTCGTCACTCGTTCCGTCCCGGCTCGCGCCGTTGTTGCGGGCAATCCCGCCAGAATCATTCGAGAAGATCATGAAGCAGATTAGTGTGACCGTGCTCGGTACCCGGGGGATCCCCCATGTACTGGGCGGTGTCGAAACCCATTGTCAGTCCCTCTATCCGGAGTTGCACCGCCAGTTCGAAGTGGCGGCGACCGTGCTGGCTCGCGCCCCCTATGTGAATTACCGAAGCGGCGAGTTTGAAGGGGTGGCTCTCAAGGCGTTGCCCGCCCCCAAAAAGAAGTCGCTGGAGGCAATCCTCCACTCTCTGCTCTCGGCTTTTTACTGCCGCCGTCATGCCTGCGATCTGGTGCATGTCCATGCCATCGGCCCGGGTCTGGTGGTGCCGCTGCTGAGGTTGCTTGGCAAGCGGGTGGTCTTTACCCATCACGGTCCCGACTATGACCGCCAGAAGTGGGGGGCGCTGGCCAAGTGGGTGTTGCGTCTTGGCGAGCGCTGGGCGGTACGTTATGCCAGCGAGGTGATCGTCATCTCCGAAGTGATCAACGAGGCGATCCGCCGCCAGTACGATCGCCAGGATGCCCACCTCATCTACAACGGGGTGAAACGGGTCGAGCTACCGGCAGCGGACAAGAGGGAGCTGACGCTGGCCCGTTTCGGACTGACCGCTGGCAGCTATCTGGTGGCGGTGGGCCGCTTCGTCGAGGAGAAGGGGCTGCACGATCTCATCGCCGCCTATCGCCAGCTCGATACGAAGCTGCCGCTGGTGCTGGTGGGGGATACGGATCACCCGACCCCCTACAGCGAGCGCCTGCAGCGCATAGCGGATGAAACACCGGGGGTGATCCGTACCGGTTTCCTCAATGGCGAGGCGCTGATCAGCGTCTTTTCACAGGCTACCCTGTTTGCCATGCCCTCTTATCACGAGGGGTTGCCGATAGCCCTGCTGGAGGCGCTCTCCTTCTCCCTGCCGGTGGTGGTGAGCGACATTCCCGCCAATCTGGCGGTGGCGCTGCAACAGGAGTGCTATTTCCCGGTCGGCGATGTGAGTGCGCTGGCAGAGCGACTCAACGCCCAGCTGCCTCGCGGCAAGGTCGATTACAGCGACTATCTGCAGCGGTATGACTGGCAGCGGATCGCCGGCCAGACCATGGCGGTCTACCGCAAGGCTCTGGGCATATCCGCAGGAGAAAACCAATGAGCCAATTACCGCAGAAACCGCAGGGGGCGATCGACCGCTTCTACCGTGCTCTCTCCCCCGAGGTGGCCGAGAGCCTGAGTGAAACTCAGCGCGACGGTATCGAGCAGGCGCTGCGGCTGATGAGTGATGGCAAGTCGCACGCCATCAACGTCAACAGCGCCTTCGGCATCGGTCGCTGGCGCTGCTATCTGGTGGTGTTGATGGGACGGGATCGCCGTCATCGCGGGCGGGAAAGCGGCTTTCGCTTTCACCTCAAGGTGCTGCTGACCACCCTGCTGTTGCTGCTGGGGATCTGCGGCATGGTGCTGCTGCTCTATCTGGTGAAGTCGGCCCTTGGCATCGACATCTTCAAGCACTTCTCGTTCGGGGTGTGGGATCTGTTCAAAAAGAGCGTGCTGATGTGATGAAAGAGGGCTCCTGCGGGAGCCCTCTTTCGTTACTGGATGTCGATCTCGGCCAGACGATACCAGCCACTCTCTTCCAGACCTGCAATACCGAGCTGCAAAGCGGGCTGCTTGTCCTGACCGATGAAGGCCAGCTCGAGATAGTAGTGACCGCGTGCCATCCGGCCCGGCAGGGTCAGGCTGTCGCGAGTGGTAGCCTTGCTGCCCGGGATCCAGCGGGTCATGTCGTTGCGGGTCACCAGCATGGCGCCGACCTGCCCTTCCTCGTTGATCAGCCGGTAGGTGAGAGGCCAGTTGCGATAGGCCGGCGCTACCCCGTCGTTGTGCCAGTTGCCGTTGAGGGTAAGGGTAGCCCCCGGCTTCATGGTTCCCTTGAGGGTCAGCTGGTCCAGCACGATGCGATAGCCCATCTTGCGCAGGGCATTGTCGACGATGGGTCGATATTGGGGCGGAACCGGATCCGATTTGAGATTGATGGTGGAGGCGTGTTGGGCCAGCGCCCAGTCAAAGGTGGCTTTGACCTCCTCCATGCTGTACTGCTGCTGGCCTGGCCACTCGCTCAGCTTGCCGCACACCTCGAAACTGACCGGCGCCCGCTGCCAGCTGGAATCGAAGTTCGCCACATCGGTGCGGGCGCTCGCCAGTCGTTCCGGGTAGGCGTTGCGCATGTGGCTCCAGCTTTGGGAGAAGTGGTGCCAGTCGCCGAGGCAGTCTGCCCGCCAGCCAGCTCCCTTGCCCACGGCATACTCAAACATGGGCAGGTTGTTGATGAGCATCAGCTTGGGGGTTCGCGGAAAAGCGGCCATCTGCAGGTCAACATAGGGTTTGAGCTGCTCGCTGCTGTAGCGCTGTTCCAGCGTCGGGCCGGGGAAGTTGCTCATGTGCCACTCCCCCCATGAACCTATCATGCCGATGTCGACATGACTCAGCGCCGGATTGCCATCGTAATGGTCTCCCAGCGCCTGGAACAGCCGGGTGGCCCGGGCGAGGAACTGCGGGTCGCTGTAGTCGGGCACAAAGGTCTGGTGGTTGTTCACCCACTCTCCCCGAATCCCCTTGTTGATGAGCCACTCCGGGATCTTGCTGCCCGAGAAGGGCTCATCAAGGGTCATGACCCTGAGGGCAATCGACTGTTTCGGGGTGGCGTGCTGTGCCTGATCGATGGCCCTGTCGATCAGAGCAAAGTTGTATTCGCCCTCCCGTGGTTCCAGCTCGCTCCAGTAGAAGCGGAAGTAGTCGACCGTGCTGACCGGATGTTCAGCCAGAGAGAGGGGATGACCCCAGCTGTTGTGAAACTCTTCGATACCGACGCCGGGATTGTGCAAGAGGTCGTCGACCGGTTCGGGATGAATGGTGAGGGTACCGGCCAGAGCTCCCTGAGCCCATAGCAAGCCGGAATAGAGCAGGATCCTGCCCGGATGCATTTTCATGTGATCGTCCGCCAGTGGAACATGATTGCATGCTAGGAAATTGGCGGACAAAGGCCCAGCCGGTTCCGCTGTTTTCGAGAAGAACCGACTGAAGCCTTTGTTGTTTCGGTCAGAGATTGACGGAGGTTGTGCCCTCAGTCGTCATTGTCATGTCCGGCTGGGCGGGACTCGACACTCTGTTGCCCCATCACCTGATACCAGTCGAGCTTGCGGGTCAGCAGCATGATCAGCGCCAGGGTGGCGAACAGCAGCAGGGCGCCGAGCAGCAAGGCGATC
>OEQM01000374.1_pt1 | contig 9103 bp, 5 predicted proteins | sample 1539771 | NCBI WGS metagenome assembly OEQM01 (sample SAMEA3891240, study PRJEB23780) | metagenome | biome: terrestrial biome; feature: animal house; material: water of meat washing | place: Italy | collected 2015-05-12
ATACGGAAAATTCCACTGTCAGTCCCTCCATTAGGCATGAACAATGAGTCTACGTTAAAACGTAACCTCAAATTAGTATGTGGATTTTGATATCACTTATGCAAAAAATTCATTAATAATGTAGGACTGAAACCTCTCTATTTTCGGGGACAACGAAGCAGACGCTACCAGTGCTTTTGCCTTCGGACTTGCTGTTTTTGATACACTTAGGGCCCAGGGCATAACGAAAATGTGCGATATGACGAAGAATCAATGGAGAATGTGATGATCAGGCAGAAGATTCTACAGCAGCTCCTGGAGTGGATTGAGTGCAATCTTGAGCACCCTATTTCAATCGAAGATATCGCACAGAAATCTGGCTACAGCAGACGCAACATCCAGCTTCTGTTCCGAAATTTCATGCATGTGCCTTTGGGAGAATACATTCGCAAACGAAGGCTTTGCCGTGCCGCTATTCTTGTCCGGCTCACCGCGAAATCTATGCTTGATATTGCACTCTCTTTGCATTTTGATTCACAGCAGTCATTCAGCCGCGAATTTAAAAAGTTATTCGGCTGCTCTCCCCGTGAATACCGCCACCGTGATTATTGGGATCTCGCAAATATCTTCCCTTCTTTTTTAATACGTCAACAGCAAAAGACGGAGTGTAGATTAGTCAATTTTCCTGAGACACCTATTTTTGGCAACTCATTTAAATATGACATTGAAGTGTCGAATAAATCACCGGATGAAGAAGTCAAACTGCGACGTCATCATTTAGCCAGATGTATGAATAATTTTAAGACGGATATCTATTTCGTCTCCACGTTTGAACCGTCAACAAAATCGGTCGATTTGCTCACAGTTGAAACTTTTGCCGGTACGGTATGTAAACAAACCGATTCTGAGATGGCGAAAGAGTGGACAATAAACCGAGGACTGTATGCATCTTTCCGCTATGAAGGTGAGTGGGAGCGCTATCCTGAATGGTCGCGAAACCTCTATCTGATGGAATTACCTGCCAGGGGGTTAGCCAGAGTGAACGGCAGTGATATTGAGCGATTTTATTACAATGAAGATTTCGTAGAAAAGGATAGCAATGATGTTGTTTGCGAAATTTTTATCCCCGTTCGTCCGGTTTAGCTGTCGCTATATCTAAATGAACTTATAACGAGACTACTGTCAGGCAATTCAATAAATAATGGCGTTGAATATGTCAACGCCATTATTGTTTATTAGAATGCTATTTTCATATTCTTAAAAATTATTTCATCGCCTCCTCGCCCTTTGCCGTATCGGCATCCACCGCGGTAATGGTCACCGTCACTGGCTTCATTTCGTACCCGCCATAGGTCAGGGCGTTAAATGTGAATGTATAGACGCCTGGCTTGCTGGTACTAAATGTACGTATGATTTTCCCGCTCACGAAATGGTCATTTTTCGACGGCAGGAACTGATAATCCTTCTCCGTCACCCCTTCCGGCGTCTGAATGTCGACCCACATATTCCCGCCAACGGGGTTATTTGCCGACATCAGGGTCACCGCCAGCTTCGCAGTCGATTTCCCATCCGCCACCAGAGATTGCATATCAGATGATGCGGTGAGTACCGCGTTTTTATCATCCGCAACGAATTTAGATTCGGCAGTTTTCGTTGATACCTGACCGTTGGTCTGACTCACTTGCGCCTTGAGTGTGTATGTCGCCGCAACAATAGTGGTAGCGGTGAAAATAGCCTGCCCTTGCTCATTCGTTGTCGCAGTGCCATTCGGTTCCAGGTTTAACGAAGCCGGGCTGGCAGTCAGCGTCACTTCGCTATCTTTCACCAAATTGTTATTGGCATCAGTCACCGTAACTTTATACGTTTGTTTGGCTTTGCCGTCCGCCAGCGCATAGTTGCCAATCACCTCAATATTGGAGATGGTTGCCGTAGTCTTATCCGCCACAAACGTTACAGACTGCGCATTCGAAGGCTGGTCATTTCCTGCCGACGCCGTGATCTCATAGGTTCCGGCAGTCACTGAAACCACCTGCAACTCTGCTTTCCCCTCATCGTTGGCTTTCACCCAGACATTATCGCCTGTAAGCGGCTTGACACCCCGGGGCAGATTAAAGGTCACCAGGCTCCCTGGAACAGGGTTACCATTTTTATCCTCAACGGTCGCCGTCAGCGTAAAGGCGTCTTTGCCGTTTGCCACTTTTTGAACGGCGGTGTCTACCTGCAGGTTTGCCTGACCGGTGCTGGCATCCGCGTTAAATTTCACCGTGACCGTCTTCTGAGCACCATTCACCGAAGCGGAAATATTGTGTTCTCCCGCAACCGTTGACATAAGCTCAATGTCCACTTTCCCTGCCGCATTGGTTGTTACTGTATTCCCCGTCTTGCTGGTCACACCCTGCGGTAAAGTCAGCGTAACTTCTTGCCCCTGCAACGGGTTACCATAGCTGTCCACGACGGTCAGGGTTATCTGGTTAGCAGACTGTCCATTAGCCAGTTGGTTATTAACCTTCACTGTCATATCACCAATCTCAGCCTTAGATGCGTCACCTGCAACGTTCAGCACCAGTGGCTGAGCAACGGCATTTTGGCCGTTCACTCGCGGCATCACAGACAACTGACCCGCGGCAGATCCCAGCGTTAAGGTCGACACGTAGACCCCATTACCTTTCTCTGTCCAGCTTCCTGCTGAAGGACGCTCACTCCCCGTGCTGGCGGCACCGCTAAACACTGGTGCATCTGGCTTCAGCCCGGTGACCGGGTTCCCGTACGCATCCTTCACGGTGAAGGTGAGTTCCGTCGTCGTTTTGACGGTCGGAGCCTTATTGTCCGCAACAAGCGTAGAGTTCGCTGATGACATCTCTCCGGCGATGACCGTCAACTGCGCGGCTTCGGTGGCTGCTGGCTGGCCGTTGAAGAGCGGCATGACACGAAGCTCGCCCGTCTTTCCGCCTGTAGTCAACGTAGCAACATAGGAACCGTCACCTTTTTCGGTCCAACTGGAAACGGTCGCCCCTTCAGAGGCGGTCCCCGTCAAACTTGCCGACAACGAAAGACCACTGATAGCGTTGCCATGCGCATCTTTCGCCACCAGCGTCACGGTTGTGCTTTCGCCGGCTTTTACGTGATCTTCTGCGACAGAGACTTTCGACTGGTTTGAAGATAACGCATCAGCCACCACGGTTACTTTTGCCGCATTTGCTGCCGCATCCTGTCCATTTAGCTTCGGCATAACTTCTAATTCACCCGCCGTAGAGCCGAGAGTAATTTGCGCAGTCCACGTCCCATCACCATTATTTGTCCAGCCCGATGCCGTAGAACCTACAGCAGCGGCACCCGCTAATGACGGCGCTTCCGGCGTGAGGCTGGTCACAGGGTTGTCATAGGCATCTTTTGCCGTCCAGATTGCCGTAACTGTACCCCCAACCACCGGTTTATCAGGATTCAGGGTGATGGACGAATGTGCTGCATCAAGCGGCCCGGCAACAAACTTCAGCGTTTGTTGTAATGTGCCCAGTTGATACTGCTCGCTGAAGGCACGTACAACAACGTTTCCGGCACGGGTCGAAGAAACCGTGGCGCTGTAAACCCCTGGTTTTATTTCCGAAATGGCACCAACGGTAACACCATTAGTGTCTTGCGGAACAAGTCGCAGGCGGCTGGCTTCTCCCGTCACCGGATTACCCTCGGAGTCCACCGCAGTCAACGTCAACGTGTAGGCTTGCTGACCATCAGCAACCACGTCACCTGACGGCTCGTTAGCGCTCAGGGTGGAGTTTGCCACATCCATCATCGTGGCCCGCAGTTCTGCAGTGACGGTTTTGCTCATGCCATCAACGCTAACAGTAATCGTTGCCTCACCTGACTGCGTTCCGGTAGTAAAGACAGACTGATACACCCCGGCTTCAGTTTCGGTGAACTCACCCAGTGTTGGCTTTGCCTGTGATTTAGTGGCCTTCAGGGTACGAGTCACAATATTTCCAGCCGGTTTGAAAGTTAGTTCAGTCTTGATCTGATCTTTCATGCCCGTGACTGGCTGGCCCTCGGCGTCGCGCAGAGACAGCACCAGCGGTCTTTGCTCATTACCGTTAGCAAGCATTTGAATACGGCTCTGACCGTCAAGCGTTAACGCCGTGCGATCGGCGCTCATACCTGCTCCGGTAATGACCACCTCTGTCTGCACGCGTTTTGAGGCATTGCCTTTGTTATCGTAGGCAACCGCAGAAATCGCATAATAATTGTCTTTACCTGGACGATAAGCCGGGAGCGTTACTTGCCACTGACTACCCTGACCGGTAATTTTGCCACCTTCAGCCAGTAATGACGGCGCTTCCCACTGCACATTTTTCAGTCCGTGAGTTGCTTTGCTGACCACAAGCCCCAGGGAAAGTGTCTGACCGCCCTTACCTTCAATACGCTCAGGCAGAGCAATACGGATCACTTCAGATTTGCGGTACTCAAGAACGATGTTGTTATTACGCTCAACCAGGTCATAGCGGCTGCCTGCCAGCATTCGACGCTCGCGAATGCTGTCTGTATCGAGTTGTTTCTCCAGAGGTTCGCCAATCCGATAATTAACTTCCAGGCCAAAGCGAGTGTCATTCTCACCGCTCTTGCCCTGCTTATGCCCGGCGCTCAGTGTCAGAAGAGGCACTGGCGTATAGGTCACCTCGGCAGAAATAGCATGCGGGTCTTTCTGGCGCTTATCTTTACCAAACAGCCCGACTTCATCGCCATAATACTGTTCATACATCAGGCTTGCGCCAAGCTGCGGCCAGGCAGGTAAATAGCCCTCTGCGCGGATATCCCAACCATTCGCCGGGCGTTCCTGATAATCCTCAATATCCGGCGATTTTTTCCAGCCAGAAGCCCGGATATAACCATTGGCGCTCAGTTTCAGATAATCGCGCCAGTATTCCGCACCAACACCAATGCGGGTATGACTACGGGATAAATCATGGTCGATAAAGGTGTTCACCCCCGCCATCCAGTCATTTCCTGAAAAATGACGCCAGCCAAAACCAATATTTGACTGAGTACGATCGTCGGTACGATGTATTGCTCCCTGAGTGAACAACATATTTGTTGGCGTATCATAAATCGGATAAAGCATTTCCAGCGAAGAATCCTTCAGCGAGAAATCTTTATCGACATTCAGTTTGACGCGCGCAGTACCATATTTCCCGAGCCACTCCTGTATTTCCTGGTTAGCTTTAGCTGTGGCCATTCCGGTAATAAAGTTACGTGTCGCATCGCTATCTGGCTGACTGCTTAAAAATGTCCCGGCATTTGCGGCAAACGACGCGACATTTTTCTCCACGTTATTATCAGCAGTTACCGTAGTATTTCCCATGCTCAACCGTGGCTGAACCGCATGCTGCGCACGTGCCGCCATTACTGGGGTAAAGGTGACAGCGAGTGGAAAAAGAACCTGAACAGAGATATTTGCCCACGCCACGCAGCGGGCCAGAACTGAATAACGAAATCGTGGTTGTTTATGACCTGTTTTATAACGCGACATTGAGATAATTTCCTGATGAACGAATTAACGAACATAGGCAGACACAAATAATGGCGTCTGCTTGTCAGAAAAACCGGGGATTTCCCGATTTCCTTTTCCGCAGAAAAGGAAATACCTTTATGTAAGAAAGTGCACCGCCACCTAATATATCCAGTGTCTGTAGCCACTCATCAGGTGGTTGGGCGCGGGATTATATTTTTATTTATGGGTGAAAATTTAGCTTTTTGTGCAAGTCATTAAATAGACACCTAAGTTATATTTTTTACTCTGCGGACAGTGAATAATTCATTATTCAGAGTGAATAATAATGGCCTGCCTTTAATTAACAACTATTGGAAATACGTCGAAGTAGGTATATACGCCAGAATAAATCGATATATTTTTTATGGATATTCATTTTCCTTCATCGGACTGTAAATTGCGGAGATTTCGAACTTGCACTACCCATCGCAACACTCAAACAGATTTATGAATTTCGTTCATAACCCCTGACAAATCCTGCCGTCTAATCGAGCTCTTCTCTTTACGTTATGCTTCTCATGAACGATAACGGAAGGATAACACCATGCCAAAAGTAAAACTGAATAACGGTATTGAAATGCCCCTGCTGGGCTTTGGTGTATTTCAGATGACCGATGCCGCTGAATGCGAAAGAGCGGTCATTGACGCTATTAACAGCGGTTATCGACTGATTGACACCGCCGCCTCTTATCAAAATGAAATCCAGGTCGGGAACGCACTGAAACAAAGCGGTATCGCCCGTAACGAACTCTTTGTCACCACGAAACTCTGGTTGCAGGATACCAGTTACGAAGGGGCCAAAGCCCAGTTCGAACGCTCTCTGAATCGACTGCAACTTGATTACGTTGACCTGTACTTGATTCACCAGCCATATGGCGATGTCCACGGAGCCTGGCGTGCCATGGAAGAGCTGCAACAGGCCGGTAAAATTCGCGCTATTGGCGTCAGTAACTTCCATCCTGACCGACTGGCTGACCTTATCGCTTTTAATAACGTCGTTCCGGCGGTAAACCAGGTTGAAGTTAACCCTTTCAATCAGCAGCTACAGGCCGTTCCCTGGATGCAAAGTCGTGGCATTCAGCCAGAAGCCTGGGCACCGTTTGCGGAAGGGAAAAATGGTCTGTTCCAGCATCCTGTTCTCACGGCAATTGGCGAGAAGTATGGCAAAAGCGTGGGCCAGGTTGTTCTGCGCTGGATCTACCAACGAGGCGTTGTTTCACTGGCAAAATCAGTGCGAAAAGAACGCATGGAAGAGAACATCAACATTCTCGATTTTGAACTCAGCCCTGAAGATATGCTGCAAATTACCGCCCTGGATACCGCAACCAGCGCGTTCTTCTCTCACCGCGATCCCGCAATGGTGGAATGGCTGACTGGCCGCAAACTTGATGTTTAAGCCGCGATAAAAGAGGTATTCATTCAATGCAAAAACGTTATCTGGGTAAATCCGGACTCGAAGTCTCCGCCCTTGGGCTCGGTTGCATGGGCTTAAGCCACGGCTACGGCCCGGCGACCGATACCCGTCAGGCTATCGAACTTATTCGTGCTGCGGTTGAACGTGGCGTCACCTTCTTCGATACCGCCGAAGTGTATGGTCCGTATCTGAATGAAGAAGTGGTCGGCGAAGCCTTAAAACCGTTTCGTGACCGCGTGGTAATTGCCACTAAATTCGGTTTTACCTTCGGCGATGATAATAAGCAGCAGATTTTAAACAGCCGTCCGGAACATATCCGTGAAGCCGTTGAAGGATCATTACGTCGTCTGAAAACAGATGTTATTGACCTGCTGTATCAACACCGTGTTGATCCAGATGTTCCTATTGAAGATGTTGCAGGAACGGTGAAAGACCTCATCGCAGAAGGTAAGGTCAAACATTTCGGCCTGTCTGAAGCAGGAGCACAAACCATTCGTCGTGCACATGCGGTACAACCTGTCACCGCCCTGCAAAGCGAATATTCCATGTGGTGGCGTGAGCCTGAACAGGAAATTCTGCCGTTGCTGGAGGAACTGGGAATTGGTTTTGTCCCCTTCAGCCCACTAGGTAAAGGTTTCCTGACAGGGGCGATTAAGCCGGGAACCACTTTCGGCAAAGATGATTACCGCAGCACCGTACCGCGTTTCGCAGCACAAGCCATTGAAGCCAATGAAAAACTGGTCACCTTGTTAGGTGAACTGGCTGCGGAGAAAGGGGTAACGTCTGCACAAATCGCACTGGCATGGCTATTAGCACAAAAGCCGTGGATTGTTCCCATCCCTGGCACCACTAAACTGAACCGGCTGGAAGAAAACCTGGCCGCTGCTGACATTGTTCTTTCGCAGAAAGATACGCAGCAGATAACCGAGGCGCTGGAAACAATTAAAATCGTCGGTGAACGTTACTCGCCTGAACATCAGGCACGCGTAGGCCGCTAATACCCAAACGGGTCCAGGATAAAGGACCCGTTATTCGGTGTAGCGAAGCGCATCGATCAACAGCGCAAAAGCTGGCGGATGCTGCTTGCGGCTGGGGTAGTAAAGATAATACCCAGGAAAAGTTGGACACCACTCCTGTAACACCTGAATAAGCTTGCCTGACTTTATATACTCCTGAACCATGTCTTCAGGGACACAAGCGATCCCAAACCCTGATAACGCGGCATCAATTCTTTCTGGCAATGGACTACACGTCAGCTGCCCATCAACCTTAACGCGAAGCGGTTTCCCTTCTCGCTCGAACTCCCAGTGGTAAAGCCCACCGGCAGTTGGCAAACGCATGTTGATGCAGCGATGATTTTGTAGCTCATGAGGCGTTTCAGGCGCAGGGTTTGCAGCAAAATACGCCGGAGCTCCCACCACAGCCATTCGCATATCTGGTCCAATCCTGACTGCAACCATATCTTTATCAACATTTTCACCCAGTCGTATCCCGGCATCAAAACGGCCTTCAACAATATCGACAAAACCGTTATCCACCACCAGTTCGACATTGATTTCGGGATACTCTCTGAGAAAAGGTTTTAGCTTCGGCCAGACCAGACTTCGCGCGGCATGTTCCCCGGCAGATAACCGAATATTCCCGGAGGGCGTGCCGTTCAATTGAATAAGTGATTCCAGTTCCTGTTCAAGCTCGTCAATACGCGGTTCAAGGCAGGCAATGATTCTCTCCCCCGCTTCTGTGGGAGCCACACTGCGGGTAGTCCGTGTCAGGAGGCGGATATTGAGCCTTTCCTCCAGAGCCTTCATTGCATGGCTAAGTGCAGACTGAGAGACGCCGAGTTTGCCCGCTGCTTTGGTAAAACTTCGCTCTCTTGCCACCACAAGAAAGATTTGCAGTTCGTTGAAGTTTTCTTTGAGCATTGGCGATTTCCTTGTAGAAGCATCCTCTTCACAGACACTCATGAAGGGGGGCATAGATGCTATTATTTTAACCACATTATTAGTAACAATGATAATCTGGCTGTATCGAAAATAATTCTAAACTTTCAGGAGATTTATTATGAATAAACGTACCCTCACGATTGTGCCATTCTTCTTACCGATATTCTGACACACATCATTAACTTTCTATTTTTACTCTTTTCTCCACCATAAAATCAATAAAAGCAC
>OEQM01000379.1_pt1 | contig 9017 bp, 9 predicted proteins | sample 1539771 | NCBI WGS metagenome assembly OEQM01 (sample SAMEA3891240, study PRJEB23780) | metagenome | biome: terrestrial biome; feature: animal house; material: water of meat washing | place: Italy | collected 2015-05-12
GGAGTTATCCATGTGAGAGTAAGTCATCGCCAGCTCATTAATTCTAAATCCCCCTCCGCTAATCGCTGAGGGGGATTTTTTTATGCAAGGAAGGTTGAATAATGTTAGATAATAAAAAAAGAGATAGAGAACGAGTGAAATAGCTTATCTATAAGGGCATAAATGGTAAAAAGCCAGCATTTTCTGGTTTTTATGTCTTATTTAAAAGAGGTTATAGAGCATCTTTTAAGTTTTCTTGATGTGCTTTAACCTGTTTGGCATATTTCTTTCCTTGACGTTTCATTTTCCAGCTCGAATGGTAGCCTGTTGGACCGACATTATAATAAGCCAAAGCTTTGGGCCAACTTTCTGCTTTTTGGTTATAGTTAGCGAGAATATAGGTGCCACAATTAATATTATTAATCTCTTCAAATAAATCGCCAGGGCAGGTTTGTTGCCAATAGCGTGGGATAACTTGAGTAAGTCCAATAGCACCAGCAGGGGAAACAGCATAATTTCTATAGCTAGACTCTTGTCTTATGACGGCTGCAACTAGTAATGGATCGACATTATAGCGATCGGCACTTTGTACAATCATGGGTGCAATACGTAGTGCTGTAGTTGGTTCAACAGCATATGCCTTTTGAATGCCATTGGCTAATTTTGCTGAACGCTTTTCAACGGAACCGCCACCCAGTGATGCACAACCAGTAAATATTAAAGTTGTTGTTAAAATTAAAACAGATTTAGCTTTAATATGAGATGTTGGCAAGTATCGTTGATAATTCAGCAAACTGTATATCCATTGGTATAATGTCTGAGAAGATCATATTGAGCTGTGCAATTACAGTCAAGTTGAGACAGAAGGTACTATTTTATGGTTTTGTTAAATCCGTACTTTATTTAAGCTAAATAGAGGCGATTAATCGAAATCCTAGATTTTATGCTGTGAGTAGACCCGCTTGCAAAGATAGTTTTGTCATATAAACCCATCGTATTTAGCTTCTTTATAGGTGATTGCATGGACAAGTCAAAGAAATTCTTCTTGCTTATAACAAATAGCCTAAGCAGTATCTAAGTTGGTAAGACTTACTATTCTCCAAATATTAAATTTGCTCAATAAATCTAAGTTCTGTGATAGCGATACGTTTTTTGAAGCCCAACAAATAAGTTCAGCCGTTGTTAGATAGCATGAATCTAAGTCCAACGCTTTCTTATTTACATTACTTTCAATGTGAAGCCATGATTCTTTATTTAGAGAAACCATAGCTTCAACATATCCGAATGGGACGTTTTATATTATTTCAATTCGCTCGATGACTTTCCTAATTCACGGCGTGCGATAATGAGTTGCTGAATTTGTTGCGTACCTTCAAAAATATCTAGAATTTTAGAATCTCTTGCCCATTTTTCTAAAAGCTCATCTTCGTTGTAGCCTACTGTTGAGGCAAGTTCGACGCACTTAAGGGTAATTTCATTACAAATTCGACCAGCTTTGGCTTTGGAGATGGAGGCTTCTTTTGAGTTTGGCTTTTTGTTATCTGCCATCCATGCAGCTTTTAAGGTTAGTAAACGTGCCGCTTCCCATTCGGCTTCCATACGATAAATTTGGCTCGCAATATGAGTCGTTTGTAAGTATGGCGTTATATATTGAGGATCTAAACAATCGCTGAAGATCTCTTTAATGCGTTCTAGTGAGGCCTTGGCACAGCCTATAGCCATGGCTGCAACGAGCGGACGGGTATTATCAAAAGTTTCCATCACGCCAGCAAAGCCTTTAGCAATGTCAATTTCCGCATTTCCCAGTAGGTTATTAGCTGGCACTCGGCAGTCGATTAAACGAATAACTGCGGTATCAGAGGCTTTGATTCCTAGCTTATGTTCTAAACGTTCTACTGTCATACCAGCAGTTCCTTTAGGAATCACAAAAGATTTGATGGCTGAACGACCTAATTTTTTATCCAGAGTTGCCCAAACGACGATAGCGTCAGCACGCTCTCCTGAAGTCACGAAAATTTTTTCACCATTTAAGATGTAATCATCACCATCTTTTGTTGCTGTGGTGCGAATAGCGGCAGAGTCCGAGCCACAGTTTGGTTCAGTGATTGCCATGGCTGCCCATGTGTTTTTGAAACGCTCTAACTGCTCTTCATTGGCAACAGCTGCTATCGCTGAATTTCCCAATCCTTGGCGGGGCATTGATAGGAGTAAAGCGGTATCTCCATAACACATTTCAATTACACTTAAAGCGGTAGAGAGATTCACTCCATTTTTATTGCCTTGTTCATTGGTACCTCGCTTGCCGACAGCGGCCCCTGCGTTCATACCTTCACCGCCTTCATTCATACCATCGACTAAAGATGCCAACATATCCAGTTCTTTAGGATAGCTGTGTTCAGCTTTGTCGTATTTTCGGGAGATAGGGCGAAGTACATTGATGGCCACTTGGTGGGCTTGATCAATCAGTAATTTAAATTTTTTAGGATTTTGTAAATTCATGCCAGTTTTCCTTTTTATTATGCATGTAGACCAGAGTGAACAATCGCTGTTGCACGTAAATCACGATACCAACGCTCAACAGGGTGTTCTTTGGTGAATCCGTGCCCACCTAAAATCTGTACACCATCGGTGCCAATTTTCATGGCTTTTTCGGCACAAAGTAAGCGTGCTAAATAGGCTTCACGGTGAAATGTCTGCCCAGATTCAGCGAGGCTTGCTGCATTTAGGATGAACATACGCATGGCATCAATTTCGATGGCCATATCGGCAATCATAAAAGCAACACTTTGACGGTGAGAAATTGGTTCACCAAAGGCGGTACGTTCATTGGCATATTCAATACAATATTTTTTGACCGCTTCACATGTGCCGACCGCCATTGCACACCACATTAAATTGCCGAGGTCTAAAAATGCCGTGTAGTTGAAATCTTCATCACCTAAGCGTAAAGCAGGGGTTTGATTAAAAATTAAAGTTGCTGTTTCCGTTGCTTTGAGCCCCATAGCGGGAGATTTTTTAAACTGAATACTTTCATCCCGTCTGAGAATAAAAACTTCAGCTTGGCCATTAAGTTCAGCACTGACAAGGAAAATATCTGCACTTTCAGCCAATAGTACCAGTGTCTTTTCACCTTGAATAAAATATTGACCATCACGTGAAATGGCTTTGGTTTTTAACTGGTAAGGATTAAAAGCAGGCGTAGCTTCTTGAATTGCAAAGCTAGCGCGAATGCTACTGTCTTGCGCAAAACTGTTTAAATATAAAGCTTGTACTTGCTCAGAACCCCATTGTGTAACGGCATTAATTACACTAAAGGTAGAGAGCATACCAGCGGCTAAACTAAAATCACCTTTGGCCAAATGCTCCGCAATAAGCACATTACTCAGAATATTTTTCTCAGCAGCGACACCACCGAGTGCCTCAGGCAAAGCATAAAAGTTCAGACCTAGCTCTTCAATATATTGCCAAAGTTCTGTTGGAAAAGTTTCATTTTGATCGGCACTTGCGGCTAATGGGTAAAGTATATCGGCGGCAAACTGTGACATGGTGTCGATGGTCATTTGCTGATCTTCTGAATAGCTCAGATCAAACAATGATTTTTCTTGATTATTGAGTCGCTGTTTATGCAGATCCTTATTGGCTTTAAAGGCTTTTTGTGTTTTTGATAAAGTCTTATAGCCCGCTTTTGAGCCTTGATATAGCGATTTCTCCACAAATTTTCTAAGCTTTAATTGGTCAAGTACGTCGCTACTTGCCATTTTTGTGATCAGTGATAAGCCAAATCCCTGCGCCTTATTTACCATATTTGTCATTATTTTCATCCAGCAGAATTATTCTGTGGTTTTATGCTGACATAGCGGCACACGAATAACTATGTCATGACTGACATGATGTATTGTCAAAGATAAACGGTATGTGGCGTATTTTAAATTATTCTAATATTTTGTTTTTTAAGTTTTTTATTGAATCGTTTGGAATTGAAATGATTGATCAATTGACCAAAATGACATCGCGTCATTTTGGTCAATGTACTTTTAGATAAATTTTTTCACCATTGCGCGAACATTAGTTTTCGCTTCAATCACAGTCATAAAGGTATAAGCACCGATGAATTTACGGCTGATAAACATAAACTCTTTGGGTGGAACACTGAAATAACGAGATGCCATCGACTTTGAAGCTTGCTGCATTACACGGCTATGAAGCTGGCTTGCTTTCCAGTCATAAGCAAAGTGTTCATCCATAACACCAGCAGGTAAGTCTGGGTTGTTGCTTGGGCTGCTGAATGCTTCAGTTGCAAGTAAGAAGACTTTAGCCATATCGGGTTTAATGCTTTGAGGGATAGAGTCGAAAAACTCATAGCCTGTCATCGCTTGAACCATTTCTTCACTACTATGATTAAACCCAGCATGAATGAGCTTGCGTGCAACACCAAGTAAGTGTTCATCAAACTGTCGTATTGCGCCGAAATCAAGCAGAACGATTTTGTCCAAGATGTCATTGCCATTGCCTAAGCGAACGAGGTAATTACCAAAGTTCGGGTCGGTCTGCATTTCACCCCATTCAAAAATCTCGCGTACCGCAATTTCAAGTGATGCTTCGCCAAGTTTGTTGCGACGTTCTTGCGGCAGAGACAGCATGACAGGGCTGTTAATCGGCACGCCACGTTCAAATGTCATACACAATACTTGGTCTGTGCAGTAGCCATCTATAATTTGTGGCACGATGTAGCGAGGGTCTTCTTTTAAGCGAGCAGCAAAGCGGCGTGTGGTTGCAGCCTCAATTTTATAATTCACTTCACGGTGCATCATCTCACGAACTTCATCGAACCATTGGTCGAACTCGCGTGTTTGCGGAACCATTCGTGTCAGTTTAAGCATGTTTTTGAATAGACTCATGTCTGAGTCAATGGCTTCAGCAACGCCTGGATATTGAATTTTCAATACCATCTCTAAACCATCAGACTTGCGCGTTGCACGGTGGACTTGTGCCAGTGATGCAGTGCCCAGTGGCTCATGATCGATGGTCAAATCATCTAGCTTAGAACCCAATTGGCTGTGTAGTTGCTGTTTAATCGCAGGCCACGCTAAAGCGACCGTTTGATTATTTAACGTATTTAAGGCTTGCGTGATTTCTTCAGGTAGAAAGTGTTCACCATAAAGCGCCATCATTTGGCCAATTTTGACGATAGAACCTTTAAGTTTGCCTATTTCAGAAACAAGATAATCGGCCTGTTCTTTCATTGCTTTTTTGCGTTTCTTTTCTTTTTCTTCTTCGCTAGAAAACATAGTTGTCGCATTAGAAGCAGCCCAACGTGTTCCAGCAAGCAACGAAGCTTTGGCAATCGATAAACGACGATCCATAGAGGAGGTTTTCAGTTGTTTAAGCTTATCGTTGTGATCTGACATAATTCAGTAAAATCCTTTCATCAGCAAGGGCAGCATTTTAGATTGTAACGGATAATATCGTGTATTCACGTATTAAAAAAGTTCAACTTGCTGAATCTCGAGTTAAAAAAGGCCATAAGTGTTAAGCAACCATCTAAATACAGCCTAATCGGGATTGTTACATGCGAAATTTTACTTTAAGCGTATTTTTCTGAATCAATTCATCTTTATGCGTTTGTATGTGTTGCAGGATCATCTCTTGTACTGGTTGGTGCATAAACCCATGTGCATAACCTTTAACAATGATGATGCTCGGTAGGCTAAAAAAGAAGTATCGAGCATCTTCAATGGTTGCACATTCATAGATCCCTTGCTGTTGCAACAACTTCTGGAAATAGGCTTTTTCAGTGTCGACATGATTGTTTTCGGTGTCATTCCAATAGCGTTCACGCATCGCCATTAAATTGTTGTGTTTATAACTCATAAGTTTGGGGAATATTGGCAGAAGAACTCACTTTATAATAAGGCTGTTTGATCAGGTTTCAATGCAAAGCCTGTGACTTCATGTAAAAAGCTGTGCGGTGGAAATTTTATAAGAGGCTAGTATGTTCATACAAAATAGGATGTTATATTAAAGCGCTGCAGCACGTAGATGTTGTGAATGACTAGATTAAAAAATGAATGAAGAAAATTTGCTTTGGGGAAAGGAATTGAAACCAATATTCACTGCGTTGCTTGTTGTGGGATTATTCAGTGGTTCAGCCTATGCAATGGGCCCAACTAAAAAATATGAAGCATGCATGAAGCAAACTGGCAATGTGTTGAGTGAAATTGATGCATGCATGAGTAAAGAATATAAAGTACAAAAAAAACGCTTAAAGAAAGTATTTAAGCCGTATTTAGCGAAGGCTCCTGCAGAAGAGCAAGGACTGGTTAAACAGTCTCATCAGCAATGGCTGGCGCAGCGTGATCAGATTTGTAATAACAAACCTATCGTGAAAAATGAAAAGACTGAATTACAGCGTATTTCGTGTCTGATGCAAATGACGCAAACCCGTGCAGATATGTACGAAGCACGTACAGGCCGTATAAGCAAATAAGAGCAAAGCGTATGAAAATGTGTTTGCTGTGCATCAAAACATTATAAATCATAGAAAAACAGGGTATCATAAGGCGTTTTTATTATGACCTTGGAGACGCCTTTAGTGGATCGCCCGACTATTAGCCCTGAACATATACAGGAAGCCGCTGAAAACTTAAGCACAATTCGTGATTTTATCCGTTTTGGAGTGACAGCATTACGTCAATACGATGCACATTTAGGTCAAGGTACAGAAGACTATTTTGCTGAAAGTTCAGCTTTGGTTTTACAAACTTTATCTTTAGATTGGAATGCGGATGCTGAAATCTTAGAGTCGAAGCTACTACCAAGCGAAAAGACAGAAGTTTTAAGCTTATTAGAACGTCGTATTAATGAAAAAGTACCGACTTCATATTTGCTTAATTTGGCATATTTTGATGGCAAACCATATTATGTCGACGAACGCGTACTGATTCCACGTTCACCGATTGCAGAATTGATTCAAAACCGTTTTGCACCTTATTGCTTAGGTGAAAATGGCCAAATGGGTGAAGCAGTCAATAACTTGCCAGAAAACCCGAATCCAAAAACGCCACAACGTATTTTAGATATGTGTACGGGCTCAGGTTGTATCGCGATTGCTTTGGCTTATGCCTACCCAGATGCCGAAGTAGATGCAACGGATATTTCTAAAGAAGCTTTAGAAGTGGCTCAAATTAACTCAGAACACCACGACAAACAGTATCAAGTGGCTTTACTTGAGTCTGACCTGTTCTCCAAAATTCCTGCTGAAAATCAATATGATCTCATCGTGTCGAACCCACCTTATGTGGATGCTGAAGACATGGCAGATTTACCTGAAGAATTCCACCATGAGCCAGAATTGGCATTGGCGGCAGGTCAAGATGGCTTAGATTTGGTTCGTAAAATGTTAGCTCAAGCGCCAGATTACTTAACTGAAGATGGTCTCATCGTGATTGAAGTGGGTAATTCTGAATGGGCAATGCGCCAAAACTTTAATACTGTTGATTTTTACTGGTTACAGTTCCAAAAAGGCGGTACAGGAATCTTTGCATTGACTGCGGCTCAATGCCGTCAATTCCGTGATTTATTCATTCAATCTGTTCAAGCATAAAAGGAGTCGTTAGACATGGCAGGTAATAGTATAGGGCAACTCTTCCGTGTAACGACTTGTGGTGAATCTCATGGTGTAGGCTTAATGGCGATTGTGGATGGTGTTCCACCGGGCCTTGAGCTTACAGCAGACGATTTACAAAAAGATTTAGACCGTCGTAAGCCGGGCACCTCTAAATTTGCGACGCAGCGCAAAGAACCTGATGAAGTTGAAATCATTTCAGGTGTGTTTGAAGGTAAAACAACAGGCACACCAATTGGTTTATTGATCCGTAACACCGATCAAAAATCCAAAGATTACGGCAATATTGCACAAAGCTTCCGTCCGGGACATGCAGATTATACTTATACACAAAAGTACGGTTTCCGTGATTACCGTGGTGGTGGCCGTTCAAGTGCGCGTGAAACGGCTATGCGTGTGGCTGCGGGTGCAATTGCGAAAAAATACTTGGCTGAAAAGTTTGGTATTTTAATTCGTGGTCATGTGACCCAAATTGGGACTGAAATTGCTGAAAAATTGGATTGGAATGAAGTACCTAATAATCCATTTTTCTGCGGTGATGTCGATGCCGTACCGCGTTTTGAAGCACTGGTGACTTCATTGCGTGAACAAGGTACCAGTTGCGGTGCAAAGCTTGAAATTTTGGCTGAAAAAGTGCCTGTAGGTTGGGGTGAGCCTGTTTTTGACCGTCTAGATGCTGACATTGCCCATGCCATGATGTCTATTAACGCGGTCAAAGGGGTTGAGATTGGTGATGGTTTTGCCGTTGCTGGTCAGTTTGGACATGAAAGCCGTGATGAGTTAACTACTGATGGCTTCCTTGCGAACCATGCAGGGGGTATCTTGGGCGGTATTTCGAGTGGTCAAACTATTCGTGTTGCAATTGCGCTTAAACCAACAGCATCTATTACCACACCGGGTAAAACGATCAATATTAATCGTGAAGATACTGACGTATTAACTAAAGGTCGTCATGACCCTTGTGTGGGTGTGCGTGCGGCTCCGATTGCAGAAGCAATGCTTGCGATTGTTTTAATGGATCACTTTCTGCGTCATCGTGCTCAAAATGCAGATGTCGTTGCACCATTTGCACCGATTGAATACTAGAAAATTCTCTTTATATTTAAGAGAGTACACATTAAAGTCAGACTTCGGTCTGACTTTTTTTATTTGCGTATGAAAGCTAATCTTAAATGTAAGAAAAGAGTTGTTGGCATATTATGTGCGCTATGGCTATCACGATACTCATCAAACGGCATCTTACCTATTTAGTGCCAATGTAGGTCAACCGTTGATGAATCTTCATTCGGTCTTACTGAGTAAGAAAATTTAGAGAGTTCATTTTTAAAAGAAAAAAGGAAGGGGGATATGAATAAAAAGATAAGCACAGTCAGACGAGGCACCATTATATTTTTATCATTACTCACAGTTTTGG
>OEQM01000381.1_pt1 | contig 8838 bp, 7 predicted proteins | sample 1539771 | NCBI WGS metagenome assembly OEQM01 (sample SAMEA3891240, study PRJEB23780) | metagenome | biome: terrestrial biome; feature: animal house; material: water of meat washing | place: Italy | collected 2015-05-12
GTCAAATCCTGGGTTTGGGGCTGGTCATAACCGTGCATTACAGACTGATACTAAATATCATCTTATTCTGAACCCAGATCTTGAAGTTGCTCCAGATGCACTGAAAAATGCGCTCGAGTTTATGGAGCAACATCCGGATTGCGGATTATTGACGCCTTTCGCTACATGGGAAGATGGTGAGGTACAACGGCTTTGCAAACGCTATCCAACCGTATTTGATTTACTGTTGCGTGGTTTTGCGCCCGCGTTTGTGAAGAAGTTATTCCAGACGCGCTTGGCGAAATATGAGATGGCAGATCAGCTCAACAATCATGACGTGCTGTGGGACCCACCCATTGTCAGTGGTTGTTTTATGCTGTTTCGCACAGATGTTCTGCAGCAGCTCGGAGGGTTTGACCCTCGCTTTTTCCTCTATTTTGAAGATTTTGACATCAGTTTGCGGGCAGGAAAGATCAGCCGGATTGCTTATGTCCCTCAGGTGAAGGTCATTCATCATGGTGGACATGCATCCCGCAAAGGCTGGCGCCATATCTGGATGTTTGGGCGTTCCATGGTGACTTTCTTCAATATTCACGGTTGGCGTTGGTGGTAATGGCAGATATCAAAAGTACAGTCTTGGTCACAGGTGCCAACGGATTTGTAGGCAAAGCGGTCTGTGAACACTTGCTGGCGCTGGGGGCGCATGTTACAGGAGCGGTGCGAAATCACCCGCTGGCTTCTTACCATGTTCATGCTCCCTCTCTGACTGCGGATGCCAACTGGACAGCCCAATTGCAACAGGTGGATGTGGTTGTTCACTGTGCTGCCAGGGTGCATGTGATGTCGGATACCGCGACAGATCCCCTGGCAGCATTTCGAGCGGTGAATACAGAGGGCACCCTCGCTCTTGCCCGGCAGGCTGCTGAGGCAGGAGTAAAGCGCTTCATCTTTATCAGTTCGATCAAAGTGAATGGCGAGCAGACCGAGCCAGGCAAACCATTTGATGAGAATGTGCAAAGTCCGCCAGAAGATCCCTATGGACGCTCGAAGTATGAGGCGGAACAGGGGCTGATGGCACTCGCGAAAGAGTGTGGTATGGCTGTAACCATCATTCGTCCTCCTCTTATTTACGGGGAAGGGGTGAAGGCTAACTTTGCCAGCATGATGACGTGGGTGCGCAAAGGGATCCCGCTCCCTTTTGCCCGTTTGACCAATGCGCGTAGCCTGTTGGCGTTACCTAATTTGTGTGACTTCATTGCCCATGCGATGGAGCACCCTGCTGCAGTGAATCAGGTCTTTTTAGTCGCAGATCCTGTCGCAGTGTCGACGTCGCAGTTATTGGCGGCGATTGCAGAAGCAGAAGGCGTTAGCTGTCGGCTCTTTTATCTCCCACCAGGAGTAATAAGAGTGCTTGGACGCTGTTTGGGGATTGATGCCAAGCTACAACGGATTTATGGCTCTCTGGAAATGGATACCCGCAAGGCTCAGAGCCGATTACAATGGTCGGCACCCTATTCGCTCTCTCAGACCCTATCTCTGATGGCGTCAATCCATAGTGAGTCGTCTTGATGCTGGCATTTGTTTTGTTGTCGATATTTTGTCTTTTTCTTTCAATCACCATGACCGGCCTGCTCAGGCGCTACGCACAGACCCGCTTGCTTGACCAACCCAATCATCGCAGTTCGCATCAGGTGCCTACCCCGAGAGGCGGTGGCATGGCTATCGTGGCGACCTTTCTGCTGGCAGCCCCGTTGTTTGTCACCCTGATCCCACTTCCCTCCGGCATATCCCAGAGCAGCTTCGCATTGATATGGGCTGCGGCGTTGGGGATTGCCTTGGTTGGTTTTATCGATGACCACATCTCTCTCAAGCCCCGAACCCGCCTGATTGTGCAGAGCATGGCGGCAGCTTTGGTGGTCTCTGCGGTTAATGGTTTGCCAGCGCTGACCTTCTTTGGTTGGCAGCTCGATCTGGCCTGGTTTGGTTACCTGCTGGCCTGGCTGGGGGTGATCTGGTTTATCAACCTGTACAACTTTATGGATGGCATCGATGGCTTGGCTGCAGGTGAAGCCGTTGTCGTCTGTCTGTTCATGACGTTATTTCACTATCTGGTTGGGGGGGAGTGGTCGTCTGCCAGTTTGATCCTGCTACTGGGGATTTCGGCGGCGGGCTTCTTGTGCTGGAATTTTCCGCCCGCCAGGATCTTTATGGGAGATGGTGGCAGCGGATTTCTTGGCTTGATGCTGGCTTCCCTGATGCTGCTGGATGCCGCTTCTGCACCTCAATTCCTGTGGGCATGGCTCGTCATGCTCGGAGTCTTTGTGGTTGATGCGACCTGGACGTTGCTGAATCGCTTTCGCCTGAAATGCCGTTTGAGCCAGGCTCATCGGACTCATGCATTTCAGTATGCGGCGAGGCGTTGGCAGAGCCATCGAAACGTGACCTTGGCTGTGCTTCTTATAAATAGCCTCTGGCTTGCGCCGATCGCTGTCATGATTGTATTGGGCCAGCTCGATGGTGTGAGCGGTCTGGTCATTGCCTACTTGCCGTTAGCTTTTCTTGCGTATCACCTGAATGCAGGAGTACCAGAATGAGAAATGAGCTTTTACCCGGTGGGAGCTGGCTACTGACTTGCCTGGGCTCCCTGTCACGAGCCAGCAAGCGTGCCATCTCTGTCACCGTTGATATGATCCTGATCACCATGACCTATTGGGGGGCGTACTGGATCCGGCTTGAACATAATTGGCCAATCGATAGCCCGCATCACTGGGCACTGCTTGGCGCAATTATCATTGTCAGCATCAGTTTGTTTGTACGGCTGGGGCTTTATCGCGCAGTGCTCCGATATGTCAGCTTTCGGGTGTTATGGACAATCTCGCTAGGGGCATTTCTTTCAACCTGTTTCTTTGTTCTCTCTGCGTTTTACTTCGATATCTTTCTGCCGAGAACGGTCTCGGTTATCTATCTCTCCTTTTTGGTGTTACTGGTTGGTGGTGTGCGGCTGTTTTTCCGGGCGCTCCTTAATACCACCCGTTTGGCTCGCACCCAGGTGTTGATTTACGGCGCGGGCTCTTCGGGCCGACAACTGCAAATGGCCTTGTTGCAAGGCAATGAGTTTTATCCCGTCGCCTTTATTGATGACGATCCCGCCAAACAGGGATGCGTGATCCAGGGCTGTACCGTTTATCACAGTGCTCAGTTGCCAGCCTTGATTGACCACCATGGGGTGCAGAAGATCTTGCTGGCTATGCCGAGCAGCACCAGGGCTCGCCGTCAGGAGGTGATCAATGCACTTGAGCCCCTCTCTTGCGAAGTGCTCTCTATCCCGGGGATGGCCGATCTGGTCAATGGCTCTGCCCGCATAGATCAGCTCAATGAGGTCTCCATCGACGATCTGTTGGGCAGAGATCCGGTAGAGCCTGTGACCACCTTGATGGAAGCCAATATCACAGGCAAAGCGGTCATGGTGACAGGTGCCGGTGGCTCTATTGGTTCTGAGCTCTGTCGCCAGATCTTGCGGTGCCGGCCATCCACTCTGGTTCTGTTCGAACTATCCGAATACGCCCTCTATGTCCTGCACAAGAACCTGCGGGAGCAGTGTCAGCGTGAAGAAATCGAAACGGATCTGGTGCCGTTACTGGGGTCAGTGCAGCGCCAGCATCGTCTCAAGACGGTGATGCAGAGCTTCAGGATCCAGACCGTCTACCATACGGCTGCTTACAAACATGTCCCGCTGGTTGAGTTCAACATCATTGAAGGGGTACGTAACAACGTATTCGGCACTCTTTATGCGGCACAGGCGGCCATTGAGGCAGGGGTGGAAACATTCGTGCTGATCTCTACCGATAAAGCGGTGAGGCCAACCAACACCATGGGGGCCAGCAAGCGTCTGGCCGAGTTGATCTTGCAAGCCTTGACCCGCGAGAAGCACAGCACCCGTTTTTGTATGGTGCGTTTTGGCAATGTTCTTGGATCTTCCGGCTCAGTGGTGCCGTTATTCAGACAGCAGATAGATAAAGGGGGGCCCATCACCCTGACTCACCCCGATATCATCCGTTACTTTATGACGATACCTGAGGCTGCCCAACTGGTGATCCAGGCGGGGGCAATGGGGCAAGGTGGGGATGTATTTGTGTTGGACATGGGCGAGCCAGTCAACATCATTGATTTGGCCCACCGGATGATCCGTTTGAGTGGCCTGAAGCTCAAGAGCGACAAATACCCCACTGGTGATATTGAGATTAAGATCACCGGATTGCGCCCCGGTGAGAAGCTGTTTGAAGAGCTGCTAATTGGTGAGCAGGTTGAGGGCACTGCCCACCCCCGGATCATGAAAGCCTCAGAGTCGATGTTGCCATGGCCACAACTGCGGGCGTTTTTGGCCGAGCTCGATAGCGCGTGTTTCCGCTTTGATCATGAGCAGATCCGTAGCCTGCTGTTAAGTATGCCGACCGGTTTTAATCCTACCGATGGAATCTGCGATCTGGTGTGGCAGGCAAAAAATACTTTGTCGCATGAACCGATCCTGAGTGTGGTCGAGGACATTGATTTTCTTAATTCAGAGAGTCACCAGCCGATGCATTAAACGGCTTGCCTTACGGCACGCACCATTTTGCGTGAATGATGGGGTTGATAAATGGACAGAGGGACAACATGTTGAGGATCAATAGCTTGTTTGGGCCGAAGCAATCCTCTGTCCTCATCAGGGGCAATGTTCTGTCAGGATGTAGCCTTCAAGCATGTCTTGTCAGTCAGCCTTATATCGCAGAAATGTTAGCTTGAATATGTTGAAAATTCTCGTTACCGGTGGCGCAGGCTTTATCGGCTCTGCCGTGGTGCGCCATATCATCCGTGATACCCAAGATTCCGTTATCAATCTCGATAAACTCACCTATGCCGGCAATCTGGAATCCCTGGCCGATGTATCGACAAGCGAGCGTTATGCGTTTGAGCAGGTGGATATCTGCAACCGTGCCGAGCTGGATCGGGTGTTTGCCCTGCACCAGCCGGATGCCGTGATGCATCTGGCCGCCGAGAGCCATGTTGACCGCTCCATTACAGGGCCAGCTGACTTTATCGAGACCAATATCGTCGGCACCTATATGTTGCTGGAAGCGGCTCGCGCTTACTGGAACGGTCTGGACGAGGTGCGCAAGGCGGCCTTCCGCTTCCACCATATCTCCACTGACGAGGTATATGGTGATCTGCCCCATCCGGATGAAGTCGCCGCCGGTGAGCCATTGCCGCTCTTTACCGAAACCACCCCCTACGCCCCCAGCAGCCCCTATTCTGCCTCCAAGGCTTCCAGCGACCATCTGGTACGCGCCTGGCGCCGTACTTACGGCCTGCCGACCATCGTCACCAACTGCTCCAACAACTACGGCCCGTACCACTTCCCCGAGAAGCTGATCCCGCTGGTGATCCTCAATGCACTGGATGGCAAGCCGCTGCCGGTCTATGGCAAGGGCGACCAGATCCGTGACTGGCTCTATGTGGAAGACCACGCGCGCGCGCTCTACAAGGTGGTGACCACGGGCTTGGTCGGGGAGACCTACAACATCGGCGGTCATAACGAGAAGCAGAATCTGGAGGTGGTACACACCATCTGCGATCTGCTGGACGAGATGGTGCCGAAGGCGGGCTCTTACCGCGATCAAATCACCTATGTGGCGGATCGCCCCGGCCACGATCGCCGCTATGCCATCGATGCGACCAAGATGAGCAGTGAGCTTGCTTGGCAACCGCAAGAGACCTTTGAATCCGGTATTCGCAAAACCGTGCAGTGGTATCTGGATAACCAGCAGTGGGTCAACAACGTCAAGAGCGGTGCCTACCAATCCTGGATTGAGCAGAATTACGGGGAGCGTGCCTGATGCATATTCTGCTGTTTGGCAAAAACGGCCAGGTAGGCTGGGAGCTGCAACGCGCACTGGCGCCGCTCGGGCGCATCACTGCCGTTGATTTTGACTCCACCGACTATTGCGGTGATTTCAGCAACCCGGCAGGGGTGGCCGAAACGGTACGTCTGGTCAAGCCGGACGTGATTGTCAACGCCGCAGCCCACACCGCAGTCGACAAGGCCGAAAGCGAGCGGGAGTTTGCCGAGCTGCTCAACGCGACCAGCGTGGCAGCGATAGCCAAAGAAGCGGAAGCATTGGGTGCCTGGTTGGTGCATTACTCCACCGACTATGTGTTCGATGGCAGCGGTGAGCGCCCCTGGGTGGAAACCGATGCAACTGCACCGCTTAACGTCTACGGCGAAACCAAGCTGGCGGGTGAACAAGGTGCGTCCCTCTGCTCCCGTCATCTGATCTTCCGTACCAGCTGGGTCTATGCCGCCCGCGGCGCCAACTTTGCCAAGACCATGCTGCGCTTTGGCAAAGAGCGTAGCGAGATGTCAGTCATCAATGACCAGTTTGGCGCTCCGACCGGCGCCGAGTTGCTGGCCGATTGCACCGCCCATGCGATCCGCGTGGCGCAGCGCAAACCCGAGGTCGCCGGGCTGTACCATCTGATTGCCTCCGGTACCACCACCTGGTTTGACTACGCCCAGCTGGTGTTTGCCAAAGCCAGAGAGGCCGGGGTTGAACTGGCGGTGACGCAGCTCAATGCGGTGCCGACCAGTGCCTTCCCGACCCCGGCCAAACGCCCCCATAACTCCCGCCTTGATACCGGCAAATTCCAGCGCACCTTCGATCTGGTGCTGCCGGAGTGGACCGTCGGTGTGGAGCGGATGTTGACCGAGATCCTCGGCAAGTAAATCACTGGCCAGGGATGTAGTGACTGCCTCCCTGGCTGGCAGGGATAAAACAGAAAGGTGTGGCCGCAAGCCACCCTTTTCTTTTGCAATTTAAAAATAAGAAACAAGCATCATGACCAAACGTAAAGGCATTATTCTGGCCGGTGGCTCAGGCACCCGTCTCTATCCGGTGACCATGGCGGTGAGCAAGCAGCTGCTGCCCATCTATGACAAGCCGATGATCTACTATCCGCTCAGCACCCTGATGCTGGCCGGTATTCGCGATATTTTGATCATCAGCACGCCGCAAGATACTCCCCGCTTTGAGCAACTACTGGGTGACGGTAGCCAGTGGGGCCTGAATTTGCAGTACAAGGTGCAGCCAAGTCCGGACGGGTTGGCACAAGCCTTTATTCTGGGTGAAGAGTTTATCGGGTCAGACCCCTGTGCGCTGGTGCTGGGGGACAACATCTTCTACGGCCACGACCTGCAGAAACAGTTGGCGGCGGCAGCGGCCAAAGAGAGTGGCGCTACCGTCTTTGCCTACCATGTGCATGACCCCGAGCGTTATGGGGTGGTGGAATTTGATAAAGAGGGTACCGCTATCTCTCTGGAAGAGAAGCCACTGGAGCCCAAGAGCAACTATGCGGTGACCGGCCTCTATTTCTACGACAACAGCGTGGTGGAGATCGCCAAGAGCCTGAAGCCATCGCCCCGTGGTGAGCTGGAAATTACCGATGTGAACCGTATCTACCTGGAGCAAGGCAATCTGTCGGTGGCCATGATGGGCCGTGGTTATGCCTGGCTGGATACCGGTACCCATGAAAGCCTGATTGAAGCGAGCAACTTTATTCAGACCATCGAGACCCGTCAGGGGTTGAAAGTGGCCTGCCCGGAAGAGATTGCCTATCGCCAGAAATTCATTACTGCCGAGCAGGTGCGTGAACTTGCTGCGCCGTTGGCAAAAAATGCGTATGGACAATATTTGCTAAAAATGGTTGCCAAAGCCTGATGTGATATAGGGGGGAGGGAAGATGCTCCCCCCATAAAAATTGAATCAAATGTGGATAGACAGATGAATGTAATCAAGACAGCGATTCCTGACGTGCTTATTTTTGAGCCAAAAGTATTTGGTGATGAGCGTGGTTTTTTCTTTGAGAGTTTCAACCACAAGTTGTTTGAAGAGGCGGTAGGATATCCGGTTAACTTTGTGCAGGATAATCATTCCAAATCCTCGAAAGGGGTGTTGCGTGGTTTGCACTATCAACTGCCTCCCCATGCCCAGGGCAAGCTGGTGCGTTGTGTAGCGGGTGAAGTGTTTGATGTGGCGGTAGATATCCGCAAAAGCTCACCGACCTTCGGGCAATGGGTTGGGGTTCACTTGTCAGGTGAAAACAAGCGACAGTTGTGGATCCCGGAAGGGTTTGCTCATGGATTTGTCACACTGACAGAAACGGCCGAGTTTTTGTATAAAACAACCAATTACTATGCCCCCGTGAGCGATAGAGGTATTGCATGGAATGATGCCTCGATTGGTATTAAATGGCCCGAATTAAACGCGGACATCCTTACCTCTGCAAAAGATAGTACTGCCAAGTCATTAGAGACCGCAGACCTGTTTATCTAAATTACACTCCCTGCACCACGGCAGGGAGTCTTTAGTTCGCTGAGATAATATGGCTTTATATACGGGTTCGAAAGGCATTCTTGCGAGAAAAAACAGTATTGAACCTATGCTTGGTTGCCCATTACATCATTGGCTGGGGCCAAAAAGCCAATACCAATCAGATTAAGCAGAAGGCACAAGCGTTAGGATTGCCCTATTGGCAGCTTGAAGATGGCTTTATCGGTTATATCGGCCATCCCGCCAGGGGGGGCAAGGCGGTCTCGCTGATCGCCGATCCGGTGGGGATCTATTACGATGCCCGCCAGCCCAGCCAGCTTGAGCAGTTGATTGCCACCCCGTGCGAGCCACAGATGTTGGCACGGGCCGAACGACTGATTGGTGAGCTGGTACGCCTCGGGGTCACCAAATACAACTGTTATGCCACTGCCCCCGGTCCGTCGATTGCCAGCGGCAGCGTGGCCGCCCTCTCTGCTGTCGGGGAGTATGACGGCTT
>OEQM01000387.1_pt1 | contig 8708 bp, 12 predicted proteins | sample 1539771 | NCBI WGS metagenome assembly OEQM01 (sample SAMEA3891240, study PRJEB23780) | metagenome | biome: terrestrial biome; feature: animal house; material: water of meat washing | place: Italy | collected 2015-05-12
AACAGCTTGATCAACACACAACGGCTTCTTTTTCCAAAAGGTTCACTTTCATAAAACTCCTCAATTTAAAAATTATTCTACAAACTTCAATGACTCAGAGTTAATGCAGAATCGGACCCCTGATGGCTCAGGGCCATCTGGAAAAACGTGCCCCAGATGGGCTTCGCACACATTGCATAACACTTCGATTCTGCGCCCGTACGTCGTATCCAGTTCATATTGAATTACGTTGTCGGCGACAGGCTCAGAAAAACTCGGCCATCCCGTTCCCGAATCGAACTTTAGGTTCGAGTCAAAGAGTTCGGTGTCGCAGCCAACACAGGCGTATCTACCTGCTTCATAAAATGAACAGAGTCCTCCCGTGTGCGGGCGTTCGGTGCCTTTCATTCGCATAACCCGAAATTGCGCGGGCGTCAGAATTTCTTTCCACTCTTCCTCGCTCCTTTCAACTTTTCTGGGAGGTGCTGGAGTGCCGTTATCGAGGTAGCTGTAAATGCTTTTCCAATTGAACATATATTTGATCCTTTATTTTAGGGCTTGCTCTTTAGCCATCAATCCACGAGAAGAAGTCTGTAGCACTGCCAATGAATTCTCCATCCACAAAAACTTGCGGAACAGTTTGAAGATTTGTTCTTTCCTTCAACTCCAAGTAAGTCTTCGGATCGTCGTCTACGCGAATTTGTTTGAAATCAACCTTTTCAGAAGTTAGGTAATTCTTTACGCGTGCGCAAAATGGACAATGGTCTTTCGTATAGATGACAACATTCTTAAGTGTTTTCATAATTTCCTCTTTCATTTGGTTTATGGTTTAGTCTCTTTCAAAATGGCAAGAGTATCCGTTGGGATTCCTTTGCAAATAGTTTTGATGATATGCCTCAGCGTCGTAGAATTCTTTTTCCAAGGCGACGGTCGTAACTACTTCATTCTCGAAGCGACCGATCTCATTGACCTGTTTTAATATCGGCGTAGGTAGGATCATCAAAATCTCCGCCAGAGTAGCCCACCTTTGTTGACGTCACGCCGTCCAGATTCCTAAGGAGGTCTTCAAGACCCCAAAAACACCCTCCGGCAACGATCACATAATTTAGTTTCATAAAGCCTCCTTGGTTTTTATCTATTTACTGATTAAACTGACTTTACAGCATGTATAATAGATATAACATGCCCAGTAGTTCGTATAATGTGACTTATTAGACAGTTTGCGTAGGAGCTAAGTATGGATGTTCTCAGTGAGATTTTAGATAAGGTAGAGCTTACTAGTAGCTACTGGTATAGAACATCATTTGCAGGAGACTGGGGCATCAGTCTCCCGCAGGAAGAGAATCTAGCGAGATTTCACATCGTGACCCATGGCGAGTTTTGGTACGAGGTGCCAAAACTTAAACTTAAGGCTTTGGCGGAGCAAGGCGATATTTTGATCTTTTTCAAAGGGATGGAGCACACCATGGCCAGTGCACCAAAAATCAAGGCCGAGCCTGCGGTCGAATTTAGAGCTAAAGCCAACCTCACCGAAGCTCAAGTTTTGGAATACGGTGATCAGAGCAAGCTCAAAGCCAACGTCGTTTGCGGACATTTTTGTTTTAATGGCGGACCCGATCATCCATTCTTAAATTCGCTGCCAAATGTCGTGCATATCAAGAGTGCTGATAACTCCCACTCGCCTTGGCTTGCCATGCTTTTAAGTATTATAGAGCAGGAAGCAAAATCAGGGCTTCCTGGAAGCAACACGTTAGTCAGAAAGCTGACCGAAATTATCTTCGTGCAAGCGTTAAGAATCCACATGTACAAATCCAATAAAAATGCTGGATTCTTCAAACTGATCGAAAATCCGCAACTCAGCAAAACCTTGGAAGCTATTCATCATAGTCTCGATAAAAAATGGGGTCTTGACGATCTCGCCGGGATTGCGGGGATGTCGCGTACGAACTACAGCGTCAAATTTAAGGAGCTGTCAGGCATGACACCTCTTGATTATTTAACCTATTGTCGGCTTGAAAAAGCAAAGCAGCTGCTTAAAGAATCCGGTAAGTCTGTTCCCGAAGTGAGTGAAGCCATTGGGTATCCGGCACATGAACACTTTCAAAAGTTGTTTAAGAAAAAAATTGGCAAAACTCCTAGCGCGTACAGAAAAGAAAATTCTGAAAAGGTGTAAAAATGAATATCTATAACTCTCCTGTTACCAAAATAGCTTTCTGGGTCATCGTCGTCGGCAGTGTATTCTGTCTTCTTCTCCCTTTATTCTTACCTCTTCTTCCTCTTCACTACTTGAAGGATTATGGCGAAATAGGAGATGCTTTTGGAGGTATTTCGAACCCATTCGTACAGATACTAGGTTCAGTAGTTCTGTTTTTAGCGCTGAAAGCCCAGATTGATGCGAATAGAATCCTTCATCAGCAAATCGAAAAAGAAAACACGAAGGAGCAACTAAGGCACGAGTTAGATCAACTTCACGAACTTTATATGTTCGTCGAAAGAAACATCAAAAATTTTAGTTACGATCAAGAAAAGACCGTTGATGGCAAGACGCAAATGATCCTTCTGTATTCTCGACGTGCGATTAAATGTTTCATTGAGGATCTAGAGAGCTTAGATGTTGATATTCACAAAGATGACGACATTTTAAGGTTCGACGGGGTTAAAGAAATTATGAGCATTTTGAACAGCGTTGACCTATATTTCGACAAAATCAAAGACAGCGAGATTGCACCTTATCATAAGAGTTTTTATAAAACGCTTATGCAGCACGAACTTCTCTTCAGCGTTTTTCCTTATCAAGATCTCGACAATCAAGCGTACCTAAAACAAGAGCATTGCCCAGAGTGTGGTGAATATCATGCAAATTATCCGCCACTGATTTATGACCGGTTACAGAAAATTAAAAAAAGTTTCTCCTGATGTATTATGGATATTTATTCGGTATCGGTCCTACCAAAAAGCTATTTGTAGTATCTCGAGTACGTGCTGTGGTGTAGTAATTCCAATCTTAGAAAACTCAAAGCTTATTCTGAAACTATCGGAATTGTCGGTTGGGTGAGACTTAGTCGCCCCGTAAAGCCTTATCGGGGCGGCAAAGATAACTTTTTATATCACTGCTATTGATGACGTCCTTTGTTTACTAAAGTTGTAAGCCCTTATTCTTTGTTTTAGACCTTCAACCACTCCGGGCTTGTCACTAGGAGAGTCCCCTTGGCTAACCTTAGCCGTCAGATCGTATTCAGCGATTTCTAGCCGGTCCCCCTGAATCATTTTACGCCAACCGTTCCACAACTTAGGGTCAAGCTCTTCGGTACGCCAACCATCGGTCGGTTCGCTCCGACTCGCTAAAGCCAGATCCCTGATTTGGTTCTGGAGCGTTAGATCGTCAATCATTGTTCGGCGTCAACTATCTTGGCCGGTTCGCGTCAATTATGATGGCCGGTTAGGTTTTCTCATTTTTCCTACTTCCAGCTTGTTTTAACTGATGTTGTTTTCGATAGCTTTCTCCTTCTAATTCTATAATTGTCGCGTGGTGGATCAGCCGATCTATGGCCGCTACCGTCATCATGCTGTCTGGGAAGATCTGATCCCATGCACTAAACGGGTGATTGGCTGTGATGATCAGGCTACCGCTTTCATATCGATGCGCGATAAATTCAAACAGTACCTGGGTTTCTGCATCGGTTTTTTTCACATAACCAATGTCATCAATGATGATCACCTGATACTTATCCAGCTTGCTCATCTCGCTCATCAGATCCAGTTCGCGCTTGGCTTGTTGTAACTGTTGTACCAAGCCAATGGCTGGAAACAGTTTGCAGCGTATGCCTTGCTCAATCAGCCGGTAACCCAATGCATTGGCTATGTGTGTTTTGCCGGTGCCACTGGGGCCAATCAGCAGGATATTATCGGCGTGATGTGCCCAGGACAGGTCTTGGTGCAACTTGGCGATGAGCGCTTGATTTGTCCGGCTGAGCACGCTGTTATCCAGAGTGCTTAAGGTTTTTCCCGGTGCCAGCCTCCCTTCGCGTACCCAGCTTTGTGTGCGCCGTGTAAAGCGCTCTGCGAGCTCGTATTCGCATAATGCCGCAAGGTAGTCACTGTGCGACCAGCCTTTTTCTACCGCGGTTTGCCAGAGTTTTTCATAGTGCCTGACGAACGCCGGCAGCCTTAATTCTTTGAGCAGTAATGCAACGGAGGAAGTCAAAATGGCACCTCCACATCGTGTTTCGCCTGTGCCTTTAATGACGTTAGCAGTGCATCATAACTTTGCAGGTTATGTTGCTTTGTCTTAATGTCTGGTGCGCTTTGCGGGGTGTAAAAGCGCTCCTGAATGGTTTTGGCACTTTCAAACAGACCGGCTCTGGCCTCTTGCAACAAGGTCTCTCCCAGCTCTTGTTCGCTATCGTATTCGCTCGCCAGCCATAACACCGTGACTATCCATTTACAGGCATCCTGTGCTGGTAACGCATCATCCACTAACTGCCACAACTGCCGGTAATTGTCGTCAGGTAAGATATCATCCCGCAGTTGCGAGTAACGAAACGCCTGCGGTTTAGCGGCCAGTGAGCGGATAATATGCCGGTAGTTGATACAACGTGCACGGCTTTGGCCGAGGGCCGGGTAAATTCGTGGCAAGGTCAGCGCCACTTGCTGGCCCACATAGAGCACCAGTTTGTTATGATACAGCCGTACTTGCAGGCGTTCGCCAATCAGTCGTGATGGCACGCTGTACACCACCCGGCGCACTTCAATGGTGGCACTACGGGTGACTTTAATGCTCAGCAAGGTGTAATCAACAGCATCATATTCCGGTAAGGCTTGCAGGGTTTGCTGTTCTTCTAAAAAGCGGCTGCGTGAGCGCTGGTTTAGCTTGCCGACGATTTGATCAATAAAGGCCTGGTAGGCTTCGATACTGTCAAAGTCACTGTGGCCGCGAAGTAGCAGGTGCTGCGCCAGACGGCGTTTAAATGAGCCATTAGCGCACTCCACTACGCCGTTCTCATGCGATTGCCCCAGGTTATTGCGCGTTGGCGTCATGTTGTAATGCTCGCACAAGTCCTGATAGGCATCTGTCCAGACATTTTGCGTATTGTTCCTGGCGGCACTGAGGCTATCGGTGCGATGCTCCACCGGACAGCCACCAGCCTGCGTCAGCGCACGCTGTAAACCGGTAGATAAGGCAGAATAGCTCTCACCACCCTGAACCACAGTGATGGAACGCCAGCCGCTATAAGCGAGGCGGAACTGATACAGCAAATGAGCAAAGGGTTGCTGCTTAATGGTGATCGGGCTATCAGGATGAGTAAAATCAGAGAAGCCCTGTAAACCGGGTTGAGCTTGCTGGCGGAAGATGACATCTTTCTCCGGGCCATGTAGTGCTTTCCATTTCTTAACCCGACGCTGCAATGTTCTCAGAATTCGCTGGTCATATTGGTTTGGATAGAGCGCCTGCAAATGCTCCAGCAAAGTAATAGGCGTAAGCTCTGGTTTAGCGTTTAAAAGAACAACTAGATCGGTTTCCCATACGGCTTCCAGTGGATCTTAGCGGGTGCGCCAATCTCTATCAGCTTTAGCGCGGGGTAAGGTGTTGGACTGCTCAATACGTCGGGCAGTGCGGGGGGAAATGGCAGACTTCGCAGCAGCGATTTCTTGAGTCATGCCTTGTTGGCGATGCTGCATATACAGCTCCTCTTGTCGGTGGGTGATATGTTGTCCAGGCACCTTGAACTCCGAACAGAAAACAAGGTACCTATTGTGACACCCAACCGGCCAAGATAATTGTCGTCAACCGGTCATCCTAATTGTCGCCGAACACACTTTCAAGGTGAAATCATTCTTTGGGCTGTTCGTTGGTATTGTAAATATGGCATCAGCTATCGTGAACTTCAAGAAATGCTCGCTGAACGAGGCATAAATGTGGATCACAGTACAATTTATCGTTGGGTTCAGCGTTATGCTCCAGAAATGGAAAAACGGTTACGCTGGTATTGGCGTAATCCTACAGATTTACATTCATGGCATATGGATGAGACTTATATCAAAGTGAAGGGGCGATGGACTTACCTGTATCGTGCAGTTGATCAACGGGGTCATACGATTGACTTTTACCTTTCCGCTAGACGGAACAGTAAATCAGCCTATAGTTTTCTAGGAAAGATCTTCAATACGGTGAAAAAATGGCAAATTCCACGGGTCATCAATACAGATAAAGCAGCGACCTATGGCCATGCTTTATCACGATTAAAGCGAGAAGGAAAATGTCCAGTAGATATTGAGCACAGGCAGATTAAGTATAAAAATAATGTCATTGAATGTGATCATGGTAAGTTAAAGCGAATCATCAGGGCCACATTAGGATTCAAATCTATGAAGACGGCTTATGCCACAATTAAAGGTATTGAAGTCATGCGTGCACTACGTAAAGGACAAGCATCGTCATTTTATTATGGTCAGCCTCAGGGTGAAGTGTGTCTAATCAACAGGGTTTTCGGTCTCTAAGCACTTTTTAAAGGGAACATCATCGACTCAAATCTCTATTTGCAACAGTGCCAGAAATAGATATATTAAAAAAGCTGTCATTAACGTCTCACCACTTATCGAAATAGTCTTGAATCTGTAATACATTCAGTCATATATTTGATTACGTCACAAAATCAAAAAGTAGATGAGTCATGAGCAATAGTCGTGGCGGAAGCCGAGATGGTTCCGGTAGAAAGCTCAAATATAATGAGCCTACAAAAACGGTAAGAGTACCTGTATCCAAAATCATAGAGATCAGGAATTACCTCAACGAGGCAGAGAAGCAAAGCTTCAATGATGTGACATCCATCACGCTTGTAGATCCTACAACATTTATGCATATTCCTTTGGCTTCAGAAAAGGTTGCTGCTGGTTTCCCTTCTCCTGCCCAGGACTATGTCGACAAAACTTTGGACATGAATGAGCACCTCATTAAAAATGAAGCTGCAACCTTCGTTGTGAAAGTAGCTTCACTTTCCATGAGAGATGCAGGTATTGAGATTGATGATGAACTAATTGTAGACCGGAGCATTGAAGCCAAACATGAAGACATCGTGATTGCACTGATCGACGATGAGTTCACCGTGAAACGTCTCATGATTGAAGGTGATCATAACCATTGGCTTAAAGCAGAGAACCCTGAGTATTCTGACATTCATCTAAAGGATGGGCAGGAAATGGTGATTTGGGGTGTAGTGACTTTTGTCATCAAGCCATTCAGAAAGCGTTAATACTTTATTGGTTTCATGCTCATGCAAGCATCTCACCAGAAGATCTATGCTTTAGTAGACATCAACAACTGCTATGTCAGTTGTGAACGTATCTTTAACCCAAGTTTGAACAATAAGCCAGTCATTGTGCTATCCAACAATGATGGCTGTGCTGTAGCTCGATCTCAGGAAGCCAAGGACTTGGGCATTAAGATGGGTGTTCCTCTCTTTCAGATCAAGGACATCGTAGAGCAGCATCAGGTGCAGGTGCTATCGAGCAATTATGCACTGTATGCAGAGATGTCTCGCAGATTCATGAAGGTGCTCTCTGATTTTGTATCTCCCAAAGAGCAGGAGATTTACTCAATTGATGAGTGCTTTCTGGATCTGACAGCTCATTCAGGGAATTACGACTTGACTGAATATGCCCATCAGATTCGTCAGCGTGTGTTTTCTTGGCTTGGTTTACCTGTATGTATTGGCATTGGACGCTCAAAGACTGAAGCGAAACTAGCGAACCATATTGCCAAGAAGAACGCTTACTTCAATGGTGTTTGCAACTTGGTTTCAATGGATCCATGCTCTGCTGAAACTCTGCATCAAGCCATAGATGTTGGTGAAATCTGGGGCGTAGGCCGAAAGCATTCCAAGAAGCTCAACAGCTTGGGGATTCATTCAGTTATGGATTTTGTCTTGGCTTCCCCTCTGATGATCAGGGACCAATTTTCTGTAGTGATGCACAGAACTTTATTGGAATTGCAGGGAATTGCTTGTATTGAACTGGAACATACGCCACCTGCAAAGAAGCAAATCATTGCTAGTCGCTCCTTTGGGCAGAGGATCTATCACATAGATGATCTCAAGGAAGCCATGTCGCTGTATGTCATGGATGCTGTTAGCAGACTGAGAGATGATAATTTGTTGTGTGGTTGTCTGATTGGTTTCGTTCAATCAAACCCATTTGATAGCTCAAAGCCCTTCTACAACAAGTCTTTATCTTTAGCTTTACCAGAACCTACCGACAACTTATTGGTGCTCTCTAAACTCGCTACAACGATGATTGATGGCCTGTATGCAAAGGATATAGCATTCAAGAAATGCGGCGTGATTCTGACGTGTCTCGAACCAAAGGAAAACCATGTGTATGACATGTTCACTGATATGAAACACATCGAAGTCAGCAATGCCTTGATGGATTCCCTCGAAGCGATTCATCTTAAGTATGGCAAAACCAAGATTGCCTTGGGCGCGAGTTTAATGCCGAACAGAACATGGAATATGTCACGAGATCGGCTAACACAGAACTACTTTAAGTGGGATCAACTGCTTTGTGTGAAGTAAATTGTCAACGGCATTCTAAAATTGACCCCTTTCACCTTACAAATGGCAAAGTAAAATTGACCCCTTTGATCTCGTATTAAATTTCAACCTGGGGCTGAATCCCAATTCTTTTTTTATCCTTCAAACGATAACTCTCACCCGATATTTGTACCACATGAC
>OEQM01000400.1_pt1 | contig 8108 bp, 7 predicted proteins | sample 1539771 | NCBI WGS metagenome assembly OEQM01 (sample SAMEA3891240, study PRJEB23780) | metagenome | biome: terrestrial biome; feature: animal house; material: water of meat washing | place: Italy | collected 2015-05-12
ATATACTACTCTACTAAAAGTAAGTATAAAGCATTTAAATATACTCTTTTTTCAGGTCTGGCAGAGCCAATAGGTGCTTTATTAGCCTTTTTATTTTTAAGAAAAGCCTAGGCTAAGTAAAATATTATACTAACCTAGGCTAAATAAAAATATTACATTAATCCTATTACGTGGAAAACAATACCGATTACGAATAAAGCAAGAATAATTACAATTGGAGATACTTTCTTTTTAAGTAACCACATACAAAGGAATGTTAATAATAATCCTGCAAGACCAGGAATTAATGAATCTAAGTTTCCTTGTAATGTTGTAACTTTCTCAGCAGTTAAAGATAATCCAGCTGATTGTTGTAATAAGGCTTCCTTAATACCTTCTGCACCTGCTGGAAGGCTATTCCAATCAATATAAGCACCTGGGCTTAATTGAACTGTTGATACTACTGGAGCAAATTTAATAGATACCCATCTATTAACTAGTGATCCTAATATAAACATACCAAGTATAGATGCACCTTTTGTAATATCTTGTAATAAGTTTCCTGATAAGTCCTCTGTAATACGAGAACCAGCTTTATAACCAAATTCTTGTGTGTACCAAGTAAATGCCATACGGATAATATTCCAACCTAAGAAGAATATTATTGGTCCTAATATGTTACCAGCCATAGCAAGTGAAGCACCTAATGCTCCTAATATAGGTCTAACAGTAAACCAGAATACAGGGTCTCCGATACCTGCTAAAGGTCCCATCATACCAACTTTAACCCCTTGAATAGTTACATCATCTACTTGAGCTCCATTTGCACGATCTTCTTCTAATGCTAATGTTACACCAATGATAGGTGAAGCTACATATGGGTGAGTGTTGAAGAATTCTAAGTGACGTGTTAATGCCGCTGATCTTTCTTCTTTAGTTTTGTATAATTTTTTGATTGCAGGAATTAATGAGAATGCCCAACCACCATTTTGCATTCTTTCATAGTTCCAAGATCCTTGAATGAAAGTTGAACGCCACCAAATAGAAAGACGATCTTTTTTTGTTAATTTTAAATTTTTCTCCATTTTCGTCTTCTCTCCCTTCTTAGTATCTATCGATAATATCGCCTACTGGATCTCCTATGTTTGATCCACCATTACCTGAGCCACCTTTTTTGCTAAGTGCTAAGTAAATAAGAGCTAAAGCTACACCAATTGCACCTAATCCTATAAGTGTAAGTTGAGGAATAGTTGCTAATACAAAACCGATTGCAAAGAATGGCCATACTTCTTTTGTTGCCATCATGTTAATTACCATTGCGTAACCAACAGCTACTACCATTCCACCACCTACTGCTAAACCATCTGTTAACCAAGCAGGCATAGAAGCAAGTAATGCGCTTATTGGACCAGCACCTATTAATAAAATTAATGCAGCTGGTAATGCTATACGTACACCTTGCATAAGAATAGCAATGAAATGCCACATTTCAACTTTTCTTATATTACCTTCTTTAGCAGCAGCATCCATAAGGTGTACAAATGCTGTAGCTATTGTACGACAAATAATTGTTAATAATAATCCAGCAACAGCTAGTGGAATTGCTATAGCGATAGCTGAAGATATTCCCGCTTGCCCTTCTCCACTAAGAACTAAGATAATTGCAGCTGCAACGGATGCTAATGCTGCGTCTGGTGCTACGGCAGCACCTATGTTTGCCCAACCTAAAGCGATCATTTGAAGACTACCGCCTAGGATTAAACAGCCATCGGCACGGGTCAGCCAGCTGGCGCGATCCCCCTCCTGCTGCAGAGCGGTGACCGGCTGACGCGGGCCGGGAGAAGAGATGAGAAGGTGCTTGCCCGATGGCAGCACAGCCTCGGCCGCCAGGGTGGCGGGATCCAGCTCGATGCGCCACTGATCGTTGGCAAGGGTCAGCGCCTCGGCAGGCAGGGAGAACAGCGGCGCCAACAGCAGCAGCGGGCGGATCCGGCTCGTTAGCACGGGAAGAAAAGTCATGGTCGGTGATTCCTGATAACACACGGGAATCGCCATTTCAGCAGATTGGCCGCCTGCGATTGTCAGGCCAATGTCAGGATTGCGTGCAACTGACCATCACGACGACCATTACTCAACCGGCCCCGCCTGACTGTGGCTTAGCTGCAACACCAGCTGGCCGCGCTGGCTGGTCTGCACCAGCGAGAGGGTGCGCCAGCTGTCGGGCGTGGCGGCAGGCCAACCCACCTTGCCATCGAGAGGCAGACGGTTCCACCAGAGCAGGGAGTATTGCGGGCGGGCCAGCACCGTCTGCTCAAGCCAGAGCGGCGTACAGGAAGCGGGATTGGCGGGGGGATTGGCCACCGCCTGCGGCGAGCGGGAGAGCCAGTCCAGATCCTGCACCGCAGGCAGCGGCAACGCCACCTGCCAACGCTGGCCCGCCACCGTCAGCCGCAGCTGATAGAGTCCGGCTGGTAAAGGCGTCGGCAGATCGGTTCCCACAACCCTGACTCCGGAGTTCTCTTCCGCCTCCCACTGGGCGCCAGCCAGTCGGTCACGGCCAGCGGGATCGATAAGTTCAGCGGCGGTGATGGACCCCTCGCCGGTCAACTGCACCCGATAGTCCCGCAGCAGCGGCGCATCGCGCTGGATCAGCTCAAGGCGCAGCTCGCTCACCCCATCAGGCAGAGTGAGCGGGAAATCCTTGCCGCAGTGCTGGGCACTCAGCGCGGCCAGCATCCCCTGCCAGCTACGGCGCTCGGCATCACTTGTGAGGGCGGGCCATGCCTGCTGCAAAGATTGCCAGGCGTGCCGGTTATCCCCCTGCAACAGCGCCAGGGTAGCCGGTTGCAGTGGATCGGCACGTTCAGTTGCCATAACGCAGCCAGCGCTTAGAGCCAACAGCAGCCCAGCCAGCGTTGCACGCTTCACGCTGGCACCTCCAGCCGGTAGCCGATGCCGCGCACCGTCTCGATGGCCAGCCCGGGCAGCTTCTGGCGCAGTTGCAGAATATGGGTATCAACCGTGCGGGTGGAGGGAAACGCCTGATAGCCCCACACCCGGTTGAGGATCTCCTCCCGGCTCAGCACCCGCCCCGCCATCCGCACCAGCAGGGTGAGCAGGGCAAACTCGGTGGGGGTAAAGCTCACCTCCGCATCCTGCCAGCTCGCCTGCATCCGGGCGGGATGAAGCTGCAAGCCGCCCACCGCCTGAGTGCCATCCCCCAGCTGGCGCAGCTGGGCCCGGATCCGCGCCAGCAGCTCGTCGTGGGAGAAGGGCTTGGTCAGGTAGTCGCGCGCCCCCGCATCGAGCCCGGCCACCCGATCGCTCACCTCCACCCTTGCGGTGAGCACGATCACCGGCAGCGCCTTGCGCGCCAGCCACTGGGGCAGCCAGTCGAGGGCATCCCCCTCCGGCATGGTGCGATCCAGCAGCACCAGATCCGCCGCCAGCCACTGCTGCTCCGCCGCAGCCAGAGTGTCGCACCAGAGGCAGCGATACCCCTCGCGGGTCAGATAGCGTTGCAGGTTCTCCGCCAGCAGCGCCTCGTCTTCGACAAGCAGGATGGTCTTCATGATTCGGGGTCGCTCCAGAGTTGGCAGGGCAGCGTCAGGGTGAAGGTGGTGGGCGGGCCGGATAGGGCGAGGCGCCCGCCAAGACGGCGCAGCAGATGGCGCACGATGGCAAGCCCCAGCCCCAAACCCTCGGCACGGGCACCGCGGCGCAGCAGGGTGGCGAGCCGGTAACCCGGCAGCTCGCCGCCATCGCTGACCGCGAGGATCAAACGCCCCGCCTGCCAGCTGGCACAGATCCGAACCGGCGCGCGGCCATGCTGGCTGGCGTTGCGCAGCAGGTTGTCGAGGGCGAGATCGAGCCAGTAGAAGGGGAGCGCCAGAGTCATCTCCCGCTCAAGGCAGAAGGTGGCGTCATGCCGCTCGCAAGCCAGGGTGAGCCACTCGGTGAGACTGACCGCCACCCGCTCATCTTCCAGAGTCTCTGCCGCCAGATAGTGGCGACTGGCCTGCGCCAGCTGATGCAGGCGGGCGACACTGCCCAGCAGCTGACCCACGCTCTGCTGGGCGGAAGGGGGCAGCCGGTCGAAATCGTGGCGCAGCTCCTCGCTGATGCCGGAGAGCGCCATGATGGGGGTGCGCAGCTCGTGGGTCAGCATCTGCAACGCGACGCGCCGCTCCCGCAGCAGGCGCCAGCGCTGCCAGCTGGCCCACCCCAGCAGCAGGATAAAGCCAAACGAGCTGGCCAGCGCCAGCCACTGCCAGCCAAGCGTGGGGCGAGTATTGAAGCAGATCGCTCCGACTCGCTCTTCACAAGTACCAGCGGTACGACTATCCAGCGTCACGCCAAGCCGCTCGGCCAGCGGCTGCCACTGCCCGGCACCGTAACGACGCCACTGCCCATCGGCAAGCAGCCAGAGCTGACCCGATTGCAGCAGCCAGCGATCCCCCCGCAGCAGGGCGTCGAGGTTGTCATCGCCGAGCTCACCGAGCTGCCCCAACTGATCTCGCCGCTCCCGCACATGGAGCAGAGCGTCGAGCCCGGCCGCCGGATGACCAGCCAGCCAGCGGGCAGCGCTACTTCCCCCCAGCGGATAGACGGGGTGAGCGGCAAACCAGCTGGCCGAGGGCACAGGCCCCTCTTTGCAAAGCGCCCCCAGCAGCGGCAGCCACTCGGCGGGCAAGTCATTCTCTGTCCCGCACTCCTGCTGATAGCGATAGATGGCCTGCAACTGGCGCAGCGGATAGCGCTGCCAGGCGGGATAGAGGGAGTCGGGAGCAATCAGGCGACGGTCGAGCCGCTGCACCTCGTCAAGAGGCAGCGCCTGTTCGGGAGCCTGCTTGGCCAGCTCGCCAGCCAGACGATCCGCCAGCGGCCCGGCCAGCACGGGAGAAGCCATGCCGTAGCAGATCAGGGAGCAGAGCAGCAGGATCAGGCGCATGGGTTCAACTCGAGATGACTCCGGATCAAGGCGCAGCAGATCACTGCGCCATAAAAAATGTCAGCGCCATTTTTCAATGGCGCTGACATCCGGTCAACCGCTAACGGCATTGGCGCGGCTCCCGCCAGCCCATATGAACCGTCACCTATTTGAACAGTCCCTTGAGCAGCTGGTCGGCCACCCCTTTGACGGCATCGTTGTCGGCCTTGTCACCCAGCAGCTTCTTGAGGCCGCGTTCGGCCTCCTTGCGCGCCTTATCCTCCAGCAATTTGTTGTTGCTGAGCAGTGCCTTCACATCGAGCTGGTAGCTGGGGGTCTGCCAGTGACCGCCGATCCGCACCGGAATGGTGATCTCTTTGAGCTCATCCACATCCTTGCCCCCCTGCCCCTTGCTGCTCTCGACAATGGAGGTGAGGAACAGGAAGTCGAGGCTCTCCGGCACCAGCGCCGTCTGCCCCTCGCCCTTGACCCGCAAGGCCGGGGCAAAGAGCTGGATGTCGTTGCTGCGGGCGATGCCGTCGGCAATCTGGAAGCTGGCGGTCAGGGCGCTGAAGTCGGTCTTGCGCGCCTCCTTCACCTGCTCGGCCCCCTTGCCGGTGAGGGTGGCCCGCGCCTCGCGGATCATCTCCGGCAGGTTGATGCCATGCAGGGCGCCGTCGCTCAGCTTCAAGGTCACCTTGCCCTGCATTCCGTTGCGCAGTGCCAACGCAGAGAGACCGCGCCCCTGCACCTGCACATCGAGATCGCCCTTGCCCTCCAGCAGATCACTCTGGGCCAGAGTCTGCAGCAAGGGACGAATGTTCACTCCGGCCACCTGCTTGTGCACCTTGTAGGTGGCGGGTTGCTGGCGCGCGTCGAGAACTCCTTTCGCGTTTACCTGACCGCCAGCCACGGTCGCGCTGAACTGTTTGAGCGTCAGCAGTCCCTTGGCCAGAGCCACCTGCAGATCGACAGCGCCGAGATCCAGCCCTTTCAGGCGCAGGCTGCCAAGTTGCAACCGACCATCCAGATCCACCCCTTTGAGCGCGCCCAGATCCGGTTCAACCGCGGAGAGGGCTTCGCTCTTGCCGGTTACCGCTTTATTGTCACTTGCAGCGGCATTGGAAGCACCGGCCGCCGGTTTGTCCTCTTTCGCCTGTGCGGTCGTGGTCGGTGCCGATTTGGCGAGCCATTTGTCGAGATCCAGCTTCTCCCCCTTGAGATCGAAGCTGATTGCGGGAACAGCGCCAAGCTGCACGGTTCCATCACCACTCAGCAGCGCCTCATCGGCACTCATCACCAGCTTGCTCAGGGTAATCAACTGCTTGTCGAGCTCGGCACGGGCAAACCCGGCCAGTTTCAGCTTCATCTGCGGGCGTGGCAGCGCATCACCTTCCAGCGCTGCCGTCAGCAGCACATCGGAGAGCTCGGCCAGCTTCATCTCTTTATCGAGCCGTCCCTTGAGTGTTCCTTCCAGCGAGCCAGCCAGTGAAGCTTGCTGCCCCTCTACCTTGGCCCCTTTCAGCGCCAACGTGAGGTTGCTCCACTCACCAAGGGCCAGTCGGTCTCCCTTGATGGAGAAACTGTCGAGTCGCAGGGACGGGTCACTCAGGCTGCCACTGAGGCTCAGATCTTTCAGTTCACTGGCCATCACCTCCTGCGCCAGCTTGATCTGGGTCTGCCCTTTAACGTCGAAAGCGAGCTTGTCGGCACTCCCCTTGGCGGCCAGCGTCACGGGTACCCACTGACCGGTGGCCAGCTGCCCCATATCGAGATCGAGGCGATCCAGTCGCAGCGAGGTGCCGCTGCGATCATCCTGTACCAGCGCACTGGCCTGGGAGAGCGCGACACCCTGCAAGCTGATCTGCCAGGGCTTGCTATCAGCGGTTGGCGCAGGGGTTGCGGGGACGACCGGTTCGCTTGCATCAGCAGTGGCATCTTTGATCAGTCCGCTCAGATTGGAGCTGCCATCCGCCTTGGTCTGGATAAAGAGATGGGCGCCACTCAGGGTCACCTTGCCGATCTCCAGACGATGGGAGAGCAGCGGCAACAGGGCCACCGAGGCCTCCCCCTGTTCGAAACGAACGAGATCCGGCTCGGCAAAACCGGCCGGATTGCGCAGGGCGACCTGCTCCAGCGAGAGACCGAGACTCGGCCAGAAACGCCAGTCAATCTCCCCCGCCATCACCAGTTCCCGGCCTGTGCTCTTGCGCACCTGTTCAGCCAGTTGGGGCTTGAATTGATTGGGGTCGATAAGGCTTATCAGCGTCACTATGGCCAGCAAGGCCGCCACGGCGATGCCGAGCAAGATGAGAACTATCTTCTTCACGATATGCTCCTTGAATCCGGATCCACTGCTGACTATACCACTCACCGTCTGACGAATGGCGTCTGCGGGACAAAAGCGGACAAGGATGAGACAGGGATGGTCGCTGCCAATCCCCATCGTCATCAGCAGGGATCAGGCTTGCAAAGAGGATTGCTGCAGCCGCGCCACCGCGGTGCGCGTCGATTCGAAAGCAAAGCGGGGCAAGGGGATATCGCTGATCTTCAGCCACTGACAGGCGGCCACATCGTCAGCCGGCTGGATGACCGGTTTTTCACTCAGCTTGATGGCGAAAAAGGTGTCACAGGTGTGATAGGTGATGCCATCGTAGGGATAGATATTGGGGAAGGAACCGAGATAGGTAAAAGGTTGGGCGCTGACATCGAGCCCCAGCTCCTCCTGCAACTCGCGCACCAGCGCCCCCTCCAGCGACTCGCCGGGATCGACAAATCCCCCCGGCAGATCCAGCAACCCCTTGCCCGGATTGCGGGCACGCACCGCAACCAGCACCTCATCCTGCCAGCAAAGCGCCACCATCACAGCCGTCGCCACATTCTGGAAAAAATGAAAACCGCAGCCACAGCGAAACTCTTTGGGGCTGACGCTCTGCAGGGTTTGACCGCCGCATTTTGGACAAAACATGGGCTATCTCCGACGAAATAAAGCGTCATTTTACGCCGTTAACGCCGATTTTTATGAGTAAAACAGAAGGGAAGATAAAGAGTTCAGGGGAAATAGGGGTAAAACAGGTCAATTATCAGACGACTTTCTGAATATCAGGCAATAAAAAACCCCGCTCATCGAGCGGGGTTTCTTGGATTGGGTGCCTGGCAGTGTCCTACTCTCGCATGGCGAATGCCACACTACCATCGG
>OEQM01000401.1_pt1 | contig 8078 bp, 7 predicted proteins | sample 1539771 | NCBI WGS metagenome assembly OEQM01 (sample SAMEA3891240, study PRJEB23780) | metagenome | biome: terrestrial biome; feature: animal house; material: water of meat washing | place: Italy | collected 2015-05-12
ACGTCATCCAGACGGATGAGCCAGTGTGCCATGCTGGTGCGACTCACTTCCTGCCCATGGCGCTTGAACATCTGCTCCAGACGGTACAGTGGCAGGCCATCGGCATACTTAGAGGTAATGATGTAGCCCAGCAATGACGGCGTGGCGATACATTTGCCCAGCGGGTGTACGGGGCGGTTGGCCGCGAGGATCACCTCTTCGCCATCACGCTCGAACACCGCCTTTTCTTGCCAGATCTCCAGCACCTTGAGTTGAGCCGGAATGAACTGCAACTCCTCTTTGACCTTGGTAAAGAACACCTTGCTGGCCCCGGCTTTCTGCTCATCGCTGAGGGTGAGTTCGATGCGCTCGCGCAGTAGTGAGGCGGAGAAGCCACGTTGACGCGGCTTGGCCTTTGCTTCGGCAGTTTGCGGCAGGTCATCGGGTAACTGGGCCAGCAGGGCGTCCATGTCCGCTTCCAGCTCTGCCTCATCAAAGAGCTGGAGCTGATGGAGTTTCTCGCTGCTGGCGGCAAAGCGCTGGATCCTGCGCAGACGCAGCAGCTCTTCGAGTAACAGGATATGGGCGTCACGCCGCTGGATAGCCTCTTCTTTGGATTGAAGAGCTTCGTCTTTTAACGCCAACTGTTGCTGAAAACCCGCAATAACCGCCAACAACTCAGCGGCGCTAAGGCCACTGAGATCAGGTGATGGGGTGAGGTTTTTCAGCGTCATTTTCATGAGGAAATTATAACAAAAACAAGGCGGTAAAGCACGAGGTTGGCGGTATTAAAGCGTCTCATAATGCAGTGTTTTATGGCCCTGCATCAAGGAGATATCGTAGCCATCGAGCAACCAGTTTATCTGCTCGGAAGAGAGGGAGAGTAGCTCATCGGCAGACGATGGCCACTTGAATTTCTCCTCGGCCAGCGCCTTGTAATAGAGCACAAAGCCGTTGTCCTCCCACATCAGACACTTGATCTTGTTGCGGCGGCGATTGGTAAAGGCATAGAGGGCACCGGTGAACGGGTTGTGCCCCAGTTGCTGCTCGACCAGCGCCGCCAGGCCGTGGGCCTGTTTACGAAAATCGATAGGAGCCCGATAGAGGTAGATCTGCGGCATGGTCAGTGCCGGACGCAAGTAACGAGGGCGCATTACAACTGCCTCATGATAGCGCCGAGCAAATCGATATTGCCCGGATGTAACCCGGAGAGAGTGATCCCGTTGGGTAAGGTGAGCGTCAAGCCGACTTCGGTCCCGACAGGAGCAGGCATGGCTACTCTGACAAAGCCAGGAAGAGAGTCCGAGTCTACAGGCTGTTCGAGCTTTTTACGCCAGTAAGCAAACTGGTGATAGACCAGTGCCTGGCTTTTGCAAAAGGCGTGGCCGGAGAGGCCGGAGTCAAGCCAGGCGGTGATCTGCTGTCGCCAAAAATCAGCACGTTCTTAGTGGTCATAGTGAAAATCCAGCGAAGAGGTAATGGATTTCAAGTGTGACGAGCTGATTTTGGGAAAAAAAGATGCCGATTCAAGGGCGCTTACAGATCTTGGGCCTTTCCCCTCGTTTCTTTGAACAGCTGGTGGTCGATCTGATGGTGGCCATGGGCTATGGCGGCAGCCAGCAGGATGCCGCCCGCACCACCCGTTACCAAAGCGATGGCGGCATCGATGGCATCATCAAGGAAGACCGGTTGGGGCTCGACTCCATCTACCTGCAGGCAAAGCGCTACACCGACAAAACCGTGGGGCGTCCCGAGATCCAGTCCTTCGCGGGGGCGCTGGATCTGCACAAGGCCCGCAAGGGGGTCTTTATCACCACCTCCAGCTTTAGCCGTGAGGCGCAGGAGTATGTCGGACTGATTGAGAAGCGCATCGTGCTGATCGACGGTGCCCGTCTTGCCGCCCTGATGATCGAATACGGCGTCGGCGTCACTACCCGCCAGACCCTCACCATTAAAACCCTGGATTCAGATTACTTTTTGGAAGAATAAATCGTGGCTAAACCAGCCCTAATACCCCCACCGATTAAATGCCAGCGGCATCTTGTTGAGCTTCTCGCGATGCTCGCGCCAGTTGGGCAGATGGGTATCCATCAGTGTGATAAATCGCTGGTTATGTTTGCGCTCTAACAGGTGAACCAGCTCGTGCACCACAATAAATTCCAGGCATTCGGGGGGCTTCTTGACTAATTCGAGGTTGATCCAGATGCGGGATGTATCTGTTTTGCAGCTCCCCCACATGGTCTTCATCCGTTTGATACCGACAAACGAAGGGGTGACGTTGAGCAAGGCCTGCCACTTGGCCATCAATATCGGCAGCCGCTGGCGTAGCAATTGGCGATACCAGCCCAGTAGCAAGGCTTCTCGCTTCGCGGCGTCATAATGAGCGGGAACCCGCATCCGGATCCACCCCCCTTGTAGCTTGACGCTGTGCGCTCCCTCAACCGGGATCACCTCCAATCGATAGCCCCGTCCCCAAAGGTAGTGCGTCTCGCCGCTGCACATCTGGCGCTCGCTCTGACGTGGCTGCGCCTGAAAGTGGGCCTGTTGCTGCCGGATCCACGGCAAGCGTCTGACCACGGCCATTCTGATGGCCGTCTGTGACAGCGACGCCGGGGCCGAGACGCGCACGCGACCATCAGGGGGCAGCACATTGATGTGCAGGTTCTTGATCCCCTTATGCTGCAACTCCAGCGTGAGCTCACCAATGGTGATCAGGGGCATCAGTGGTACTCCTGCTGCGCTTTCACCAGCTCCATCACCTCGGCAACGGTCACATCGTATCCCTTGGTTTCTTCGGCAATGGCAAACGCGATCTCCCGCTCCTTGAAGCGATCGCCATACCAATCGGCCTTCTTGGTATAACGCACGGCGGTATCAATCCTGGCCACCAGCAGCTCATCCTTGCCCAGATTGTCATAGAGTGCCCGTTTGGCTGCCGTGTCTATGCTCTCTGGGTAGGCGCTCTGGCTATGGCTCTGTGGATATTTCACCTGCTTGGCCAGCTCGCGGACCTTTTCCAGATACTCCTGATAGGAGATGGCCTGCTGGCGGCGCAGATCGATCAGCTCATCGAGCAGCACCGACATCCTCTCGTAGTATTTGGGGTTGACCGGGTTCTCATCGACGATGGTCCGGCGCACGTTGTTTTCAATCGCCTCGGCCATCGACTCCTGATTGTCGCGCATCTCCTTGGGCAACCCATCCAGCGCCTCGGGGCCGCGCTGGATAATGAGCTCCAGCAGCCCCAGCTCCTCAAAGTCCATCAGCGTCTCGCTGGGGTCGGCATCCACCCACAGATCCAGCATCTGGCGCATGCCCGGCTCGAACTGCTTCATATCCACCAGATCACCACTGGCCAGCTTGATCTCATCCCGGACCTTGGCGAAGTGTTCGACCTCCTGCTTGATCGAGGCGGCCTGCGAGGCGCTGTAACCCGCCTCCTCCAGCTCACCCGCCAGATTGGTAAAGGCGCGGATCAACTTGGCCACCAACTGATAGAGGGTCAGCCGCAATGCCTCTTTCTCGCTCAACGTCTCTTCATCGGCTCCCGGCTCACAACAGAAATAATGCTGATAATCGAGTTGCGACTTGGGCGCCTTCACCGGCTCACACAAGGCACGGACGGCTTCCAGAGCGTTATCCAGATCCTCTTTGGCCTGGGCCAGTCGATCCTTGAGCAGCCCGGCCACATCCTCCTTGTCATAACCCGCGAAGGCCTCGGCCGTATAGTCGTTGACCGTCTTCTCCAGCGACTTGAACAGGTCTTTGTAATCGATGATGTAGCCGTACTCCTTGTCGTCACCATCCAGCCGATTCACCCGACAGATGGCTTGGAACAGGTTGTGATCAGCCATCTTCTTGTCGATATAGAGGTAGGTGGCAGAGGGGGCATCAAAACCGGTCAGCAGCTTATCCACGACAATGAGCAGCCGCATCTGGCCCGGCTCTTTGATAAAACGCTGCTTGACCAGTTTTTCAAACTCTTCGACCCGCTTAGCCGCCTCATCCTCCGGCTGCTCGAAATAGTCGGCCAGCATCTTGCGATAGATGTTGTACTTGGCCAGCTTCTCCGTCAGCCCCTCGCCCGTCTCCTCGCCCTTGATCTCGCTGGCATTGGGTTGGTAACTGGTGACGATGGCGCACTTGCCAGCAAAACCGGCCTGGCTGAACATCTCGTAACTTTTGCAGGCTTGATAGACGCTGGCGCAGACCAGCATGGCATTGCCACGACCATCGGCCAGCCGGGGCTTGCGCTCGAAGTCGAGCAGAATATCGGCCACTATCTGCTCCAGCCGCGAACGACTGGAGAGCAGCTTCTGCATTGAGGCCCACTTCTGTTTAAGCTGCTGCTTGCCCAGCCGCGAGAGATCCTTGGTCTTGGTATCGAACCACTCATCCACTTTTTTCTGGGATTTGACCCGCTGATCGATATCCCGCGCCTCGTAGCGCAGATCCAGCACCACGCCATCACTCACCGCCTCGTTGAACTTGTAGGTGTGAATGTAGGGGCCAAAGACCTCGATGGACTTTTTTTTGTCCTGCTTCATCAGCGGTGTGCCGGTAAAACCGATAAACAGCGCCTCTGGCAACAGGCTCTTCATAGCCCCATGCAGCTTGCCGGACTGAGTGCGGTGGCACTCATCGACAAACACAAACAGCTGGCCCTTGGGGCTGAAGTCCGAGGGCAAGCTGCGGCGCATATCAGCAATAAAATCATCCGAGCTGCCATCATCTTCGTCATCCGACTCGCCTTCTGGCGTGCGACCGAACTTATGCACTAGGGAGCAGATCAGCCAGGGATTATGGGCATGCAGACGGGTCACCAGATCGGCACCGCTCTTGGTACGCAGGATCTCCTCTTCCACCCCACTGAATACCTTCTCGATCTGCTCATCGAGTTCGGTACGGTCGGTGATGATAAGCACCCGACTGTCGGTCACATTTTCGCGGATCCACTTGGCCAGCCAGACCATGGTCAGGCTCTTGCCGCTGCCTTGGGTGTGCCAGATGATGCCGCCATCCCGGCGGCGGATATAAGCCTTGGCGGCACGGATGCCGAAATACTGGTTATGGCGGCAGGTTTTCTTGGTGCCCGCATCAAACACGATAAAGTCGTGGATCAGCTCCAGAAAGCGCGCCTTACTGCACAACTGCGTCAGATGCTGGTCCAGCAGATTGGCACCCGGCAGATCGACATGGTCGGAATGGATTGGATCGGCTGGCTCTTTCCACTCCAGATAGTATTTCTCGTGGGTTTCGATAGTGCCGTAGCGCACCCCTTGGGTGTCGTTGCCCGCCATCACCAGCTGCATGGTGGTGAAGAAGTTACGGATAAAATCCTTCTTCTGGTTATCCAGGTTCTGGTGGATACCTTCGGAGACAGAGACGGTAGATCGCTTGAGTTCAATGACGCCAAGGGCAATGCCGTTGACATAGAGCACCAGATCCGGCCGTTTCTTATGCTCGCCTTTGACCGTCACCTCTTCGGCAATGGCAAAGTCGTTGGCCTGCGGATTGGCCCAGTCAACAAGCCAGACAGTCTGGTTCTGCTCGCCCGCCCCGACTTTTTCCTTCACGCCATAACGCAGCAGGCGATAGACCTCCTTGTTGGCATCATAGAGGAGGCGCCCTTCGCCCAGGCTCGCCGCCCGATCCAGTTGCCTGAGTACCTTGGGGATCAGCGCCGCGTCCACGCCCCGCCCCACCAGCCAAGCGGTCAGCAGTTCCGGCTCGACATTCCGGTTGTTCTCCCGTGTATGCCAATCCCCCAGATAGCGATAGCCCAGCTCCGCTTGAAATAACTTGATGACGCGGTTCTGGGTTGCCCGCTCCCGTTGGCCGACTGAAATCATGCTCTCTATCCCTGTTATTCTCTCAAGCCGCCGCGACAACCTCGCAGCCACTCTTATTTGTTACACCCACTTCGTTACACCAATCCCTGCTGCAAACGGGTCAAGGCGATCTGCAGGCTGCGATCATCAAACAGCCGCGCCTTGCGCTCACCCCACGGGGTTCCCGCTGGCCAGCGGTGCAACCCCTCGCGCAGCGCGCTCAGTGTCGGCGCACAGCCCTCTTCGACCATCAGCCAGTCCACCGTGGCCAATAACTCCATGCCATAGGGCGACTCAAAACCATCGATTAACGCGGTCGTCTGCTCCAGTATCGGTAAAAATGCTTTGGCCTCGGTATGGAGATAAACGGCAAGCTCTTGTTTTTTGGCCTCATTAAACCAGATGACATCAAACGGCTTGCTATCCGGGATGCGCTTGTCGGACTGCAGATAACTGCCGTCCATCGCATTGAGCAGATGGGTCAGATTGTTGGCATAAGGGCCATAACGATGGGCCTTAAACTGCAACTGCAGCGGATCCCCCAGCGGGTTACGGCCAATGACCCGAGCCAGAAACCAGGCCAGTTTCTGGATCTCCAGCAAGCTGCACTCCATCCCTAAAAACCAGTAGCGACGCACCAGTTCAGCAATCAGGGCCCGGGCCGGAGTCAGCTCCGCCACCCCGCCGCGCTTGGCCACATTTTGGTATTGGCTACTGGGCTCATAGAGCAGGATATCGATATCCAGATCGCCCAGTGCCGTTTCGATCGCCTGTTTGACCTCTGGCCAAGGCAGACCACCGTTGCCAGCCCCCAGCGGCGGAATGGCAATCGAAGAGACCTGCTGCGCCTGTAACCAGGCCCGCAGATCCTGCAAACCATCCTGGATCCACGCCATCTGTGCCGGATTGCGCCAGTGCTGTTTGGTCGGAAAATTCACGATCCAGCGCGGCCCCAGCAGCTCACCCGTCTGGGTAATAAACATCTTGCCGGTGACGACATCACCCTGTTTGCACGCCTCGGCATAGGCGCGCATATTGGCCGGGAACCGCTCCTTGAACATCAAGGCGATCCCCTTGCCCATGACACCGACGGTGTTGACGGTATTCACCAGCGCTTCCACCGGAGCATCCAGCAGATTGCCTGTTGTATATCGAATCATCTGAAATACCACCCATCACGGACATAGACGGGGCGCGCGACCCCCACCCGATTCATGCATTGTTCCACGCGGTTCTTTATCTCTTCGTTGTAACACACCACGCCCAGCAACGCCTCGATGGGGCAATGTTGATGGATCAAGGCCTCGGCCTGATAGCGTTCCAGCTTGCTCAAATCTTCCGCATCACGCTTGAAGTCACGGCGCTGCAACAGTGGCCAGTCAATCCGCCCCAGATCGCCAAGGTCGACATAGAAATTGGCCCACTGGTAATAGGCATGGCTATCGGTAAACACAAACGGTAGCCCCAATTCAGCCATGCGATGCAGGCTGGAAACCAGGATCAGGATTTCATCATTTTCACGCCGGGGAACACCGCGCCCCGAGTGAATATTGCTGAGCATGGGCGAAAACGGCGTGAAGTAGAAGGGCACATAGTCATTCAACACGCCGTAAGGCGCCAGCGGCACCGGATGGCGCGCGCGCTTGGCAATCAGCTCCGGCAACCCGATATGCACCCAGTGCGGGTTTTGCTGCTGACCATTCCCCGCCCACAGGCCATGGGTCAGGATCCATTCCAGGTTATCCCGATGCACGATCCGGAATATCAGCGCCTTCTGCGGATTCAGGCTCTGGCTATAGTCATAGGCCATGGGTGGCTAGCTCCTGCGATACCCAGCGCTTGATAAACACGCCAACGATGACCCCACCCGCTTTTCGTATGCGGGTGGCCGCTGTGCACGCCATCAAGCAACTCACAATAAAAGTATCTCTTTCTTTTCAGATAGATAAACATCTATCGCGCCAATTAACAACCGCCCCAGTCACGCAACAGTCAAGCAAATCCGGCGCAGGGTGGCTCGGTGGCCAGGCTCGCGGCAGAGGCGGTCATCTGGCTGGGTTGCACTTATGCCCCCGTCTATGCCCCCGCCGCCAGCGGCAGGCGAATTTTGCCGGTCAGCAGTTGCTGCATCATGCCTTGTTTCAGGGCGCGGGCCTTTTCCAGCTTCCGGGTTAACGCCTGCAGCTCGTTATCCATATCGGACAGAATAGTGGCGATGGCGGTTTGTTCTTCTATTTCAGGAAGAACTACTTTAAACGCAGCTAAAGG
>OEQM01000412.1_pt1 | contig 7804 bp, 2 predicted proteins | sample 1539771 | NCBI WGS metagenome assembly OEQM01 (sample SAMEA3891240, study PRJEB23780) | metagenome | biome: terrestrial biome; feature: animal house; material: water of meat washing | place: Italy | collected 2015-05-12
GTCCAGAGCTACCTTATCTGCACCTTCTGGCTCTATCGCCACTACCGCTACCATCTGCACCGCCAGTGGCAGCATCTGAGTGAGGCGCTCAAGATCAACGAAACCACCGCCGAACTGGCCCGCAACTCGGCGCAATACCAGACCGAAGAGGCCTTTCTGGAGGATCTGCTCAGACGGGCCGTGATGTTGATCCCGGGGGCCGAGATGGGCTGCCTGATCAAGCTGCTGCCGGGCACAGGCATGTTGAGATATGAAGCGGCCATCGGCATGGATCTGGTGAAACTGCGGCGGATCAATCTGCCGCTGGAGCACACCTTTCAGTACAAGCTGACTCAGGGGCGCTGCAACAAAACACTGCTGATCAACGACCTGTCGAAGATAAATGCCACCATGCCCCTGTCCGAACAGGACAGAGAGCTGCTGGTCAACTGCACCGACCTGCCCATCCAGGCCACGCTGGCGACCCCGATCCATATCGATGGTCAGCTCTACGGCATGATCAATATGGACAGCAGCAAACGTAATGCCTTTACCCGCTACGACAGCCACCTGATGGCGATCCTGGCGCGGGATATTCGCCACGCCATCACCATCTATCAGCAGTCCCGCCGCATCTATCAGCTGGCCAATACCGACCAGCTGACCGGCCTCGCCAATCGCCAGCAATTCGAACTCGCTCTGCAGGCACAGCCGGAAGGCACCCTGCTGCTGATCGACATGGATAATCTCAAGCAGCTCAATGACAGCAGTGGCCATTTGGCGGGTGATCAGGCCCTGCGCCTTATCGCAGATGGCATACGCCAGCACTTCGGTCAGGGGGTGATTGCCGCCCGCTTCGGCGGGGATGAGTTTGTGCTGCTCACCACTCTGACACCGACCGAGCTGCAACAGGCGATGGCCAGGCTGACCACCATGCTGGCCAGCGCCTCCCCCACTATCTCGTGCAGCATGGGGATGGCCCCCTATCGCGGCGACTTTGCCGCCGCGTTTGCCAGAGCCGATGCCGACATGTACCAACACAAGCGGCACCACAAAGAGCAACGTGCGGCACAGATGCCAGCTATCGGGGAGAGCATTAATCACTAGGCAAGAGTGAGCACTTTGCAGGGACACGAGAGAAGCTGGGGGAAACCGGTTGGCAGACCCGCCAGAATGTGGCGAAGCGGGGAGAAAAAACGGGGCATGACTGGCATGCCCCGCCACCATTCAATGCTTATTTACAGCTGGCGGCTCCCACATCCTGCCAGACGTCGTGTTTGCCGGGCTCATTGCCCTTGGTCCAGTACTGCGCCTTCCACTGACGGCCGTTATGGGTGGTGAGCTCGCCACCGTTGTAGGCCACATTGGCATCCCAACCCAGTTGCACCTTGCTCACCAGCAGCCACTGATCCGCGGTGCGGCTCGGCTCGTTGCCCTGAGTCCAGTACTTGGCCTGCCACACCAGCTGGTTGTGGCTCACCTTGTCGCCGCTGTTATAGGTGCTGGCCGCTTTCCAGACTGGCCAGTTGGCCGCATCCGGATCGGTCGCCGTGCAACCACCGCCGCTGCTGGCCGGTTTGACCGTCAGACGGGTTGCCGCACTGGCATCCAGCCCGCCGTCGGAGACGGTGACGCTCAGGTCATAGCCGGTGTCGCTGGTGACGCTCGGGCCGGTGACCACCAGAGTGGCGCTGTTCTGACCCGTTGCGGTGATGCCTGCCGGCACACTCCACTGATAAGTCAACGGATCACCGTTCGGATCAGAGGCGGTCGCCTTGATGGTCACCTGCTTGCCCGCCTCCACAGAGGCCGTGGCAGGTAGACTCACCACAGGCGCCAGATTGGCCTGCGGCGCCTTGTTGGTGACAACAACCTGATCCTTGGCACTCAACTGCTGGTCATCGGTCACTGTCAGCTCGAACACCAGATTGATGTCGGCGGACACGGCATCGAGTACAACACGGGCCTTGGCCTGAGTGGCATCGAGCAAGCCAGCCTGCGGCCCGGAGATCTGCTTCCAGCTGTAGCTGAGCGCGCTGTTTTCCGGATCGTGGGAGGCCGACCCATCCAGCGTCACCTCGGTCGGGCCGGTCACCTTGAGGTCACTGCCCGCGTTGGCCAGCGGCGGCTTGTTGGCTGGTGGAGTCGTCCCCTCGCCGTGGCCCAGCCCCTCGTGCATGGCGTTGAGGATGTCGCCGTTGTCGGCATCGATCTCCCAGGAGAAGAGGCCACCGAGCTTGTTGGCCAGCACATACTGCCCCTTGGCCTTGACCGAGCGCTCGTTGTCATAGGTGATGAGATCGCCGGTCGCCGCCTTGAACAGATAGGGCCCCTCGGCCACCTCGTCATAGCCCTGCTCCCAGCCTGCGCCCATCCGGTTGTTGACGATGTCGCGGTAATCCACCACCCCGTCCTCCCAGGTGCCTTTCACCTTGCCGGTCGCCTTGCCGGTGAAGGGGTTGTTGCCCTGATAACCGCTCACCCCGGTCCAGCCACGGCCATACATGGCGGCCCCGACCACCAGCTTGCCCGGTTCAACCCCCTGCGCCAGCAGCTGATTCACCGCCTTGTCGGTGGTGTACTTGGTATCGGGGTCCCAGCTCGCCGCATAGAGGTTGGTCTGGTGGCCCAGCTCGGTGTTGCTCCAGGCACCGTTGTAGTCGTAGGTCATCATGAAGATGTGGTCCATGTAGGGCTGGGCCGCCTTGTAGTCCACATCCTGGATCTTGTCGCCCCCCGCCCCGATGGCCGAGGTGAGCTCATACTGGCGACCGGTCTCGGCCTCCAGCTCGTCGAGCATGGCCCGCAGCTCCTTCATCAGGGCCACATAGGTGGCACCATCACTCGGGCTGCCCAGTTTCGGGTTGGCGCCCTGTCCGCCCGGGTACTCCCAGTCGATGTCCACACCGTCGAAGAACTTCCAGGTCTGCAGGAACTCTTTCACCGAGCCGACAAACACGTCACGCTTGGTTTTGTCACCGAGGAAATAGAAGGGGTCGGAGAGGGTCCAACCGCCGACCGAGGGGAGGATCTTGAGGTTCGGATAGGCCTGCTTGAGCGCCATCAGGGCGCCAAAGTTGCCCTTGTAGGGCTCGTCATGGGCAGTGAGGCTGCCTTGCGGCATCTGGATGGCGGCCCAGGGATCGTGCATCGCCACCTTGAAGTCGGCGCGACCGGCACACGCCCGTTGCAGCGCCTGGAAGCTCCCTTCGATCTCCTTGAGGCTGTCGTTGAGGCCATCCCCGCCGCAGATGGGGGTGAAACCATAGAGGATATGGGTCAGGTTCTGGGCCGGGATCTTGTCCACCGTAAACTTGCGGCCATAGACCCCCCACTCCACATAGTAAGTCCCCACCACCTTGCCGGACTTGTTGGCGTAGGGCTTGTTGTTCTCCTGCAGCGGCGCCTTGAGTGGCGCCAGATGGCTGCCGTCGGTATCGGCAACCACGATCTCCTTGGCATCAGAGAGGGTACAGCCATCGGCGTTGCACAGCGCCACCTGCATCTGGTAGCGCCCCCCTTTCTTCACCTTGAATTTGGCGCTGCCCGCCGCGGCCGAGGGGCCGGACCACACCTCCTGACCATTGAGCAGTACCTTGGCACTCTGGCCCAGATCGCCGCTCCAGAGGTTCCAGTTCACCTCCACATCGGCGGCATCCTTTACCTTGACCAGATTGTTGTAGGCAGTGGCCGCCTGATCGACTTCAACGATGGAAAACTTGGTGGGGCCCCATCCGATGGTCGGCTTGCCGGGCGCCGCAGCATAAGCGGACGAGGCGCAGCACAGACCGACCGCAAGGGCCAGCATGGTAGGCTTTGGACTTAGCATTTTTTATATTTCCCTATTTCGTTATGTTGGCAACGAAAAGGGCTACGCCCTGACAGGTAACGCAGACGGCAGTGCGGCCTCTTGGCAAAGGTGCACAACAACCTGTGGTGGCCCCGCTATCTCAAGTACGGCTCATCCCTGGACCGGAAGCTTTGCGTCCCGATCTTGCGATCGGTTTGCCCTTCGGTTACTTCATTTGCGATGCAAAAAATCGCATCCCGACTATAGAGTGAGCCAATCCGGTCTGCCACTGTCGGCGTTCACCGACAGTGGCAAGCCAATACTGTAACTGGCGGCGATTGCGCAGGAAGATGAAGAGATCTTCGCCAATAAATCTCTGTTTTCGGCATTCATCCATGACCACGGGCCACAGGATCATTGCGCGGTTTTGTGAGCCGGTTCACGGCTAGCCGCCCCGGATGCGGCTAGCGCAGCAGCAGACTGTTCATCAGGGCCCGCAGTTTGAGTGGTTTGACCGGTTTGCTGATGTAGCCATACCCCCGCTCGCGGATCTGCGCCTGCAACTCGCTCTTGCGATCGGCACTGATGATGATGCCTCCCAGCTCGTCGCCACACACCCGTTGCAGGGCAGCGAGCGCCTCCAACCCGGTCTTGCCATCGTCGAGGTGGTAGTCAGAGAGCACCAGTCTCGGCACAAACCCGTCTGCCACCAGCGCCTCGGCTTCGGCCAGATCGACGGCGCAGCGCACCTCGCAGCCCCAACGGCCAAGCAGGGTGCTCATGGCGGTCAGAATGTCCCGCTCGTTGTCGATACAGAGCACGGCTACACCTTCCAGCTGGCTGTCACGCACCACCGGCGCCGCCAGCTGATGGGCCGTGACCGGCCGGGTCGCCAGATTGAGGGTCACCGCAAAGACCGATCCCTTGCCCGGCCAGCTCTGCAATGTGAGCTGATGACCGAGCACCTGCGAGATGCCGCGGGCGATGGCGAGCCCCAGACCCAGCCCCTGCTCCTTGGCGGTGCGGGAGTGATCGAGGCGGGAGAACTCGTCAAAAATAGCCTCCTGCTTGTCCTGCGGGATGCCGGGGCCGTTGTCCCATACCTCGATGCGGATCTTCTCCCCCATCCGGCGGCAACCGAGCAGCACCCGGCCGCCCGGGTTGTAGCGAAACGCATTGGTGAGGAAGTTCTGCAGCACCCGGCGCAGCAGCCGCACATCGCTGTGCACCGCATGCTTGCTCTCCACCACCGAGAAGTGGATCCCCCCCGCCTGCGCCAGCACGCCAAACTCCGCCTTGAGGTTGTCGAGCAGATCGCGCAGGGCAAAGTCGAGCTTCTTGGCCTTGAACTTGCCCGCTTCGAGCCGCGAGATATCGAGCAGATCGGTGATGAGATCCTCGGTCGCCCCCAACGCATCATCGATATGGCGGGCGATGCGGGCCTGCTCGCCAGCATCGGGCAACATCTCCAGCAGGGAGGAGGTAAACAGCTTGGCGGCATTGAGGGGCTGGGTCAGATCGTGGCTGACCGCCGCCAGAAAACGGCTCTTGGATTGATTGGCCCGCTCCACCTGCTGGTTCACCAGCAGCAGCTGGCGGTTGAGTTCGGAGAGCTCACGGGTGCGCTCGGCCACCCGTGCCTCCAGATGTTCGTTCGCTTCGCGCAGCACCCGCTCCGCATCGCGAAACGGCGTGATGTCGGTAAAGGTCATGACAAAACCACCGGCGGGCATGGGGTTGCCCTGCATCTCGATCACCCGCCCGTCCGGGCGCTCCCGCGCCGAGATATGGGCGCTGCCGCGTTTCATAAAGGCGACGCGCCGCGCCACGTGATCCTCGATATCGCCGGGGCCACAGAGCCCCTGCTGGGCGTTGTAGCGGATGATCTCCTCGATGGGACGCCCTGCCTGAATAAGCCCCGGCGGATAGTGGAACAGCTCGATGTAGCGGCGGTTCCAGGCCACCAGCCGAAGCTCCCTGTCCACCACCGAGATCCCCTGCCCGATATGCTCGATCGCCCCCTGCAGCAGGCCGCGGTTGAAGCGAAACACGTCGGAGGCCTCATCGACTATGGTGGCGATCTCCTCGAGCTGCATGTTGCGCCCCTGCAGGGCCGAGGCGAGCACCAACCGCGCCGACGAGGTACCAAACACCCCCGCCAGCAGCCGCTCGGTGTGGGCAATCAGCTCGGCCGAGGCCTGCATCTGGGGCGCCAGGGTGCCGCCCCGCTCACCGGCGAAACGACCAAAGGCGCGTTTGACCCGGCTTGAACCGACAAAGCGGGCCGCCAGCATCTCCAGCTCCTTGACCGAGACCCGCGCCTGGTAGAGCGCCGTGGTGTCCCGGCTCGGCTTGCCGACGAAGTTGGCGGCCTGCAACCGCTCGCTCACCGCCGCCCGTGACAGCAAGGAGCCCGCCACGTAGCCGAGCAGGTTGAGCAACAGGCTCAGGAAGATGCACCAGGCCCCCAGGCTCAGCTCGCGAAAGGCGGGCCAGTCGGGGGGCGCCAGCAGCGCCTCCAGGGGTGAGCCCGCCAGCAGGCCGCTTTCGGCCAGCAGGGTGAGGAACCAGAGACTGACCCCCAGCGCCAGCCCGAGGTAGACCCCCTTGCGATTGCCGTGCCGCCAGTAGAGGCCGAGCAGCAGGGCCGGCGCAAACTGGGCCACCGCGCCAAAGGAGAGATAGCCGATGCGGGAGAGACTGGTGAGATCGCCGAGCCAGAGGTAGAGCCCCCAGGCCGCCAGCAAGATCAGCAGGATGGCGCCACGGCGCACCTGCAACAGCAGCCGTACCAGCCGCTCGTCGCGCCCCTGCCGCCAGAAGCGGCGCAGCAGCACCGGCAGCACCAGATCGTTGCTCACCATGATCGCCAGCGCGATGGTGCAGACGATCACCATGCCGGTGGCCGCCGAGGTGCCGCCGAGAAACGCCAGCATCGCCATGCCATCGAACCCGAGGGCCATCGGCAGGCTGATCACATAGGTGTCGGAGGCCATGTCGGCCCCCACCCACTGCTTGCCCGCCAGCGCCAGCGGCCAGATAAAGAGCCCCATCACGAACAGGTAGAGCGGGAAGATCCAGCGCGCCCAGTGCAGATCCTGCCCCTGATTGTTCTCCACCACAGTCACATGAAACTGGCGCGGCAGGCAGATGACGGCGCACATCGCCAGCACCGTATAGATGGCAAGCTCCAGCAGGTTGCCGGGGCTCACCGCCACCACCTGCGCAAAGAAGTCGCGGGTCACCTGCTCGTGAGCCTCGCCCGGTTTGCTCAGGATCAGCCAGAGGGCGAAGCCCCCCACCGCGATAAAGGCCAGCAATTTGACCACCGACTCGAAAGCGATGGCCACCACCATCCCCCTGTGGTGCTCGGTGGCATCGAGATGGCGAGTACCGAACAGGATGCTGAACAGCGCCAGCAGCAGAGTGACCCCGAGCGCCAACTCGCTGGTATTGCTGGTCGGGCTGATGCCGCCGCTGTTGACCATCAGCAGATCCAGCCCGGTGACGATGGCTTTGAGCTGCAACACCAGATAGGGGAGGATCCCCATGATGGCGATGAGGGCGATCACCATGGCGAGCCGCTGGGATTTGCCGTAACGGGCGGCGATAAAGTCGGCGATGGAGGTGATGTGCTCGCGCTTGGCCACCAGAATAAGGCGGGCCAGCAGCCGCCAGCCAAACAGAAAGACCAGCATGGGGCCAAGGTAGATGGGCACCGGCGACCAGGGGGATTCACTCGCCTGCCCCACGGTGCCGAAGAAGGTCCAGGAGGTGCAGTAGACCGCCAGCGACAGGCTGTAGAGCAGCGGTTGCCCCTTGAGACGGTGCCGTTTGTGCTTGTCTGCCACGAAGGCGATCAGAAACAGCAGCCCCAGATAGGTGAGCGACAATCCGATCAGCAGCCATCCCTGGTGCATCGATAACTCCTTGTCCATGTTGAGTTTTTGTATACAACCTCGCCAGTCTAGAGAGGCTGCAGCCAAAAGTCATCCCCTTCGGACAGATTGAAATTATCGTTTTTCAATAAGTTTT
>OEQM01000414.1_pt1 | contig 7720 bp, 6 predicted proteins | sample 1539771 | NCBI WGS metagenome assembly OEQM01 (sample SAMEA3891240, study PRJEB23780) | metagenome | biome: terrestrial biome; feature: animal house; material: water of meat washing | place: Italy | collected 2015-05-12
GGTATCTTCCACCATGGCATCGGCGGCAACCCCGACGAGCGCCCCGACCAGGCCCGCGCCCAAAGCAGCCCCGCCAGAGGAGCTATTATAGCCGACCACCCCCGCAGCAGCCGCAGCGCCAAAGGCCCCGGCACCATATCCGGATATGAGGGTGTTTTCGGCATCCCGCAAATTCATTTTACCCACCGAGAGGACGTTTGCCTGGATCCAGTATTGCGCCGTGTCCGGGTTGGTGGAGATGGTCATGCCCTTGTTCTGCAAGGCCTGACGCAACTTGGGCTCAAGGCTCAGATCTTGCTCGGTACTGGTGTTGCGGATCTGCAGGTATACGGTGCGCTCTGCGGCGGGCTCCAGGAAGATGGTTTCGCTCATCTTGGTTTGCACATCGAGATTGCGTTTGGCTACTGCGGTGTGTACGGCTGAGCATCCTGCCAGACCGAGCATGGAGACCGTCACCACGGCCAGAACTGTTTTTTTCATCATTGTTGTACTCTCTTTTTGTTGTTAAATATCTAACCCTTTCAATTGTTCAGGATCTAACTTATCACCGTCTCGCCATGCTTTGATCACTGAGCTAAAAACAGCGAGATCATAACGGCCCAAATCGAGTAAAACGATGAACCAAAGGATCAGTGTTGATGCAAATTGAGCCACATATGAAAAGATTGCATCAATTTCAAGATGTTTAACTAACAATCCAGCAGCCAGATTAAGAGAAACCCATAATCCAGCGTAAAACAAAGCCTTGTGTTTGATCAGTCTAACGATGAGGCTGCGATTTCGTATCTCAGCGGGCAAGGATAGGTATTTACTTCGCATGCTTGTAATGACAATAAAAAGCAAAAACCCCAAGAATAATGAAAAACCAATCGATAGCAATGAACCCATTCGATTTGTTAGTTTAAATGTTGACATGTCATAAGCTATACAGAACTGCCATAACGGCATGCCGACCAGAACAGCAATGCCTGGAGCCGCACATGAGAGGAATGATGGGATAGCTACCTCCTTATTTTTTAAGGTGGCGACGATAAAGGCAATGTCATCATTGATGGCTTTTTTAGTTATCATCATTTGTCTTTCTCCTTATCAAACAGCTCGTTGGCTTGTTTAACTGCTTCGGCTGCTCTGGGATCTTCTTTATCTTGGTTTACAACAGCTGCTGCATGCTTACTTTCAAAGTTATCGGTAGCTTGTTGTTGTTCGGTTTGAATATGTTGGCGATCCCTTAATATATCATCCTGCGCATGGCTAATCGAATCATTATTTCGTGAAATAACCTGACCGTTATCACCTATTTGACTATCAACCCGTTGCTGTGTGTCATCGGCTATTCCCGCCATATTGGCCAGTTTATTAAATTTATCCGTGTGACTGGCCATCGTATTGTTGCCTGACGGTCCTTGTGGCTGAACGGTTTCCATGCCGTCAGTGAGCGATGAGCGGTGTTGTTGATAGTCTCCTTCTACCCGCGAGCGCAGTGTGTCTTCCATAAACTGGCCTGCCAGCTGCTCGCGCTCAGCGCGGACTTCCGAGCTGGCGGTATTGGTGAGCAGTTCGTCCGCCTTGGCCGGGGCGTGTTGCTGCACGTAGCCGACAAACTCCTGGGCGTAGTTGCTCTGCATGTTGGCACTGGTGGTGTCGCTACTTGACGCCATCTGGCTGTATTCGTGGCTGCGATTCAGGCTCGAGGTGTATTGGCTGTATTGACTGTCGGCCACGCTCAGGGTCGCGCCCAGCTGGTCAAGCTGAGTATTGGCGGTGTTGTCGGTATGGCTGCCAGAGTGCGACACGCGGTAGCTTTGCACCATGTCCTTGCCCTGGCGGAAGTCCCTGAGCTCCTGACTGGACTGGTCGGCAGAGTGATCCCGGGTTTGTTGTCCGCCCTGGGTAGTGCTGTCCGTTGAGCCATTGGCCCAAGTCTGACTGCCACCGCCATGAATTTCACCGCCAACTGAGCCCCCGAAGGTCAAGCTGGCAAGTTTGCCGAGGACGGCTTTATCCGAATCAATGCGACCATAAGCCTTAGCCCCAACATGAGCTTCACCTCGGCTCGACTTATCCATCAGCTCGTTAAATGCCTGGTTTTCACTGATGTTGTTGCGGGCGGCATAGGATTGGGCCGCCGAGACCATCATGCTGGCCCCTTTTGTTTGGGAGGTGGACTGGCTACTGTCGGCGCCGGTGGTCATGCTGCTGCTGTTGCCTGACTGCGTCGAGAACTGCTTGGCCTGGTTAAAGGCACTGTTGACCGCATGGTTGTACCCGGCGAGTGAACTTTCGGCCTGGGTTTCACTCTCTCTGGCGAGGCGCTGCGCCGTACTGCTCATCGCCTTGCCAAAGTTGATATCAACCGGCAGTTTCGACATGGCCGGGGATGAGTTATAGACACTGCCACCGCCCGCTGTTTGCGTCACCAGTGCGCCGTTATTGGTCTGGGCGGTCATCTGGCCATTGGCAAAGGAGGAGTTGGTGTCCCACTTGCCGCCAGTCACGTTGTCGGTCTGCATGTTGTTAAACGACCAGTTACCATCGACCGCTTGCGACGCCGATTGTGTCGATGCGCTTTGCATGGCATTGCCCAGATAGCTACCGGCTTGCGAGACCGCACTGCCCATGCCCTTCACAATGCCGTAGGCCAGGAACGGAATGGACAATGCCAGCCAGCCTGCGGTGGTGCCAATATCGGAATATTGCTGTTGCACCTGGGAAAGATTGGAGAGCGTGACGTTGATGCCGCCCGAGGATGATTTCAGGTAGAAGTTCATGGCGTTGTTCAAAATGGCGAACAATATTGGCCAGGTCTGCAGGTACGCGAGGGTGAAGACATACCCCTTGAGCACTTCCAGGGTGAGCACACTCATGATGGCCAGCAACATGACGATGGGGAACAACCCAATCATCATGCCAAACAGCACGGTTTGCATGATGGGCAAGGTGTGGGTCGCCATGTTGGCCCCGGTGGCTTGCGACATGCGCAGCTTGGCAAAACTGGACTCGGTAGAGAGGTTGACCAGGCTGGCGGTATCGCCGTTACGCGCACCGTAACTGGTAATACCCTTGCGCAGCGCACTCATCGTCACGTTCTTTTTCATGATCTCGCTGGCGCTCTGACCGCCACCATAAAAGAAGCTGTAACTGTCGCCCATCATGGTGCCAAAGAGGGTGGTGGCATTGGGTTTGCCGCCAAAGAGCTTGTGCACATAGTAAGACCACGTCTCTCCACCGGGGGCGCTGTCGAGGTTCATTGCATTTTGTAACTGACCCGCTGCCCACTGGCAGGTCTGGAAATTGCCGTTTTGGTCATAGACCCCGCGCAGGGGACTCGGGCGTGAGAAAATGAGGCTGTATGGGTCTGGACTTCGCATCAGATCGTCCAGGCTGTATTTGTGATTGAGCATGATGTCGCCGACCACGCAATTTTGCACATAATCGGAGAACAGACCGGCAATGGCCGGATTGGTCGACATAAAATCGGTGCTGCTGCCGACCAGATTGGCCCCAAACAGCATGCCGGTTTTGCTGTAGGTCATGGCGTCAGGTTGGTGAAAGACCGTCTCGTAAGCGACGGTGATGGCGTGACCCACCGAACTTATCAGGCTGGCGGGCAACACCAGCCCCACCGGCACGTTATCGACCTGATAGACGGCGGTGGCGTCGGATATGTCAATGACCTGCACAGACCGTTTGCTCCCGAGCAATACGCCGGTGACCAGCACGAAGGCGGCGACCCACTTGAGCGTGGTCATCAGATCGTGGGTGCGCACATAGGTGATGGCGGCGATGATCACCGACAAGATGGTGGCCATCTTGATGAGGTAAACCCAGTCTCCGCTGGACTGGGTAAACGCCGCCACGGCATTGAGCGAGTCTCGAAACCATGCCCCGCCGCTGATGGTGTAGATAGTGTCCATTATGATCCTGCGCCCCCGAATCGGTAGTTGGATTGATAGCGTTCCAGCAAGCGGCTGGAGAGCTGCTGGCGCATGTAGCTCATCTGTCTGTCCACGACCATCAGCGCACTTTGATTGATCTGGACACGCGATTGCAGCACGGCGATGTTCTGGCTGGACTGATTAAGACTTTGATGGAGTTGTTCGATGGCAGGCTCAGGGTAGTTGCTGCTGCCCAGCATGATCCTGGCTTGCTGGATCAACTCCTGCAGGTACTGCATGAGAATGTCGTAACTGATGTAATCGGAGAGCTGGTAGAGCAGGCTGTTGGCCACCCCGAGTGATTGCGGATCGATGAGGTATTTCAGCACTGGCACGGAGGTCGAGCTGATAAAGCCCTTCTCCTTTTCGGTCAGGGGCGAGTCGGAGATCGCCTTGTTCTGGATGCTGGTCAACATGGCTTTCACCTGGCCGCTCAGGGCGTTGGCCTCACTGATAGAGACCGGTCGAATGGACGGGTTAAGGCACAGCGAAGTGGTATCGCAGGCGTAGATCTTGGCGCTGCCACCATTCATCATCGCCTTGATGATGTCCTCATTGGTGGTGAGCGCGACAAGCGGTTTGATCTCGCCTTTGTCATCGAAGATCAAGGTGCCGGTCAAACTCATGGCAAACTCTTTGAGCTCGCGGTTACTGCTGAACAGGCCATTTTTCCCCAGGGACTCCCACATCAGGTTTTTGTTTTTCAGCACCTGATCCTTGTTTTTGGCGTCTGCCTTGTCGGTCACGCTGCCATATTGGCCACCGAGGGTACAGCCCTGGCGGGAGGCGGCCCAGTCGCTGAACAGGTTTTGTTCCCCAGAGATGTCCTGGCAGATCTTCTGCTGGCTGACTGCAGTTTTTGGCCATAGCCCGCCAACGATGCCTTGTGCCGCCTGGCAACTGCTCATGTTCATGGAGTTCACATCCGAGGCGAGCTTTTGCAGAAAGTCTTTAGCCTGCTTCATTTCCGGCACGGTGGTTTGCAGGGCCAGATCGAAAAAGTACCCGGCAGCGTTGCCCATGATCTGTTTGACGAACCGTTGGAGCTGGTCGCCGGTGATATGGGAAAACGAGCCCAGGTAGGCATCGATGCCGCCGCACCCGGCATTGAGGCTGGGCACCTGCATCGAGAACAGCTGCACCTGCTTGACGGCAGTACGCATGTAAATAGAGCCGCCGCTGGCATAGCCTGCGGCTTGGCCTTGCCAGGCATGGGGCATGGTGGTGTTGGTTTCAAAGCCCAGCTTGCCGAAAAAATCGTTAAGGTCGCTGTTCACATCCGCATTGACGGCGGTGCTCAGCAGCATCAGGGCGGCATAACCGAATTGTTTAACGGGTCGCATGGCGGCCTCCTGCGCTCAGGGCTACCTGAAACACCTCATCGAGGCGCGTCATAAACACATCAGCGGCGACCGCGCCCTGAAACATCGGGAAGGTCATCATGGTGTTGACGTTGACCAGGAACACCGTGGGGGTAGCGATGGGCAGGCCGTTGTTAAAAAACTCGACCATCACATCCGGCCCAGCCGGTAGCGCAGCCGGAAAGGCGGCGTCGCCCCGACCGTCCAGCGAGTAGGGGAACACGGCGATCCCGGTTTGCTCGCTTATCTGTTTAAGCACCGGGTCAAACTGGTGGCAGTAGGAGCAGGTGGACTGCATGAACAGCACCAGCTTCCAGTCTTCAACCCGGACGGCGCGGCCATCGCTTAACCGAAACGGGGGATGGTCGGCAGCCCGCGTCTGGGCCGAGGAGTCCTGTCTGGCCGCTTTGGCAGCATCGAGGCGGGCGATATCATCCCAGGTTGAGGCGGTGGCGCTCAAGCACAGCAGCCATGAGGTGAGTACAACCGTGCGAAGTGTGTTCACAGGCTTTCCCCCTGCGCCAGGCGCTCGCGGAAGTGCGTGCCAAAGGTCTGGCAAAAGTCGACCTCATACCAGGCAAGGCAGACATCGGGGGGCATGTGAGAAACGGCAGACATGAATCCCGCGACCCCTCCATCTGTGACGCGGGGGTGGCCTGTGTCGGTGTGGGTATACCACTGGGGATAGGTCTGCCGGTCGAGGATGGCCTGGTGCTGATGCGCGTCATCGGGACAGCAAATCCCCATAAAGGCCACATAGCGCCAGTGTGCCTGCTCCAGCAGCGTGAGTTGTTCGATATCCAGCAGTTGCAACTGCTCCAGTGCTTCCAGGAAGTTCATTAAAATTCTCCTTTAAAGCCGGTGGCGACATTTAAAAACTGGCGCGATAGATCGTCCGGGGTAATAAACCCGTAGGCGAGTGGTCGATAGGTATGCTGTTTGGGATCAACCAGAAAGATCGCAGGGAAAAACTTGATACCCATGCGTTGGCGTTGTCCTGAATCTAAACGGGACGTTGGCAGCGCAGGATTTAATACGCCATCCACAGAAACCGGAATAATGCTGATGTTGTTGTCTTTGGCAAAATTGGCAATGATGCTACCCGCGAGATTGTCCAGTGGCATTTGACCTCGATAGAAAAAGAAAATGCCATATTGCGAGGCCAGCTTGGCAATGGCTGCCTGTTCTTTTTGCTTGTCCATGGACAGCTGCTCTTTCACTGTGCCGTTGTAATGACTGTATTTGAGGTTGTAATCGAGCTCTGGGTATTTGAGCATGGCCGACTTGGCGCTCTGGGAAAATTTCCCCGCCCGCTCAGTCCAGAAATTTTGCCAGCGCATAAAGCGAGCGAAATTATCTGGCGAGCTATTCAAGATGGCATTATCCAGCGCTTCCTGAGTTGCTTGCTGATAGGCTTTTTTTAATTCGCTGGCCGATTTTTGTTTCGGTGCCGGTGCCTGCGGTTCGGTATTGTCCTGGGGCTCGTTATACCACTGCCAGCCCTGCGGCTCATTGCGCTCGGGGGCTGAGATGGCGGCAGAGACCGGCATGGCCAACATGAGCATGGCGGGCAACATCCACCCCCACTGCCGCGCTACGCTTGCCTGCTGGCTCGCTCGGTGTGGCGAACGGATACCACACCTCAGAGCCCAGCCTGATATCTGCTGCATGTTGCCGGCCCTGAGGCTCATTTTGCGCCTCCGGTCTGGTTGTTCACTTGGTCTTTGATCTGCTGCTGGACGCGCTGGAGTAGCGCATTGTCCTCGGGGACAGTGGAGCCGTTTTGCAGGTCTTCGTAGAAGTTACTGAAGTCGAGGTTGTCGAAGTTGATAGCCTGGAGTTGCTCGACGGTGATCCCGCGACAATCAGGTGAGGATGCGCCACCAAAGCCGACCCCGAGCTGCCACTGTCGCCCTTGTTGCTGGACGATCTGCGCCAGTTTGGAATCAAAGATACAGTAGCTGCGCTTTTTCTCGACGCAGACGCCAAGCACTTTCTTGCTGCAGAACTCGCCGATATCGACCGTAAGTTTGCGCTGGCGTGCTTCACCGAGTGCCTTTTCCTCACTACTGCAGCTGGCTAACCCCACATCCTGACCCCAGCCGGAGTCTTTACAGCAGTTACTAAAGCCGGCAGCAAATTTTTTGCAAAATTGGGCCTTGCCTGTAAACGCCCGCACATCTGCGCCATTCAGTTCTGCCACGTCTTTGCCGGCGGCGGCGACTGCAGCCAGTTGTGAAACGGCCTTTTGAAATGCATTGTTTTTGCCAGCAGCAGACTGGGCACAACTGCCGTCCTTGCAGAAGAACGTACCGCCGCACATGACCCCCGTGCCGGTGGTTTTGTGCTCGCAGGAGTAGGTAAGGTTTTCATGCAGGCAAAAACCATCGAGGGTGTAGGCACACTGTCGATTGGCAATAGTAC
>OEQM01000416.1_pt1 | contig 7698 bp, 8 predicted proteins | sample 1539771 | NCBI WGS metagenome assembly OEQM01 (sample SAMEA3891240, study PRJEB23780) | metagenome | biome: terrestrial biome; feature: animal house; material: water of meat washing | place: Italy | collected 2015-05-12
CCATAGAGCGCTCATAACAATCAACTACTTTTTCAGTACCATTGACGATCTTTATGAATGTCATTCCAACCTCCACGTATCCATTTAGTCAACTTGATCTCAATCTATCATCTTCAGAATATTCTTTAATTACATTTCAGCATAAGTATGAGCTCTGTAACATTTATTATAGATTTAAAGCAGATCATCCACGCAACACATGCTCAATGAGCCTGGCAAGGCAGGGTTTCGCATCAAAGCCTTGCGCACATACTCATCACTATCAAAAAGTAACTCGTTCATCTGTTCAGGTTTTAGTAGCGGATTACTCGCCGCTGACATACGGATTAAAGGACGGTCATCAGAAACAAATTGAATCAACATCCTTGATGGCAATGCTCGATTACCGGCTGCCGCAGCCAAAACTCTTATATCATCGTGGTTTGTCCGCTCAAGCAATTGTATCAATAACGCTTGAGAAACCTTCGGGTTACCAGCAATACCGACACGGACATCTTCTGCTTCATCCAGAGATAACGCGTTTAATACGGATAAGGGGGTTGAGGGATTACGAGCCACATTTGCACGGACATGTCTATCAGCATCTGTGGACAATGAATTGAGTACTATTGTGGGGGTTAACGGATGTCTAGCTACGGCAACTCTCTGTACAACATTAGTATGAGTCGATAATTCACTGAGAGTGCCAGGTTGAATGACAGTACTGCTGATAGCTAATTCACTCACATCCTCGTCATCATCGTGAGCTAGTCGAGTAATGGCCTCAATAGGAGTTGCAGGATTTCCAGCGACGTAGTAACGAACACATGAATCATCGTCCATGGATAGCTTGTTTAACTGCTCAGGCGTAGTCAATGGATCTCGAGCTGCCCCTATCCGCTCTTCATTTGTTAGGGGTTCCATTTCTAATGAATCATTTTTGAGGTATACATTCATATCAACTATTCCATAGTTGTATTATTGTTTGCAGAAAAATCATCCTGAAAGACTTCTACCAGCTCATGTTTACTAATAGCAGGGACTTGCATATTACTAAATACGATTTCTCCTGAGTCAGCATCGCGTATGAATTTCCAATCATTAAACCCTATTGTTGAGTCATCAATATAATATGGCCATTGTTCACCTATATTATCACCAAGCCAGATTAGTGCTGATACCCGATCAGCCATACTTTCTAATGAGAACCCCAACATACACATAGTTCTCTGAATTAACGAATGCAGTGAAATTCTTTCCATTGTTACTTCCATGCTACAGATAGGTCTTTGTTGTGGAGCTACGGCTATAAGACCTTATGAAATGGAAACGAATGATGCTAGTACAGTTTTCGTCAGCCAGTGTTGAGGTTGTTCCTATGCAGGTGCGCACAGCCATGATAGTGCTCGACATGTGCCAGGTAGTCCGTGGATTGCAACAAGTGGAATGCCCCATTTGACAAGTTTCTAGTGGAATACTTGGCCAGATAACTAACTGGATCAGATGCACCACGCCAGTGGTGCAACATAGAAAATTGCTATCGAGCTATCCTGTCTACCTGGGAGAGCCAGCGCCGAAAGATCTATGGACAATCCTCGCTATGCGAGAATGATGTAGCCACATCGTTACCTGTTAGGTGAGAGGGGTGCGCTTTATCTATATATATAAAAACAATCCCTCTCAGCTGTGCACCTCAGCTCTAGTGCCACCAAAACACCTTCAACGAATGGTCCAATGGAAACCACGGGTAGATAACTGGATCACATGCACCACGACCAGTGGTGCAACCTAGAAAAAATGGCTACTGAGCTATCCTGCCTGGGGGGCGAGTACCGACAGATCTATGAACAATCCTCGCTACGCGAGAATGATAGCCATAGCTATTCACCTTTTCAGGTGAGAGGGATACGCTTTATCTATATATATAAAAACAATCCCTCTCAGCTACGCAACTCAGTTACCCTGCTGGACCTCAGAGTTTCTCTCGCTCCTGGGCGGTTGGCTGCTCACGTTCGGCCATGACGTCGGCGCTCATACCAGGCTCATCAAACCACCTATCCCAGGACTCACCTACAGGTGTGATTATGCGAGTACGACCAACCACGACGATCTCAACATGCGTGACCTCATCTGGCAGGGCCACTGCCTCGGGCAGGTATACCCCCTGGCCACGACCACACCTAAAAACTGTTGATTCCATCACGCGTCCTATGAACACAGTACCATGTGAACCGAACATAGCTAATGGGCCCGGTATGTCAACTGACACCGGATGCACACGTTATGCAATACGGCTATACTGTATATAAAAACAGTAACCAGTGAGCCACCATGTTCGCCATCCCACATCCAACCCCGGACGCTCTAGAGCTGCCGCTTTTTCTGTCCCCTGTGGTTTGCGGCTTTCCTAGCCCAGCACAGGACTATATTGAGCAAACCATAGATCTGAACCAGATCTGTATTGAGCATCCCGCTGCCACCTTCTATGTCAGGGCCAGTGGCCACAGCATGGTGGAAAAGGGCATCAATGACGGGGATCTTTTGATCGTAGATAGGGCGCTCAAGGCCCGCCACGGCGCTATCGTTCTAGCCTGCCTTGATGGAGAATTCACTGTCAAACAGCTGCAAGAACGCCCGTTCCCTGCCCTGCTACCCGCCAATCCGGATTTCCAACCCATCCATCTATTGGACGGGCAGGAACTAGAAATTTTTGGCGTCGTAACCTATGTGCTCCACAAGACCAAACTGGGGTAAACCATGCCCAACGCCATTGCCCTCGTCGATGTGAACAACTTCTATGCGTCCTGCGAGCGCCTGTTTAGGCCAGACCTCAAGGGGCGCCCGATCGTGGTGCTATCGAACAACGACGGCTGCGTTGTGGCTCGCTCGGCAGAAGCCAAGGCGCTTGGCATCAAGATGGGTGTTCCCTACTTCCAGATCCGTCAGTTCTTCGAGGCCGTAGGCGGTGTTTGGTTCTCGAGCAACTACGCCCTCTATGGTGATATGTCACAGCGCGTAATGACCACGCTGGAAGGCATGGTGCCAACTGTCGAGGTGTACAGTGTTGATGAGGCGTTTGTTGAACTGAACGAATCATGGGCGGGAGACCTAACAGCATATGGTCGTCAGATCCGTGAACGAATACAGCAATGGACTGGACTCACAGTCGGCGTCGGGATCGGGCCAACCAAAACACTCGCCAAGCTGGCAAACTACGCCGCGAAGAAGTGGCCTGCGACTGGTGGAGTGGTTGATTTGCGTGATGAGGCACGTCGAGCGCGTTTGATGGCTATCACTCCGGTCGGGGAAATATGGGGAATAGGTAGAAAACTGACCACCAGGCTCGAAGCGCACGGGATCAATAGTGTGGCGGACCTAGTCGCTGTCGATGGTAAAAACCTACGGCATCGTTATGGGGTCGTTGTTGAGCGAACCGTGCTAGAGCTACGCGGCTATCCATGCGCCAGCCTGGAGCAGGACACACAAGCCAAACAGCAGATCATCTGCTCCCGATCATTCGGTGAACGGATCACACACATGAATTCCATGCATCAAGCCCTCGCAGGATATATGGAACGTGCAGCTGAAAAACTCCGGGCAGAGGGAATGTGCTGTCGCCATGTCACCCTATTCATTCGTACCAGCCCCTTCAATGACAAAGAGCCCTACTACGGCAACCACGTGAGCACCAAGTTGGCTGTACCTACTAACGATACTAGGGCGCTGCTGGGAGTGATCCACTCACTGCTCTCTCATATCTGGCGGGATGGGCACCGCTACCAAAAAGGGGGCGTGATGCTAGCCGACTTCACTCCTATCGGCAGCCAGCAGGGAGATTTGTTCGACCATCATCAACATAAGCCCCGCAGCCAGGACCTAATGCAGATGATCGACCGAATCAACCAGGGACGATTAGGAAAAATTCATTTTGGATCTTGTGGGAGAGACAACAGTGATTGGATGATGAAGCGTGAAAAACTCAGTCCCCGCTATACCACGGCATTAGACGAATTACCCATTGCAAAGTGACAACCCGGATTTGCACTCAGCAAGGCGCTCTTGCGCCATCATCAATTCGCAACCGGTGATTCGGTCAACGCCTTTCACGTCACGCATTGGTGGTTTAATCACATGTCCGTTGAGCATTCCAGTTAGCATCCACTGCCGCAGTTGGCCCAATGAGAGCCCCAATTGCCTGGCAGCATCCAGCATTCGCCATGACAGCTTAAATTGCAGATCGTCGGACACAGGGTCAAAGTTTCCAGCCTGCAATTTTAACAAAGCACGGTGGGCAAGGGTCTCTGCCATTGCTCCAAACCGCGCTTCGCTATATGTGACTTTCTGCCCTAAGTAGCTGGCCTGCCACAGGCCACGAGATGGTTGAACTGTAACGCTACCGGAACTAAATGGTTTACTCATTACACACTCTATCCTCTATAAAGGCCCAGTATGAGCGACTCGGATTGTCTCAAGCCCCTATCCGAGTCGCTCAGTATATACATTTCAAATTCTGCATAAAGACTATGCCCATCCGGCTCGACTTGGAGCTAGTCCGATGCCATATCGGCTCTTGAAGCTGGCTGAGGGTCATGGAAAAGGTTAGTTTATGTTGTTTTCTCGGTAGAATACAATTAATCTGTACGATTAATGGACTAAAAACGGTCGTTTTTTGGGGGGGGATGTGAACATTGTAGATGCTCTTGTTCTTAAGAAGTTAATGAGCGTTGGTGATGAAACGGTTCTGTCGATCTTAAAGTTTTCAGCGTATAGCGGAGTGTCAACGCTCGAAGAACTGGTACACCATTCCTCCAATCTAAAAATCTCAAATGTTAAATCTCGAGCAGCTCTCGAAAGTTTCTTCAACGCTGCGAACTTCCAGGCTCTCAGGGACGAAGTACAAGCTGAGATTGATTCGTTCAAAAATAAAGGAGTTGAGATTGTTCTCTTCGGTTCGAAAACCTATCCAATCTCGTTATACAATCTCCCGAAACCTCCTCCCTTTCTTTACTGCAAAGGCAATCTGAAACTCTTAGAGAATAGGCTTTCTATAGCTGTTGTAGGAACTCGTGAAAACACCCCCAAGGGTGAAACCATAACGATTAAAACTATTCAAAAGTTTGCGACTTATGGTTTCACGATAGTCAGTGGACTTGCACTGGGTATCGATACAATTGCTCATCGCGCTGCATTAGACGCCAAAACCTCAACGATTTCTGTTCTTGTCGATGTGGATTCTATTTCTCCCACAAGTAATCGAGAACTCGCTCAGGAAATTTTGGATACGGATGGACTTCTAGTTGCGGAGAATGCTCCAGGAACCAAAGCAATACCTGCGTTCTTTGCTAAGCGAGACAGGATACAAGCAGGTTTATCTACTGCCGTCTTTGCTATTGAAACTTCGATAGATGGTGGGACGATGCACGCAGTCAAATCTGCTCTCTCTATGGAGCGTCCTGTCTTCGTTCCTGACGCACAGAAAGCTAGGTATCCAGATCTTACTATCAAGGCAATTTCAGGAACGCAACATCTAGTTAACGAAGGAAAGGCGATACCCTACACGAGCGAATCTTATGAAGATATTCAGCTTCAATTAAAAGACATCGCGAGTTCATTTAGATCGTTGAAATCAAACGGTGGCCTGCTGTGATAAAGGTCATCGTCCTCGATCTTGATGACACGCTTATTGATACATCAAGCCTCGAACTATTTCGGTCAGCTGGCCGATGGAGAGACATACACAGGTACTTTAATGGTTGTGCCGTTTATCAGGGCGTTGTCGGCCTTGTTACAACGGCTCGGTCAGTTGGAATCAAGGTTGCTATCTTCTCGAATGCGCCTTCGAATTACGTTCAGGGTCTACTCAAACACTTCAGTATCTCTGTTGATTATGTAGTAGCCTACCATGATGTAACGCAGCATAAGCCGAGCCATGAGGGCGTTACTCGTATTCTCGAGTATTTCGGTGTTAGCGCCGACGAGTCAATTTATTTAGGAGATAGCAACCTAGATCGAGACGCTGCTTTCAATGCAGGAGTTGAGTTTTTCTCAGTAGATTGGGGTTCTGCCTCGGAGATCGATTCGTCACATAAGGGAGTAAGCAATCTCTCCGAGCTTATTGGAAAAAACTCGACACCGAGTTCCGCAACAACGGGACGTTCTGAGTTAATACAATCTGGAAATAAACTTCATCTGGGATTCTATTTAGATGGTGTCAAACAGGAAGTTTGGTCTTTCAAAGATAACAAGAATCCTTCTGTACGCCGCTGGGTTAACAAGACTGTTGAGCTAGCTCCTTCATTTCCAGTTATAGATATTGTTGTTCGAGCGTTAGGTCACGCTGAGCTTAGGGCTGAAGATGGCGATAAAGCATTAGATACCTTGGGCAAGTCGCTGGCTGTTGCTTTAGGGGCTACTTACCAACCTAAGATATTAGAGAAAAAGCACGTATTAGTTAAATCGACTAATTGCAGTGCAGTACAAAGACGACAGCAGGTCGGAGGGGCCTATAAAGCCGAAGTTGATTCAATAGAAGCGAATTCAAATCCGACATTTCTTATCGTTGACGACGTATTAACTTCGGGGGCTACAACTGATGAGATAACACGCTGTCTATCTCAAGCTTTCCCGAATTCAAGTATTTACATTTTTACGTTGGTCAAAACTCTCTATAGATTAGAGCTAAGTACTGACAGCATTGAACAACAGCACAATAACCAACTATTTTCAGATTTGTACAACCCAATCATCGACTCGCTGGCGGATGAAAGTGAACTATCTGGATATGTCAGGCCGAAGTCTAGTCGTAGGCTTGTAAGCAAGAAGTTTTCTGCTAACTACGCGAGAACCAACCATAACTTCATTTTCCATAATCTTCTCAACTATTCTATCTCGTCTGAAGTGGCGTCTGGTCAGCTATTTGGAGCAATTCAAGTTCTTAAAAACATACTTCAGAGAGGGAAGCCTACAATAGCCTCGCGAAAACTGAGGAAAGCATTTGGCATTGAGCTGGAACAGAGCGCTCTTAATACACCAGCTCAGGCTCTTTTGTCAGATAAGTCAGTTTTTTGGAACAGATTAATTCGAGGCAACAAACAGTCTGGAAGCTACCCAGCGAAAAGGTTTTTTGATGAGCTGATTCCGAAGTATTTCGGTAAGTACATTTTTGTAAAACAGCTAATGCTCCCTGAAGTCCAGATTTACGATATGACTCAGGTCTACGTTGAACAATTCCAGAACCGACAGGTAGATTTTTACATTCCTCAAGTTGGTTTAATTATTGAGATAGACGGTCAGCAACACCAAAATTCTCAGCAGTTAGATGAGATGAGGGATTTGTTTACTGAAACCCAGGGACTGAAGACTGTTCGGTTCACTGTTCAAGAACTGGCATCTGAGAACCAGTCATTTATCAGTAAGATAAATTCGATTATTTCTCACATTCAGATCGTAGATGGCCTAGAGCGTGACGGTGTCCTAACGCCTCCTAATGGTATTTCTTTATTGAATTACCAAGAGGTTTATGAAAATGGAGCTGATGTTACCGACCCACGATTGAGGCTGACCTCGGCGTTGCGTTTCCAGTTACTGTTATTGGAGCTTCTTGAACGCGGTCAGATCAGACTAGGAGAGTTGAAAAAACTATTCATAGTCAATCGTGATGGCACAGATTTTGCTGAAGCGGCACTAGACGACCTGAACGATTTGTTATCGAATCTCTTG
>OEQM01000423.1_pt1 | contig 7538 bp, 8 predicted proteins | sample 1539771 | NCBI WGS metagenome assembly OEQM01 (sample SAMEA3891240, study PRJEB23780) | metagenome | biome: terrestrial biome; feature: animal house; material: water of meat washing | place: Italy | collected 2015-05-12
TTCTTAGGTTCCAGCCAAGAGAAGAAAGGAGCTGCATTATGCGACAGGGATCACGTCCATGTCTTTAGCTGGATCAAGAAAAGCCTCACTGACCCACGGAAATCGTCTTCTGATCTTTCGCACCACGGGTGGCAGGCAACACCACCGCAGGAGAGCGCCAGGCCAGCGGGCCATTGCTCTCGAGGTCGTTCAGCGGGCCGCACTCCAGCCAGATATCTCCCTGCAGAATGCGGGCCCCTTCGGAATATTTCTGATCCGCAAACCAGCAGACCCGCTCGGGCAATGAGCCCAGCGGCAACACCAGCTCGGGACTGGCAGACTCGCCCACCACAGTGGTTTTGGACGCGGCCAGAGCGGGGGCGAGCCAGAGGGAGGCCAGCAGGCAGAGCAGTACATTTTTCATGAGAGGGATCCTGTTTCGATGGGAGGCATTCTCGAAGAGTCGACCAGCCCCGGGGTTTACTTGACTGACAATCATACTGCCTGCTGGCATTGTGGAACCAATATGGTAGCCTGCCAGCGCCTGCGGGCAGTCTCTCGCTGCCACGCGCAAACTTCCGGTGAATTTGTCACGTCCTGACAAAATATAACCTTATTTATCAAATCGTTATTTGGATATTATCCCAATGCGTATCATGCCGTTGCTTCAGGCGGCCTGCCTGAGCCTGATGTTGTCCGCCTGCGTTGCCCCATTGCTGATGATGAGCCCCACCAGCCAGCTGATGTGGGCCCTGCTCAAGCCGCTGGTCGGCTTTGACCCGAACGAGGTCAATCTGTTCGAACAACCCCTGATCAAGGATCGGATGACCGCCATCCTTGGCCCCAACTACGACAGCACCATGCAGTTGCTCAAGACTGCCGACAAGTTACAGCAGGAGGGGCCGCTTTTCTATGTGGTCTCCGAGTATGCGCCCGTGCCGGATATCGCCAAGCAGGCGGGGATGGTGTGGAACTCGCAAACCAACCAGATGTCGGTATTGCTGCAAAAAGGGGATGGCACCACCCTGACCTTCGGCGAAAATCTGGCGGGCACGGCACCGACCTGGCCAACCGCCATGCAGGGCTGGCAGACCCCCACCAGCCAGCTCACCCCGGCGGCCAATGCCCTGACCGGTGCGGCAACCAGTCAGAGTGGCACCTCCCCCTTCTCCCTTGGCAGCGCGCTGGGCACAGTGACCCGCGGCGTCACCGGCTCGCTGACCAACAGCGCCAGCCAGGCTATCAGCGGCGCAGCCGCCAACGCCACAGGGCAGGCTACCCAAGCTGTGAGCCAAAGTGCGACCGATCTGACCCGTAGTGCAACCACCGCAGTCACTGCGCCAGCCAAGCAAGCGGTTAGCCGCGCCACCGCCACCGTGACGCAAGAGGCCACCAAGGCTGTGGCTGCCCCCACCCAGCAGGCCGTCAGTGCCGCCGCCCATACGGCCGGAGAGAGCGTCGCCGATGCCGCCAGAGCGGCGGAGGCCAAGGCGCGCGCCAAGGCAGAGGCGGAGATGGAAGCCCTGCTCAAATAAACCGACAGGCCACCGCAAGGTGGCCTGTTTTTTATCCCGCTACCGGATCATGACGTTATGGAAAAGGCCACATAGACTGTTAGGTAACTACCCGCACAAGGAGTGCATCATGCGTCGTCTGCTCCCTGCTCTCGCTTCTCTCGCCCTGTTTATCGCGCTCCCGGCTCCGGCACTTATCTACTATTCGGAGCAGAACATGCCGCTCAATGGCCAGGATAAAAATGGTCAGCCTGTGGGGTTGGCGGTCGAGTTGCTGCGCCTGATGTGGCGCGAAATGGGGGAGCCGGAGCAACCCATCCACTTTCTGCCCTGGGCCCGCGGCTGGTATCTGCTGACCCAGCAGCAAGAGGCCGTGCTCTTTACCACGGCACATACCAAGGAGCGGGATCCCCACTTCCTCTGGGTCTGCCCCATCAGCCACTCCAGGGTCGCGCTGGTCGGCCGCAAGCAGGATGCCCCCAAAGTGGCCAGCAAAGCGGATCTCGCCAAGCTGCAGATCGGCGTGATGCAGGCGGATGTCGGGGAGCAGTTGCTGCTCAACCGCGGGATCAGCCCGGGCAATATGATGTCGGTGGAGCGCATGGATCAGGTGGTGCGCCAGCTCATCATGGCACGCACCGATCTGGTGGCGGGCAACGAGGTGATGCTGCGCCATCAGGCCAAAGAGCTGGGTTTCCCCAGCGAGGATTTTGTCACCGTCGCGATCATTGAAGAGCAGGATAACTGCTTCGCCTTCAACCTGAGGGCAGACAAGCAACAGGTTGCCCGCCTGCAACAGGCGCTGGACAAGGTCAAACAGGGGGATGAATACAAGCAGCTGATGAAGCGCTACCAGTTGCTCAGTATCCTGCCCGAAACCACTCCCACCATCCCGCGCATCGAGTAACTCCGGCCCGCCCTATGGCGGGCTCTCTCTATCTCCCGCCGATGACGCCTGCGATGCCTCCACCGGCGCCGTAATGAGGTGGTTCAGAAAGAGATTGAACAGCTCGGCCCGCGAGCCGAGCCGCAGCTTGCCATAGAGATGCTTGCGGTGATTCTTCACCGTGCCGCTGCCAATCCCGAGCGCTGCGGCAATCGCCTCGGTATCCAGCCCCTGCAGCAGCAACTCCGCCACCTGCCGCTCGCGCCGGGTGAGCAGATCCCCCCCGACACTCGCCATCGCCTGCTCCACCGCACTCCGGAGGCTGGCGCTGTCTGGCAGCGCCGTGCTCTGGGCCAACAGCGGCTGGCTCTGCCGCCACTGCTGACGACAGAGCGAATGCACCAGCGGGAACAGCTGCTCCAGCCTCGCCAGCTCGTCACGGCTGAGGGTACTGCGCTTGTCGAGTCGCCCCAGAAACAGCATCAGCGTCAGCCCGTCCCGCACCGGCAGGATCAGCCCCACCTCCTCCTGCCAGCCGGTGGCCTGATAGAAGTGGTGGCGATATTCGGGATCGAGCCGCCCTTGGGAGACCTGCGCCAGGGTCCAGACGCCGGCAGGCAAGCCCTGCTCCAGCGCCTGCATAAAGGGATCCTGACTGAAGTGGCTGGTGAGGTAGCGATCAAACAGCAGAGCCCGCTGATGATTGAGGTTGTCGTAGAGGTAGACGGGGCGCTGCCCCACCCCGAGCAGCAGGGCGCAATCAAACGCCACCTGTTGCTGGATCAGCCGCACCAGCGCCGCCGGAAAGGCGCTGCTGTGCAGGGCATCGACCACCTCGGTCATGCTGCGGGTCAAGGCATCTGTGGTGAATGGCTGGGTCATGGTGGCACGTTTCCGGTGACGGGGAGCGATTCCCCGCTATGGCTGAATGCTAGCACGAGAGTGGCAAAACTGTCCCTCAGGGGACATATCCGCCACCGGCCAGAACGGCGAGGATGACGGCTTTTCCCCCTGCTGTTGGAGAACCCATGATCAACCCCCACCTGCTCGATGAGCTGACCGAGCGCGGCCTTGTGGCCCAGAATTCCGACCCGGCGGCCCTGGCCGATCATCTTGCCACCCCGCGCACCGTCTATTGCGGGTTCGATCCCACCGCCGGCAGCCTGCATATCGGTCATCTGGTGCCGCTCTTGATGCTGCGCCGCTTCCAGCTGGCGGGCCACACCCCGGTGGCACTGGTGGGCGGGGCAACCGGCCTTATCGGCGATCCCAGCTTCAAGGCGACCGAGCGCAGCCTCAACAGTGCCGATACCGTGCAGGGTTGGGTCGCCAGCCTGTCGGCCCAAATCAGGGCGCTGCTGCCCGCCGATGAGGGCCTGTCGGCCCCGCAACTGGTCAACAATGGCGACTGGATGGGGCAGATGTCCGCCCTCGATTTTCTGCGGGATATCGGCAAGCACTTCTCGGTCAATGCCATGCTGGCGCGGGAATCGGTGCGCCAGCGGCTGGCCCGTCCGGATCAGGGCATCTCGTTCACCGAGTTCTCCTACGCTCTGCTGCAATCCTACGACTTTGCGGTGCTGCACCAGCGGCTCGGCTGCACCCTGCAGATTGGCGGCAACGACCAGTGGGGCAATATCACCAGCGGCATGGATCTCACCCGTCGCCTCCATCAGGCGCAGGTGCACGGCATGACCCTGCCCCTTATCACCAAGGCAGACGGCACCAAGTTCGGCAAGACCGAAGGGGGCGCGGTCTGGCTCGATCCGGCGCTCACCTCCCCTTACGCCTTCTACCAGTTCTGGCTCGGCACCGCGGATGAGGATGTCTACCGCTTCCTGCGCTACTACAGCTTTATGTCGCTGAGCGAGATTGATGCACTGGAGGCGGAAGACGCGAAGCGGCAGGGGCGCAAGCAGGCCCAGCAGGTGTTGGCGAACGAGCTGACCGAGCTGGTACACGGCAAGGCGGCGCTGGCGGCGGTGCAGCGCATCAGCGAGCTGCTGTTTAGCGGCGATGTGGCCCGCCTCGGCGAGAGCGATCTGGCCCAGCTGGCGCAGGATGGCATGCCGAGCAGCACCGTCAGCGGCGAGACGGATCTGGTCAGCCTGCTGGTCAGCTGCGGTCTGGCGAACTCCAAACGCATCGCCCGCGAGCTGCTGGCGGCGGGCGCCATCAGCCTCAATGGTGTGCTCAAGCAGGATGAGCAGCTGAGTGCCAATGATCGGCTGTTTGGTCGCTACCTGCTGCTGCGCCGGGGCAAGAAGCAGTATCACCTGGTGGAGTGGCAATAAGCCGCAGGGCGGGGAGCACAGCCTCCCCGCCCGCACTATCAATCCCTTTTGAATCCCGAGTTGCGATCCCCCTCACAGCCTCTCCCGTCAGCAGCCACCATACTGGCACCGGCGAACATGGAGTACGCCACACAATCTGTTCCTCACGAATCAACAAGGATGCTGATGATGAAGAGATGGCTTCTGGTGCTGCTCTGCACCCTGCCCATGCTGGCACACGCCAGCGGATACACCCAGACCCGCTACCCCATAGTGCTGGTGCACGGCCTGTTCGGCTTCGACAAGCTGCTCGGGGTCGATTACTTCTACGGCATTCCCCAGGCCCTGAGCCGGGATGGTGCCAAAGTCTACGTGGCTCAGGTATCGGCCACCGCCAGTTCGGAGCAACGGGGCGAACAGCTGCTCGCCCAGGTTGAGCTGCTGCTGGCGGCCACCGGCGCCGAGAAGGTCAACCTGATCGGCCACTCCCACGGCGGCCCCACCATCCGCTATGTCGCCTCGGTCGCCCCCGAGCTGGTCGCCTCCGCCACCAGCGTCGGCGGGGTCAACTATGGCTCCGAGATTGCCGATCTGGTGCGGGCCAATGCCGCCCCCGGCAGCGCCGCCGAGAAGCTGGCGGCCGCCGCGGCCCACGCCCTCTCCGGCATGATTTCACTGCTCTCGGGCGGGAGCCAGCTGCCGCAAGATCCGGTCGCCGCCCTCGATGCCCTCACCAGCAAGGGGGCCAGCCAGTTCAACCAGCGCTACCCGGAGGGGCTGCCCAGCCGCTATTGCGGCGAGGGGCCGATGCAGGCCAGCAACGGCGTCTACTACTTCTCCTGGAGCGGGCGCGGCAACCTGACCAATCTGCTGGATCCGGTGGATCCTGCGCTGGCGCTGACCGGCGCCTTCTTCAAGGAGCCCAATGACGGACTGGTCGGGGTCTGCAGCAGCCACCTCGGCAAGGTGATCGGCACCGACTACCGGATGAACCATCTGGACGAAGTGAACCAGTCCTTCGGCATCCACCATCTGTTCGAGACCGATCCGGTCACCCTCTATCGCCAGCATGCCAACCGTCTCAAGGAGCTGGGACTATGAAGATAGCCACCCTGCTCGTCGTGCCCTGCGCCATCACCCTGCTGCTTGGCGGGGTGTTGCTCTGGCCCACGGCACCGACGGCAGACTCATCCCCCGCTCAAGCCAGCCAGCATGCACAGAGCCACCCGCACGATCCCGAGCAGGAGGCCGCCGATGCCCTGCAGGCGCGCTATCGCACCTTTGTCTCCGCCCAGAGCAGCCTGACGGTGCCCACCGAGATCTCCCTCGCCAGCCTGCAGATCCTGTTTGACGAGCGGGAGCAGCTGCGCCAGCAGAGCTTTACCCCGGCCGAGCAGGCCCAGCTGTTTGCCGAGGATCGGCTGATGGAGCAGCTGACCCTGCGCCGCAGGGCGCTGGCGGAGGCAAGAGACAGCGACAAGTCGCAGCTGGCCAGCGAGCTGGATCTCTGGCTGGCGGAGCAACCGGGCTGGTTTCGCGAGGCGGAGGCCAACAGCCGTCTGCTTGAGGAGTTGCAAGAGCTGGCGCAGATGGACCCGGCCAAACGGGAGGCTCTGCTGCTGGAGACGGGGGGGCCGGAAGCGGTGGATCGGATGCGCCAGCTGGAGCAGAACCGGCAAGGGTTCGAGGAGCAGCTCAGCGGCTTTCTGGCCGAGCTCAGGCAACTGCCGAACGAGGCCCGGGCCGAACAGCAGCAGGAGCTGCTGGCCCGCTGGTTCGAGCCCGGACAGTGGCGCCGGGTCGAGGCACTCACCCGGCTCAAGCTGGGGGAGCCACAAGCCGAATGAGAAGGGGGCCCGCGATGGGCCCCCTTGCTATTGCGCTTATTGCGGCTTGTTGGCCCCCGGCAGCGGCTGCCAGGTGAGGCGGGTCACCTGAGTGCCCTGCACCTCGCACTTGAGGCTCAGCTCCTGCCACCCCTTATCCTGACGCAGGGAGACCTCCCCCTCGATCCCCTGCTCGCCAATCTTCAGCTTATCCTGCTCGAAGATCACCTTGTCGCCGTGGGCGAGATCCATCAGTTTGCCGTTGCAGAGCCAGTGAGCGAGATCCGCCCCCTTCAGCTTGACGCCCCCCTTGGCCGCCTTCTGTTCGGCCGCGCTCACCACAAACAGCTTGCTCAGCTCGGCGGCCCGCTTGGTGAGCCACTCCTGACGCTGCTGCATGCTCATCTTGCTGACGAACTCGGCGGGCTGGCCCTTCTCGTCCAGCCATTGGGTCAGCTTGCCGCTGTCGTCAAAGGCGAACTGGGCGGCGGGCTCTTTGACCCCGAACAGCTTGCCGCCCTTGAAGTAGTAGCGGCTCTCCCCTTCCAGCTTGCCCAGCTCGTTCATGATGGGCACGGCGATGATGACGGGGGCGCCATCGATCCAGGCCTTGATATCGACGCCGTCATGGCTGAATTGACGGGTATCGAGGGCGCTCTCGGCCCCCTTCTCCATCAGGGTAAACTGCTCGGCGAGAGAAGCGGCCAGAGAAGGGAGGGAGCAGAATCCCAGGGTCAGCGCGATCGCTGTGTTGCGCATTGAGTTGTACATAACACTCCTGTGATGGGCCATCCGGCCCGTGGTTAACTCTCTGTCAGCCAGGCCCGCAGCCCTTCCCGGTGAGCATCGCTCAGGGGCAGGGATTGGCGGGCCCGGTAGTCAAAATGGATCAGGGTCGTTTCGGCGGTGACGGCCAGTTCGCCGCCCTGCCAGGCCTCCTGCCAGACCGTAAATGAGCTGGTGCCAATGCGGCGCACGCCGGTCTTGATGGTGACCGGCTGGCCGTAGAACAGCTCCCGTTTGAACTGCACCGTATAGCCCGCGATGATCAGATGCCAGT
>OEQM01000427.1_pt1 | contig 7457 bp, 9 predicted proteins | sample 1539771 | NCBI WGS metagenome assembly OEQM01 (sample SAMEA3891240, study PRJEB23780) | metagenome | biome: terrestrial biome; feature: animal house; material: water of meat washing | place: Italy | collected 2015-05-12
AAGCCTTTACAGATAGGTTTGTGCAACAAAGCCTATTGTATTTAAAAAGAAGTTTGCTCAGAAAATGAAGCGGCAAATGATCATGGTGATCGCACTTGCTATACCTGTTGTTGGTATTTATTCTGCGAGTTTGGTGCGTATTGTGAATGGTATAAAAGACGACAGTGTTTTAAGTTCTCAAGATGTGCAGGTCGTAAATAAGGAGAAGAGCGAGGGTGTTTGGAGAGTAGGCGCGCGTCGTCATTCGCTTTCGCATTATTATTTAGATGTACGAATGTCTGATGGTGCGGTACAGCGTGTCAAAGTGAGATCTGGTGACTACTATAATACAAATGTTGATGGTGGTTATAAGATGACACTACATAAAGGTAACTTAGGCATCACTTGGTCAGCTTATGAGCTGCAGTAAATTAGATTTTTAGCATTTAAGGTTTAATAGATGATAAGCCTGTTTACGTTTTCTTGATATAGCTAGATGACAGATTAACCATGTGTGGGCTAGTGCAGGTAAATAGCCGTTTAATCTTCAATTTTTCTCGAAATGGCTTTCATAATCGCGTCCATTTCAAAGCCACGGTACATTAAAAAACGGATTTGTTTGGCTTTTAGTTTTGGATCTGTTGCGACCTCAGTTCCATACTTTCTAACTTTGAGTTGATAGGCTTGTTCGACCCAATCCGTTTCTTTCAATTCTTCTAAAATTAAACCAGTGTCAATCTTTTTGGTTTTTAGCGCCATTTTAATGCGATTAGGACCTTTGCCTTTACGCTTTTGGCTCGATAGCATGATCTCAGCTACGCGTTGATCACTCTGATAGTTTTGTGCTGAAAGCTCTTCAACCAGTGTAATCACTTCTTCACGGTGCATCGCCCATGTAGCCAGTTTTTCAATCAATTCTGCTTTTGAATATTCCTTACGTGTTAATACAGCAAAGGCATAAGAGCGTAGACGGGAACCTGTTAAACCTGTGGGTTTGGGCTGATTCTCTTCATCAAAATCTAAAGCATCATCAGTTTCTTGTGTTACCTGCGTGTGGCAGTATTGAGTAGCAGGGGATTCTTCCTCGCCAAATTGTTGTTTGAGAGCATCGTAGTCAAGGAGTTTGGGAAATTTTGAATTAGGCATAATTGGGTATGAAGTAGATCTGAATAAACAAAACGCCCCGTAGGGCGTTTCTTAGTGTAAGCCTAAATGTCGTGTAATAACATTTAATCTTTTTCGATACTTTTAATTAAGCATCTAAAAAGTCTGGCTCTTCTTCATTCTCTTCTACAGGCGCAGCGTTTGCAGTCGTCAGTAGTTTTTCTCGAATGATTTTCTCAATGGTTTCAGCCAACTGAGGGTTTTCTTCAAGGTGACGGATCACATTATTTTTACCTTGACCAATTTTATCACCTTGGTATGAATACCAAGCACCTGCTTTTTGTACGATTTCTTGTTGAACAGCCAAGTCTACAAGTTCGCCCAAATGGTTGACACCTTTACCATATAGGATTTGGAAGAGCGCTTCACGGAATGGAGGTGCCATTTTGTTTTTGACAACTTTTACTTTGGTTTCAGAACCAACGATTTCATCGCCTTCTTTGACCTGACCTACACGGCGAATGTCTAAACGCACAGACGCATAGAATTTCAACGCATTACCACCAGTCGTGGTTTCAGGGCTACCAAACATTACACCAATTTTCATACGAATTTGGTTAATGAAAATCACCATACAGTTTGAACGTTTTGCATTACCTGTAATTTTACGTAATGCTTGGCTCATTAAACGCGCTTGGAGGCCCATGTGCGAGTCTCCCATTTCACCTTCAATTTCCGCACGTGGTGTCAATGCTGCAACAGAGTCGACAACGATGAGGTCAATGGCACCAGAGCGAACCAGCATGTCTGCAATTTCAAGTGCTTGCTCACCATGGTCAGGCTGAGAAACCAGTAGATTGTCAATATCTACGCCAAGTTTACGCGCATACTGCGGGTCTAAAGCGTGTTCTGCATCGATAAATGCACATGTACCACCTGCTTTTTGACATTCGGCAATCGCTTGTAAAGTCATGGTTGTTTTACCTGAAGATTCAGGACCATAAATCTCAACGATACGACCTTTAGGTAAGCCGCCAATGCCTAGAGCAATATCAAGTGTCAAAGAACCCGTTGATACCGCTTCAACAGCTTGTACGGTGTTATCGCCAAGACGCATTACTGTGTTTTTACCAAACTGCTTTTCAATTTGGCTTAGCGCAGCATTGAGCGCCTTGCTTTTATTATCATCCATCTTACAACCTCAAAACGATGTCACGGATATTTACTGAATATGCTCAGTATAGTGACAGATTTAGTCTGTATCTTCTATAAAAGTCAGATCGTGTGCGACACAATATGACGCATGTCATTCATCATCATTATAAGACCAATATTGGTCAAATTGTTGATCATTTTCTTGTCTAAACTTACTGATATCGCGTCGGTCTTTTTTACTTGGACGATGATCAGGTCGAGCTAGATTATGCAACTTTCTTTGGCTTGCAATCAATTCCCGTCGTGTAATACTGACTTCAGTTTCTTCATATAATTTTTGTGCAACAGGAGCGGGGCCACGCACGTCAGAGAGTTCTTTGATCACTACGGTTTTCTTGTCAATACCTTGTTGTATGGTGAGTTCCATTCCAACCCGAACTTCTCTCGACACTTTGACACGTTCGCCATTGTGGTGAACTTTGCCCCCCTCAATTGCATTTTTGGCAATGGAGCGCGTTTTAAAAAAACGTGCTGCCCATAACCATTTGTCAATGCGCATGCCTACAGCATCTTCCGCTAAAGTGGATTTACGCATATTTGGCCGTGACCTCAGCTTGCTCTAAATAAGGAATTAAATCGGTGAGCTGATTTAAGATCGGATAAGGGCTGGATGTCTTGCTTTGACCTAGTGATGAGGGTTGAGCAATGGTAAATAGGTTTTGAATACCATAACTTTCAGCACCTTTTAATACTTTTTCAGTGTCATCGATAAAGTAACACTGTGTGGCTGCAAAAGGATGGCGTTCATGGAGACGTTGCCAGAACTCAGTAAATTCCTTGGCATGGCCGAGAGTTTCACTGCTAATAATGACATCGAAATATGAGGCCAGTTTCGTGTGTTCGAGTTTGAACTTGAGTCCCTCACAGTCCGCATTGGTGGCAAGCCAGCAAGGGTAGCCGTTACTTTTTAAATAGTCGAGAAGTTCAAGACAGCCTTCACGCAGGCTAACTTTATGCTTAAATTCCTGCTGTAAGGCGAGTGTATCTACGCCGACTTTGGCTGTCCAAAAGCGCGTAGAATACCAATTGAGTGTGTGATTATGGGTTTGATAAAACTGAAATAGCGCTTGAGTACTTTGTTCTAAAGAGCACTGGTGTTGTTCAGCATAACGGATAGGAAGCTGATGATTCCAAATAAAATCATCATAGGCAAGATCCAGTAATGTACCGTCCATATCAAAAATGATAATTGGCTTTTCCACTCAAAAAATCTCCAATGTTTCAAAGTTCAGCAATCGCGATAGAAAACAGTTAGCAACCGATTTAGCAGTTTTGCTTTATGCAAATATGGCGTAATTATAGCGTATAGCTGTATAAGATTACGGGCTTGCATAGCCCATTGTCAAAAATTGAAGAATACGAGATCTCAATTTTTTAAGTAAGAACATATAAGATGTGTTAACTGCACATTGATCCACTGCAATATTGAAATTTCAGCATTAGGAATGATTCACTTTAATGAAGAAGGAAACGCTTTTATAAATATTCGATGAGAACGCTTAGAGCTGCCATTATTCTCCAAAAGCCGCTACTGTTGCTGCTGACCTAAATCAGCCATGGATTACAACGGACTGCATCATTGGTTTTGTCAGCTTTTCAGTACCACTTAGCTATTCGGCTTTCATGTCTATCTAATCTGTTTCATCAAATGTTCATTTTACATCGATACCATTAACACCACCTGAGGGTGATTTTTTATGTTTGAAACTAAATATAAACCACTTCAGCTTACGGAGAAAGATTCGTTGTATCCAGCTCAATAATGCAATAAAAGTAAGTTTTTTGACAAAAATAAAAATAAAGTGGTTTTGCTGGTTATTTACACAAGAATCGGTTAAAAAAGATGTGGCGAATGAGAATAAAATAGAGAGGAATGGATGAGTGAGTTAAATTTAGATTTTTTAGATGAAACCTTAGATAAATATGAAGCAAAAGGTAAGAAAAAGGCCATTAAAAAAATCCGTATTGGTTATATGCTCTATGCAAAATTTATGTCGAATAAAAAATTTGCAGAAAATGTAATGAGTTCATCTTTAGATCCAAATAAGCGGACTTATCGCAATACCAAGATTAAAATTACGCACGATGAATATGAGTTAACCTTTTTACGTAATGATGATTAAGTATTCAATTGTGTTAAAAACCCTAAGGTTTCATTTATTTGAAATATTTGGGCTGTAAAGTGTGCGACATAAAGCAATGAAAATATAATGATTAGATGATGTTTGTGCAGTTAAGCCTGTTTATTTGGAGAGAGGTAAACAGGTTTTTTATTATAATAACTTTCTGGTCTAAGTGATTACAGACAAAAAGCCCGATTTGTTTTGATACTGATCGGGCTTTCATTTTGCTATTGAAATGAAAATAGTGAGAAAGATGATTTCTGACATCTTTTGATCATATTGTTCATGGATAATCTTTTTTATTTTGAGTTGCTTCGATATGTCAATTGTTACTGCAAATGAACTAGATGATATTTTAAAAGAATTAATTTCCAAAAATAAAAAGCCTGAAAAAATTTTGATTGGTTATAAAGCATATAGCGAGCTTATGAATGATCGAAAGTTTTTGCAAGAAGTCGCTAGCTCGGCTATGGATCCGAATAAAAGAAAGTATCAAAAGATTAAGATCAAAGTCACACAGGATGAATATCAATTAGAAGTGAAGTGTTCAGATAAAAATGAGTAGGTGTACCGTAATTTAAAAAAACTAGAGGAATGCCGCATTTTTTAATTGATGTATTTGAAATACAGGTTTATACTACACTCGAAATTAAAGCGCTGTAGCTTTTCTTGTTTTATATCCCACGCTCCCATGCGTGGGATTTTTTTGCGCGATGATTTTTCCTAAAGAAATCACTTGGATGTATAAAGCTGAAAAGAAGTTAAGCGTAAGCACAAATTAGAAACGGTCAGCTTGTGACTTTCTCTAGTCTTAATATTTAAGGTGTGGGTAAAGGTAAAGTCAGGTTGATTGGGCTACTCAACCCAAAGTCAAAAGAAGAATTGGAATTGAGTGATATTTCCTGAGTGTCTTAGGCGTATAATATTTTTAAGGCAGTGTTGAAAAAGTGTTCGCGTGTTCTCACTCTGAGGTGACAGTATACCGTTGAATACGAGGCGATCAGCATGCTGCTATCCCAATAGATGAACTTCTCGATCTATAACTTAATGAATAAAAAGGCGGTCTCATGTTTAAGCCCACAACTGCACCTCAAGATGCACTGATATTGCAACTTGTACCGATTGTGACTCAAGCGTGCGAGATTTTACGAGCAGAGTATCAAGCTTATGTTGCAGGTGGTGATTTTACAGTTGAACGAAAATCCGATCATTCACCCGTCACGCAAGCGGACTATCGTGTCAATCAATTTATTACTGATGCTTTAAACAATACCTTTCCTCATTTGCCTGTTCTTTCTGAAGAAGGGCAGCATGCGCATAGACAGCAGTGGCAGTCTTTTTGGATGCTTGATCCTTTAGATGGTACCAAAGAATTTTTGCATCAACGTCCTGAATTCACCATTAATCTCAGTCTTATTGAGGGTGCGCATACAACTTTTGCTGTGCTGGCTATTCCTTGTGAACAGCAAATTTACTTCTGTCCACTACAAGGTCAGCCTTTAAAATACAATATTGAAAAAGACGTATGGTCTGAATATGTTCCAGTTGAAAACCACAGTGCTGTTCAAGTCGGCTTAAGCCAAAGTAGTCAGAATAAGCCGCAGTATCAAGTATATTTAGAGCAGTTAGAAAAACTTACGCCTATTCAAGAGTATCGCGCAGGGAGTGCATATAAGTTCTGCATGGTGTTAGAAGACCGAGTCGATATTTACCCGCGCTTTCACCCAACGAGTGAGTGGGATACCAGTGCTGGACAGTGTTTATTGGAGCGGATCGGTGGTGGTTTGGTTGATTTTCAGGGACGACCATTCGTATATAACCAAAGATTGAGTTTACTGAATGGCGGTTTTATTGCATATCGAAATAACGATATGAAAAAACTGGCATTACAAGCACTTGAACTAATGCCTTCGTCGGCTTGAGCTAAAAACTGAGCGTGCTATAGTGTTTTTTGAATTATTGAGTTGCTAGTGATTATGGCCTTAGAGTTACTCCCGCCTAGTATGTTGAAGGCAATCGATTTATTGCCAGATGCAAAAACGCCAGTGACGTTGTTTACACGTCATTCCATTCGTGAAGTTGTTACGGGTCAGGGGCTTGCAGGCTATGATTTACAGTTGACGCATCAAGGGCGCGATTTGGCACAGGCATGGGGTTCCTATCTGATCGATAATACGGATCGAGTGATACAACACTGTATTTCTAGCCCAATTCAACGTTGTATTGATACCGCTGCGCTAATGATTCAAGGGGCAGATGGACAAACCCTTGAGCCAAATACCCACCGTATTGAAATTATCGAACAAGGTTTATTGGTTGAGCCAGGCAGTTTTGTTTTGGATATTAAGCAAGCTGGGCCTTATTTTCAGCGTCAAGGTGCTCTAGGATTTATTAATAGCTTTGTTAATAATGCCTTACCCGGTATGAAGCATCCGATTCATGGCGTCGTAGATGTATTGGAGCTTATATATAACACGCATCCGAACAACCCTTATGGTTTGAGCCTTGCGGTCAGTCATGACACGATTTTAGCTGCGATTTTGGCGGTTATTTCAGGGCGCACGATTGTGACCAAAGAAGACTGGCCGAAAATGATGGAAGGTCTTTTTGTGTGGTTTGAGGGAGATGTGTTTTTGGAATCAAAATTGAAATGGATTTGGCGCGGAGAAATGAATGAACTGAATATTCATGAATTTCAAAATCTGTAAGTGATTTGTTTATTAATAAAAATCAGCTATAAATCTCGTTTCTTCATTTATACAGTTGTTTGAACGAAAAAAGAATATACGAGATTTATAGATCGATCATTCGTCAACCTTATTAAATGCTATATCGCATCAGTTTAAATTTTTGCTTTGAGTCGATTGGGAAAATCGAGCAAGTCGATACTTAGGCCTTCATCATTTAAAGGCCATAATGAGGTATTCACCGCTACGCTGTGCTGATGAATGCGATTGTATTTATCTGCAGCAATTAACGTGGCAATCTCATGATTCGAAAGGGTATAAGCGTTGACAACATCGGTTGGATATTGAG